>Ga0209270_1000045_pt1 | contig 333978 bp, 312 predicted proteins | sample MTBAKSrepl1MetaG_FD_187456 | JGI IMG/M metagenome (GOLD analysis project Ga0209270, IMG submission 187456) | Enrichment culture microbial communities from Arthur Kill intertidal strait, New Jersey, USA, that are MTBE-degrading - MTBE-AKS1... | ecosystem: Environmental > Aquatic > Marine >... | reverse complement strand
CACTGTTGCCTTTCTGATGATAGCCGGTTTTGGAAGCAAGGCAGGTATCTTCTTTCTCCACATCTGGCTTCCCGAAGCTCATCCAATTGCACCCACCCCCGCTTCGGCATTGCTTTCCGGGTTGATGATTAAAGTCGGCGCCTACGGAATAATAAGGACCGTAAATACGTTATGGGCACCAGGTGCCGGAGAGACAGTCGCCGAAGGAGCTGCTCACGCCGCAAAGCATATGCCTATGACTACTCTCAACAATCTGGGCTATGCTTTGATCTGGGTAGGCGTAATAACAATGTTCTTCGGGGTAGTAAATGCGCTTCTGTCGGCTAACTGCAAAAGAATGCTTGCATATCACAGTGTGTCACAAATGGGTTTCATTGTTATGGGAATTGGCTGCGCCGCATATTTGGGAAAAGATGGTGCTATGGGACTTGCAGGCGCGCTGTACCATATAGTCAATCATGCGATATTTAAGGCGGCATTATTTCTGTCAATCGGCGCGGTATATCTGCGAACAAGAGAGTTGGATATGTATAAATTGGGCGGACTTTGGCGAAATATGCCATTTACTTGCATTGCCTGCTTTGTTGCCGTAATGGGAATTGCCGGAGTGCCTTTATTTAATGGATTTGCCAGCAAGACGCTCTTGCATCATGCAATTAATGAAGCTTATCAGGGTTCCGCGGTTTACTCGAATGGGGGCAGACAACTTCTTGCCCTAAGGATAGCGGAAGTTATTTTTATGCTTACTTGTTTTGGAACATTTTGTTCTAATGTTAAAATGTGGCTTTTTGTTTTTATCTGGAAGAGACCCCAAAGATTTAAAGATGTTAAACCCGAGCCGACCTCAATGAAGATTGCCCTGGGCTCTTTGATGGCAACGATAATGTTTATCGGATTGAGACCTAACTGGGTAATAGAAAAATTTATCGGACCTTCTCTCGCTTATTTTGGTTACGAACCTGCGTCACACGCGTATCACATTTTGTTTAACACTCATGCGCCGGCAGGTGTGGTAAGATCAACCATCCCTTTGCTTTATGACCCCAAAACCCTTTCAGTTTTCAATAGCCCCGATGCTCTTCATAATATTGTTGGATGCGCGACCGCTGTCCTCGGAGGAGGAATGATATTTGTTCTGGGTTACAGATTCGGATGGTTTCACGCTCATCCCCCTGCTTGGATATCCGTAAAGTATTGGTACGAAAAGTTGGCAGGAGCTTTTCTGATTGTAGTTCCATTACCTTTAAAGGCATTCAATACAGCTTGTGACCGGGTAATTATGGCCCTGACTGTGGATGTTTGGCAACCGAAGATACTTTCTTCCAATCCGCGAAATGTTGCGCTTACACTGGTAGATAAAGCCACGCTCGCGCTTCAGAAACTCACACTTTTTATACGAAAGCTGAACAATGATCTAGACAAGGTCATTACTTTAGGCTTGGTTGATGTATGGGTTTTTAGGATGGGAATAGGTGCGTCATCAGCGGAATTGGTTAAAGAGATGCCACTGCAGCCGGCATTTTCCGCTGCCGCCGGTCCTGAGACCTTCTTTCTAGAAGAATTTGAAACAATACAAACAAACAATACATTAGAGAAACTTAGCCATACGTTCAGTACAATATGCAATGATATTAGATTATTCAACAACTTCTGGGATAGATTGATAACCAGAGCGGTTTTAGACACCTGGCTGGCTGAATCCATTGAGAGCTTTGCTCTATCGTCCGGTGATGAGGAAATAATGAGGGATCGGGTGGCGAAAGTAAATAATGAGGATCTCGAAGAACTGAGCTCGCTTCACCAATTTTATAAGGATCTGAGAGGTCTGAAGTTTACCGAGTTCTGTAAATTTGTTGGTGCGGTCGATAAGAGATGGGACAGATTATTAACCAAGGCTGTATTGGATGCCTGGATTGCCGGCGATATTCCATCAGCCGACGATGTGGGGGGAGTTCACAAAGAAGCCCAACCCCAAGACTCTTTAGAAAGTGTTTATAAGGAGCTTAAGAGCATAAAATTCAAAGACTTCATTAGTTGGATAAGGAATTTTAACAACCGTCTCGATAAGGTCATAAGCACAGCGGCGGTAAATACCTGGCTGGCAGAACACCCCGATACACTAGCGGATGAGCCAAAAGAAGTACAACTTACCCTTGATGAAATAGGGAAACCGGGAGCACCGGAACCAAAAACCGGCGAATTATTTGAAAGCTTGAAATACGAGATAAAGAATTTCAAATCAAGCGAGTTTGCCGATAGGCTACGGGACATAAACCAAAAACTTGATAAGATCATGATTAATTCAGGCCTCGAAGAGCCAGCGGAAGAAAAGAACAAAAACGCTGATTTAGCTGGGAAAGAAAGTAGAAACAGTAGTCATTAAATTGGCTATAAAGTATACTAGGGTCATTTCTGTATGACTCCCAAATATCGGGCAAAATAAAAAAGATGCTAAAGAAACCTCTTTTTAAGGATATCAATGTATCTTTTTAAATCCCGCTAATCATTACCCAATAAATACTTTTTTGAAATCTTTATTATAACCAGTTTCTCTTTTTCCCAGTTTGCTTTGCTATACTTTCCCAAATCCGAATCTGCGATTCCCAAATCCTCGGCCATCTTCAATATATCCTCATGATACTGTATCAATTCATTGTCATCGTAACCGTAGCCAAAGAGATCGGCAACACTATCATTTGCCCAGTTATCCCATATTGTATGATAACGCCTATACAATTCATCAACTTCTTCGGTCTGTGGCTTGCATTTATCAAGCTCACAGCCTATTACCTGTGCTTTTTGCGCGACATCGGTAAATTCGCCCTTCTGATACAATTCATACATCTCAAGCTCATTATCAATCAAGTAAGATGTTTTTTTGCAATAGGTAATTAAATCCTCTCTCTTTTGAGATGTAGAAAGAAGTGAACTTATACCCGGAAATGCTACTAAAAAGAGGATTGCCACAACTAGGCCAACAATAATAAGAGTCTTCTTCATGATAACCGCCGCCCCACTAACGTATACGCCTTATTATATAGCTTTTTAAGCATATTGTGAACTTTTTTACTAATGTATCTTGTTTAATGAGCGTCTGTGTTTTGGGTAATAATATTTATCTGAGGAGGTTTTTATATATAAAAGGCGAAAAATATCAAAGTTAAGGAGGGAACATGATAAAGACAATCGCGTACCTTAAAACACGTCAGATAAGTAAAATTGATACGGAAAGTATTTCTGAATATCTCAAGAAAGGTGCCTTGATATGGGTTGATATTGATAGTCCAAATGCCGCTGATTATGATATTCTATCTGAAATCTTTGACTTCCACCCTTTAGCTATTGAAGACTGCAAGAGTAAATTCCATCTACCCAAGATTAATGATTATAAGGATTATCTATTTTTGGTTTGGCATGCCATTGAAGATATTTCTCCGAATCATGATACGGAGAACAAAGTCAAGGCTAACGAATTAGACGTATTTATTGGAGCAAATTATTTGGTCACTGTGCACAGGAAGCATATTAACTATATTGATGAAATTCAGCTGAAGATGCTTGAAACACCCAGCATTATGAAGTTGGGTCTTGACGCATTGCTTCATGACGTATTGGATCACTTAGTTGATGAATACTTTCTTACTGTTGACAGAATAAGTAACCAAATAGACGCAATCGAGGATATTATTTTTGAAAATGCCAGCAAACAGCAAATTAAGAACCTATTTGCCTTGAAGCACCAGTTGCTTTTTATCAGAAAAATAGTAGCTCCCGAACGGGATATTATTAATGTTTTGAGTCATTCAAACTCCGATATAATCGGAGGACAGCTTCATATTTACTTTTTAGATATCTACGATCATCTGATTAGGATCCTGGATTTAGTTGATACATCCAGGGATGTAATCGGTGGAGCAATGGATATATATCTTAGCTCTGTTTCCAATAGGCTCAATGAAGTAATGAAGAAATTGACGATTGTGGCAACTATCTTTATGCCGCTTACTCTTATCACCGGAATATACGGCATGAATTTTAAGCACATGCCCGAGCTTGACGTGCCCTTCTTCTATTATGGTGCTCTTATTTTTATGGTTGTGTTCGCAATAGGAATGTTTGCCTATTTTAAGTGGAAGAAGTGGTGGTAGGGGATTGAAATTTTCTATTAAGGGATGTGTTTAATGGCCAATTTGATTACCATAAGTCGCTTATTTATAATTCCTATTTTTCTTTATTATATGTTTTTATCCCCGCCCCAGAACCTTATCGCGGCAGTCATTTTTGGTATAGCAGCAGCGACAGATGCTTTGGACGGTTATGTTGCCAGGAATATCGGCAAAGTAACTGAACTCGGCAAAGTCATGGATCCTCTGGTCGACAGAATATTTATCGTAGTTACTATAATTGCCCTGTATATGAGGGACGCGCAACCTCCGTTATTCGCGCTTATTATCTTAATCGGACGGGAGATATTTTTGTTGCTCGGGTATGTCTTTTTGCGCAAGAAAGAAATCAAGATACCGGTAAGTTTATTGGGTAAGACAGCAACGGCTTTTCTTATGACGTCATTTGCTTTTCTTATACTCAAAACATTTGTTGGATTCATATTGTTCTATATCGGATTAATCCTATATATAGTATCCCTCTTCTATTACTTAAAAGAAGCAATAAAGGTGACATCCTAATTGAATTTCAATACCAATCACCAAAATCGTCCGACAAATCTTTAAAAAAGGGATATAATATCTTCAGTATGTTTCACCCAGGGGAAAAACTACATTAATTTAGGTGCTTAAATAGTATTTATCAATTGATTTATAGCTATCAAACCAGAGATTAGCAATCCGATTTAACATTTTAATCTGGTTTTGATAAGTTAGGTAAAATAGAAATGCTCAATTAATAGTGCCGCAATGGCTTGGCTTAACCATTAGGAGGTTACATGAAAGCAGTAATAATGGCCGGTGGCGAAGGTACCCGTTTAAGGCCCCTGACAAGTAATCAACCTAAACCAATGGTGCCAATATTAAACAGGCCTGTCATGGAATACTCAATAGACCTGCTTAAAAAATATCGGATTGAGGATATCGTTGCAACCCTGCAGTTCTTGCCCCAATTAATTAAAAATTACTTTGGTGATGGAACCGATATGGGAGTAAATTTAGTATACGCGACAGAGGAAACACCCTTAGGAACCGCCGGTAGTGTAAAGAACGCGGAAGTATTTCTTGACCAGGAATTCATTGTTATTAGCGGAGATGCTCTGACGGATATTAACCTAAAAAAAGTAATAGATTTCCATAAAAAAAAGAACGCTATGGTAACAATTGTGCTGAAAAGTGTTGAGAATCCTTTAGAATTCGGTGTTGTTATCACAGACGAAAAAGGTAAAATTCAACGGTTTCTGGAAAAACCAACTTGGGGAGAGGTTTTTAGCGATACAATTAATACGGGTATATATGTACTTGAGCCTGAGATATTTAAATATATTCCAGAAAATGAGGTCTTTGATTTTAGCAAAGACCTTTTTCCTATGCTGCTAAAACAGGGTATGCCATTGTATGGATATGTCGCTGACGGTTACTGGTGCGATATCGGCAACGTTGAACAATATCAGCAGGCACAGAGAGATATTTTGGACGGAAAAGCAAATATTCAGCCGCCGGGAATAAAGATGCTTGAAGATATATGGGTGGGCGACGGGGCAATAGTGCACCCGAGTGCCGATCTTAAAGGACCTGTTGTTATCGGGCAGCACGCTAAAATTGAACCGGGTTCCAAAATAGATGAGTATTCAATTATCGGAAACAATGTCTTTATAAGTAATGATGCTCACACTCATAGAAGCATTGTTTGGGATAATGCGTATGTGGGACCGAACGTAATGCTCCATGGGGCGATCGTGGGCCGTAATTGTGACATTAAACAGGGTGCGCGCATCGAACAAGGCGTTGTTATCGGAGATGAAAGTGTTATAGGCGAGAAAGCGGTTGTAAACCATGATGTACAGATTTACCCTTTTAAGACTGTGGATGGAGGGGCAACTGTTACAAGCAGCATAATCTGGGAATCTCGTGGTATGAGGCATCTTTTTGGAAAAAGGGGAGTGTCCGGTCTGATAAATATCGATATAACGCCGGAGTTAGCGCTGAGACTAGCCATGAGTTACGGAACCGCGTTGAATCGGAACGCGCATGTTGTAACTAGCAGAGACGCCAGCCTGGCATCACGCATGATCATGCGTTCAATTATTTCAGGTTTATCGGCAACCGGTATAAATGTCGAGGATTTACATGTCATTCCGGCACCGGTTAACCGCTTAAATGTTAGCGCGCAGCATTGTGAAGGCGGTATTCATGTAAGAGTATCACCCTTTGATGCCCAGTCAATTGAGATTAACTTTTTCAATACGGACGGAATCGATATTGATGAGGCGATGCAGAAGAAAATCGAAAGATATTACTATCGGGAGGATTTCCGAAGAGCTTTTTATAACGAAATAGGGGAGATCCTTTTTCCTTCCCGCGCTATTGAATTCTATGTGGATGGTTTGCTGAAAGTAATTGATAGAGATGTCATATGTAATAACAAGTTTAAGGTTGTTGTCGATCATGCTTACGGAAGTTCTTCTCTTGTGTTTCCATATTTGGTAGGAAAACTTGGATGTGACATAGTTGCCTTAAACGCCCACACTGATGAGAATAGGGCGGCTATATCAAAGGAAGATTTCTACAGTTTTTTACAACAATTATCCAGAACAGTTCAAATTTTTAAGGCGGATTTCGGAGTTCTAATTGATGCTGCCAGTGAAAAAATCTTTATTGTTGATGATAAAGCACGGGTCATAACGCCAGATACAACTCTTTTATTGCTGATTAAACTGTTGTGCGTGCATGAGAAGAAAAAGGGGAAAATTGCCGTACCTCTTACTGTTTCAAGCGTTGTGGAGAAGATTGTATTTGAAAATAAAAGAAAGGTACTAAGAACAAAGGTCAGACCAATAGCCTTGATGAACGCATCAAAGAGGAGGGATGTCGCTTTTGCGGGAGCACAGGGCGGGGGATTTATTTTCCCCCAATTTATACCCGGATATGACGCAATAATGACTTTCTGTAAGCTTTTGGAATATCTTTCAAAGACGGAAGAACCGCTTTCAAAAATTATTGATGATTTACCTCCATATTATCTTGCTCAAAAAGATACTTTTTGTCCATGGGATTATAAGGGTTTGGTAATGCGGCGTTTAATGGAATCCTCAAAAGGTAAAAATGTTGAGCTCACAGATGGAATAAAAATTCATGAGGATAACCGATGGACACTTATCTTTCCCGACGCTGAGGAACCACTATTTCACGTGTACTCCGAAGCTAACTCGGAAAATCACGCCCAATCAGAGGTTTCGCATTATATTGAGTTAATAAGGAATATAATATCATCTGCCGGATAGATAATTTTGAGAATAAGTTATTCTTATCATTTAAAATTTTGATGCGGCATAGAAGTCACGAGGATATTTATCTTGTCACAGGGCAAGGAGGAATGGGCAATGGATATAGTATTTGGGACTGATGGATGGCGAGCCCGTATGGATGAGTCATTTACGATCGAAAACGTAAAATTAGTCGCACAGGCAATTGCCGAGTATATTAAACAAGAAAATCTTAAAAGCAAAGGTCTTGTAATCGGATATGATACTCGGGCGAACTCGAAAGTGTTTGCTTATACCTGCTCAAAGGTGCTATCCGAGAATAATATACATGTATATCTTGGAAACAGACCGATGCCGACTCCCATTACCGCGTTCGCGATTACGTCTTTACAGGCCGCGGGCGCGATTATGATCACAGCGAGCCATAATCCGGCCGAATATAATGGAATAAAATTTATTCCTGAATATGCCGGTCCGGCTACACCGGACATAACAAATAAGATTGTAAGTAATATACGTCAAATAACTCCTGACGATTTGATAAGGGAAAATAATGTTGAGCTAACCCAAACAATAAATCCATTGTCTGATTATACTTCTTATCTTGAAAATCTCATTGACTTTGATGTGTTAAGAAACAAGAAATTGAAAATAGTGTTGGACCCTATGTATGGAGCAGGGTACGGGATAGCAAATACGATTTTTGAAAAGGCGGGATGTCAGGTATACGCGATCCATAATCATGAAGACTCTTCTTTTGGAGGGTCTCTTCCGGAGCCAACATTGAAAAATCTTAAGGAGTTAAAAAGCCTTATTAAAGATAAAAATGCGCACCTAGGATTAGCTCTTGATGGAGACGCGGACAGATTTGGTGTAATTGATTCGGAAGGCAACTATATTCGCGCTAACCAAGTCCTTGCCTTGCTTAGCCTGCATTTGATAAAGAACAGGAAATCAGATGGAATACTGGTTAGATCAATTGCTACTACTCATTTTATTGACGCGATTGCTAAGGCGCATAATATTGAAGTATATGAAACACCGCAAGTAGGTTTTAAATATATCGCGCAGGCGGTATTGGAAAAATCGGTAATCCTCGGTGGGGAAGAAAGTGGGGGGTTGTGTATAAAGGGAAGCATACCGGAAAAGGACGGAATTCTCGCCGACCTTCTGCTCGCAGAAGTAACCGCATACGAAAACAAGTCTCTGACTGCTTTGCTTGATGAGATGTACGAACAATACGGACTATTTATAGATGAAAGATTGGATATAAGGTTTCCGTTAGAGAAGAAAGAAGCACTATTAAATAAGTTGACAAAGAAAGCTCCGAAAAAGATTGCGGGCAAGAAATTAACTGATGTCTGTACCACTGACGGTGTTAGATACACATTAGAGGCAGGAGACTGGATTCTAACAAGGCCGTCGGGAACCGAACCTTTGGTGCGTATTTATATTGAATCTTGTACAAAAGAAGGATTTGAGCAGTTAAAAGCATATGCAAAGTCCATGCTTGATAAAATCTAAGGAAAATTGAGACAAGCAAACTCTTTCATCTCCTCGATTAACCCTTTTCTTCTTTTGCTTTTCTTGGCATAATAGAATATTAAACCTTTGTAGTTAATTTGATAGGAGTGAAAAGGTATAGGTGAAAGTACCAAAAATCTCATTACCCAAAGGACATCTTTCTTTGGCAGTTATTCTCCTAATTCTTGGAGTTCTGTTATCAACTTCCTTCAATACACATCGTAACTTGTCCCGAACCTCAACCGAGTCGAGGAAAAGGGGATTGATCGATGTTGTTAGGGAACTTGAAAACGAACGAGATGACCTTAAGAAACGACTAATGAGCTTAAATAGCGAATTGAATCAGTATGAAAAGAAAGCTGCGGAAGAAGAAGGAGTACTAGCTTCGTTTACTGATGAAATGAATTCTCTCAAACTTGACGCAGGCATGATGGCGGTTACGGGGCCGGGTGTTGAAGTGTCGATGGCTGACAGCCCGCAAATCCCAATTGGCAAAGATCCCAATAATTATATTATTCATGATTATGATTTAAGAGTGGTTGTTAACGCTTTATGGGCGGGAGGAGCGGAAGCCATAACGATCAATAATCAACGCTTGATATCCACATCATCAATACGTTGTGCCGGAAATACTATTCTGGTCAACTATATAAGGCTTGCTTCGCCATATGAAATAAAGGCCATTGGAAATCCGGATAAACTTGTAAAATCCCTTGAACAAAACAATGAAGTAAAGTCGCTTTTAAAAGGATACGCAAAAGCTTTTGCCCTTGATATTGATATAAATGAATCCTCGAATCTGAAATTACCGGGATATAAGGGAAGTATGGGAATTAAATATGCGCGAGTTGACGAGGGGGACTAGAAATTGCTACCAGTAGCGGGGCTAATTATCGGAATTATATTAGGTCTTGTACTTAAAATACCTGTCCCTCCAGCGTATGTGAGATATTTGGGAATTGCCATCTTGGCAGCCCTTGACAGTTCTTTTGGTGGGCTTAGGGCAAGTTTGGAGAAGACATTTGAAGACCGCTTATTCGTTACAGGTTTCTTTTTCAATACCTTGATGGCCGCCTTTATTGTTTATGTGGGAGACCAGCTTGGAATAGGAGAACTATACTTGGCCGCAGTAGTTGCTTTTGGAGTAAGGCTCTTTCGGAACCTCGGAATTATTCGCCGTTATATCTTTTAGTTTATGGGGGTTGTAAATTTGTTACATTTTCACGCTAAAAGAGCGCAAATTACTACTGCCTTAATATGTACATTGTTAGGTTTCTTTCTGGTAACTCAGCTGAGAGGCCAGGAGAGCTATAGCCGTAGTCTAAGCGAGCAGTCCGAGCAAGACTTAGGTCAGATAATCCGTGATCTTAATACGGAAACCGATACATTAAGCTCGGAGACAATTGACGCGCAACTAAGGCTGTATGAATACGATAACGAAAGAGCTAGCCGCAAGACTATTCTAAATGAAGCGGCGCAAAATCTTGAAGATTTGAAGGTATTGGCGGGGCTAACTCCGGTTACCGGTGAAGGGATTGAGATCGTGGTAATCGACAAAGAGCACGTTTTGAACGGCTCCGACCTTCTAGCGATTATTGAAGAATTGCGAGCGGGTGGTGCTGAGGCAATTGCTTTAAATAAAAAGAGAGTGGTTGCTGAAGCATCCTTTGAAAAGAAGAAAAAATATATTTATTACAACAATACCCGGGTTAAGGATCCGTATAGAATAAAAGCCATTGGTAATCCTAAAGTACTTTATCAGGCAATTACTTTGCCTGGTGGAATAAAGGATGCGCTTAGTTCTCTTGAGGGCGTGTCGTTCACAATAAAGCGGAAGAACGATCTAAAAATATCCGCGTTTAAAAGCAAGATGACTTATGATTACGCAAAACCAGTTAAAGAATCCGAATAGAGAGATAAAATATGGTACCTATGAAAAAAATAGACATAAACACACTTAAAGATATATATTCAAAAATCAACAAAAAAGCGGTATTTGCGTCCGTCTCCCTTTTTCTTCTGCTTCTTTTCAGTATTATTTTGGCTGATAGTTTAGTGGCTCTTGGACGCGTTCATCCCGGGGTTAAAGTCGGCGATATAAATGTTGGCGGTCTTACAAAAAGCGAGGCAACAAAGAAACTTGAATTAAAGTTAGAGCCGGCGCTTAAAAAACCAATAAAAATCAGTTATCAGGAGAAAGAATGGGATGCAACTCCAGATCAGTTTAACACAAAAATAAGTGTTCCTAAGAGTGTTGAAAAAGCTTACGCGGTTGGTCGAGAGGGAAACCTAATTAACAAACTGAGACAGAGGCTCTCTTGTTGGAAGGAAACGAGGAAATTGTCCCTTGTGTACTCGGCCGATTATAAATTAATCACCGGCTTCGTTAATGAAATTGCCAAGGTTATTGATAAAGAACCAACCGATGCTGGTGTAAAAATCGAAGGCGGAAAGCCAAGCATCACCTCAAGTCAGATTGGTATAAAGCTGAAGAGAGCTGACGCGTTTTCTCAGATCAGAACAAAATTGGTGTCAATTAAGAGCAGAGCGGTGGAGGCACCGATTGAAATAATTCCAGTAGATATTACGGAAGAAGATGCCAAAGAGGCATTAAAAGATACGAAAGAAATGATGCGCCATCCTCTAATGCTGGAATATGAAGACAGGAACTGGCTAATCGATAAGGACACTATAGGAAGTCTTATACGCTTCAAAAAGGTTGAGAAATCCAAAGGGAAGAAAGAATTTAAACTACAAGCTGAACTGGGTTCAAAGGAAGTAAAGGATTATATAAACACGCTTACCAAGGATGTTAACATTGAACCGCAAAATGCGGATTTCAAGGTTAACGGAAAAGCGGTGCAGATTATTCCCAGCAAGGAGGGACTACGAATTGATACCGATGTTGCTTTATCAAAGATGAGGAAGGTTGTTTTTGGTGATCCTCCCCGACATGTGTCTCTGACCACAAAAGTGGTTAAACCGGAAAGAACAACCGAGCAAGCTGAGGCAATGGGTATCAATGAAAGAATATCTGTTTTTACCACAACCTACAGCGCGAGTAATACCGCACGGGTTAACAACATTGTGCTTCTATCAAAAGAATTGGACGGAACTCTTGTTCCTCCAGGAAAGATATTTTCTTTTAATGATACTATCGGACCAAGGACTGCGGAGAAAGGCTATAAGGAAGCTCCCACAATTGTTCAGGGTGAGCTGGTTCCCTCAATCGGCGGAGGCGTTTGCCAGGTTGCCACTACACTTTTCAACACGATATTTTTCGGCGGTTTCCCTGTTGTCAGCAGGCAGAATCACAGTTTTTATATTGACCATTATCCTGCAGGAAGAGACGCTACAGTATCCTGGGGCGGACCGGACTTAAAATTCAAGAATGATACAGACGCTTATCTATTGATAAAAACTTGGCCTTCTTCAAGCTCAGTAACAGTCGCGATATACGGAACGAACTATCAAACCGAGGTATCTTACCAGCCGAGTGAGTTCAGCAATTTAAAACCGTTTACCACCAAACAAGTAGAAGATCCTGCTTTACCAAAAGGCCAGCAGGTTATGGAATCAAATGGTATTGAGGGAAGAGATATAACTGTAAGGCGAACTGTGAAAAGAGGGGGCAAAGTGGTTAGGGAAGATAAATTCTTCAGCCGCTATAAGCCGAAGCAAGCGGTTGTTCATGTGGGCACTATGGAAGTGCCACCGCCTGCCCAAGCTACACCGCCACCGGATCAAGTTGCTCAGTAGCAGCTTGAGTAAATATATATAAGCGGGGACGAAATAATGGTAATCAAAAAAAGACTAATTTTTGATACGAAGGGCGATACGGATATAATAAATTTATCCCCTTTAATTGAAGAAGAAATCAAACAAATAGAGATTTCGGACGGCATAATCTCAATTTTTGAACCAGGAGCGACCGGGTCTGTTACGACTATTGAATATGAACCGGGTTTGTTAGATGATTTTAAAAAATTAATGAATCGCCTTGTTTCAAAGGAAGAAACGTACAGCCACGATAGACGCTGGGGAGACGGCAATGGGCACTCACATCTAAGAGCTTCTCTATTGGGTCCTGGATTGGCTGTGCCGATTGCTAACGGCCAAATGCAGCTCGGCACATGGCAGCAAGTAGTATTTGTAGATTTTGATAACAGACCGCGCCATAGAACGCTTCTTCTTACTATTATCGGTGAATAATAATTGCTTTATTTTCCTGACGGCAGGAAGTTATGGGATACTGGCGAATTTATTAAAATGGGTGAAGATAAAGAATGAAAAAATCATTAGGCGTTCTCTTTTTTCTGAACCTGGCTGATATTTCACTCACAAAATATCTATGCCAGTTGGGAGCAACAGAACTGAATCCAATAATCAAACATTTGATGTCCATAAGTTTTTCCTGGGCGTTTTTATTTAAAATAGCAGTCGGAGGATTGTTCGTAGCATCCGCGTATTACCTTCATAAAAAAACCACAATCGTTGAACCGCTGGTGAGATATCTGAACCTATTATTTATGGGGCTAATTTTTTACCAATTATATGGAATCTATCTGCTTAGAGGCAGTTTTCATATTTAATGATTTCCTGCATTATCGTTTAAAATACCCCGATTAAATGGAAAATAAGTATTAGCCTGTAACATGGTTGTAAATATATATTTTTTCTTGACTTAGGTTTGCTTTGTTGGAGAATTGAGAATATGAAGCACAGGGATTTTTAAAGGGCAATGCTCTGTGTATGCTACATAAGGAAACAAAGCCAGGTTGTGCAAAATAAAATTATCTAGTTGATTTGCAGGTGAATCAGTTGCGCTTAAAGATAATTGTGAATCCTATAGCTCACTGCGGGAACGTTAGGAGAATCGTCTCCGAAATAGAGGACTTTTTCAAAAATAATTGTGTTTCTTATTCTATTGATTTTACGACCAAACCGCATGAAGCAACAAACCTATCTTCAATTGCCTCACAACAAGACTATGATGTAGTGGTGGCTGTTGGAGGTGATGGAACGGTAAATGAAGTGGTCAACGGCATTATGGGTAGCAATACAGCTTTGGCTATAATACCGGCGGGAGCATCAAATGATTTTTGCAAAGAATTAAATATTTCCAGAGATATCCGAAATGCTTGTAGACTAATCCTGGAGGCAAACAAGAGAAGAATAGACATCGGCAAAGTTAATGACCGATATTTTATAAATGTTGCCGGAGTCGGCCTCGATGCGCAGGTGTCGGATGTGGCAAACCAGGGTATTCTTGGAACAAAAGGGCTTCTGCTTTACACGGCTTCATTGTTTAAGGTATTAGCAAAATGCAAACCTAGTGATTTTAGTATTTCTTTGGATGGTAAGCTTAAAAGAGTACGGGCCTGGCTGGTAGCTGTTGGAAATGGGAAGCAATATGGCGGCGGAATGAAGATTGTCCCAACTGCTGACATCAATGATGGAATGCTTGATATTTGCGTTATAAAAGATGTGCATAAGCTATCCGTCCTCTATTACTTGCCTATGATCATACAAGGCAAGCATCTATCTTTATCCGATGTTGCTATTTATCGGGCAAAAGAGGTTGAGATTAAAGCTCTTGGCTGCCTTGGGCATGTTGATGGGGAAATTTTAAAAGGAGATATATTTAGATTTAGCCTGGTTCACGATGCAATTGATGTCATAGTGCCTAATGCGAACGCAAACAAGAACCAGAATTTACCTGCATAAATAGCTCATTTCTATAGAAGTCTATAAGCATTATGAGTTAAATGTATTTTTCTTAAAGCTTGTTTAGGGTTACCCGGTAATAATGATCAGCATCATATTTGTAAAATAATATTTATTAGCAGGTTATATAGGGTATTACCCATAATATATCCGGAATATTTAATTAGATCATAAACCTATATACAAGCTTTATTGTTTAATTATCTATAGTATGATAAAAAACGGATATTGAGCCTTGTACCAGGGATTATGTTTATTTATTTTTCTAAGATATTAAGATGAGAGGAGCTATCCAATTAATTTATTTAACGGGATTTTCAATCACGCTAAAAAGGCCTTAATAATCAGAAAGCTTATTTGCATCACATTAATAGCTATTAGTCTGATCGCTTTAAGTGGGATTGCGGTTGCCGAAAAAACGATACCCGTCAGTGGTCCCGAAATATCCGGGACTTCGGCAATACTAATGGATCCTAAAACGAATCAGATCTTGTACGAAAAGAACGCCCATGAAAAAAGGCCAATGGCAAGTACAACAAAGATGATGACAGGAATAATAACTTTAGAGCGGGCAAATCTAAATGAAGAGATCACTATCAGTAGCGAAGCGGCAATCGTGGGAGAATCAGAACTACATCTTCAAACCGGTGAAAAAATGTCGGTAAAGAATCTGCTGTATGGTTTATTGGTAGAATCCGCAAATGATGCTGCAGTTGCGCTGGCAAATCATGTTGGTGGTTCTGTTCAGGGATTCGTAGATATAATGAATAGAAAAGCGCAAAACATCGGAGCTAAAAACACCCATTTTGCCAACCCACACGGACTTTATAATACGAATCATTATTCAACTGCTTATGATCTCGCGTTTATCGCCAAATACTGTATTGAGGATAAAACTTTTGCCAAGGTTGTAGGAACAAAGGAATATACAATCAGCAGACCTCAAAAAAACCTACTAAGCAAAATCAAAAATCACAATAAACTACTTTGGCAATATCCATATGCTAATGGAATTAAGACCGGTTATGTTAAGCAGGCAGGATATTGCCTGGTCTCATCCGCGAATAAGAATGGAATTGAATTAATTGCTGTGGTGTTGAACAGTCCGAGTTCCGATGCTTGCTGCAATGACTCTAAAAATTTACTTGAATACGGATTTAATGAATTTAAAAGGGAAAAAATGATAGAAAAAGGAAAAGCATACAAAAAAGTAAAATTGCCCGAGGTTCTCGACAGGGATTTGCAGCTTGTTGCTGCTTCCGATCTTGTACTTCAGGTCAGAAAGAATCCTTATGACGTAAAGAGAGTTGTGACCGCCAAAGACGAGCTTGAGCCACCTATTAACAAAGGAGAAAAACTAGGCAAAATTGAAGTTATTGAATCAGGAAAAAGCCTGGGTGAGGTTGATTTAATAGCGGAAAAAACGCTTCCAAAACCAGGGAGATTAGAATTTGTTTATCTATGGCTTAAGTATATCTTTAAAAAAATAGTCGGATTTTTTAATAAAAATTAGTATATTTGATATATGTTAGAAGATAAATAATCATGCATCCCTTTATATGTAAAAACATTGTTTTATGATAAACTTTAATAACATAAAAAAGTGTTCTCTAAATAGTTTTAAGTAAATAAGACTTAAATACAATTTCGGCAAAAGGAGTGGTAGATTTGGCGAAAAAAAAGCTTGAGGCTGACAAACATAAAGATGTATTGCTTGCTGAGATACATGAAAAAAGCGACGCGGAGCTTAGAGATATTCTAGATGAGCTATATGAAGAAGAAAAGAAAATATCCTATGAACGGAGAATGCTCCATGGAAAAATCGATATACTCCGAGCTGAACTGGTTGAGAGATTAAAGAAAAAGAGAAAAAGCGGAGAATCGCTAATTTCAGGAAAAGATATTGAACTCCTAAGCAAGATATTGGCAAGCGAGGGTTCGGATTTCCCAAAGCTTTAATTGAATTCCGCTAACCGGCTCAAAGGAGGACAAAATGACTGACAAGGACGTACAAAGAAATGTTAGATCATCCGGCGAGGAAGGTGTTCAAACACCAACGGAGAAGCACTACCATTCATTAAGCGAAAAAGACAACTTCGCGTTTGGTGAAGGAACTCAGGAGGAAAGCACTAAAAAGCAAAGTCTGCTTTCAAGGTTTAGAAAGCGGGAGAAAAAGTGGAATAAAGGTGCTTCTTCTAAAAAGGAAAAAGACAAGGCAAAAGAAAAACAAGAAAAAGCAAAAGATAATACGAATTCTTAATTTAACATTTAGCCTAAGACTGTACTAAGGAAACTCGCATATATATTTATGGAATTTCATGACATATATAAGGCATTTAAAGCAGGAATAATAGAATAGGGGTCGAATTATCGTCTAGAGGGAGGTCTTCATGCGTTGCAAGGATTGTGGGCATGAAAATATGGAAGACGCAAAGGTCTGTACCAAATGCGGAGCACAATTGCACACAAAGAAAGTAACTGAAACAACAGTTGCATTTTCTCCAGTGGAGAGTGAAGAAAAAGAAGCTCCAGTGGAGGTTGAGGATAAGACAGAAGAAGCGGTTTTTGTTGTTAAAAAGGGACCTAGCGTCGGACAAAGGTTTCCTCTTAAACAAAATGAAATAACCCTTGGCAGAGATCCTCAAAGCGATATATTTCTGGACGATATAACTGTTTCGAGAAAGCACGCCAGGGTAGATATACAAGGACCGATTGTAAAGGTCATTGATGTTGGCAGTTTAAATGGCACCTATGTAAATGGAACAAGGACCGATACTGCTATATTGAAACATGGAGATGAAGTTCAGATCGGAAAATTCAAACTTATTTTTTTAGAGGGAAGAGACTAAACCCTGTGGGAAAGGAGATGAGTATATGGCAAAGTCTTCCAAGAAGGATTACCTAACAATCGGAGAGGTCATAAAAAGGCTCTCATCAGAATTTCCGAGCCTTTCAATAAGCAAAGTAAGATATCTGGAAGAGGAAGGATTGCTAAAACCGCAAAGGACCCAGGGTGGATATCGAAAATTCTCTGAAGATGATATAGAGCGCCTAGAAATTGTTCTCAAACTGCAAAAAGAAGAGTATTTGCCGTTGAATGTTATCAAGCAACGATTAGCTGAAATGGATAGGGGAGAAGAAGTTGTTATTGAATCAAAAGTTCACCCTTTATCGGTAGAAGATATATTTGCTCCTACTGAAGACAGGGTGGTCTTTACCATTGAAGAAACGGCCAAAAAAACCGGGATAACCATTGAAGAATTAAACGATCTTGAATCATTTGGTTTGTTAAAAGCGGAACAAACAGAAGAAGGAAAAGTATTCGATTCGGACGACATAGAGCTTATTAACGTAGTGCATAAAATGGGCAAATTTGGAATAGAGCCACGGCACCTACGTATTTACCAACATTTTTCAGATAGAGAGGCATCGTTTTTTGAACAGATTCTAATGCCGATCATAAAACAGGGACGGCCAGATATGGCCGATCAGGGCACAGAGGTCCTGGCACAGTTAATTAAATTATCTGAAACATTCAAGAGATTATTGCTACGAAGAACCATTCAAGAGTATTTTCAAAATCTTTAATCCATTATCACTCAAGAGAAGACTCAGGTTATGGGTTATCTTCTAAGTACTTGGTAATGGGGATAATTATATGAGATGCTCAAATAGACCTAGGTTTCTCGCAGATCAAATGCTAGGAAAGCTTGCGAGATGGCTTCGCATTTTTGGATTTGATACCGCTTATTCAAACAAACTGGACGACGCACAACTTCTTAGGATGGCAAAAGAAGAGGAACGAATATTACTAAGCCGCGACACGCAACTCTTAAAAACAAGGCCCATAATAAGAAATGAAGTACAAGCAATATACCTAAGAAGTGGTAATTTAAAGGAGCAGCTCAGCGAGGTGCTCGAAAGATTTACGTTGGATGAAGTTTGCCTTAATACTCCACGGTGTCCACTTTGTAATTCTGAAACCAGCAATGTCGACAAAGGTAATGTGCGCGGTAAAGTCCCTAGTTATGTATACAAAACACATGAGATCTTTACTTATTGTCCCCAGTGTGAAACTTACTATTGGAAAGGGACTCACTGGAAAAGAATAGAGGAAAATATCAGATGCTACCGCGATTAAATCAGATATGTTCATTTCCTTATAGATAGCGGTGCAGCTTCGCAAAATTACTGATTATCAGATTAAGAAATAGAAGTAAGGTGCCGGCCAGAGTAAGTATTGATGCCGTAATCTCCTGATTCTTTTGTTTAATTCGTTTTAACAGAAAAACAACAAGGGGAATAGCCAGATAATATAGCCAGATAATAACTGAGAATACAAGTTTAGGATTAAATAGACCAAAGTTTTCCCAATAATCCGCTGTCTTAAGATAGCCTAGGACAAGAGCTCCGGTAAATAGCATAAGACCCAAATAACGGTAAATTGAGGTTGTATTGTTTCTTGATAGTAGCCAGTAGGCTTTTGATGGATCGTCTGTAATCTTTGTATTGGGAGTTGATTTGCTCCATATATATCTCATAACAAAATAAGCTGCGCTACTAACAGCGGCAACGATCCAAAATAGATAACTCGCAATAGCGAGAATTATGTGGATAATACAGTCATTCCATACCAATTTTAATCTCCGGAGTTCTAATTTCTATGTTGTGCAACTAATTCCTCTTTACATTAACTTGTAGCATTTTATAATATTACGCAGAATGTTAAAACCAAATATAGGAAATGGAAATCAAATGTCAAATAGCTCCGATAGGGAAAGCCATGAAAATAATAATTCAAGTAAAAAATTTGAAAAAATAAATTTTGCCCATCCTAGTGAGGAGCAGTGCGCGAAAATCCTTGATTTTTACGGTATTAAATGGGAGTATGAACCAAAGAGTTTTCCTATCGAATGGGACAAAAAGGGAAATGTAATACAGAGTTTTACCCCAGATTTCTATTTGCCGGAATTCGACTTATTTATAGAGCTTACCACAATGAGTCAAAAACTTGTTACTAAAAAGAATAGAAAAGTACGGAGATTAAGGGAATTATATCCTGATATAAATATTAAAATATTTTACCAAAGAGATTTTAGATACTTACTAATGAAATTCGGGCTACACAAAAAGACCAACTAGAGAAGAATATATGGTCTAAATTATAAAATACTATAGATAAACTTGAGGTATATCTTTGTTTGAAGACATAAAAGAAATACTATTCACAGAAGAGGAAATTCAAGACAAAGTTGCGCTCCTTGGAGCGGCGATCTCCGATGAATACAAAGGGAAAGAACTTCTATTGGTTAATGTTCTTAAGGGTGGCGTTGTGTTTCTTGCTGATCTTATAAGGCATATAACTATTCCAACAAAGATTGACTTTATGGCCATTTCTAGTTACGGGCCATCCACAGAGTCATTCGGTATTGTGCGTCTTGTTAAAGATCTGGAAGAAAGTGTAAGCGATAAAGACGTCCTGGTAATTGAGGATATTATTGATACCGGTTTAACCTTAAGCTACTTGTTGAGAAACCTCGAGTCAAGGAATCCAAATAGTCTGAAAGTATGCACGCTTTTAGATAAATCCGTTCGGAGAATACCGGACGTGCCTATTCACTACAAGGGTTTTGATGTACCTGATGTATTTGTGGTTGGCTATGGTCTTGACTATGAACAAAACTACAGAAATCTTCCCTTTATTGGAGTTTTAAAAAAAGAGATTTATTACCCGGAAGAATAATTCCCCGAAGTTGTTCATTAAACAAGCTTATATAGTAGGGCATAGAAAAGGCCCCGAGTAACCTTAAGCTCCAATATCCTTAATGAAAAGGATGCCCCCCGCTCATTTATTGAAACTGCAGACTTCTCGGGACCACAAAACGATAATATCAACTGAGCTTCAGAAGTCAAGTGCTTTGACTAAGAAATTGATTAAAAGACTCTTTTGTCTAATTGCCTAATCAGCTAGCTAATTAGGCAATTATGAGTTATAATAAAATTGAGGCTATATAGGAGTAAGCAGCACGATGGACAAAATTAAAAAAATTACTTTCGTAATAGCGATCATAGTAATTCTGGGCATAGTCCTTTCTGTCATTTTTGCGTTCCGTCAAACCATGTCGGAGCGTCCTACCACCAGTGAACAAAGAGCAATAAGGACAACGATCGATAATTTCGTTCAAGCTAAAGATATATATGAAAGAATGAAATATGTGGCTGTGAAATCAACTGCTCAAAAGAAAGCCCGTTCCTACCAAGTAAAACCTTTTACCAATATAAAAATCCTAGATAAAGAAATTGAACTTACTGACTGGACTTATGATAAAGACGGCAATACTCTTACTGTAGTAGTAGATCAAAATTTAAGTTATGTGACTGGAGACTTTAAGAATACGTCCGAGCTGAAAATAACATATAAGCTGAAAAAAGAAGGCAAATGGCTGATAACTGATTTTGAGCCAAACACGAAAAGTAACAATTAATTGGTTTTAATAATTTCCGCGCTCACGTTTCCGATTCCGGAGACACCCAAAGCCCTTGCGGCCGCTTTAGACAAGTCTAGGATCCTGCCGTTAACATATGGACCCCGATCATTTACTCTTACTACGATGTGTCTACCTCTATAACTGACTTTTAGATAGGTACCGAAAGGGAGGGTTCTCGAAGCACAGGTGAAGTCATTTTCGTTGAAAATTTCTCCGCTAGCGGTTGAGCGTCCGTGAAATTCATTCCCATACCAACTGGCCACTCCGCTGAATTTGACCCCCGTCGCGGAATAACTTTGTGGCATTCTCGCGGTTGTATAAATAGTTTCATTCAAATATGGGGAAACGGTACACCTCACAACATTTGTGTTTGTGCCGTTTGGGGCACTGTTATTTGCTTTTTCTGGTTTTTTTTGCGGTGCGCTTGCACCGAGCCTGTTCTTTTCACGAGACGTTAGGGATTCCATTAACCGTTTTTGTTTTGCTAGCTTGACCTCCAGTTGGCTTATCTTTTCTAGTTTCTCGTTTTTAATGCAAAGAGATTCGGCTTTTGCTTGTTCCAGCTCATTCTTAACTGCAATTGTCTGTTGGTTTTCCTTCTGGAATTTATTTATGAGGGTTTGAGTGGACTCGTTTATTCGGACAATGTAGTCTATCCTAATCAGGAAATCTTCAAAATCCCTGATATTAAGCAATACTTCCAGGAAACCGATATCGCCGTTTTTGTAAAGACTTACCAACCTTTCGTTCAGTTTATCTTTATGGATATCACATTCTTCCTGTTCTTTTTGTAATTTCTCATTTATCTGGGTAATTGATTTATTTATGATCAGCATACGGGTATCAAGTGCTTCGTATTCCATGCGGGTCGATTCCAATTGGCGGCTGATTTCCACAATATCCGTCTCTTTGGACGCACTTGCTGAAGCTGTCGAATTGACGCCTAATGAGCCCCATAAAAGGAGGAAGGATAGGCTACTAACTACCAACACCTTACTCATTGCTTTTAGCAAAATAAAACACTCCTATTTTTGAATTTATATCTTTATCGGCCAATTAAGATAAAGTTTAAAAAAAGAAGGAGATTAATTATTAATGAAGAATGGTTAATACCGAAAAGCAGCTCCGCCTAATACTGCAATATACATACTTCATACAAAGCAATGCATAAGAAGGGAGCTGGGCAATTTGTTCCACGCTTTTAAGAAAGCCTTCGTTATTTTAAGCTGTGTTTCTCTCATTTTTTCACATTGCATTTTGGCATGGGCTGAGCCGAATAATATCGAACAAAAAAGAGCGGAAGCAAACAATATAAGGGAACAACTTAAAGATATAGATGATGAGCTTGATGTAACTGTTGAAAAATACAATCAGGCAAATATTGAGTTGGAACAGACCAGAAAAACTATTTCTAAAACCAAATCCGATATCAAGATCACTACTAAAAAGCTCAATGATCAAAAGGAAGTCTTCGGAAGTAGAGTAGCCAATATCTACAAGAACGGCAGCATCAGTCTTTTTACCGCATTTGTCGGGACACAAAATTTCTCAACTTTTCTTACCCGCTTATCCTATTTAATTCAGATAGGCAATAAAGACATCGAGCTTTTAAATAAAATAAATAAGACTCAAAATGAACTGGAGCGAAAAGAGAAAAAGCTTGAAAATCAGGAACAGGAGCAAATTAAGATAACAAGTGAGCTTAAAAGTAAAAAGAACCAAATAGAGGGAAAACTGGCAAGCCGACAAGCTTTCTTGGGTACGGTTGAAGATGATATCGAGGAAATGATACGTACTGAAGAGGAAGGAGAAGCAAGAGCGCTTGCACAACAAGCCCGGGCCCGGCAGCCAAATGGAAATAACAGCCAAAATAATAATCCCCAGAATCCGCCAAATAATGGCGGCAATAGCCCATCAAATACTCCCAAAGCGCCTCCGAATCCTCCATCCACGCCAAGCGGACCGGCTCATTCGCAAGTGGTATCAATAGCCATGCAACAATTGGGTAAACCATATCAGTGGGGAGCGGCAGGACCAAATTCTTTTGATTGTTCGGGTTTGGTAATGTATTGCTACAGGCAAATCGGAATTTCGCTTCCGCATTCGGCGGCCGCGCAATATAACCGCGGCACGAAACTTGATAGGAGTGCGCTTTCACCGGGCGATCTGGTGTTTTTTGGCAGAACTGGTGTTTCTCACGTCGGCATATATGTTGGAGGCAATAATTACATTCACGCACCACGAACAGGCGATGTAGTCAAAGTTTCCAGCTTAAGCTCAAGGAGCGATTATTATGGGGCTTGCCGGCCTTAAGGGATTTCATTAATTTAGGTGAAATTAGCCACTAAAAAGATATATAATAGATAGAGCAAAAATCAGGGGACTAAGAGAATAGGATTGAGATAAAATACCCCGGAATCATAGAATTATTGTCAGGCTAAAGTAAACTAAGACGCGTCAACGATTTTTCCGGAGTAGTAAATGATCGATGATCCAAGAAACTACTATATTGAAGAGTGTTACGCGCTAAGAGGTTGCATGCATTGTCCTGATTGCCTGGCTTTTGCGCTTAAATTCTACAATCTTGCACAATTACCGCCTCACAAGCGAGGGGAAGACACTGAAAGAAAGAAAAGAGCGATTGTAGTAAAATTTATAATTTCCAGCATTGCTTCAGAAAATTTACCCTGCAAAGATGCTCTATCATCGGAAAATCTCAAGAGTTATATTGATGAAGTTTTAAGCGGGAAAGCCAAACTTCCTAATTGCCATTATGATTTTACCTAATTGGTTAAATTTGATTTCGTTCAAATTGTGAAAGGGCAAAATAGAATCTGGAGTATTAGTGAAAGGCCAAAAAAATCAAAGTAGGAATTTAAAAAAGAATTTAAAATATAAGAAAGCAAGAAATATGCGTACGCCATGGTTGGTATTCAGTATAATCGTAGCAACTGTTTTTGTAATAGCCTTCTCTGCCTTTAAAACTCGCGAAAATCCCTTATTAATAGGTACAACGCAACAAAAATCGCTTCGTGAAAGCTTAAATGAAGTAAATAAAGAATCGGAAGAAGAAAATAAAACGCCGGCAAGCGAAACACAGAAGAATCAAGAAAACCCGCCACAAAGTAACTACATCGGTAAAGTGCAAGCGAAAATGGATTTAAACCTCCATTCAACTCCATTGCTTGACAATAATATTAATGGAATAGTCAATAGCGGTGAAACAGTATCGGTTAAGGGAATAGAGGGCAAATGGTATCATGTAGTTACTTCTGATAATAAAGAAGGTTATGTGACCAGCAATACAAAATATATTACCGTAATAGAAATGAACCCGTGATCGAAAGGGGTGAGAAAGATGGCAAAGACTTTTGGAAAAGCCAGTGATTTTTATCGGGCTAGGATTATCACGCTTGACGAAGAAACTCCGCCGGACTTTGATTGGCGAGAAGATATTCTATTCCGGGAGCCACCGGGAGAGAGGAGAGCTATTAAACGCAACTATACCGTGCAAATAGTGGACCTTGATACAAGAGACGATCAGGTTATTATGGAATACCCCAATAGAAATAATGCCGAATCTGTTCTCAGGAAAATCGAGGAAGATCTTCGAGATCTGACAAAAATGGAATTTGAAAGGAAATATGAACTCCACATAAGGGAAGACACTGAACTCGATGAAGAAGCATTTCAGGTTAAAAATGAAGAAGCGACAAAAGAGGATCAAAATACAGATGCCCCAAGAAACCTGTCCTGAGATCCTCGTTCGTCTCTTTTCCCATTTCGTGCCTTGTCGGCTAGTTTCTACTTTGCTCAGTCTCACGACTTAACATTTCAACTTTGCCTTTAAGGCCGCTACTGGTACGATCGCTTCCCGAGTTTCTTTGTAGGGCTTCTTGGGACAAATTTAAATATAGCATATTCGGATGAAATTGTCAATAATATTTGTGATTCATTCAATTCATATAGATGAGCAAAAATAATAAAGGAAGGAATAATTGTAAGACCGCAAATCACGAAAGGTAGGTAGTAAATGGACAACAACAAGAAATCTAAAGAAGTACTTGATGAAAAATTGATTAATGAGTTACGGGAGGAATTCGCCAAGCTTACAGTTAAAGATTTCTTATCGCAAACACTGGCAACCATCAGCACTCTCGCATATCAAAAAATGGGAATTCCGAGCAGTTGTTTGCAATACAAGGATTTAGATCAGGCAAAATTGGCGATTGACGCGTTTGCTGAACTCTTTAAAACCCTACAATCATCAATGGACCAACGAGAAATCGATGCCTTTAATGAAGTCTTGACCCAAATGAGAATTGAATTTGTCAAGAAAAGCAATGAGAGCGATACTTAAGATTGTTTTCTTGATAAATATTCTTCGAGTGACGCCGGCATAGCGACATTTTTAACGATGTTCAAAAGCTCGCCGACATCTACATTGTCCAACGGGACCATTAGTGTTACGACTTGTCTGTGATTTAAATAACCACCTTCTTTAAGGTCAACAAGCTCGCACAGGTTTTCATAGGAAACGACTCTCATCAGATGATAAAGATCATTGCTTCTAATGGCGGCTTTAACAATATCGCAACCGGCTCGATCGTTGGCCACAAAAAGGCCGGTATTTTCAGTTCTTATTTGTTTCTGTTGTCTTGCTAAAGCGGTAACCGCGGTTTTTGCAGAATCGAAACTCGGAGATTCAAACAGAGGCTTTATGATTATAGCCATGCCGGTTGAAGAACGCCAGATTCCACCAAGCCCGACATCAAAACCTAACTTACTGCCAATATCATTAATCGCTTTTTGAAAGGATTCTTGAGTATCAATTTCTTCTGGAGGTCGCATTCCTTCTTCAGCGACTTCTTGGTCTTTGTCACCCTTTATTTTACTGCTAAAGGTTGATACATCTTCGGTAACATCAGTAGTAAGAAGATCAGCGATCTTCGGGTCTTTGACTTTTAATTTCATTCCGAAGATCTTCAGTACTTCATAACCATCATCTTTGTTATTTTCGTCTTTAGCCGCCATAGTGTACTCCTTTGTGTTGTGCCATATTATACTGAATTTTACTTCGAAAACAAGCATATTATGCCAATTGATTATTTAGTATTCTTTTCATGAAGTTCGTCTGCGCTGTCTTTTAATTCTTCGGCTTTCAGCATATAATCCTTGATTGAATCCTCAAGGGATTTTGTTTTTTTTGCGTACCATTTCCGAGGCTCTTTAATTACGTCAGGTTCCCACTCCTTTAAGACTTCCGGTTTCATGCTCGCATACCTATTGGCTATATCGTTATATTCAGTAACGTTTCCTGTAGCACCTGCTTCCGCGAGTTGAATCGTTAATGACGCTAGATCTTGCGCTTTTGAAACAATTGTTAAAACAGGATCCAGGCCGGAACCTTTTTGCATCTTTGCCGCTTCCTGTAAGAGTCCCTGGGATTCGTCAAAAAGTTGCTTTCCCTTACTTGCTTCTGTCTTAGCTTTGTCATATTCCTTGTTGTTTGTATAATTGATCGATTCATTTATTTTTTCGATACCGTAATTGAACTTCTGTCTAGCCGATGTTGTTCTATGAAGAAAATCGGCGATTAACTCCATCTTTGAGAACCATCTCTTGAGGCTATCGACTGCTTTTATTCTATTTGAAATACTTTGTATTCTGAGGTCCGCGTAATTCTTTTCCCATGTCTGGACTCTCAAATCGTCTATGTCTTGAAGAGAAGCTCCGGCTGATTCCAGTTGATCACGGGCTTCACTGATCTCATTACCGGCTTCTTCGAACTTCCTTTTCGCACCCTGTGGATCTGCTGTAACATTTGTCTCCATAATCTCTACCATGCGGTTTATAATTCTTATGGCCTTATCTTCATTCTTATCAGCATCCGCGATTAGTCTATCCGCGCTTTTGCTTCCGAAAAGACTCCCTGTGCTGAAAAGGTAAAAAGTAAAAGCGCCTATCCCAAAAATTACTAGTAACAGTGTAAAGAGTATCATTCTTTTTTTATTGAATGGCATTCCCTTAAGCTCCTTTTTAAGTTGTTGATTTAAGAATATTATCTGACATTGTTTTTGTCTATCTATTACGCTATCTTAATATTCAAGAATTGAATTGGTCGTTCCTGTTTTGATTCGCTTTTGCTTCATATTTCTCCTTTTTGCTGCACCACAGGACCTAAGACCACAAACTCAAACAATTATAAGTTGTGAAGGGAGATCCGAGTATGACAAAAGAAAGAGCGCATCTTCTTATAACCGGCCGTGTACAGGGTGTTTATTTTCGTTCTTATGCCCGTTCAGAGGCAGAGAATATGAAATTGAGGGGATGGGTGAGAAACAGTGTGGGAGGCTCTGTTGAAATTTTAGTAGAAGGAAAGAAGACCGATATTTTAAAATTTATTGATTGGTGTCATCAGGGATCACCTTCGGCTAAAGTTAGTAAGGTGCAGGTAGAATGGCAAGTATATAAAGGGGAATTTGAGCGATTCTCAATAAGCTATTAGTTTTTGGCATTAATTGTAATACTGTTTTTATGTGAGGATTTTGTTTGGAATCTCTTCTTTCGATCATGTCTTTTTATCAATTTTAAGATAGCTTTATTAGTGCTCGTAGCTCAGTGGATAGAGCGTCAGCCTCCGGAGCTGAAGGTCGTGGGTTCGAATCCCACCGGGCACTCCAATTCAGAAGGGGAGAGGAGACGATGCCGACTTTCCTTCTTGTTGTTTTGCTAACAGATTGCTAACAATATTTGCAGCGATATCTGTATCTGGTTTGGAGAATAATGCCTGCCTAAGCTTCACACCAAAGCCTTCTTCTGCCTGGGGCATTTTAACAAAAGTATAAAAGTTGAAGGATATCTTAGACTAATGACGAAATACACATTTGCACTTTCAAAAAAGAGAAAACACTAGGGGCAACAAGGGTATAATCGAATAGATTAACCTACAAGTAGAAACATTAACCAGTTCATATATTTTGAGGTATATTGAACTGGTTTTTTATTTAATCATAATTGGTTATTTTAAATATCTTTTTTATGCTGATTACTAAACTGTGAACGATTATTAAAAGGAGGGGTTATGTTCACACTTGTCAAAAAGCAAAGTAACCTAAAGTTTAACTTACAATTTGTGGCTAAGCGTGTCTTAATCACCTCCGCTTTGATTGTACTTGCATTAATTACCATTTATTTTTGTCAAAATTCTTGTGCATATGCGGCGGATATCGGAAACTCCGATGGCGCAATAGTTTTTTACACTGACCGAGATGGAGACTACGAAATCTATGCAATGAGCCCCGATGGTTCTCAACAAACCAATATCTGCAATCTTCCCGGAAGCCAGGAGCGTGACCCAAGTTTTTCCAGCGATGGTAAATTTGTTGTATTCGATTCGACCATAGATGCGATTACAACAAGGGAAATCTACATAACGAATAGTAATGGTAAGAGTTGGAGAAGGCTTACTAACAATTCAAGTGACGATTCACAAGCGTCTTTTTCTAAAGATGGCAGCAAAATAGTATTCACATCAATGCGCGACGGCAATAGTGAAGTGTACATGATGAACTCAGATGGCACAGGTCAAACCAATTTGACAAATAACACCGGATCGGATAGCCATCCAAAGTTATCACCTGATGGCACCAAGATCGTTTTTCACTCGAATCGTGATGGTAATTGGGACATATATACAATGAATATCGATGGTACAGATTTGACGAATCTTACTTTGAATGATGGTCCGAAAGATAGCCAAGCACCCGGTTTTTCCAATGATGGTACCAAAATTGTTTATGCATCTAATCATGAAGCTGCCAATATGGAGATTTATACTATGAACCCGGACGGCACAGGAAAAGTCAGAGTGACCTCCAACACCTCTGATGATTGGGCACCTTGTTTTTCTCCTGATGGATCTAAAATAATTCTCCAATCTTTGCGTGATGGTGACTGGGAAATCTATGTTATTAATAGTGCCGATGGTAGCAGTCCAACCAGATTAACAAATGATGTAGGCCAGGATCTTGTACCCTCCTGGGGACCAGCAATTATTGATGCTACCGCGCCCGCAACAGCTCTCTCAACGAATCCTTCTTCTTCAGATGGAGCTAATGGATGGTTTGCAACTACTCCAACCATCACTTTAACAGTTGGTGAAACAGCAACCACATATTATTCCTGGACATCTTCTACCGGTCCCTGGACCGAATACAGTGCTCCATTTACAGCACCGGAAGGAGATAATACCCTTTATTATTACTCAATTGATTCCGCTGATAATAATGAAGTAGTGAAAAATCAATCCATCAAAGTAGATACGAGTGAACCTTCAGCGGTTGCACTCTCCGGCAATGCGGTCGACTCAAACCGAATCGATCTTGCATGGAGTGCATCTGAAGATACCCAAAGCGGTATAGACCATTATGAAGTCCGTGACGCCCTAACCGATAATCTAATTGCTACAACTACCGGGACTTCATACTCTTTCACAGATGCACTTACCCTAAATACCTATAGTTTCTATGTAGAGGCAGTAAATGCCGCAGGAGTAAGTTCAGATCAGAGCAATACTCTTCGAACAACTTGCCCGCCTGCATGGACTCAGCCTCTCTTAATTGATATTGAGCCTAACAATGACTCAGATAGTGCAACAATTGCATTTCCCAGAAATGTTGTTCCTTCCAGTCATTTTTATGGCCATATCAGTAACTCAACTGACGCAGATTACTATCAGGCATACTTTTATGCCGGCCAGACAGTTGATTTCAATATAGATGTCGAATCAGTGGGAACCGAAGTCGGTTGGACCCTGATACTTCCGGATGATACCGTTGTATGGGATACAGCCGGACTCGGTACCTTATCTTCATCCGATCATTTTACGGCAACTACTCCTATGACCGGTTATCATACAATGGTTGTTTGGAATAGAAACAATAGCTCCACGAATTGCCGTTATGATATTGATGTAAATGTCACACCTCAATCCGATACTTTATCTCCGACAACACCAACGGGCTTTACCGCAACCGCAATCTCATCAACGGAAATTAATCTCTCCTGGACAGCGTCAACTGATGATATAGGACCAGTAGGCTATGGTGTTGTAAATCTTGATACAGGAGAATGGCTTGCATCTACTAAGAGTACTTCGGTAAATCTTACAGGCTTAACACCGAATACTACATACAATTTCGGACTTGGAGCCTATGACGCAGGAGGAAATATCTCAAGTGGTGTTCCGGCATCGGCGACTACGTCTTCCGGTGATACTGTACCTCCGACTGCTCCCGGCAATCTTTCCTGGACATCCATTTCTACAAATTCAGTGACTCTTTCCTGGAGTGCCTCGACTGATAATGTAGGAGTCAGCGGATACAATGTCTATAATGCTTCAACAGATGCGCTTATAGATACAGCAACCGGCACTTCATGTGAGATTACCGGCCTTAGCGCAGGATCAGCCTATTCGTTTTATGTAAAAGCATATGATGCGGCAAACAATCTATCTGCAGCTAGCAATACTCTGGAAGTAACTATACCCTCGGATTCATCTAGCCAATTAATCCCAGAAGGAAATAGTATTGAAGTATCTTTACCGGTTTCCTTCCCGTCTGGTGATACGAAAACAGTCACTATCAAGTTCGACAATATAACTTCTAGTGGGACTCTCGATATTGAAGGCACAGACAAACCGCCTTCAAGCCCACCGGTTGGCTTCATGTTTCTTGGTGATATTTATGACATTACATTCACTGGAAGTTTTTCTGATTACATCTACATTTCTCTTCCATATGATCCTTCAATTCCCGATGCTAGAGCAAATAACTTAAAATTATTTCACCGGACAAGTACGGGATGGGAGGATTGTACATATTCTATAGATACGGAAAATCACACAGTTACCGGAAGAGCAACGTCGCTCTCACCTTTTGTGCTTGTTGGTCCAGTAGCAGCTGCAACCGGTGTTAATACATACTTGCTACTAGTTCAAGCCTTTTTGTCTATCTGTACAGGTGTTTTCTTTATAAGAAGACGCCCACAACACCAAATCAAATTTTAAATCCTTTTAATTATTCTTTACCAATTAAAATAATCTGAGATTTGAATATAAGCTTCAAATTTAATATATTTTGCTGTAAATAAGTTTCAGAGATTTAGCTCCCACCGGGCACTCCAATTCAGAAGGGGAGAGGAGACGATGCCGACTTTCCTTCTTGTTGTTTTGCTAACAGATTGCTAATGAAATGCTTAAAATTTTGTATTAACGAATCAACTATGAATCAACTATAAAAGAAGACAATTTGCTTTTTTCTGTTAAAAGGTCTAAGAATAAACTGGTGCATTGTGTGTTAGTGACCTAACCAGCTTCGGTGTCTGAGCAGGATGCAAGCGGTAGCCTTTGACTTATCCGTACTTATGTGAAATGATGTAGTAGAAGTTTCGGATGTTTGTTGTTTGTAACCGCAAAGACTAGAGCTTTGCGGTTTTTTTTATAACAGAGCCTCCGCAATCTTCCAATATTTAACGAGGAGGTGCAGTAGCATGGCTAAAGGAAAAGTTAAGTGGTTCAATGACTCCAAGGGATTTGGATTTATTGAGAATGAAGACGGTGGAGACGTATTTGTTCATCACAAAGATATCAATGGTGACGGGTTCAAGTCTCTAACTGATGGTCAGGACGTGAGTTTTGACGTTGTCCAGGGCGACAAGGGCCCGAAGGCAGAAAATGTAGAAAAGATATAAACTACTAAGAAAGCCTTAAAAAGCAGGTCTTACTCATTAGGCCTGCTTTTTTATTTTGCACCCTTTTTGGTGTGTATTTTTTTTGATAAATTCTTGTCTTCCTTATGAGTAAAAAGGACCTTTTTCAGACAAAATGTTTATCAGAGACTACCCGGTTACTGCACATCAAGAAATCATTCCTCAAATCTTTTCTCTCAAGCTGAGTTCTCTTTCAGTGACATTAAGGTCCGAATAAGCTCATCTGTTCTTTTCTTTGAACTCTGGTCATATGCCCCTGTTCCCCCAATTGTCATCAATAAATGCCCATCTGGAATATCTTTTGAAGTAATGACTTTTGCCCAGACAAGATTATTGGACTCCAGTCGTTCGATTAATTTGATTTCTTGCCTAACAAATTGAAAGGTAAGATCCGATCGAAAATTACGATATTGCCATCCGAAGGTTTTGTAAGGTTTTGAGACAAAGGTGACTTCATTGTTCTCAACGCTCAAATCTCCGCTAGCAAAAAAGCCAAGAGGTGATCGGAAAATGCCAATATAAAAGTCAAGCCACCATGAAACTGCATATGGAAAGGATTCAGGCATTTTGTATAGATTAAATGCCTTTCGCCAGCGGGGAGTATCCTTTATTAAGTTTTTAAAAGCTTCAAGATGCTCTGTTGAACTAATCCATACCGGACTGAAAATCATCATAACGCTCCTCTGGAATTTGTTTGATTGTGTTATATCAAGAAATTCTTTTTCCTATTCCATAAACCTTTTTATAGTGTTGTAGGTAATAATGCAGTCTTTATGCTGAGAAATGCTTCTTAATGTGGTATATGCGAAGAGGGGATGCACTTGACGTATAGGCTGGGGTGTATGGCAACGTGCTTGTGATGAGCTTATAGAAGCCTTGATGGCTTTCAAGGTCTAATGAGAGAATTTATGGATGGTACACAGGTTAAGGTGAGAGTTAGGTGCTGGTTATAGCAGTTTAGAAATTTTCAAGACAGGCAATATAAAGGGACTTACCACCCCCTTTATGTAAGATGATCGGTTGCTTTTTAAGAGATTATAAGATTACAATGGAATAAGTATTAATTATCATATTTGTTAATTCAACTAGTTGTATATGTACGCCTGCTGCCCAAAGTGCAATAGCGTCGGACTTTGGTTCAGGGAATACTTCTATTATTGAAAGACCGGGGTCAGACCTCCTCACCCACATCAACCAGTACAGATAAAATCTTATTTGACAAACTTGTCAGTAATTGCCGAATCTGTCATATTTTGCATAAGCGCTTAAACTCGCGTTTCAATTTTTAATAATGTCTGAGTTTCAATAGGGGGGGATTAATGAAAAGATATTTACCCTTTTTTATGATTGCGTTGTTATTAGCATCATTGTCTTGTCAGAAGTCCGAAAAAAAAGATGTTGAAGAAGAAAACACATCTGTAAAGAAGGAAATCGAAAAATCGGTTGAAGAACCTAAAAAACCTCAAGCTCCGCAACTTACTCTGCCTATGAATCCGGTAAACGCAACTCATGAATGGATGAAAGGTAAAACTGCTGAGTACGATCTGGGGTTGAGTGGAATCGGACAAGGCTATGATCTGGCCGACGGTACTTATCCCGGTTGGTGTATTGAAGACAACTATCAGGATAACGCGAATATAGTACGGCTTTACTCAAGTTATGATCCCAATATGCCTGATGACATAAAAGTCTATCGAGACCCGAGTATACCCAAAAATATGACCGGCTTAGCTGTTCCCTGGGACAAACTTAATTATCTATTGAATCACAAGCAGGGAGGAATAAAAGATGTGGGAGCGGCAATTTTCGTTCTTATTTGGGGCAAATCCGCCCACTTTCCGGTAACTGAATCGGCTCAGGCCATGCTCAACGATGCCGAAGCCAATGGCAGCGGTTTCATACCTGAATCGGGACAAATTATAGCTATTGTCTTGTACCAAGACGGTCTTGGCGATGACAGTAAACCGGATGATATCAACCGTAAATATCAGGATACGATTATTGAATATACTGTCCCTTAAGAAATCGTTTTTACTAACCCCTTAGTTCCGCTAATATCATATTGGGTGGCATTTATAATACTCAAAATATTTAAGCTGAAAAAGGTATTTAAAAATGGAAATCAAGGAATTTGTAATTTATCTAACCAAGGAGATACAAAAACTGGTAAAGCCAGAGCTTGGAAAGTTATCCTCCAGGAAAACGTCGGGTCAGGCAGTTGGCGGCGATACCACTTTTATTATCGATGAGCAGGCCGAAAAACTCCTGGATAGGCTATTGGAAAAGGAAGGAAATATTGCTTTTTACTCCGAAGATAAGGGCTTTGTAACTTACGGGAAACCGGAATATGTTCTAATTGTTGATCCCATTGACGGCACAAGGCCAGCAGTAGCCGGTTTAGAATCTTGTTGCGTATCCATCGCTGCTGCTCATAACAAATCCGATCCGAAAATGAAAGACGTGTTTTTTGGCTGTGTCCAGGAAATTAAAAATGACACTATCTTCTATGCGGAACGGGGCAGGGGAGTGAAAATATTTGATAGAGATGAAGAACTAGAACCTGTATTAAGCAACCAAAAGAATTTAAAAAACTTATTCTGGTGTATCGGTTTTCGGGGAAGACCAGCAAAGCCCCTGGTAGCAGTGCTAGGGGCTTTAATAGATATTTCATCGGTGGACGGAGGAGTTTTCGATTTAGGAAGCGCTTGCTTTTCCACGACCAGGATGATCACCGGCCAAATGGATGCTTATATAGATATCGGAAAAAGAATTATCGATGAGGTTAGCTGGGTAGAAGATGAATTTCTAAATGTGGGCAGAGGGTCGGTTCTTAATAATAATCCTTATGATGTAGCCGCTTCGAGCCTTATAGCCCAGGAAGCGGGCTGTGTTATAACTGATGGCTACGGCAACTCGATTGATGAATTTCCACTCCTAGGATCAGGCCCCGATTATCAATTTTCCCTAATCGGCGCTACAAATCAGGAACTTCACCACAAAGTCATTAATGCCGTAGATCAGGGAATAAAAAAACTAAAGAAAGTCGATCCCGCTGCTCTCCAATAAATTTTGACACTTCATCAAAAGATGTTGATAATATAAGCGGGTCATGATGTTAAAATCTAGATAGGTTATTCACGCGATAACCGGGATTTAATGTAATGCCAAAAGCGGTTTGTACTAGTATTCGAAGTTAATTCCTACATTGCTAATTGGTGGTCACTACCTAACGCAACTTTTTGGGGTGAAAATGGCAATCAAACTACTCCATACCGGCGATTTACATCTTGATGCGCCTTTTTTGTTCCTCGGGGAAAAGGGGCAAGCACAACGTCAACAGTTGTTGGCAACTCTAAATAAGATAGTGGAGATTGCCATCGATGAGAACGTTGATCTTTTTCTAATCAGCGGGGATCTTTTTGCCTCCAATAATCCTTCATGCAATACTATCGATCATGTCGTCGACGCTTTCAAAAACCTTGAACAAGCCAATATACCGGTTTGCTTGATCTCGGGTTGCTGTGACAGTTACGGACCTCAATCAATATATCGCCTTTATGATTTTAGAGAAGCTTGTCCAAATCTTACTATCTTCACGGACCGGCTAAAGCAAAAAGTCTTTGATAACCTTGAAGTTACCGTGCATGGAGAAGCTGTAATAGGGAAAGGCAGCCCCGACAGCCCCTTGCGTAACCTTAAGGCATCGAATAAAACTAAGTTCAATATCGGGTTAGTGCATGGAACGGTCAACGGCACGCAAAGAAATCCAAATGAAAAAGGAGTATTCGACTTAAAAGAAATCAAGGCAAGCAAAATGGATTATATCGCGCTCGGTCATCATCACGCGTTTACAAATTATTCGCAGGATAGCGTAAGAGCATGCTACTGCGGAGCTCCTGAAATGCTGAATCCGGATCAGAACAATTCAGCTCACGTTGCTATTGTGATAATTCAGCCGTCAGGGGAGATCAACATAGAATCAAAAAGGGTAAGCCAATCTCATTTCAAGTCAATAAATATTCCGCTGGATTCAATCAACAGTATAGATGAAATCATAACTATCATTAAGAGTAAGGCTCATAAAAATGTTTTTCTTGAAGTCAGTCTTACCGGCTTATGCGGTTTCGATCTGCCCATAAACGCGGATGCTTTGGAAAAAGACCTGGATTGCTATTTCCTGAAACTTAAAATAAATGACCAGTCTCACCCCGATCTTGAAGAAATAGGAGTTGATGAGATTCCCTCCAATACCGTGATGGGGCAATACGTCAAAATGATGATGGAGGAACTAAATCAAGCTTCCGGCCAGGAGAAAGAACTGGACGAAAAGGCGTTAAAATTAGGCGTAAATTTATTGAGAGGACAAAAGATAAGCGATGATCATAAGAGAAATAGCGCTTAATAGATTCAAAAAGTTCCAAAGCTTGCAGCTATCCTTGCTGCCCGGCTTGAATATCATTAAGGGACCGAACGAAGCAGGAAAATCAACTCTTCACTCCGCTGTTATTGCCGGATTATTCTTTAATCCGAATCACCGACGGGCTGAAATTAAAAATAATATTTCCTGGAATTCTGACAAAATGTACGAAATCGGCCTTCTGGTTAAGCAGGATGGAGATGAATTTGCCTTAAACAAGGATTTTGAGAGTAAAAACGTGGAGATGTCCGGTAATGGGCTGACTACAGAAATCGCTAATCCAAAAGATATTAATTTGAAACTCTTTGATTGGCTTGGCTTTAGCTCGGCTTCTGTATTTCGCAGTACAGCTTGTATAGAACAGGATAAAATTGCTCAAATCACCAAAGGCGATAAGGAAATAGGGCAAATCCTACAGTCAACGATTACGGGAGAGGACGACGCGGTTGCCGGTGAGGTTATAGAATATTTGGATAAGGTGCTTACCGGAGATTCTGAAGGAATAAAAAAAGAAGTCAATTTCAGCCGGGAAATCAAGAAGATATCGCAGAAGATTGAAAAATTGGAAAACAAATACGACCGTATTAAGAGTGAGATGCTTGAGGCTTCCAGGTCTTGCGCCCGCTTGTTAGACATTGAAGAAAAACTTAGTGAAATCAAGTCCAAGCTGCAAACGAAGCTTAATCTAAAAGAAAAAAATGAGCGCCGAAGAGAGTTTCTAACCGAACAAGGAAAATTGAATGATCGTATTGAACATTCCAATAATTGCATAAAACTTGCAAATGAAATCAACGGACTTAAAGAGCGGCTGAATGCGTATAAGCCGTTTTTTAGGTTGACCGAGGAAGATATCGATCAGTTTCATTCACTCTTAGGAAAAAAACAGTCCCTTGAGGAACAACAGGTGGTCCTGGAAGAACAACTGAAGCATCCCAAGCGAAAAATCGTTCAAAAGAGACCGAAGCTAAATGTTACCTTTATTTCCGGTATTGTACTTTTATGGATCGGGATAATAGGGGCTATTCTTACTCAATATATGCTAATTCTGGCGTTTGGGGGATTAGTCGCCCTTTGTGTTGGCATTTATCTGATGATAAACAAGTCCGAGGTCCAAATTGAACTCTCACCGGATCAGATAAGAAATCAAATAAACCGGGCTGATGAGCAACTTAACTTTGTCGAAGAAAGCATAAAATACTTCCTTTCCAGGGCAAAGTGTGAGAATGCCCGGGAATTTCGCACAAAGCTTGAAGGATACAAGCCATTACAGAAACGATTATCGGAAAAAGAAGCTGAATTGACCGGTATGATCGGTCAGCAAAGCATCAATGAAATAAGAAAAGATTCTCAGGGCTTTGCTAAGAGTAAGAATGATATAAAAGAAGAGTTGGAAACATTAGATTCCTTTGCTCTTGACCCCGAGGCTTATCAAAGATTGCTTGATGAAATGGAAGGCTTGCATCAAGAGAAAGCCGGGTTGGAGAAGGAGAGAAGAGATCTTGAAATCGCTACGGCAAAGGAAACCCGCTCAAGTGAGGATTTGGCGGTGATTGAAGAGAAGTTAGTCGGGTTAAGAGAAAAAGCATCTCGGCACAAATACCGTCAACAAATCCAGCAAAAATGCCTTCATTTCCTTGATGCGGCCAGAAATAAAACACTTCGATCGGCTACAAGCGTGCTTGAGCAAGAAATAGAAAAATATATTGTGACTATAACCGATAACCGCTACGGCAAAGTCAAAGTGGATGCGGAAACGCTTAACATAGCGGTCTATACACCTGACAAGAAAGATTACGTTCCCATAGGTACCCTCAGCAGGGCGACAATCGATCAAATATATCTGGCAGCACGCCTGGGTCTGGTCAAGCTGGTATCGGGAAACAAAAAGCCTCCCTTACTCTTCGACGACCCTTTTGTGACATTCGACGATAAGCGATTGGAAGCGACTATGGAGCTCCTCATAGAGATCGCCAAAGAGTATCAGATACTTTTTTTTACTTGCAGTAACCGATATGATCAATATGCTGATAAGGTTATCGATCTTAGAACTTATTCGATCGCAGATGACACCGGTCAATCAGGAATCAATGAAATAGAGATTGATCCGACAACCATGGATAAAAATATTATCCAACCGGAACCGCCCCACAGAATTTAATATCTTTTGAGGAGCAGATGAAAGCATACTTAGACATTGAAACATCTTTTTCCGGAGAAATTACCGTAGTTGGAATCTATAGACCTTCAAGGGGTATGCTTCAGTTAGTGGGCAATGAAATAACCACTGAAAAATTACTGGAATTCTTAAATGGAAGTAATACCGTATGCACTTACAATGGCTCCCGTTTTGATATTCCGGTAATAAAGAACGTTTTGGGATTGGATTTGTTTGAACATTTCGAATCACATGATTTGATGTTTGATTGCTGGTCAAAGAACCTCTATGGTGGATTGAAAGCGGTTGAGAAACAGCTGGGTATTGAAAGAGTTCTTGATGAACTATCAGGCTATGATGCCCTTATACTTTGGCAAAAGTTCCAGGAGTGCAATGATTTAAAGGCTTTGGAAACGCTTCTTCAGTACAATAAAGAGGATGTTTTGAACCTTCTGATCCTGGAAGATAAGCTTCTCTGTTCTTGATTCTCATTAGTTCAAGCGCCGCATTGTCCTTATAGGCTATCTGAGCTTTACAATACGCTTTCTTTGGATGCTTCCGGCTTGCCGTCTAAAGACATTGTAGTCACAGGATTTTTTAGCCTATTGCCGAATTCTAAACAGGATCCAAAACAAAACAGTAACTTTAGCTAGGAGGAAAAATGTACGGATCTTTATTTCAATCTATATCGGCTCGAATAAGAATTAAAACATCCTCAAAAAACCAAGGTTTTATGGCTCCTCGTATTATTATCATGGCTGTTGTTGTATTCGTAATGCTAGCCTGCGGCGCAAGTTCCGCTCTTGCTAAAGACTACCATTTTACAAAGGTTAACATTGATGTTCAGGTGCAGCCAGACGGATCATTTGATTTTACAGAAAAGAGAACATATAAGTTTTCAGGTGATTATAGCTGGGCTTACTATAAATTATATTTACAAGGTGCGAGTGATATCACCGATTTTCAAATATTGGAAGGCGATAAAGTTTTTGAAGAATCGCACACGCAAACTCCGGGAACTGTCCAAATCTCAAAGACCACCGATTATATATATGCCAAGTGGTTTTATAAGGCTTCAGACGAAGAACGTACTTTTACCATTAAATATCATGCTGTGGGAGCAATAAAAGCTTATAAAGATATTGCGGAATTTTATTGGAAGTTCATCGGGCCTGAGTGTGAAAAAAGTACCGATAACGTATCTGTAACGGTTCATTTACCTGCAGGTGCCTCCAAAGATGATATAAGAGCATGGGGGCACGGACCTCTTAATGGAAAAGTTACCATAGTAGACGGCCAAACAGTAGAATATGATGTCTCAAACCTGCCAACGCATACCTTTGTTGAAGGACGGATTACATTTCCGCCTAATTTATTACCGAATATCCTGTCTAAATATTCTACGGATAGGCTTCCCGAAATTCTTAAAGAAGAAAAGAAATGGGTAGATGAAGCCAATCGAAAACGATGGATGGTTCGTATTGGTAACATAATTGCCATTATGCTGCCAATTTTTACTCTAATTCTTGCATTTATATTTTGGCTGGTCTTCGGAAAAGAGCATTCGAATCAATATGCGGGAGATTATTATCGGGAGCTTCCTGGGGACTATGAGCCGGCAATTGCCGGTTATCTTTGGAATTTTGGAAGTGTTAACATGAACGATCTGGTGGCAACCATTATGGACCTCGCCAGGAGAGGCTTTCTGAAAATAAAGGAAACAACCGCGGCCAAAAAAGGATTATTTAGTTCGAGCAAAAGCTATGACTATGTAATTGAACATCTTTCTAAGGATGAGACATCACTCAAACCATTTGAGCAGAATCTTATTAACTATCTTTTTAGTAAGATAGGTGCTTCCGCTGGTACAACAAATACAGTCTCAATGGACCAAATAGAGGATTATGCCAAAAGTCACACCAGAAGCTTCCAGAATTTCATAAACAAATGGAAAAACCAGGTCATAGCTCAATCAAAACAATACGGTTTTATCGAAAGTACCGGCACATACATAATGTATCTCAATATTGCCATCGCGATTATTCTTATGGCTACTGGATTTTTACTGGTTTTCAGTGGCATCATCGGCGGAATATTCACAATTATATGCGCAGTCGTCCAAATAAGCGTTTCCGGATTGTTTAAAAGAAGATCTAAAGAGGGTGCACTGCAGTATGAAAAATGGGTTTCTTTTCGAAGATTCCTGCTTCATTTCTCAAACCTCAAAGAAGCAATACCAGAATCAATGGAAATCTGGGAACATTATTTAGTCTACGCGGTTACTTTGGGAGTCGCTAAGGAAGTTATAAAGCAACTAAAGATTATTGTGCCCCAAATTACCGATGAAACTCATGCTTATATGGGTCCTGCTTGGTTTGAGAGCAGTAGGGGAATTGATGGTCTAAGCAGCCTAGACGCATTGAGTACTTCTTTCTCAAGCATGGTCAGTACTGCTACCAGCTCCATGAGCTCTGCCAGTGGTGGCGGTGGAGGATTTAGTGGAGGCGGGGGCGGAGGGGGCGGAGGGGGCGGCGCCGGAGCCGGTTAAATTACAGCCACTCTTGCCGCTGCAAACTCTCACAATCCAATAAAAAAGCAGGAAATCGCAGGTTTTTGTATAAGTATTATATAATGTCAGTCATCTGTTCGGAGGACATAAATGAAGTTACAATCCAAGAGGATGACGGCTTGTTTTGTTGTGCTTTTAGCAGTTTCATTACTAGGTTGTGGTGGTTCGGAGAAACAAGTAATAGATTCTTCAAAATTCAAAGATTCTACTTACTGTGAAAAATGCCATAGAGATATATACGGGCAATGGAAGAAATCACCCCACAATTATTCTTACAGTGATCCTATCTACCAAAAGCTGTATCTCCTTGCTGACAAAGAAACAAAGGGTAAAGTTGAAGAGACTTGCGCCGGCTCGGTTTGTCATGTGCCGGTGGGAAGTATGGCTGGAGAAATACCTCCCGCGGACGGCTCGAAGTTAAGCGAAATCGCAAAAGAAGGTATATTCTGCGATTTTTGTCATACCGTTTCCGATATGGAAAAAGTAGGAAACGGTTTATATATTATGTCTCCCGGGAAAGTCAAACGAGGACCATTTAAGGACGCCGTCTCCCCGGTACACGAAACTGAATATTCCAGGATGCATACCGAATCCAGATTCTGCGGTATGTGCCATAACTTCAATCATCCGGTCAACGATCTTCCTCTGATATCTACTTTTTCCGAATGGGAAGACAGCCAATACAACACAGGCGATCCCGAAACATCAACTGCCTGTCAGGATTGTCACATGACTCCAGGTCCGGGGGAAAAAGGAAACAATCCTGGAATAGCGGCAAGTCTCGGCCCTAATCGTAATTTGGTATTCACCCACAATATCGTAGGAGCAAATATTGCTCTTGCTCAAATAATAGGGTCCCCGAGCCATGCTCAATTAGCTGAAGAGAGACTAAAATCAGCCGCAACCATTTTCATAAATAATCCGCCAACAGCAGAAAGAGGTTCATCTTTGCCAATCGAAGTGTTTGTAAAAAATGTGGGCGCAGGTCACATGCTTCCGACGGGAGTTACAGAGTTGCGACAAATGTGGCTGCAGGTCACGGCTACTGATAGCAATGGCAACTTTGTTTTTTCATCTGGCTTTTTAGACAGTAAGGGGAATGTTGATGATAAGTGCGCTATGTTTAATACGGTTTTCGCTGACATAGACGGAAAAAAGACATCTCATAGTTGGCTTGCTGAGAAAGTAATATCCGATAATCGTATTCCTCCGGGAGAGAGTAAATCGGAGAAGTATGAAATCAAGATACCTAAAGATTTATCGGGGCAAATAACTATCGATGTAAAATTGCGTTATCGGTCAGCGCCCCAGGATCTGATTTATGATCTGCTTGACTCGGAAGCCAAAAAACTGCCGATCACTGATATGGCAAGCAGTAGGGCAGTCATTACTGTTCCCTAGATAACACAAATCTCTTTATTCTATTTTCTACAAGAAATCTATATGTTGGACTCTTCCGGTACTGAATAATTCCTTTTTTTTGAAGTGCGAGCCGCTAGAATGATACTATGTTCCTAAGTCAATTTCATTGAACAGGGCAAAAAATGAAATCCGAAATAGACAACAATTCTTGCAAATCCGAACAACTAAATGCAGGATTCAGCAAAGCACTTCTTATCAGTCTTTCAGTCATTTTACTGATTGGTTTAATAATAATGTCCTTATTAGCTTATGGAGTCCATTTGTTTTTAAGCGAGCCGGAGCCTTTGGTAACGGCAAACAATCAAAAAGCCAAGATAGGATTTGATATTAACAAAGGACAATTCGAGTTTACGTTTAACGAAGCATCGCTTAATGATTTCTCATTTGACGCTTTTACTTCACAAAATCCATGTCTGACACCAAGTCAACACGATTCATCCCTCAGACAGCAAATCGGACTCTCACAGACCAATTATCGCGGCTTATATGATATTAAACCAGTTCGTACAAGTTCAAAGCACGATAATGCGCTAAAAGATCTGAAAATTTTTATTAGAGACAACAGGATAATCATGGTATATCCGATGCAATTTGGAGCATCAAAGAAGACCATTACCATTGAAGAAACTTTAAAGATAGAGGATGACCAGCTTGTGTCCGACATAGAATCACTTAAGTTTGGAAGACTTAATGTACCCAGCTTTATGATTCCCTTTGTGCTGGATATAGCAGCTCCACAAATCATAAATCGTGTTTATGGTAATTTACAAAGAAGTGACTATTCGTATGAACATACAAACCAGATAACTTCGGTTTTAGAGGATGTTGAGATAAGCAAAACACTCATGCCTCCGACGATATTGGTTTTATTCGGCCCCAGAGAACCATTAGTCAACTTGCTTCAAAACGATGAGGAAAAATCACATATTCTGCGAAGTCTGCCTACACTTAAAGTCACCGATGTTACTATAAACGATAATAAGCTTAAAATTGAAGGGGTTCCAGACAATCTTTCTCTTCTGAATTTGATTGAACTGTTGCGTCCGCTTTTTGAATAACCAATCTTGTTTTACTAGCACATAAATAAAGCTTAAGTGGAGCTTTACCCATAAAACTATTATTACTGCTTAGCGCATACAGATATTTATTTTTTCTTTTTGTTTTTATATGTTTTTATTTTGGTCCCGATTCCGGACCCAACAACCGCCGCGCTTAGTTCACCAAGCTTGTTTTCAGTAGAAAGACGATTTAATATTTCCTCGGTTATCTCCTGATCTTTATCTAAAATAACTTCATTTTTATCGCTAAGGATTTTGCATGGGGATGTCTGTCCAATAAGCATATTCTTTTGGCCTTCTGAGTATAACTCTTTACTTTGCTTAGCTGTTTTTCCTACTTTTTTAGCTGCCCCGGCTATGAACCTGGTAAGTAATCCCGGTTTTTCTTTTTCTTCTTTTGGAACAGCGTCTTTTTTCAAGACATAAGCATCAATGTCGAACCTCTCGACTTTATCGACCGGAATACGGAATATGTCCGACAAAAGGCCTTTCTCTGCCAGCAAAGTTTTTATTTTTCCGGTTTCGATGTCAACTTCAAAATCAACGACTTGCGCAATCTGTTTGTCATCTTCGATAAGCTTAAGAGTAATTACCTCAAGCTGTTGCTTATATGTTTTGCGTATTTGCTTTTGACGATAAAGCAATTTTGATTTTTCTCTTTCGATTATCACAAAATCGCCTTCAGCCTTTTTGAGGGCTTCAAGGGGAAACGCTTTTAGTAGTGAATAAAAGGTCCTCTTATAAATAAATCCAAGAACTTTTTTATCTTGGTAATTTATCACGGGGCACTTTATTTTTCCTAAATATTTTTCTGTTTGTAAATCGAATACATGTGAACCTACTAGGCTTTCTATCTGCAAAATATACATCCTCCTTTTGAAACATTATCTCAAACCGCAAATAACCGGTCAACGAAGTAAAAATCAATTCTTTTATCTTTTTCGAACTTTGATATAGAATATAATATTTGAAATCCAAAAGAATCAGAACGTTAAAGAAATGATGAAAGGACAATTAATGCAGCATTACTCATCTGAAGACCTTATCACAAAGCTTGGCAATACTATCGATATAAAAGAAAATGGTATAGGTGTAAAAGATAAGAACGATTTAAAGAATTCGGCAATAGACGAACTTGTAAGAACAGCTGTTTTTGCTGACGCAGAAACCAAGAAGCTGGCATCCTATCTGATTTGGGAATCCGGAATCGATCTAGGCATTATTTCCGCATCCATTCACGATCTTTACATGGCCGCCGGACGAGGAGAATATGCCAATCGAACAGTGCCCGCCATAAATATTCGAGGGCTCACCTATGATGTCGCGCGAGCCATATTCAAATCTGCCATCCTTAACAGAGTTGGCGCGTTTATTTTTGAGATTGCCCGCTCCGAAATCGGTTATACTAATCAAAGACCGGAAGAATATACTACCGTTGTGTTGGCTGCCGCTATAAGAGAAGGTTTCACCGGTCCGGTTTTTATACAAGGAGATCATTTTCAGGTAAATCCAAATAAATATAAATCCAATCCAGAACAGGAGTTAAGTGAAGTTAAGATTCTTATAAAGGAAGCAATTGAAGCCGGTTTCTTTAATATTGATATTGATACTTCCACCCTAGTTGATATGGAAAAACAGGGCATCAAAGAGCAACAATACCTTAATTACAAACTTTCCGCCGAGCTTACCGCTTATATTAGAAGCTTGGAACCCGAAGGTATTACTGTTTCAGTTGGAGGAGAAATAGGGGAGGTTGGGGGCAAGAATAGCAATGTTCATGAACTGGAAACCTACCTGGACAATTACTGCAATGATTTAAATGATATTGGTCAAAACTGTATCGGCTTAAGCAAGATAAGTGTTCAAACCGGTACAACACACGGAGGCGTTGTACTTGCCGACGGCAGTATCGCCCAAGTCAGTATCGATTTTGACACTCTGGAAGATCTATCACGTGTTTCAAAGGAGAAGTACGGGCTAGGCGGAGCGGTTCAGCACGGCGCTTCCACTTTGCCAGATGACGCTTTTCATCATTTTCCGGAGACCGGAACATGTGAAGTGCACCTGGCAACAGGCTTTCAAAATATGATATACGACCATCCGGCAATGCCGGAAGAACTGAAGGAAAAAGTTTACAGGTATCTCTTCGAAAATTGTGCCGATGAAAGAAAAGAAGGCCAATCCGATAGTCAGTTTCTTTATAAAACTCGCAAGAAGGGTTTCGGCCCCTTTAAAGAAGAGTGGTGGGGTCTTCCTGAGGACGCAAAATCAAAAATATTTCAAAGCCTGGAAGATAAATTTGATTTTCTATTTAAAAAACTGAATGTTACCAACACAGTAGACCTGGTCAAGAATTATGTTAATGAAAAGGTTGTCCATAAACCGAAGCCGGATAATTTAATTTAAACAAAAAATGTTCTTAAGCCTCGGACCAAATTGTTCGAAATTATCAATAACCAATTTTTCCTTTCAAAACAATAGGAGGTCGATTCTTAATGGCAAAGGCCGTTGTTGGTGTTTTAACCGGCGGGGGAGACTGTCCCGGATTAAATGCCGCTATAAGAGCAATTGTAAGAAAAGGTATTGACTCTTATCATTATGAATTCCTGGGACTTAGAAACGGATGGGCTGGCTTGCTGGAAAAAAATACAATGCCATTGGATAAAAAAATGCTGTCTGGGATACTGCACAAAGGAGGAACTATCCTGGGCACTTCCCGCACCAACTTAGGTAAGAGCTCCGAGCTGCTAAATGCTGGAGTTGAAAATTATCATAAATTGGGATTGCACGCTCTCGTAGCTATCGGAGGAGATGACACATTAAGCGTCGCCTCAAAACTTTATTCCAAAGGAGTAAACATTGTCGCGGTTCCCAAAACCATTGACAACGATCTTGATGCAACCGACCAGACTATAGGTTTTGATACCGCTGTCACAATTGCCACAGAGGCCATTGATAGGCTTCATAGTACAGCAGAATCTCATGATCGGGTTATGGTAATTGAGGTAATGGGCCGCCATGCCGGTTGGATCGCAGCATATTCGGGTCTTGCAAGTGGAGCTGACGCCATTTTGATACCCGAGCACCCATTTGATATTAAAGATGTTTGTAAGCTTATTGAAAAAAGGCGTGCAAGGGGACGCAATTTCAGCATTATCGTTGTGGCTGAAGGGGCGGTGCCCAAAGATAAGGATTCTTTTTTTACAAAGGATGATAAGGTTGATGAGTTCGGTCACGTAACACTCGGAGGAATCGGTTACTATGTGGCCAAGCGTATTGAAGAATTAACCGGGATTGAATCAAGAACAACAATTTTAGGCTATATTCAGCGAGGCGGGATGCCATCGGCATACGACAGAATACTTGCAACTCGTTACGGAATCAAGGCAATTGACTTGGTGCATGAAGGTCTCTTTGGAAAGATGGTTGCGCTGAAAGGGAATAAAATCAAATCCGTTGTTATTGAGAAGGCTGTGTCAAAAAACAGAAAGCTTGATAAGGACTTCTTTGATATAGCACGTGTCTTTTTCGGATAACCCAGTAAAACCTCTTTACCCATATGTTGTCTAGCAAATTAAACGTTTAACAAGGTCTGATGTCTTCTTCTGCGCTCGAAAATGAATTTTCGGCTAAAAATGTTTGACGGCAATCCTGGCAAACACACCAGCAAGTATTGTTGGTGACATTTCGATAAGGGAAGCTGCAAAATATTTCAACATCGTCTTCAAATACTTCGTTACAATATTGACACCTTTTGCTTATACGATCCCGCTCCATTTAACACCTCCTTGATCGGTAGGTTCACTTATAGGTCACCAGTTATCTGTATATTGATATCAGGAATAATTCTAATAATTGATAAAAACAAACGGTGATTGTTTATATTATTTAACTAAATAAGTGGAGTAAGTATAGGAAGGATAAATTACTTTACTTAGTGATATTGTTCTCAGTTTTCTTCAATATACACTTTTTTCATAATGTCATTCTTTTCAATCTTATGAACCACGTCCAATCCTTCAGTCACTTGACCAAAGACCGTATATTTGCCGTTTAAATTAGGTTGATCGCCCAGACAAATGTAGAATTGACTTCCGGCACTATCAGGGTCTGAGCTTCGAGCCATAGCAACAGTTCCGTCAACATGCCTCTGTTCGTTGAATTCAGCGGGAATCGTATATCCGGGACCACCTTGTCCGTCATTATTCGGATCGCCATCCTTGCTATTGGGATCGCCTCCCTGAATAACAAAACCCGGTTCTACCCTATGAAATTTTGTTCCATTATAAAATCCTTCGTTTGTTAGTTTCACAAAATTTTCTACGGTGCCGGGTGCGTCTATAGGATAAAATTTAAATTTTATCGTTCCTTTATCTGTTTCAATAACAACTACCCTATTATCGTATTCGGTCGTTTTATTAGCATTTTGCTGTTTTACGCTTTCGGGAACCTCCTCATCAATTTGGACTGTTTCTTGAGTTCCTTCGCTGCTTGTGGTACATCCAGCCACAACCGCGATGCCCATCAAACATAAAAAAAGGGCACCGGCGATAATCAACCGATTTATTTTATTGTCCATTTCATCACCCTTTATGAAAAATCATGTAGTTTCTATAATATCAGAATTTGATGATTTCAACATCCTCGTGTCCAATATCCTTGTAGATTTCAATATAGTTTTCCGCGGTATTCTTATTTTTTCTATATATGGCAATAAGATGTTCTTCGTTGTCCTCATAAGCCGCATCTTCTTTTGTTATGTTCTTATCATACCTAATCGTATAGTTTCTGGCCTCATTCTCATCATCATAAATGAGCACTTCAAATAGTTGCTTATCCTTTGCTTCATCCGCCAATATTTGGCCCAAGGCCCTCATGTCTTCATGTGCCCAAACCGCAATAACCTTAAGCGTACTAGATTCACTTACCGTTTTGTATTCCACTTTAGAGGCTTCCTGTATTTCTTCGGTAGACTCATTCTGAAATCTCTTCTCAATATTGCCTAATAGCGCTGCTTGTTCTCTTATTAGATCGCAACCAAGGCTGTTGATACACAACATAAACATTGCTCCCAACAATATTGTTCTAATCCCCGACACCGATCTTCTCATCTTACCGCATTCCTTTATAAGAATTCGTGACTCAAAGAAGTCTTTGCTTTCTTTCATTTCTATTGTATACCCTTCGGTTTAGCTGTACAAATACCTCCAAAGAGCCCAAATGCCGTGATAAAACGTTCCATTTTTGTTATAAGCGGCTTCAATATATTTTTATTGGTATTATCCCAAGATGGAAATTTCTGCCATAATACATTTTTTAACACTAGCCCTCTTTAATGATATTTGTTAAACTTTGGCACAAAATACAAAACAAAGGAGACAATAATGATTAAGAAATTTGGTTTCATTCTTCTAATATCTTGTATGCTTTTTTCTCTTATGTCTTGCCAAAAGAAGAATGAGGGTGAAGACAATGAGCAAACAGGAGCCGGAACCGAAGAGACAACCGAACCGGAAAAGACTCGCAAAATAGGTGAAAGCTTTACCCTAAACAATATACAGTGGACAGTTCTGTCAGCAAAAAGAATGGAAGAAATACCCAGAAAGTTTGACGATCCTAAAACGGGAGAAAAGACTCCTCATAAACCTGAAAACGGAGTTTTTGTTATAGTGCATTTTAAATTCAAAGGAAACGCAAAGAACGAAATAGCCGGGTTTGATACGGATGTAATCAAGGTCGTGGACAATAAAGGTGTTAAGTATGGGGACATAGAGCCGAGTGGAGCAATTGACGACTACCGGCTTGAGAGCGAGATCCCAAATCTTAGTTTTGCTATAAACAGCAGCGAAGAAGAAAAAGAATATATGGAAATTTATGACATACCGGCGACAGCTAAAGGGCTAAAACTCATATGGTACGGTTTCGACGAATCAAAAAAAGTAGTGCCGAAAGTTGAAGTTGATTTGGATATCTAGAACCATCTTCATGTAAAACAAAACCCTTCACCATTTGGCAATCAAAATAGGGAAGGGCTATTTATAAAAAGTTGAAATTCCAGTTTATTTTGAAGCAATACTCATTTTCTTAACAAGTTTCGCTTTGCATTCACTACATACACACCAGCAGACATTGCTTCCAGGATCTTTTCTTGGCATGGGGCAAAAGACCTCAAGATCCCCGGCAAGCTCCTTTCCGCAAAATTGACATCTTTTACATTTTTCGCCTGGTATTGCCATGGGTGTTTCCTCCTTGCGGATTCTTATCTTTTCTAAGCGGAATTTCTCTGTAAACTTGATTTTTTTATCGACTAAAACAATCTTCTCCTTTACACTTCAGAGGCAAATATTTTATAAATTTCAAAAACATAGCTAATACAGACATTTGTTAAGAATGAGCCCGGTTTCTTAAGAATGTGAGAAAGGAATTATTGAAATTACGACGAAATCATTTGAAGATTAATTTTTTCAATTGTTTGAGCTTATTATACGGAGGGAATATGGCAGACAATTTCAATTTAACCGATTTGGAAGATGTATTTAAAGCGTTGGCTAATTCTAAAAGGCTGGAAGCACTTTCATTGATTCTCTCAAGTGGGGAGATGAGTTTGCAGGAAATCAGCGAAAGGCTGGATATGCCTTTAAAAACAACCTCCAGAAATATGGTGATCTTGAAAAAGGCAGGCTTTTTGCGAGGCAAGACAAAAGACGGTAAGCTGATATACGAAATCAATACTGCGAGAGGGGAAGAATATATTCTAACCTTGCTTGTATTGGTAAAAGACGCGGCAGCCTAAGAACAGAAGGCTGTGATATATCTAAAATGCATTTATACGAGGATATGGTAATTAAACTAAAGCCTATCGGTGTTATTAGAACACCTTTTAAAACAATGAGCGACACACCACGTTGGGGAACCCTTACAAGTGCAGTTGGAGAAATAGAGATATTTCCTGAATACGCCGAAGGTTTGGACAAAATAGAGAAATTCTCCTCAATCGAAGTTCTATTCTACTTTCACAAATCAAAAAGGGACGCTCTTAAAGCGGTTCCGCCTCACATAGGAGAAGAACGAGGTGTTTTTGCCACAAGGGCACCGATACGGCCAAATCCCATTGGACTAACCCTGATGGAGATAATTGAAACAAACGGACGATTCTTGAAAGTTAAGAATGTGGACATGCTCGATGGTACCCCTGTTCTAGATATAAAATCTTATAAAGATGAAGAGGTGTAATATTTGTGGGAGATAGCGACCGGAATAAAGAAAAGTTATCTAGGCGTCAGAACTCATCAAGAATGAAAGTACTTAAGATCTTCATGATCATATGCGGATTATTTTACTTATTGGTACCGGCACTTTATGTCAATTTCGCACCCGATGCCTATAAATGGGCACCATTTAGCCGACCTTACGAATATATGTTGGTTGCTGTGTTTGCGGCGCTGGGTATTTGTCTTTTGATGGCTTCCACGAAGCCATTGACAAATATTATAATTATCGACTTTACTATTTTGAGCAGCATATTTTCCGGCGCTTTTTTAACATATAGCGCTTTCACGCAGCCCGGCGAGACAATTCATCTATTTCTGGACATCCCGCTTTTCTATCTTATCGCGTTGATTCTTATTATTTTATATCCCCGAAACCTTAAGTCCATCAAGGAACTGGATTAAGAGTATTTATCGAAGGCGACTATCGATTTTTTTACGGTCTTAACTGCGCCGTATTTAATAAAATCATCCAAATATTCCGATATATTCATAAATAAAAGCTGGAGTTCAAATCATGGATGAACGAGAAATTCAAGAAATAATAAATAAGAAAATGTCCGATTTCCAAACAGCTTTACCCGAGGTTTCAATCCGCTTTTTCGGTAAGGATCACTATCTCGTTTGGGCAAAAACCATACCTTTCATACAAGAAGAAATGCGTCTAGGGTGGTACCAAAATTTCGATGATGAATTTAAAGATCCTGTTCTGGCAATGCTTGATAGCAATCTAATAGGCGCTTGCCCGCGACTCTTCGTTGAAATACTTTCTGAAGAGCCTCGCAAAATCCAACCCCTATTTGTTGAAGGCGCTTTTTTAAGTCGCCTGCTGCTTTTTCTAGTGCCCGGAAGAGACTGGGAAAGGGAAGAAGAAATAAGACATTTAATGCAAAAACACTTTCCCCTGCTCCTAACAGCTCTTGAATCAGTTAAGAGCTCATATCTACCGATGAATATTAAGCGCAATAAAAAAATCCGCTGATCGCAGAAAATCCTCCTAATGCTTCTGTTCGCCATTTTTTGTATAATTAATTTCTGTACCACATTAAATGCATTCTTAATATAAGTGCATAAGGAGGAGTCCCTGTTGTATAAAGTTTTCAAGGAAGCTGAATTTTCTGCTGCTCATAGCCTACGCGGTTACAAGGGTAGGTGCGAAAGCATGCACGGCCATAATTGGCAAGTACGGCTGCAAATACGGGCAATAGATACCGATTCTCTGGGAATGGTTGTTGATTTTGAAGAAATAAAACAAGCACTCGCTAAGGTGATCGGCAAATTAGATCATCAAAATTTGAATGAAATACCTCCATTTAATGAGCTTAATCCCACTTCGGAGAATATCGCAAAGCACATATTTGAAGAAGCATCCGGCTTGCTAAACACTGATCGAGTAAAGGTAGACTCGGTGATGGTATGGGAAAAGCAAAGCTCTTGTGCTGTTTATGAAGCTGATTAAGATGTTAAAAATCAATGAGATATTCTTCAGTATTCAAGGAGAATCATCATATTCCGGATATCCATGTGTTTTTGTAAGACTTACCGGATGTAATCTTAGGTGTTCTTACTGTGATACAACCTATGCGTATTACGAAGGAAAAAACCTATCAGTCGACACAATACTTGAGGAAATCGGACAATATCAGTGTAAGATCTTGCAGATTACGGGAGGCGAGCCGCTTCTGCAAAAAGATACGTCATCCTTGGTGAACGCGGCTCTATCTCAAGATTATAATGTTCTGGTAGAAACAAATGGCAGCCTGGACATAACCGCGATTAACAATAAAGCGATAATTATCATGGACATTAAGTGCCCGGGAAGTGGCGAACACAATAAGAATCTTTTTGAGAATATACCAAATCTTGAATTGAATGATGAGATAAAATTTGTCATCCTTGACCATAATGATTATCTTTGGGCAAAAGAGATTCTTAATAAGTATCCGGTAATCCAAAAGAACAAGATCCATTTTACTCCGGTACACGGAGAACTGGAACCCGGCAAGCTTTCAGAATGGATAATAAAAGATCGCTTAAACGTAAGGCTTCAACTTCAGATCCACAAGTATCTGGGGGTTAAATAATGCAGGAATCAAAAAAGGCTGTCGTGCTACTAAGCGGCGGCATTGACTCTTCAACAACGTTGGCAATAGCTAAAAGCCTTGGTTTCTCTGTTTTTGCCCTGACCTTTAATTACGGACAGACTCACCAGGTTGAATTGGATAGCGCAAAAAAGATTGCCCGGTTAATCGGTGTTTTCCAACATGTTGTTTTTAAATTGGATCTAGCCAAACTGGTCTCATCGGCACTAACCGGTAATATGAAAATTCCAAAAAAGAGACCGATCAAAGACATCAATTCGGAAATACCGTCGACCTACGTGCCGGGAAGAAATCTTATTTTCCTTTCAATCGCTTTAAGCTGGGCCGAAACTATCGGTTCATATGATATATTTATAGGCGCGAATTCAATAGACTATAGCGGCTACCCTGACTGCAGACCCGAATTCATAGAAGCATTTCAAATATGCACCAATTTAGCCACAAAGGCCGGTGTTGAAGGTAAGAACATAACAATTCACGCTCCTTTGATTTCAATGAGTAAAGGGGAAATTATCAAAAAAGGCATCGATCTGGGAATTGATTATAGCCAATGTCACAGCTGTTATGATCCGGATTCGCTTGGACGGGCGTGCGGCTCCTGTGATAGTTGCATTCTACGGAAGAACGGATTCCGGGAAGCAGGAATAAAGGACCCCACAAACTACATCACTTAGTCAATTGAATGTAAAATTTTATGTACATTGCCTAAAGAGGCTTTAAAGGGAGATATTATGGTAAAAGATAAGAAGCAATCAAAAGGTCCCGCAGAAGAAAAATACGGTCATAAGGCAATCAGGCAATCCAAACTTGAGGCATGGGATAATCCAAAAAAGGATCGTGATTATACCATCTCTCTTACTGTTCCCGAGTTTACCTGCCTTTGCCCGCGATCCGGATTTCCTGATTTCGCGACATTCCATATAGACTATATCCCGGACCAAAAAATTATAGAACTTAAGTCGCTTAAACTATACATAAACAGTTATCGAGACGTCCCCATTTCGCATGAGGCTGCCGCAAACAAGGTTTTAGATGATCTGGTCACACTAATCGATCCGAAATGGATGGAGGTCGCTGCGGATTTCAATGTCAGAGGAAACATAAAAACCCTTATAACAGCTTCATATGTTCAAGAAGAGGAGCAAACATAAACCATGAATGCGGCAATGAAACCCAAATTATCATCTATTATGGCAGGATATATAGCTTTGATTCTGGTACTTGCATTCTTTCTGAACAGCGGGTGTGCTGAGAAATCATCAGAGACCGGCGATATGCAGACAGAAAAAGGATATGTAACGGATGCTTATCTTAAGTACTTTGGAAATCCTAAATCAACCGATCAAGAAAATACTTATTATGTCATTTTCTACCCATATTCGGGAAGCGAGCCTTTCTTGGAGGGAAAGGTCAAACCAATCGCAAAAGAAACTGATAAGAAGGTTGACTTCCCAGAACTAGCAGTCAGCAAGCTTCTACAGGATCCTCCGCTTAATGAAAATCAGCTTAAACAGATTATCGCTCCAGAAACAGAATTTTTAGGAATGCGGATAAAGAAAAATATTGCAGAAGTTAATTTCAGCAAACAGTTGCTTAGCTCATATACAGAAAACTGGGCGGATGCCGCAATTATTGCCAGTTTGACCAATACTCTGTGTCAGTTTCCTTTAATTGAAGGAGTAAGTTTTGAAGTAGAAGGCTGTACTAAAGGAGAAATAGGCGGCCAAAAGATAGAGGACTTTCTAGGGCATATTTCTTTATCCGAACAACCTTTCAAGCCCAACCCTGAACTTGTTGTGACACAAACCCAGGAAGACGCAATAATAACAGTTAAAAACTTCCTAAACGATGTTAAGAAGGACAACGTCTACCAATATCTCAGTAAAAACACACAAAGAGATGTGGGCACTGAAAAGGAATTTAAGAATGAGAAAAAAACGGATCTTCGAAAGATCATACTGGCTGACCATGGTTCTTGGATTGGAGCAAGAATAACTGACGCCAAGTTTCAAAAGAACGAAGCCCGCGTAACAATAACCGGCAGCCGAACCATTAATGGAGAAATCCGTCCCAATGATCAAGCCGAGCTGGTTTTACTGAAGGAAAAGTCAAGATGGAAAATTGACTTTACTGAAGAATCCGAGGTCGTTCCTCCCGGCACAACCGAGGAAGAAATAGTCACAGGACCGGCTGAAATGAATCGCAATCAATTGGAACAGATTCAGGCTATAGTGGATCAGGGACAACAACCATGGCGTTTAGATCCTCAGGCAGTAGCCCAGGCGGAAGGCGGCGTATTTGGTTTCAATAAAGCAAGCGATGTATTTACTCTGGTGACCAAACTTGACGTTGGACAGTTATCGGGTACCGGTGAAGCATTAGTCGAGGTAGCACATAATGGAACTACTTATCAAATATTTCTGATACAGCCCATTAAGCCAGGACAAGGCGGCATATGGACCGTTTCCCTGGTAAGAAAGAAATAATTATTTCTGCTAATATCAACATGCCTGGAGCCAAATATTGCAGAGCAAGCTGATGCCGGTTAATATGGCTAGTAGGTTATAATTCTTTTACACTGGCCAACATCATTCATCTTTTTCGATACAAATAGTTTTAGCACACTTAAAAAGGAGATAGATACAGGAGAGCACACAGTATGGGCAAAAAAATTGAAATGCTTGAACTTACACCCGACCAATTAAAAAAACAGTGTGACCCTAAAACATTCACTTTCAAGACAACTGAGGAGATTGAGCCTCTTTATGGGTCGGTTGGGCAGAAAAGGGCAGTTGACGCTATCGATTTCGGAGTTGATATTGATACCGCCGGTTTTAATATATATGCGTCCGGACCGGTAGGTACCGGAAAGAACACCCTGGTAAGAGCTCACGTCAATAAAGCCGCTAAAAGCAAGCCAATCCCTTCCGACTGGTGTTATGTCAATAACTTCATTGATCCGAATTACCCTACGGCTATTGAATTACCGGCTGGCGGAGGCAAAGTATTTGCCAAGGAAATGGATGAGTTAATCAAATACTGTCGCATCGAGATCCCGAAAGTTTTTGGGAGTGAGGACTATGATAGAAAAAGAGAGCGTTCGCTGAGAACATATCAGAAGAAGCGCGAGGAACTCATTTTACAGGCAAGTAAAAAAGCCGAGGAAGTCAATTTTCAGGTAAAACTAAGCGCGAGTGGGATCGTCATTTCGCCTATTATTGACGGTAAACCTATTAACCGGAAAGAATTTGAAAAATTGCCGGATGAGCAACAAAAAGAAATAAGGATAACAAGTGAAAAACTCGAGGAGGAACTAAACCAGATATGGAACTCCTTAAGAGTTTTGGAAAGAGAAGCACGCATTAAAATCAAAGAGGTGGAGCAGCAAATTTCCTTAACGGCAATCGGTCACATGCTAGAAGCATTGAGTGAAAAGTATGTCGGCTACCATAAAATCTGCAATTATCTGAACGAGGTAGAACAGGATATTATAGAAAACCTCGAGGATTTCAAATCAGATAAGAAACAGACATTTCCGGTGCCGGGAATAGAAATGTCGCTTGAACCCTCCTTCAATAGATATAAAGTAAATGTCGTGGTAGATAATTCAGATACACAAGGTGCGCCTGTAATTATCGAAAGCAATCCTTCCTACTACAACTTATTTGGCAGAATTGATTATCAATTGAAATTGGGCAGTCCAGTTACTGACTTTACCCTGGTAAAAGGAGGAGCTCTGCATCAAGCCAATAGTGGCTTTATTATAATCCAAGCACTGGATCTGTTGACTTCATTTTTTTCCTGGGGAACTTTAAAGAGAACCCTAAAAAGCGGTGAGTTATGCATAGAAAATTTTGGAGAGCAATATCGAGCAATACCATCCTCTGTAATAAAGCCAGAGCCGATTCCCATAAATGTTAAAGTAGTGCTCATAGGCAGTCCGTACATATATTACTTGCTTTATGCTCTTGATGAAGATTTTCAGAAACTTTTCAAAATAAAGGCGGATTTCGATATTGAAATGAATCGGTCTAATAAGAATGTGGATAAATATGTCTCTTTTATTAGCGGAAGATGCAATGATAAAGGTTTTAGACACTTTGACCAAAAAGCAGTGGCAAAGATCGTTGAGTACGGGTCAAGGATATCTGAAGACAAAGAAAAACTTTCAGCCAGTTTCGCTAAAATATCCGATCTTATCAGCGAGGCAAATTATTGGGCTAAAAAGGCAGATCATAAATACGTAACCGGCAAAGACGTAGATACGGCAATTAAAAAGAAGATGTATCGTTCAAATATGTTAGAAGAAAAAATCAGAGAGCTTGTAAAAGATGATATTATTATGATTGATATAGACGGACAAAAAGTGGGACAAATAAACGGGATTTCCGTTATTATCCTAGGTGATTATCCTTTTGGTAGACCATCAAGAATAACTGCCAGAACATATATGGGACGAGAAGGTGTTCTGGATATCGAACGGGAGGTCAAGTTAAGCGGGCCTATACATAGTAAGGGTGTTCTTATTCTAGATGGCTACTTAAATGGTAAATACGGTCACAAGAAAGTACTGTCTGTCTCAGCCAGTATATGCTTTGAACAGGCGTATGAGGAAATTGATGGCGATAGCGCGTCGAGCGCGGAGCTTTATACCATCTTATCGAGCCTTTCAGGTGTCCCGATAAACCAAGGCATAGCCGTAACCGGTTCCGTGAATCAAATGGGAGAAATACAGCCGGTAGGTGCGATCAATCAAAAGATTGAAGGCTATTTTGATGTGTGCAAGGCAAAAAGATTGACAGGCAAGCAAGGCGTCATTATTCCTCGCAGAAATCTCAAGCATCTTATGTTGCGGGATGATGTAATAGAAGCGGTTAAAAAAGGGAAGTTCCGATTATTTGCCATTAATTGTATAGATGAAGGTATAGAAATATTGACAGGCATAAAGGCGGGAAAAGAAAAATCCGATGGGACTTATCCAAAAGGAACAATAAATTATTTGGTCGATCAAAAACTATGCAAGATGGCTGAAAAACTTAAAGAGTTTGCCGCAAAAGGTGCAGAAACTAAAAAAGAGAGTAGGGATGCTTGATGAAAAGAAGTTTATCATTATTGCTTGTTACTATTTTATTAGGTTTAGGATTATTGGGAAACACTGCTTGTAAAAAGGAAGAGAATTCAAGTAATAATACCGATTCAAAGAGTAAAAGCGACAAACCTTCTACCCAGATTCCGGAAAAGGTATTGCAACAGCTAGGAGTTTTAAAAACCCCGGTTCAGCAAGCTGCAAATGAGATACCTCAGGTTTACGGACCCGGAATATCACATCTTTCATCACTGGCAGGAGTTATGGAGATGTATGACAACGGCTTAGTGGTCGCAGATGTAATATTCTACTCCGGACCAATCTACGAGCAATGGAAGGAAACCAAAGACGGAAAAGAAATTACGGTTAGAGGGCCTATGCGTCCATCCACAATTATCACGTCAACAAGCAATAATTTTGGTTTCAAAACATATATCGGATGTAATAAATCAGGCCATTCCGAATTGGAGAAATATTATAAAAAGGTTTTGGAAAATGACAGATATCAGCAGTTTAATGACGAGAAAGAGGCGCTTGATTTCTTAAAAAGGCTTATTTCATCTGGAATCCCGATTATTGTCTATGTCGATTTGGCAGCAATAGGCGAGGTACCAGGGGGACAGTATGTCGATGTTGCAGCTTTTGATAGTGAAAATGTCTATATCAACGAAACTTACAGAACGGCTGTAGAAGGAGGGATGAACCGGGCGTTAAAAACCGCTGATTTTCTCAAAGTATGGAGCTCCGGTGATGCTGCAGTAACTCCAAATTTAATTTTCTTTTTTGAGCAATACAAGGTAAAACGCCCGGATGTTGAGATGCTAGCCAGCTTTAAAAAAGAGTCAAGGAACATTTCAAAATATCTAAAAGCTGATGCGGATAAAGTTGAAAAAGGTGAAATAAGCGTAGCTCAATTCCAATCTTTTGGAGCTTTGGGAGGAGCAAAAAGAAGCTCTTTGGCAATATATTTTAAAAGCAACAGCTATGAGGATTTGGGCAATACCTATAGTGCGATTGCCAAACAATACGCCGATCTAAGATCGATTACCGATCCTAAACAAGCAGCTGAAAAGTATAGGGAGATAGCAAAACAAGAAGACAAAGCTTCTGCTAGTTGGCAATAGACGCATGAATCGCTTTTAGATTTTGCCAGTTGTTTCAGTGAACTCTGAAGGCGCTCCGTCGCCTATTGAAGAAAATATATGCTTAAGATTGTAATTGTGATTTTTAGAATCGCCATGTGTCGTGGACTTTTAGTAAGCCTAACTAACCAACAACGGTAATCCGAAATTTGAGACTTACAAGAAGGGAGTTTCCATATGTGCCCGGATACAAATACACCAACTATAGAGAACTTTTTGCAGCTTCTTGGAGAGCAAATGAATGCTGAGGTTTTATATCCGGAAAGCGATTATCTGGATAACGAATATTCGGAGGACAACGAAAGTGTAACAGTCGCAGTTTTGGGAGCCGGGCATGGGGGACAGGCAATGGCCGGCCATCTGGCTCTAAAGGGGTTTACGGTAAATCTTTTTAACCGAACTTACGAACACATTATTCCCATCGAAAGGCGCGGCATTATCGAAATAAAGGGCGCTGTAAGAGGCATGGGAAGATTAAATATGGTTACATCGGATATTGAACAGGCTATCTCAAACGCAGATCTTATTATGGTGGTTGTACCAGCAGTAGGACATAAATATATGGCTGAAAATTGCGCTCCATATTTAAAAAAAGGCCAGGTGATATTACTTAATCCCGGCCGCACATTCGGTGCGCTAGAGTTCTATAACATTCTGAAAAAATACGGAAAACACAAAGATGTTATTGTATCTGAAGCTGAGACCTTTATTTATGCTGCCCGCAGAACCGCACCAGCTCAAGCTAAAATTTTCAGTGTTAAAAGCGCGGTATCCGTCGCCGCGCTGCCGGCCTTAAAAACTTATGACGCAATGACCGCTATTAACAGGGTTTTTCCCCAGTTTGTTCCGGCTGAAAGTACTTTAGAAACCAGCCTTAACAATATGGCTTGTATCTTTCATCCGCCGATTACGCTATTAAACGCGGCCAGAATTGAAAATACCCAGGGAGATTTCCAGTATTATATAGAAGGAGTGAGCCCGGCGGTCGGAACTGTATTGGAGGAAATCGACAAGGAAAGAATGAGTTTACTCGAAAAACTTGGAGTTAAACCCATATCGGCCTTTGAGTGGCTTAAGATATCTTATAGTTCAATCGGCAGAAATTTGGTTGATGCCATTCAAAATAATCCAGCATATAGGGGTATATACAGCCCCAGAACAGTTTTTCACCGATACATAACCGAAGATGTACCGATGAGCATGGTTCCAATAGCATCGCTAGCCCAAATGTATAATATTTCCACCACAACCTTAAGTGCCGTTATAAGACTCTGTTCGGTAATCGCCAAAAGAGATTTTGCGTCGGAAGGCAGGACTGTCGAAAAGCTTGGCATCAAAGGGCTATCACCCAATGAACTAAAAAAGTTAGTTATGGAAGGAACTAATTAGTGGGCAATAAAAGAAAGATCTTAGGTGCGTGTCTCGGAAATTGCGTGCACGTTGCTGGTGTGATGAACTTCCTCGCTTTGGCCGAAGAGGAAGGATATGAAACCAACTTTCTTGGAGCGGCTGTCCCCATCAATATACTGGTTGAACAAATAGAAAAGGAAAAGCCGGATATAGTTGCACTAAGCTATAGACTTACTCCCGAGGTAGCGGAGTCGCTTCTTTCCGATCTAAAAAACCAGATTGGCCAAATAAAACTAAGCAAGACTAGCTTTGTCTTTGGCGGAACAGAACCCGTTGCCAAAGTCGCCCAGGATTCAAAATTATTTGAACACATCTTTACACCCAAATCACGTACCGCGGATATTATTTTGTATCTTCGACAACAGGTTCCTACCCTTAGCGATGAAGAGATGCCGCAGGATATTGTAGGCAGAATACTTCATAAAAGACCTTATCCTGTTTTAAGACACCACTATGGGCGGCCTTCACTTGAAGAAACCATAAACGGCATCAAACAGATCGCTGAAGCCTGTGTTCTCGATGTTGTCTCCCTTGGCCCAGACCAAAATGCCCAACAATTTTTCTTCTGCCAGGACAAAATGGATCATTCTCAGTCCGGCGCGGGCGGAGTTCCGATAAGATCCGGGCAAGATCTTCACAGACTTTTTCAGTCTACCCGATACGGCAATTTTCCTATTATGCGATGTTACAGCGGTACAACCAACCTAGTAGAAATGGCAAATTTGCTAAAAACGACAATAAATAATGCCTGGGCTGCGATTCCGCTTTGCTGGTACAATGTACTGGATCGCAGAAGTGAAAGGGGAGTTAAGGAATCAATTGTCGAGAACCTGAACGCCGTTGAATGGCACGCCAAGAGAAACATCCCGGTGGAGATGAATGAACCTCATCACTGGGGCTTGAGAGAAGCACATGATTCGATAGTTGTAGCAACCGCTTATCTGGCTGCTTATAATGCTAAAATCAGGGGGGTAAAACATTATGTTTCTCAGTACATGCTTAACACTCCCAAAAAAACAAATCATTTAATGGATATCGCAAAAACCCTGGCTCAGATCGATATGGTCGAATCCCTACATGACAAAACCTTTGTTTCTTTTAGGCAAATTCGTGCCGGATTATTCAGTTTTCCGGATAATCTTGATAAAGCCAAAGGTCAGCTTGCCGCAAGTACCTATCTTGCTATGTCCGTGAAACCCGACATTTACCATGTAGTGGGCTATTCTGAAGGACATCATGCAGCCATGGCGTCAGAAGTAATTAGTAGCTGCAACATCGCGCAGCAGGTAATAGATGTGACAGTGAAGGGCATACCCAAGATTACTGTCGACCCCCGAATTGCAGAACGAAGGAAGCAATTAATAAATGAAGCGAAAGTGATTATAGAGGCTATTCGGATGATTTCCGAACCGGATGTAAAAGATCCACTAACAGATGCTGGCACAATTGCCAGGGCAATACAGATAGGTATTCTAGACGCGCCTCATTTAGCCGGGAATAGGTATGCCAAAGGAAGTATTACTACCAAGGAAATAGATGGAGCATACTTCGCTTATGATCCCATAAATAAGCGTGTAATCAATGAGGAAGAAAGAATTCACAAGATTCTATCCAAACAATAGATGTTCCTGTTTGCTGATTAGCGCTTATATGGTTAGAATGGACAAAAGAAAGTAGAGGGAGGCGAAATGTCGGCAACCGAGTTTTGGTCTCATTGGGCATGGCCTTTTGCCACTGCTGTTTTGGGATATTATTTTAGCTACCTCGTATTTAAGCAGTACCTCGAAAGAAGGAAATATCATCAGCTTGCCTGGTTTTTTGGACTATTTCTCTATGCCACGGCAGCCGCGATGGAAGCTTACTCGGAATTTACCTTGAACTGGAATCCGACTGTTTATCGAATATATATTGTACTTGCCGCCATACTGGTCGGTTTTCTAGGATTAGGCAGTCTTTATCTGGTCTTTAGACGTAAGATCTGGGGGCATATATTTCTTATATACTTACTGATTTGTATTACCGTATTCTTTTACGGCACTTTCACAGTGAATCTTGATACATCCAAGCTTGTTGCCGGCATAACCGTTGGCGGAAGCGCTCTTGGCGAACGTTTCTCTTTTCCCCGTGCTTGCTCGTTTCTTTTTAATATACCCGGCACAGTATTGCTGCTAGGAGCCGCGATTTACTCCATTATTCTATTTGCGGCAAAGAAAGAATATGCTTTCAGGGTCTGCGCAAACATATTGATCGCACTAGGTACCATAGTAATTGCCGGGGCCGGAGCGATGGCCCATACAGGACGTACAGTTGGCTTATATCCAGCCGAGATGATAGGTTCGGCACTCCTTTTATGGGGTTTTCTAAAAGCGGGCACTCTTAAGAAAGATGAAATTTCAAAGGGCGCGACACCCCAACAAAGTTGATAATGCTAATGCCGGTTTTTCGTAACAAGTTTTAGTGTCCTAAAACACAAAGCAGTATTTAATCAAAGGCTTCTTGTTTTTGAAAAAAAGGGGGGGGATAGGTATGGCATTTATGCGAATAACGATTATCCCAGTCGGAACAAAAGAAATAAGCATTAGCGATCATATCGCCGAGGTAATCCAAGTGCTCAAAACAGAAGAAGCCAATTACACAATCACGGATATGGGAACAATAGTTGAAGGCGAACCAAAATTTCTATTTTCAGTTGCTGAAAAAATGCATGGAGCTCTCTTCGATAGGGGAATTATGAGGGTCATAACTTCTCTTGAAATCGATGACAGAAGAGATAAAAAAGTGCGTCTAAAAGATAAGGTTAAATCAGTAAAGAATAAATTATATTAATACTATAGTCATGATTTTTTACTAATAGTTCAAAAATTCACATTGTTAGTAGGACTTTGCATATATTTGGCGAATTTTTACATGATTAATTCACAAAGAGTAGGTAAAATTTCAACCTTTAATTGTTTATAGACATGGGCATACATATTGCTTAGTGAAGTGCTGCCCGGGGAATAGAGGGTATACGGAATACGGCTACGCCTTGATTGAAAAGGAGAGGAAATGCAAACAAAAGCGATTAGTGTTTCGAAGAGGGGTATTGTAATAGTAGTCATTTGTATTTGCGTCTTTTTTGCTCTTTCAGCAAGAACGTTTAACTTTGACAGCAATTCAGGACAACCAAGCTATAGGCTCTCACAAAATACAGCTCTTGCTTCATCGGGTGCGACTACCGAGGAAAGCAAACCGGTGAAATATTCTATCTGGCAAGATTTTTGCGCGATTATCTTTGCCGCTATTATTATCGCTGGGGCATATACCGTCATTAAGAGACTAGCGGCAAAACCTCAAAAAGAAGATAGCAAACACTCTGAACACTGATATTTAAATAATTGAAATTAATTTTTTATGTAACTAAGGGGGTCTTTGATATGCTGTCCCATCGCCAGGCTTCTGTTGTATATTGGATATGTCTGCTTTCGTTATTGATTCTTCTCGCAATCGCTCCCAGAGGTATTACTTCAAGTAGTGTTGAATCAACTTCCGGCATGGAAGGAAATCCTTCCGTAGAACTAGTGCCGGAGCAGGCTATTCCGGAAAAATCAAAAATATCAGCTAAGGACAGGTACTCGGCGCCTGAGATTTATGCCGAAGGATTGACTAAAAGCGACTGGTTGTTCGTTGTATTCTACAGATATCACTTTCGCATTGACTTGTCGCTTGCACCTGCTTTTAAGGCAACACATATCAATCTTTCTACTAAAATGCCCGGTCAGATTGTAAAAACAACCAATGCCACCAGTACAGATAAAGGCACGGCGACCTGGAAACTAAAACTCGGAAAGAAATATGAGATAGAAGTCGGTTCACGTGATATCAGATGGTGGCTTATTGTTTTAACTGTCTTGTTGCTGGGTGGCTATGTTTATAGCTGGTTTTGCCTTCGAAGACAAGAGGTTAAGAAAGATACTGAAGCTTCAGACATTATTCAAAAAAACAATAACCCTGACTTCTAATTAACTGGACGCTGGTATTTCTTGCCGATCTCTTCAACCATTTCGATTCTTCTCTTGTGCCGTTCTCCTTTTGGCTGATCGCCCGCGAACTTTGTATTTAGCCAGGTATCAACAATATTAATAGCTTCTATGGGTTTTTGATTAAGTCTCCGTCCGGGAAGGGTGATAACGTTTAAATTATTATGGGCAGCGGCAAAATACGCAATTTTCTCATCCCAACATGGAGCGGCAAATATACCCGGTATCTTATTTGCGGCTATCGCCATACCGATGCCTGTTCCGCATATTAAAACCCCAACGGAATCTTTGTTTTTTGATACTTCCGATGCTACCTTCTCCGCAAATTCCGGGTAGTCATCTTTATCATCAAACTCATAACTTCCCATATCAACACATTCAATGTTCTTCTTACCCTCGAAATGCCTCAGCAGAAGTTTTTTTACCTCAAACCCTGCATGATCTGCTCCAAAAAAGATTCTCATTTTATAAGCCTCCCGTTATCTATTAAATATTGCCTTAATTCTAATAATAAACCTTTTCCATAAATAATGACCTTCGACTTCTTCGATTTTCTTCAGCCTACGCAAATGCCTCTCATTGTCACCAGATACATCAAAGGGTGTTTCAAGCCAGGACCTTATTATTCTCTCTACTTGACTCTCTTCAAGATCTCCCCTTAGGCATATTACGTTCGCGTTATTATGCGATGCGGCTTTTTTTGCTGCCTCCTCCGAGTAACAAAGAGCAGCTCTTATACCGGGCACCTTGTTTAGGTCCATGCTCATTCCAATACCTGTACCGCAAACTGCAATTCCCTTGGTGCATTCATTATTTAAAATCTTATCCGCCAGTAGCCGCGCAAAATCCGGATAGTCATCTAAGGGATTAAGTGCGTGCGGGCCGAAATCCTCGAAACTTATCGTATTTATTTCATCATGCTCCTGTCCCATTTTCTGCAGTATAAGCATAATCTTAGCTTTTTCAGCAAAGCCCGCGTGATCCGATACTATTCCTATTTTCACAAGAATCACCCCATGTTGTTGCGTTTCTGCGAACTGTTATCGATTCACTGAATTCTAACATTATAAAAACAAAGTCCACAAAAGATACTATAAATCTCACTATCGCGCCATAATGGGAATATAACTACTGATATGCAATTTGATACACATATATCAGACTTGTTTTATAATTCGCTAACCATACTTCGCGCCCATCAATAGACGCTGCCACTCCGATTGGCCACGTGCTTGTGGGAACTGTAAAAACCTGCTGCATATTTTCAATATCCATCACACCAAGATTGTTATCTCTGTAATTACAAATAAAAATATATTTCTCATTAGTAGATAGCTCTATTGTCCTCGGCTGATGTCCGGATTGTCCAATTCCCGCAACCGAATCCGAGGATGTAGCCAACTTTCTTATTTGTCCTTCTAAATTATTGCTTATGTAAATCAGCTCTCCATCGTCCGATATTACGATATGCCGCGGATTTGATCCTACCGAAATTGACTTTATAACCTTATGATCGTTTACAACATCTATCTTTGTCAATGTGCTTCCGCCCATAATAGCAATATACGCATATTTGCTATCCGGAGTAAAACATATTCCCCGGGGGATACGGCCAACCTTTACATCCTTTGCTAGTTTTCGCTCTTTAACATTGATAACAGAGATAGAACCCGAATTCCAATTGGCCACATATACCCATTTTTCATCCGGTGAAGTCGCAACTACCTTTGGTATCTGTCCAACACCAATCTCTCCGACTTTATTTCCTTCTTCAGTATCAACAATTATTACTTTTGCCTTATTATAGAGAGAAATCCAAGCATATCTGCCTTTACTGGTAAAATCACACTCCACCGGTTCATCTTCTACAGGAATGGTTTTTATAATCTCATAACTCTCAGCATCAATCATAACAACTTTCTTTGCATATAGGCAATTTATAAAGAAATATTTTCCCCCTGGCATTGCCTCAATCGATTTTGGGCCTACAGGCACTTTTATTTCCCTTATTTTATTTAGTCCCACAATTTTTTTATTTTTATAAGCAGCAGCCTTCTCTTCCGAGGTTTTCTCTTTCTTTTCATTATTCTCTTCTTTTTTACTTATATTATCTGTTGCCTTCTTCTCGGTATTTTCCGTTTTACTGTCGCCTTCTTTAGCACAGTTAGTCTGGCTGATAATTAAAAAACAACACATAACTGATATTAAAAGGTTTAACGCGAGCGTTCCTAAGTCGCTGTCTCTTTTTAGAAAGATTCGATTTTTTAAGCCCAATATCTTCCTTTCCTATTTTCATAATCTGCCGTTAAACGATGCTTATTGATTCGCACTATCTAAAACGATTCCTGCTGGAAATTTATATAATACCTTGACGACATATCAACGTCTTTATAATATATGAATGCTGCCTCTAAAGAAGGAAGTGATTTTATGTTGAATCAATTGTTTGGATCAAAGGTAAGAGTGGCAATCCTGGAAATTATCCTCTCAGACCCCGCTACTTGTTACTACAGTAGACTGCTTGAAAAGACTACCGGAATGGATCACAAAGCAATATGGAAAGAGCTTAACAAACTGGAGCAAAACGGATTAGTAACACCATATTACGAAGGAAAATTAAAGCGCTACAGAGTAAATTCATTCCCGGGCAAAAAGGAGCTAACTGACTTCATTCTTATATCAACCGGCAAAAAGCCAAAAACAAGAAGAAAGCAGAAATTCAGCGCATTTGATTTATCAGCTGACGATAGTCAGCAATTGACTTTAATGTAAGCCTTATTATTATGAATTGCAGAACACTTAGTACTCTTGTTACCAATAAATTATATCTTTATATAATTCCTTAATTAGATCCAACATGACAGATATAAAATTTTGCACCAAAAGGAACGACTATGCAAAACAATAAGAGCTTAAGCGACAGTAATCTTAAGGAGTATTTCAAACGCTGCTTTTTCTCGGTAGACGGCTTTTGGTTCATCGTGGTTGAAAAAGAATTTGGATTTAGTAAAGCACTGGAAATAGACCAAAATGTGTGGAAGCTCTTACCCAAAAGCCAGGTTAGAAAAATAAGACAGCTTCTAGAAATTAGAACCAACGGAATTAATGATTTACACACCGCACTACAGTTCAAGCTTGAAGCCGAAGATTATGGTTACGAAGTACTGAACATTAGCGATCAGGTGCTGGAAGTCACCATTACCAAATGCCCCTGGTTAACAGTTATGAGGGAATCCGGACGTCAGGAATTGGCTGCCCAAGTAGGTAAAACAATATGCCCGACCGAGTATTCCGTGTGGGCAAAAGAATTTGGAATGAAACTAGATATCGATCTCAGCAATTGTCTTTGCTTAGACAATAAACCCTGTGTTCTTCGATTTGGATTAGCCGATTGATTATAATTACCGAACTTTTATGAAGGATATTCCCGGTCTTTGGTGAAAGCATTGAGAGATGAATTTGATATTAGGGAGGGGATGAAATGCAAGAGAAGGAGATAGGCCGTATTACTCATTACTTCAGTAAAATTGGTGTGGCCGTGATTGAAGTAACCGATGGTACACTTTCGGTAGGGGACACAATCCACATTAAAGGTCACACAACTGACCTGACCGAGACAGTTGAATCAATGCAAATCGAACATGAATCGGTTGACACTATAGGAGTTGGGGATGCAGCGGGGATAAAAGTCAATGACCATGTTCGTGAGCATGATGTGGTTTACAAAGCGGAATAATAGACACTAATAATTCATAAATACCGGCACAGCTTAAACATCTTTTTATCACCCACGCCTAACGGTTTGAGCGCTCCTATTTTTCCTATCAAAAGCCTCAAAAAAACCTTTTTGATTCTTTATCTATTTGTTATACTATGAATGCTTTTTCAATTGACAGCATTGTGTTTTTCTCTACTATTAACTTATATTGCAAAGAAATAAACAAAATTATTAAAACTTCAAGGAGAAGGAAGTTTGGGCTCGGTAGTAAAGAAACGACGCAAGAAAATGAGAAAGAAAAAACATAGAAAGATGCTGAAGAAAACCAAATGGAAAAGAAAGCATTAGCAGTAGTCCTATTGACCGAAGCCCGGCAATGAGGCGACAATGCGATACGGGATTATTGCCGATATTCACAGTAACTTAGAAGCTTTTCAGAAAGCCCTTGAAACTATCGAGCCGGTAGATACCATTTTTTGTTTAGGCGACATCGTTGGCTACGGACCTAATCCCTCGGAGTGTATTGATTTATTGCAGCAAATCCCCAATATTAACATTGCCGGTAATCATGATCTGGGATGTTCGGGTAAGATCGATCTTGCCGATTTTAATGTTGACGCAAGAGAGGCTTGTGAATGGTCTCGGCAACACATTTCTAAAGAACAGTGCTCCTATCTACAAGATCTGCCTCTTATAAGACAGATTAATGGGGACATTTTACTGGTCCATGGCAGTCCCCGCAGTCCCATATGGGAATATATTCTGTCAGAAGATGACGCTATAGCAAATTTCAGTAATTATGATTTTCGGGTTTGTTTTGTCGGACATACGCATATTCCAGTTATATTTGAACAACAGTCCCCGCTTACTTGCAAGCTTGAGAAACCTGAACCAAATAGAATTATTCGGTTAAATAAAGAATCGAGATATATAATAAATGCCGGGAGCATCGGCCAACCTAGGGACGGGAATCCCGCAGCAAGTTTTGCCATATTTGATCATAGCAAATGGGAAATTGAGTTTCACAGATTTTCTTATGCTTTTAAAACAACCCAAAGGAAGATGAAAAAGGAAGGGTTGTCTTCTTTCTTAATAAACCGTCTTTCACTAGGAATCTGACATTAAAATCCCTGGAGCTTTCACATGAATTCAAAAAGAGGCGTTAACCAGCCTTCATATCTGCATTTACTTGAAACCGGGAAATTTAGAAATATAATTAAACGACTTTATAAAAGAATGGAATTCTGTGACCTCTGTCCCCGAAAATGTAAAGTCAATCGAATGGCTAATGAGCTTGGATTATGCAAAATAGGAAGAAAGCCTAAAATATCAAGTTACTCTGCTCACTTTGGAGAAGAAAATCCCCTGGTTGGAGCACACGGTTCCGGTACAATATTTCTAACCGGCTGTAATTTGAAATGCGTTTACTGCCAAAATTATGAGATAAGCCAACTCGGGCAGGGAAGAGAGGTCGATATTGACGAACTCGCGTCCTACATGCTTGAACTGCAAATAAGTGGTTGCCATAACATTAACTTTGTTACTCCAACTCATGTTTCTCCCCAGATTGTCGCTGCGATTGAGATTGCAGCAAGAAAGGGATTGCATATCCCCCTGGTATACAACTGCGGGGGTTATGAGTCAATTGAGACCCTAAGTCAACTCAAGGGTATTTTTGACATTTATATGCCGGATATTAAATACGGAAACAGCCAAACTGCCCAAGAGCTCTCAAACGCTAAGGACTATCCGGCTATTGTCAAAGCGGCTGTAATAGAAATGCATAATCAAGTAGGTGACCTGGTAATCGATAAAGATGGATTGGCAAAAAGAGGGCTTCTGATAAGACATCTGATATTGCCTGAAGGAATTTCGGATACCGAGGCTGTTTTATCATTTATTGCCAAGAATATTTCGTTAAACACTTATTTAAACATAATGGATCAATATCGTCCGGCTTTCAAGGCAGTTCAGCATCCGCCCCTTGATCGAGCGTGCAGAGCTGATGAATTCAGAGAAGCTATTAAATTGGCACTGTCTTACGGTTTTCAACGGATCGATACCATATAGGTTAGAATATATTGAAGCGGCTAATAAATCGCCGCAGTTTCTTGTAATATGGATGTCTAATAAATAAAATCTAAAAGTGGGGTTTATGAAAAACCTTTATAAAACTCTTGAGGTACGGGAAGACGCTTCACCTGAGGTGATTGAAAAAGCATATAAAGCCCTTTGCGCCAAATATCATCCCGACAAGCTTGGTTCAGATAGGAAAAACTGGGCAACACAGAAGATGCAAGAATTGAACGAGGCATACGCAACTCTATCCAATCCGATCGACCGGAGAGCTTATGATAATTACTTGAGAGGGAAGATTGTCCAAATTTTTTGGGAAGAAGGTCTGATAGGGCTGGCAAAATTTATGTTAAACCGATGACAATGGAGGAACTGATGGAAAAACAAGACGATTTGAAAGAAATACTTCGTGATCTAATTTGGCTAAATGGACTAATAGCCACGGAATTGATCCAACTTGTTGAGAACAGTAGCGCTTCTTTGCGAGGTGCGGTTCCGGATAAATGTCTACAACAACACTCGAAGCTCCGACAAGACACTATAAAAATAGTCAACAAGCATTGCCCTGATAAAGCAGCAAGCATCGAAGATCATGTAATAGGCCATTAATCTTAGGATTAGCAAAATAATAAAAAATGAAAATAATCACAAGTTTGATTCATATGTAAAAGGTTTTTGCCAATTAAGGGGGAATTAAAACTAAAAAGAGTCTTTTTGTCCGAGGAGGCAAGAAATGACAACAATCGCCAGAGAGACGGTTATTGACAGATCTATTGAGGAAGTATACGACTTTTTTTTCGAGCCGGGGAACTTTGTTCTTATGCCCGGAGTGACCGAGGCAAAACGCGACGGTGATACATTTCTATTAAAGGGCGAGGAAAAGGTGCCGGTAATAGGTCTCGAATCAGTCAGTTATAAAATCCATATCGATAAAAAGAAAAGGCCGGCTTATATCTCTTTTCATACTGAAGATTATCTGGCGGCTTCCAAAGGCTTATGGGAGCTTAAAGAGCAAGGCGAAGAAACCCTCCTCAAATATACATTAGATTACAAACTTCCGTTTTCCTTACTTGGTAAGGTGCTTGATAAAATTTCTATGGAAAAGCACATGGAAAGAGAAGTTGAAGAGTATCTTGATAATGTGCAGAAAGCGCTGGAAAAAGTCGAAACCATTATGAGCAAAGACGTCATAAGCATCGAGCAGCCCGCTACAGCCTCTGATGTAATAAGCAGAATGAACGAAACCAATACTCGGTATCTTATTGTGACCAAAAATAGTAAATTAACCGGAGTTATTACCGATGGTGACATAATCACCAAAATCTACACTGAGGGCGTTTCTCAGGATGCCTATATTGAAGAGATAATGACAAAAGACCCAATCATCATCGATCCAGAAGCACGTATAATAAAGGCGATTAACCTTATGAGCGCCCACAAAATACGCCGTCTGCCGGTTGTCAAAGGAAGTAACATAGTCGGCGTGATTTCATTAACCGACCTCGATCAATACCTTGGCCTTCTAAGGAAAAGGTAATCTCTACCAGAATAAATTTCTTTAATGTATTATCAGCAAGACTTTTTTATATGATGTCATGATGTTATAATCAATTTAGTAAGTATTAGGAGGTGGCACGGTGAAGAGAACGCAAATCTACCTCTCGGAAGAACAACATGAAATTTTAAGAAGGGTAGCCTTTGAACAGCACAAATCATTATCACACGTAATACGTGATCTTATAAATATGCACTACGAAGATGGAAGTATGAAGGTATATTCAGGCAAGTCGGGTTCAGTTAAGACGACGAGTAAAAAACCGGATGGCCTGAAAAAGAAAGCCCCAGAAGCCAAAGAGCCAAAAACGTCAGATCAAGATAAGCTTGCTGAAGCAGAAGAAGTAACCAAATCATTGAAGGGTGTCGTATCCGAAGATAGATATAAACAGTTGACCAGTGCCCTGGAGGAATATCGTAAAAGCCTGAAAAAGCTATCGAAATATTCATAAACCCAGCTTAAGTGGTTCTAAAAACCACCACTAGAATCCATCATTAATGCTGGGAATCAATTCATCTCTTATGTACGAATCTCCCAGGGGGCCGGCGACAATATAAATAATGAATTCATTAACTCTCCAAAAATAATGATACGTGTTTTTCACATTCAATCGATAAACTTTGCGATTGTCTATATTTATAGTCCTCAATGTGCCGAATTTATTGTGACCCGATTTTATAGCAGAAGCCATTCGATCAGTTTCATTAGCTGATTCTTCTTTATCTACGTATTCTGATATCCATATAGTAAGACCCTCTTCGTAGTATCCAATAACGGCATCTTCAGGCGCTTTTAATTTCCCAATGTGGGATTTTTTTATTTCCTGGAAAGCACTGGTGCCCACTATGCTCTCATTTAACTTATAGTCTGAGATATTCTCTTTTAAACATTGCTCTATAGGTTTTGAAGAAGATGAACACGATACATTTAAAGCACTAAATCCAATTAGAAATAAACTTAATATTAAAAACAACCGAATTCTTCTGTTCATCGTTGTACCCCTAGTGCCTACGCATACATTCATTCTTAATATAAGCGGTCTCTGTGAATTATCCTATTTCAACATTATTACTCAAATTAGTGATTATATCATTACTGCTACAATAAATTATTAATTAAAAGGCTATAGGCCACAAAATGCTTGACAAATTGACCCAATAAGATAAATTTTAAATACTGTGATTGAATCAGGAATAGGAAAAAGAAACAAAAAACAGCTATTAAGCAGGTTTATAAAGAACATCATCATATTTATTGCCATCAGCTCGATATGCTTCAGTTGGATATCTTGTGCATCCCAAAAAGAAAAAGATACTTCTTCAGATGATAAAACTCCGTCAAAACCAGATGTGCAAATTGAATTTGTGCTGGGAGAAACACAAGTAATTGTCCAGGAAAAAATATCTAAAAGCAAATCCTCCGAGATTGAAATAATCAGCCAGGACGAGTCTGAAAAAATTACCGATGTCATTCAGGAATATTATAAAACCGCTTTTTTGGATCCCGATCGTTGGGATAGCGGGAAGTTCAACGACTTATCGTCATTCTTTACTGAAGATATCAGAGACCGCGTGAATGGCGATGATTTTAAGAAGCTTTGTTTTGCCGAGGACGCAAACAAGATCGATTATCTTGAGACTCTTGACGCCAGCATTCCCACCATTTGGCTTGATATTGATGAAAACCTTTTGCCCCAATTATGTGTAGTAAACACAGAGGTAGAAGCGAGATTCAGCCAGAATGACGGCAATACTGCTTATTTTACCAGCACCGGTACCTTTTATATGATACCCGTTGATAATAACTGGCAGATCATGGACTATGACACCGCCTATAAACTGGAGACCGAAGGTATATCAGATTGAAATCCGAAAGGAAAGTAGGATTGAATATGTACGATAAAAAACACAAATTCAAAAACAGCCAAATCTTTGTGTTTATTTCGGGCATACTGCTTCTTTTTATAGCTTTGTCGGTTTTGTTAACCTCATGCTCAAAAAAGGTTAAAGAAGAAGACAGGGAAGGCACAGACTCTGCGGAAATCAAGATACAGAGGGTGAGAACAGCAAACTCCAGTGGAATTCTAAAGAATCCTTTTAATGTACTGCTGCTGGGAAGCGATTCCAGAAATGAAAGCATAGAAGGAAGAAGCGACTCAATTATGATAATCCATGTTAATCCTCAAGAGCATTCCGCTTTTATTATTTCTTTTCCCAGAGATTCTAAAGTAAGCATTCCCGGTCATGGAACAAATAAGATCAACGCTGCGATGAGCTATGGCGGACCCTCCCTTACCGCAAAAACAATAGAGAATCTTACCGGTATTAAGATCGATTACATTGCTACAACTACTTTCTTAGGATTTGCCAGGATGATAAACAATCTTGGCGGAGTACATATAACACTGGAAGAATCTATTAAAGATCCTTGGGCTGGAGCGAATTTAAAAGCCGGCTCTCAGATACTTACAGGAGAGCAAGCGCTGGCTTTTTCCAGGGCAAGACACATACCAAACGGTGATTTTGCCAGAGCCGGCCATCAACAAGATGTTGTAGCTGCTGTATTTGAACAAGAACGCGCAAAGCAACAGCCTCAGGACATCCTAAAACTAATAAATATCTTTATGAATGATTGTGAGACTAATCTTACTTACCCGGAGATCTTCCGATTAATAAGCATTGCCTTCAATATTGATCCTCAAAAAGTAAATAAAAAGGTACTTGAAGGAAGTACCGGTACCGTTGGCGGCGCAAGCTATGTTATTCTGGACCAGAAAGACCTTATCGATACTTTCCGGGGAATAGAGTATTCAGACGAAGAAGGTTTGAATGAATAAATACCAGGAGCTTGTGGTTATTTACAAAGCCCCTAATATGATCGCCGCAAATATGGTAAGAGGCATACTCGAAAATCAAAATATCCCTGTTACTATACGATCTCTTCAAATATCGATGTACGATGACATTGCCCTCATGCATAATGAGGTTTGGGGCGAGCTTCTTGTTCCCCAGAAATTTCAGAAAGAAGCACTTAAACTCATCAAAGACTACTGCGACAATATTGAAGATTGATTGATATTCCTCTTTACAAATCTTCTGCCACATCTCTTTTAATAGGGGAGTGTGTCATATTTTCGCTATTACAATTTCATGTTTTCTACTTCATAATAAGCTAGCGTGTAATTTATATTGCTTATTATTTATGATGACATTCTCTGACCGGCTCATATAATTTTTGTTTATAATCAACATTTTTTATTCGGTGAAGGGGGGAACAGAAAAACACAAGGAAGAAAGGCAAATTCATACAACTTGACATAACACATATTATCATACGTTATATCATTCCACGATATGTTACTTCTTTATCCTGTATCCTAATCTTTTATCATGCATCCTAGATCCTGCATCCTGTATCTTGCATCATGTATCTTGAATCTTGTATCGCGTATCTTGACTATTGCCCCAAATCTGTCTTTTTAATTATTAGCGTACCCTATACATACATTATTACCTCGACAAACGCACTCATTTTAGTTTTAAGGGACTTTTAGCGTAGCACCAATGGTTTTGATCATTGCTTAATTCAATATTTGATAAATTAGACTCATTCTCTATAAATAATCGCTTCAATTTATTAATTTTTACATATCTGTTTTATAGCCTTTAAATGTTTCGATATTTTACCAAAAGCTATAAGTAAAAAATGGTTCGATAGTCGAACCATAAAATATAATTACGAAAACTCACTTATATAGCAATAAAAAATTAGTTAAGTCTGTAATGCCTCTACTCTGATTGTGAAAGATCTCACTAATACAGATTAATAACTCTATTAATTAACTTGATCACACTGAATTTCCCCTTTGTCTGAACTCCCAAATCCTTTTGCTCCCCTTGTTGTTTCATCCAACTCATCAACAACACGAAATCTTACCTGTTCAACTTTCTGAATAACTAACTGCGCTATCTTGTCTCCCCTCTTTATCTGAAACAGTTCACCGGGATCGAGATTTACCAAGATTACACAAATCTCGCCTCGATATTTGGAATCAATGAGACCGGGGGTATTTACAACACTTATACCGTTTTTTGCCGCAAGACCCGACCTTGGTTGGACAAAACCGGCATATCCGTCAGGGATGGAAATTGCTATCCCTGAAGGTACCAAAGCCCGTTCACCGGGTTTAAGCTCAACATTAACCCGACTATAAAGGTCACATCCCGCGTCACCATCATAGGCATACACTGGAACAGGTAATTCTTTGTCTATTTGCTTTAGCTCAATCTCCATAAGTTTCCTTCAAATAGTTTTAAATATGTGCGTTATATGTTTTTAACAACTAAAAGTACTCAATCTTGCTAGGGAGAAAGTTTTGTCGATTCGGCTATCTTCCTAACGTCCTCCTTGGTGATCCCTTCACCTGTATTCGCGCTAATAATGTAAGTGCCTTTACTGGTATGCCACAACACCTGGTACGAGTTTTTATTATTCTGATAGCTATGCTCTTCATAGTGTCTTCCTGCCGTATCAAATTCGCCGATAAACTCAGCATCTGTCTTGTATGCCGGGTTAGAGCTTCCTGAAATGGTTAGTCCTTTTGTGTAATCGACTTCATAATAAGCAGGATTTGCACTTGTCTCTTTGACTTTAAGAACTCGCTCGATTTCAATTCCCGCAGGAAGATATTCCGGTACGTAAACTGGCATACCGGTTATTGATTTAATCGAAGTGTATTCCGCGGCATTTTTTTGCATGAATGTTTGTTTGGCTGCCGCCGAGTCCTTCTTCTCCTCTTTTTTCTCATCGCTTTCAGTCTTTTTGCCACACCCAAATGAAAGAGAAACAAGAAACACACATAGAAATAATACCCAGATTTTTTTTGCCACCTCTTAACCTCCTTCCCTCTTATCGACTCCTATTTTATCATAATTGCCGCTTGTTGGCTCGATTTTAAATATTTATTTCACAAGGTATTTTGCGCCGATTGGAAAAGGAATTTCTCGATACCCTAAAATATTAAAAATCCAATCACAAAATAATTGGATTTATGCTGATAAATAATATTTTATTTTTTCACTGCTTATACCTCGAATATGGACAAACCATTTTATACAATTAAGCTTCTGTATCTTGTGGGAACATATCGACAACATTCATCTGCCAGATCTACTAAGTAATCATCAGGATAAGGCTTCGTAGCGCTTAATTTGTTTTCCATCACGTGCTTTGGCTCAAACTGCTGCAAGAAATAGCTTTGTGCTCCTATCCTTCCAAGGTATGCCGCTATCTCCAACACATCATCTTTGTCAACAAATCCGGGCACAACAGTAGTCCTAAATTCGGCAGAGATTGCTCCTTCACTAGCAGCATCGGCTATTAGTTCCGCGCTTCTTCTTATGCAATCCGTATCTAAAAGTGTTTGAGCTAACTCCGGATATTTTTCCAATCTTGTTTTAAAGTCCATGGCAATATAATCTACCAATTCCTCTTTAATAAGCTGGGAGAGAACCCGAGGCAGGGTCCCATTGGTATCCAATTTTATTGGATAACCTAATTTCTTTATCTGGGATAGGAGACTTTTAAGTCCCGAATTAACACAAGGTTCTCCCCCAGAAACCACACATCCGTCAAGCCACTGTTTCTTATCCGAAAGGTGCTTTTCTACCTTCTCCCAAGAAACATCGGAGAGTTTGTCTGGACCCGTAACCAGTTCGGCATTGTGGCAAAAACAGCATCTCAAATTACAGCCGCCTAAGAAAAGGGTTGACACAATCTTTCCCTGCCAATCAATCATACTCACAGGGACTATTCCTTTTATACTTGCTGCTGGTAAAGACATTCGCTTATCTCGCTTGTAACCGGTACCTCGCCAAGCCAGGATTTAATTTGAGTACCGTCATTTTCAGTTAAAACTATTGAAGGTGTTGACAAAACTCCGTAAAATGCTGCTTCAGCTAGTCCATTAACTTCATCGACGTTGTGATACTCGACGTCCGGCATATCAGCAATTGCCGCTTTGGCTGCCGGACACTTGGGACAATTCTCTCTCCAAAAAAGCTTCACTTTTGCCATTTCTTCCCTCCAAATTAGTTCTTATTCTGTCTTTCAGCTCCCCTGTCTTACCTCTATTCCAGGTTGGTATCTTTGAAAAATACCCTACTATACGCGTAATCCCGTAAACATCATCCGACTCGCAGAGAGGACATATCTCCTGAAGTCCTCTTGACGTCCTACGACAATCGTTGCATACGGTAAATTCTGGGCTAAACGCCAACTGTGCGCAATGAGTATTCTTAAAAGTCTTTACTACAAAGTTCTTTATTGATTCAGGGGGTGGCTCATGTTCTCCCAACCAAACGTGAACAATACTCCCCGCTTCGATCAAGGGGTGAAATAGGCTTTGTTTTTGGACACGGTCAATATAATCAAGTGGCGCATCAACCGCTACATGCACTGAATTCGTGTAATAGTACTCATCACTGCCTAAACCGCCTTTTATTACCTTTTTTGTCTGATTTGGAAAATACTTCATATCAAGTTTCGCTAATCGGTACCCGCTGGACTCAGCCGGTGATTCTTCAAGGACCATTTTGATTCCATTATCATTTGATATTTGCTTACACTTGATATTCATGTGTGAAATTACTTTCAATCCAAATCGAAGAGCTTCGTCCGATTCATGGATTTGCTTTCCTGTATGCATCTGGACCATCTCATTCAATCCCAGTAAGCCGGTTAAGTAAGTTAATCTATTCAAACGTATATACGGTTCCCCGTCCCGGCTGTCACTTAGTATTGCCAGCGGTCCGTCCTTTCCTAGCTCCAGAAGACTAGCGATAAACGCCTTCTTTTGTAAATGCGCTTTGCCGACCAGTTCTAATGATCTGTTTAGCTCAGCAAACAACAGCTCATCATTTCCTTGCGCTTTGTATGCTATTCTCGGTAGATTCACCGTTACATTCTGAAGCGCCGAAAAACGCATTCTTTCCGGTGTCTTTGTTTCTTCTAGATCTTCTTCGTTCAATTTCAATTTCAAGCGACAACAGTTATGGGTAAGAACACCGTTTGCCAGATGAAACTGGGGTTCTTCCACCATCTCGAAATCATAAACAAGCCCAAAATAATCTTCTGCTTCTATGGAGACAATCGGAAGATAGGCATAATCTTCATTCGCTCCGTTTTCCCGCCATATGCAATCGTCGGGCGAACTGCCCGCTCTGCTGGTATAACCGAGTTTTGTTAGTTCTTTTATGCTGAACACGATTTCTTGTTTGCTCATACTTCCCTTTTCTTCAAATACGGAGGATATTATTGAGTTTATCCCTAGTGTTTTCATCAATACACGAATATCATCTGCAAACTCTCTTGAGCTAACAAGAAGTCTGTCAACCAGCTTCAATCTATCCCTCAGACCGGTATAAACTTCTAGATAACTTCTCAAGAAACTCATCCTGAAGTGCTTGTTCGCGTTAAAAGCCAGTCCTTTGAGGTGTTTTTCCTCTATTGAATTACCTTCTATGAATTGTTCTACAAGCCAAACCAATGAACGACTGGAGCATCCCAAAACTACTTCTTTGTTCTTCTCGTTCTTGGTAATTCTTATTTTGCCGAAACCTGCCAAGAAATCCTCCAGCCATTCGGCATACTCAAAGGATTCAGGGCGAAAGTAAAAACGAAGCTGCATGTCTTCTACGTACCCTGCTGCTGTAAATATTCCCAGGAATTGACCAAAATCTGGATCTAATTTTACGATAGCCGGAACCAAAGCGTTTTCTTCCGCCCCGAAAACAATCTTTTCATTCTCATAGTTCAATTCCTCACCAACTACTATGCCAATAGGAATTCTATTAGCCTTAATATATTTATCCATCTCTAAATAGGGGAGATTATACTTTTTGCTAAGACTTTCTGGTTCATTTACTTGTTTAGCCACTCCCTCGATTTGTAGTTCAATTCCTTGTGCAAAAGCTTCTTCAACCAGATCTACTTCAGATTTTTCTCCATTTACATTAATTGACTTGGCCGCCGGAACCAAATCTCCGACTACGAGCTCATCTGCTTCTTTGACTATAATCTCCCCTAAATTTTTATCCCAAACAAGCATAGGATGATCCAGAGTTGCCTTCATGCAACTACCGTCTTTTAAAGTTAAGGAAAGCAATTTCCTTGTTTCTAGTCTTGAATAAATCTCTTTGACTTTCTTTGCTTCTCCAACGGGTGTCGTAATGCTAATATTTGAAGCTTCCCTCCAGCCTATTTGCCTGCCACACAAGTCTTCAATTGTGCCATAGAACAACTTTCCGTCAACATCCGCCAAAATTTTAGTGCTTGGGTGGAGACATTGGCTTACTGTTACCTCATCGCCCCTATCAAAAACAAAATAGGTTATACCCTGTTTGCTGGCTACTTTACTGGCTAAGTCAAGAAATTCCTCATGGTCTTTTGCTTCAAAAAAGTCTCTATTTATATGAAGAAGGGGTTTGGGGAAAACAAATGTTTTTGATGTCGCGTCGCCCTCAAGATATATCTCGAACATACCTCTAAGAAACATCTGGGCTTCTTTTTCGTATTCTTTATAAGTCTTTCCGGTATACTCTCCGCCCGGCCCTATTGCCTTTGTTTCTCGAAAATGTTTTGGTACGTTATAGTAAAGATTAAAATCGGTAAACGTCACCTGAGATCCCCTGGCTCCAGCCAATTGATTAAATTCGTATATAAGCATTTGTGCAAGCTGTTTGATGCGCTCATACGGTAGACCAACCAGGTAAGGAGCAAAGAATACGTTTACTGCCTCCCATCCTACCGCACCGGCATAGTGAGACTGCAAACTTGACGCCATTTTCACCATATGCCCTATTAGCACTTCAGGATGCTTTGCCGGTCTGGATGTACTGGTGATGTTGGGTAGAGCGAGTCCGTATTTCTTAATATATTCCAGAGAATGGCCTCCGCAATACGGCCTTACTATAAACCCAAGATCATGTAGATGGATGTCCCCTATCAGATGCGCGAGCGCTACATCTTCACTAAATACTTTCCTTAGCGCAAATTCCTTTAGTATTGCTTCCGCGATCGTAAGATTTATTGATTCCGGATTGTGAGTTGTATTGCTGTTTTCCTTGTTTGCGTTAAGGATTATTTGCTCTAGATCATACATAGGCAAACCTAATGAGGTATGCTTTTTATGTATTATGCTTAATCCCCTGTCCAAAAGCTCTATATCTATAAGCTCACGGATCATGCTTGTTGTTATTTCGCCAAAACCGCTTTCATAAATCTTACGTTCAACAGTCTCAGCGATTTGATGCGCCAATTCACTGCTTGCACCAGTTTCTTTAATAAGCGAGTCAGCAATTTTTGTCTTGTCCCAAATATTGATTTCCGACTTTGAGGATGTGCTTACCAAAAGTGCGATGTCAGTTGCATCGTTTGTTTCATGACGCCTTTTTATTACATTGATAGTACGACGATTCATCGAAGCTTCCTCCTTGGCTACACAATATATTGGATTTCCTGTTTCAGCTCATACCATATGTTGAATACTACTACAGTTATTCATACGCATCAACCCTAATTTTCGTTTTTTTTAATTTTTTATTTAGTCCTATTGACCTGGTGTATAATAAACCTAGCGAACACCTGTACGCTACAATATATTGTAAAATCCTTTATTTGTCAACAATATAGTGTTATGCCACTTAGAAAATCCCTTCAGGCTAATCTACCTCCTCTGTAAAATATTTCGCCAGAAACTGAATTAATTGCGAACTGATGTTTGCATATATGTATACTCTATGCTATACTCTGCGCAATAAAAATATAGAAGAAGGAGGGCTTGTGATCGCTAAACGAATAACCAAAAGGCAACAGCAGATTTATGATTTTATACTTAATGAGATTCAAAAAAAGGGTTACCCCCCGTCAGTGAGAGAAATCGGAAAAGCATTTAACCTGTCTTCAAGTTCAACAGTTCACAGTCACCTGTCAGCCTTAGAGCAAAAGGGTTTGATCAGAAGAGATCCCGGAAAACCCCGAGCTCTTGAAGTTCTTAATTATAGAGAAACCGACACCGCGGTCTCCCCAGCAAAAATGAGGAATGTACCTTTGGTAGGAAAAATCGCCGCCGGCTCTCCCCTTCTCGCCCAGGAGAATATAGAAGATACGCTTGTTATTCCTGCCGAATTGGCCGACGATAATACATTTATCCTGACCGTAAGGGGCGACAGCATGGTTGAGGCAGGGATCCTCGATGGTGATTATCTTGTTGTTCGTCATCAGAACACTGCCGATAATGGAGATATTGTCGTTGCCCTCCTAGGAGAGGAAGCAACAGTTAAACGTTTTTTTAAAGAAAACGGAAGGGTCAGGCTTCAGCCGGAAAATAGGACCATGGAGCCGATTATCACCAAAGAAATCACAATTTTAGGGAAAGCAATTGCCCTTCTAAGAAGCCTATGATTTGTATGAAACAACACTCTACTTTGCTTTAATAGCTAAAGCCTTGAACTCATCCAAGCGAGCTTGAGGAATATCGGCAACAATTTTTGTTCCTTGCGGTGAATGTTCTTCTGAAATAACTCTTCCCAGCCTATGTATCTTCTCTACCAAATCTCCTCGGGTATAATCAATTACCAGTTCAATACGGGTTGAAGATGCGGTGGCAATATCATCGATCTTACTCGTTAGATCGTCTATCCCTGTTCCCTTGAGAGCCGATATGAAAATGCCATCTTGATATCGCTTTCTTAGACAATCTATTTGATCTTCAGAGGCAGCATCTATTTTATTAAATACATTTAACCTTGGCTTCTCGGCTGCTCCTATCTCTTCAAGTACAACTTCAACCGCTTCTATCTGTTCCTTCATCTGAGGATGAGTCGCATCAATAATATGTAAAAGCAAATCAGCTTCTCTTACTTCATCCAGAGTCGACCTGAAAGAAGCAACCAGCTGATGGGGAAGCTTCTTTATGAATCCTACCGTGTCTGAGGCAACCACCTGTTGATGACTGGGAAGCTGTAGCTTCCTTGTTGTTGAATCCAATGTAGCGAAAAGTTGATCCTCTACAAATACATGGGCATCTGTCAGGCTATTTAAAAGAGTTGATTTACCGGCATTCGTATATCCAACTAAAGAAATACTGAATACCGCGGCTTTTTTTCTCTTCTTCCGCTGAACTTTGCGGTTCTGCCTGACATGATTAAGTTCACTTCGCAAATGTTGGATTCTCTTTCGGATTCGCCTTCTATCCACTTCTAATTTTTGTTCGCCCGGGCCGCGACGCGTTCCTATTCCCCCTCCCATACGAGAAAGCTCAATACCTTTTCCGATGATGCGAGGAAGTAGATAACTGAGTTGTGCCAATTCTACCTGGAGTTTTCCTTCTTTTGAATGCGCATGTTGCGCGAAAATATCGAGAATTAATGCGGTTCTATCTATAACCCTACAGTCAATAATTTCTTCCAGATTATACTGTTGAGACGGAGTGAGTTCAGAATCAAAAATAACCAATCCGATATTTTGTTGTTGTGCTAATTCCTTTATTTCCTTGGCTTTACCAGGACCAATGTAAGTGCGGCTGTGTGGTTTCTCTCTTTCTTGAATAATCTTGGCAGCAACTTCTCCGCCGGCCGTTATCAGTAGCTGTTCCAATTCTCCAAGGGATTCTTCAATGCTCTCAAGGGTGAATTCAGGTAAATGAACGCTGACAAGTATAGTTTGCTCTTTCTCGCCTGTTCTTATCTCTTCGATTTAAGATCCCCCTCTTTAGTCCCCGGGCTCTTTTTGCTTCTATGACATATTCTAAACCGATTCTTTTATCCTATCCAGCGCTTCGCGGAGGCGATCATCTTTAACCGATAAAGCAATCCTTATATACCCCTCTCCGCTTGGACCGTATGCATTCCCTGGAGATACGACAACTCCTGTTTCTTCAAGAACATGAGTCGCAAACTCCGACGACGTATATCCACCAGGCACCGGAGCCCACACATATATGGTCGCTTTTGGCTTTTCAACTCTAATATTAATCTCTGCTAATGCATCTATTACCATATTCCTTCGTCTACAATATATATCGCACATTTCATCAATGCAATCCTGGGAACTGTTAAGTGCCTCGATCCCTGCGTATTGAATTGGATTAAAAATCCCGGAATCAATATTAGTCTTTACTCTTCCAAGAGCATCAATTATTTCGCTATTGCCTGCCGCCCATCCAATTCGCCATCCGGTCATATTATATGTCTTCGACAAAGAATTAAACTCGATACCTACTTCTTTTGAGCCTGGTATCTGTAGAAAACTCGGGGCAATATATCCGTCAAACGTTATTTCCGAATACGCGTTATCAAAACAAATTGCAATATCATTTTTTCCGGCAAAATCCACACAATCCCTTATGAAATCCTCAGAGGCAATCGCGCCGGTTGGATTATTCGGATAATTTAAAAACATTATCTGCGCTTTCTTGGCTATATTACCAGGTATTTTACCAATATCCGGCAAGAAATCGTTTTCCTTTAATAACGGCATAAAATGTGCTTTTCCTTCCGTTAAGATGGTCCCGGTGTCATATACCGGGTACGCGGGATCAGGAATAAGCGTGTATGCACCGCAGTCAAGTAGGGCAACGGAAATATGAGCAATGCCCTCCTTTGACCCTATTAGAGGGAGAATTTCCTTGTCGGGATCAAGTTGTATCCCAAAACGTCTGTTGTACCAGCCGGCAATTGCCTTCCTGAATTCCGCGAGTCCATAATAGGAAGGATACTGGTGATTGATCGGATCCTTTACTGCCTCAATCAACCTATTAATAATATGAGGAGGTGTCGGCTCCACCGGATCACCGATCCCAAGACTTATGACATCAATGCCGGCATTTTTCTTTTTTTCAATCTTTTTGTCGATCTGCGCGAATAGATACGGGGGCAGATGCCTTATCCGCTCTGCTTGAAACATTTAACATCACCCTTGTTAGTCGATAAAATATTCCAAATTCACTTCGCCCCTGAATACTTCTTCGGATGGCCCTGTCATATAAACAAGATCATCGTCAGCCCATTCAATATCCAGATTCCCCCCTGGGAGACACACCTTCACTTTCCTGGAAGTAAGCTTATTTCGAACCCCTGCCAGGACTGCCGCGCATGCTCCGGTTCCACAAGCAAGAGTTTCTCCGGCTCCTCTCTCCCATACCCTTAGCCGGATCTCCTCCAGATTAAGCACTTTGGCAAACTCAACATTTACCCGATTGGGAAAAACCGGACTTTTCTCGATCCTGGGACCCAATTTTTGTACGGGGTACTTGTCAACATCTTCCACGAAGACCACACAGTGTGGATTGCCAACCGATAAACATGTTGCCTTAATCATATCGCCTTTTATCTCCAACTCTTCATCAACAAACTCATATTCATCCACGTCCATGGGAATTTCTGAAGTCTTGAATGTGGGACGGCCCATATTCACCTTGGTCGCTTTAAGCTTGTCTCCCTGAAAAATTAAAATTGCTTCCCTTAGACCACCCATCGTTTCTATTTTCATATCACGCGCGGAAGCAAGACCATGATTGTAAAGATAGGACGCAAAACACCTGATACCATTTCCGCACATCTCAGCCTTAGAACCGTCGGGATTAAAAAACAGCATGTAGAAATCTCCCTGACTTGAAGGACGAACCACCATTAATCCGTCCGCGCCTATGCCAAAATGGCGATCGCAAAGCTTTTCCACGGTTTTCGGTTTGAATTCAAATCTTTCTTCGATGTCCTCAATAATAATGAAATCATTTCCGATTGCCTGTGATTTAATAAAGTTCGTTCTCATTTCGGTTCATAACTCCCAATATTTAATCCCGAATCAAAATCCCTTCTCTTTCAAATGCCGGATAGTCAGAACTTCAATTTCATCTTCCGATTTGCCGCTAATATCGATCCAATTAACCCTTGGATCAGCCCTCAACCAGGTTATTTGACGTTTTGCAAACCGACGGGTATCCCGTTTTATTAAACTCATACAATCCGCAAGTGATGTCTTATCATCTAAATAATCCAGGACTTGTTGATAGCCAAGAGCTTGCTTTGAGGTTATAGTCTTTCCGTATCCCCTCTCGACCAGTTTCTTGGTCTCTTCAACCAGACCGTCAGCAAACATCCTATCGACTCGTCCGTCAATTTTAGCATAAAGCTCACTTCTAGGTAAGATAAAAGCAATGATCTCTGCGGTATAAATAGACTTTCTTTGATCCCATTTTTTCTGAAAATCGGAAAAAGGACGGCCGGTTGATTCTATTACCTCAAGAGCGCGAACTAATCGCCTGCTATTGCGGGGGTGTATACTTTCGGCAGATTTGGGATCGAGCTTTTCTAGCTTTTCATGTAATCTCTGTGAACCGACACTTTTCAGTTCGGCTTCCCATTTATTTCGTATCTTTGAATCCAATGTTCCTTTAGGAAAGTCCAGCTCATCAATAGCGGCACGGATGTATAGCCCTGAACCGCCGACTAGTATAGGTAGTCTATTACGATTTAAAATATCTTCAATTGCCTTTCGCGCTCTATTCTGATAAACCGCAACACTAAAATCCTCATCCGGATCGATAATATCGATCAAATGATGGAGGACACTTTGACGATCCTCAACACTCGGTTTCGCTGTCCCGATATCCATGCCCTTGTAAACCTGCATGGAATCTGCGGACACTATTTCTCCATTTAGTTTGTTAGCCAAGCCCGGAGCTATTCTGCTTTTTCCAATAGCGGTAGGACCGGTTATTACTAGTACTTTCAATTTACCCATAGTTAGCTGAATTTATTTAACGATAGCGGGTTACCTTAAAACGATAGAGTGAGACCTTTTCGCCAGGAGCTATTCCTGCTTTCTGTTTGGCAATGGTTATTTGATCCTCAACACTGTCTACCCCATCAATATCGGGTAACAGCAGACCCTTCCGAAAACCGGATTCCACAATTACACCGTAAGTTTTTGGATCAAGATGTGACTGATCGGGAATCTTTTCGGGCTCATCCAGAATATCAACCGAATATACCAAATCAGCAATCTCATCAGACTGAACAGGCGGAAAACGTGGATCTCTGGTAGCTGCGCTTATGGCATTTTTTATTATTTCCTGGGCGATACTCGGCTGGGTTGGTGCCGTTGTACCAATGCATCCTCTCAATGCGGAATTTTTCTTCAGGCTTACAAATACCGCCCCGCGCTTTTTTTTCATGAAATCCGGTACATCATCGGCAACACTTATTGCGCCTCCATTTCTTACATAAGCTTCCACTGCTTCTCTTGCCAATTTAACCGGTTCGCTTTCTTCCGACACGCTTTTTTCCTTTCGTGCTTTGATTGTTTTTGAAACCTTATCAATCAGCTCCCGTTCATTATCTCTTTTAACCGGCTTAGCATACGCTACCATGTAGCCGACACCAAAAGGTCCCTCATACGAAAGAACCTCCGTTTCTACATCATAACCGTTTAGCATACCGGCCATCATCAGGATTGATCTAAATCCGCATTCTCCCGCTTCGCTTAATAGGGATTTGTCTATATCAAACAATTTTTCGAAATCGCCCCTTTCCATTATTTCCTTAATCGTGTAATCAAAGTCTTTACCTCTTTTGCTGTATCCGGCCGGAGCGTCGGGTGTTAGCCGATGTGAAAGATCGCCGCTTGCTATCAACGCAATGTTTCTGTCCAATGCATCCACCGATCTTTGGATTGCCAATCCAAAAAGATAATGCTTAAAGAAACTTAAATCGGAAATGGAAATAGATACTATTGATCCTTCCCAGGCATTCCTTAAGTAGTATAGAGGTACCAAAATCCCATGATCAAGCTGATCGGAATATCCCATTTCAACCAGCTGCTCGCCAAAGTCAAAATCCGGAACATTAAGTTCCGATGACTCAGCTATTATCCGGTTTGCCAGCTCCACATCATTTAACTCATCAAATGAAACGTGACTTGCTCCAAACTGAGCGAAGGAGCCATCTAGATTCAGCCTGGTCTTCACGGCAAACGCATCGGAGAATGCAGGACTATGCGGAGATATAAATATAAGCGTTTTCGGAGTTGAATCTTTTACCTCCAATGAAAGCTTCTCCATCGCTTTAATGGTAACTATTGCTTCATTAGCTCGCTTCCCTCCTATTTCAGGCACAATAATAGGAGGATGTGGCACCAAACAGGCAATTTTTATCCCCATAGCTCGCTTCCCCCATTTCAAGTTGCTTATAATAATTTACCTATCAAGCTTTTTTTAGATGCCCTATTTATTTCCACTTCCAGAAAACAACCAAGCTTATCAGGACCGGCACCAATATTTACGACTTTATTTGTTCCTGTTCGCCCAAATAGTTTAGTGCTATCCTTTTTTGATACTCCTTCGGCAAAAATCTCAAATCTCCTACCAACTAATTTTTTATTCTCCTCCCAGGTGATTCGGTCCTGGAGCGCGACTAAGCGTTTAAATCGCTCCGCTTTTTCTTCTTCTGATACCTGATTTGCCAAATCCGCCGCTGGCGTACCTTCTCTTGGAGAATATATAAACATAAATGCCTGATCAAAACGCACTGTTTCCATGACATCAAGTGTTTCTTTAAAATCGGCTTCGTTTTCACCGGGAAATCCCACCATAACATCCGTGGTAATACTGCAATCGGGGATCTTGCTCCTTATTCTTTCAATAATTTCAATGTATTTAGACCTATTATACCCTCTGTTCATCAACCTTAAAATCTTACTTGAACCTGCTTGTAAAGGTAGGTGTATGTGTTTGCATACCGATGCGCATTCAGAGACTGCCCATATTATCTCATCATTTAAATCCTTGGGATGTGACGTTGTAAAACGGATTCTCCGTAGCCCGTCTAAACCATCTAATTCCCTTAAAAGAGCGCCGAACCTACTTTCACCGTATAAATCATAACCGTATGAATTTACATTCTGGCCTAATAGGGTTATTTCTTTGGCTCCTTGAAGAACAAATCTATTAGCTTCCTCCATTACTTCACCGATAGGCAAGCTGATTTCCCTTCCTCTTACATAGGGAACGATACAATACGAACAATAGTTGTTGCATCCGATACTAACAGGAAGCCAGGCAAAAAACTTTGATTCTCTTTTTATGGGAAGTTTGTTTGGCAAAAGATCCGATTCTTCATAAATTTCACAAATTTTGTGCTTATTGTTACGAATTTCATTAATTAGTTTAGATATGTGATGGATATTGTGCGTCCCGAAAACCAGATCGATGTGCGGAAGTAAAGAAAACAGTTCCTCTTTACGGTTTTGAGAAAGGCATCCCCCGACAGCAATCACCAGATCCTTTCTTTTTTTCTTCAAAGGTTTCAGAGAATTAACATTCCCAAAAAGCCTTTCTTCAGCATGCTGTCTGACACAACAGGTGTTAAATATTATGACATTGGCTTCTTCCGGCGCATTTACTTTACTATATCCTTCATCTATTAATAATCCGGCAATCCGCTCAGAATCGTGTTTGTTCATCTGGCAGCCAAATGTACGAATATAGAATTTTGCCATTTTCTATCCTCGGATTGAAATAAAACAACAATATCTTAGTATCTTAGCACAAGGATTATTAAAATTTTGGGCATAATCGGATGACTTGGAGAGATAAAATACCTAAATCTTTGATGTCTTTATTTTCTTAAGTCCATCCAAATAACTATCCGGCACATTGATTGATCCAATTTCCCGGCCTCGTTTACTTCTTTTTAAACCATGGTAGTCCGATCCGCCGGTAGGAATGAGATTATATTTCTTTGCTAACTCCAGGTAATATTTCGATTGTTCTTCCGTGTGTTCTCCGTGCAATACTTCAATTCCCTTTATTCCATAAGAAATAAACTTTGGAATGTAATCGTCTACCTCTGAAAGACCAGGATGAGCCAGAACAGCAATTCCTCCTGTTTTTACTATCATTTCAATCACTTTTTGCGGGGCGAAATAGTACTTTTCAACAAAACACGGGCCTTCACGTCCAATGTATTTTTCAAAAGCTTCTTCGATAGAATCAATATATCCCCTATTTACCATTACTTTTGCTACATGTGCCCTGCTTAACGATCCATTCCCTGCCGCATTCAATACTTCTTCAAAGGGTATTCCTATATTGTTTTTTTGTAACAGTTCTACCATTTTTGAAGCTCTTTCGGTTCTATATTTTCTAAGTTCAACGAGTTGTTGACAAAATTTTTTATTTCTATGATCTATGTAATACCCCAAGAAATGAATATCCCGGCAATCAAGTCCTGAGCTTAACTCAACTGCCGGCACAATTTCAATTCCCTTTAATTTACCTTCTTCGAGCGCGACCGCAACCCCTTCTACACTATCATGATCGGTAATTGCTATCGCCCGAAGGTTCAAATTTACTGCTTTGTCAACCAGCTCTTTTGGGGTGAGAACTCCGTCAGATGATGTACTGTGAAGGTGAAGATCAATCGCCATAATATTTGTGCCCCTCTGCTTTTTCTAAATCTTTTTAAAGTTAACCTTTGGTTCAGCTTTAACGAGATTCGACAAGCAGTTTAATTGCAGTGCGCTCTTCTCCGTTAATCTGAATATCCGTAAAAGCAGGCACACAAATCAGATCAAACCCACTTGGAGCCACAAACCCTCGAGCTATCGCAATGGCCTTAACGGCCTGGTTAAGAGCACCGGCACCAATTACCTGGATTTCAGCTCCCCCTTTCTCTCGTAAAACTCCAGCTAAGGCTCCTGCCACAGAATTTGGATTTGATTTTGATGAAACTTTTAGTACTTCCATGCTTTCCCTCCTTGGAAATCAGTGCTATATATTAATTCGCGTCAACTAGTTCATATCCTGCAATATTTTTGATCACGTGGTCAATTGTTACAGTAGTCATCCCTATTGAATTTGATGGTTATGTTGATTTGGTTTTTTTGTTTCGTAACTTTAGGTTCACCTTGAATCTTTATAAAATATTTTTGCTCTATTTTTCGGAATGTCTTGCCTATTTCTTTAGATAAATCCTCAAGTTCCTCTTTTGGTATATACTTTGTTACATTCATGTCCTTATTATAGATATCTTCCTCTGAAATCTTCTCCTCTTGTTGGTTAATAAAATAGTTCTCTATACTTTGCATAGGTTTTAATTTGCCACCCAATATTCTCCATGCGTTGCGTTCTGATACCTCCAGGCCAAAATACATCCCCGCACTTAATGACAACTTTTTCGCGTCTTTAACAGAGGAAATAGGTTCTATTATTTTTCGATCTTCACCTTTGGCAAACGCACCACTTGTTATTTCCGGTTTATTGCCAATTTTTGTGTTGGCCATTGCGTACAGAACTGCCAATATTTGAGAAGGTGAGCCAAAATACAGCCTGATTTTAGGATACCTTATTGAAAACTCCAACAATAACCGGGGTACATTATGTGTTCCTTTACTGATTACCGGCACACCCTTTTTAATTTTTATACTTGGAAAACTGGATTGGTCTTTTCTTTCCGGTAGTTTGCTTGTATCCGCAATTATCTGCAAAGTCGTACCTGCTTCGGGTTTCGAATACACGATTTCCGCATTATCAACCACAGATTTTATCGAGTAAAGTGCCATTCCCCGCCCGTGAATACCAAACTCATCAAAAACTACGGAATCGAGTTTTGATGTTACTCTCGATTCAAATATCTTTTGATGCATTGCTTGAGGGATCCCGCACCCGTCGTCAATTACAGTAATGTGTCTCTTGTTTTTGTTCTTCTTATAAAATGCAATAAAGATGTTTTTTGCTCCGGCTTCCCGAGAATTTCGCAGGAGTTCAGCTACTACGTCTTCTACCATTCTTATATCATGCTTTGCTTGGCGTCTTTCGGCTTCCGCAATATCAAGACGGACGTAACCTTGTCCCAGGTCTTCTTCTACCCTTTTATAGCTAATTCCTGACAGATTTGAAACAAATGTCAGGAGATTATCAGAGTTGTTTTGTAACATCCAATAATCTCCTTTCCCTTGGGCATAAATATTCTTCAACATTTTCTACCAAAACATGCTTACTCTCAGCCAGTCGACTTGCTATCTCGCGTATTCGACAGCACGATTTTCCCTAATCACTGTTACTTTTATTTGTCCCGGATATTCTAATTCTTCCTCAATTTGCTTAGCTATGTCCCTCGCTAAAATGATTGCTTCATCATCATCTATGTCTTGGGGTCGAACCATTATTCTTATCTCTCTTCCTGCTTGCATTGCATATGACTTTTCGACACCCTTATGTGACTCAGCAATATTTTCGAGATTCTCCAATCGTTTAATATAGCTTTCAAGAGTTTCTCTTCTTGCACCCGGTCTTGACGCAGATATCGCATCTGCTGCCTGGACTAAAACAGCCTCAACAGTCTGGGGCTCAATATCTCCATGATGAGATTCTATTGCCTTACAAATATCAGGATCTTCTTTTAGTCTTTTAGCTAATTCCGCACCTATCACAGCATGCGGGCCTTCAACTTCATGATCTATTGCTTTACCGATATCATGCAATAGCCCTGCCCTTCTTGCCAGCTTGACATCCGCTCCTAGCTCTGCCGCCATCATTCCGGCAAGATGACTTACTTCAAGTGAGTGTTTTAGCACATTCTGCCCGTAACTTGATCTGAATTTAAGTCTTCCCAAAACTCTTACAAGTTCTGTGTGTAATTTTCTTACATCTGTATCAAATGTAGCTTGCTCTCCCGCTTCTCTTATCTCAGCCTCAACTTCTTCTTTAGACTTATCAAACATTTCTTCAATATGGGCCGGATGTATTCGACCATCTGAAATCAGCTTTTCCAGGGTTAATTTGGCAACTTCTCTTCTGACCGGATCAAAACTGGATAATATAACTGCTTCCGGCGTATCATCGATGATCAGATTTATTCCTGTAAGCGTTTCAAACGCTCTAATGTTTCTGCCCTCCCGGCCAATTATTCTTCCTTTCATTTCATCGCTTGGCAGTGGTACTACTGATACAGTAGTCTCTGCCACATGATCCGCAGCACATCTTTGTATCGCCAAAGACACAATGTTTTTAGCTCTTTTATCCCCTTCTTCTCTGGCTTTTTCTTCAATTTCTCTTACTAGCGCTGCCGCTTCATGTTTCACCTCATCTTCAATCCTTCTCAGTAGAAGATTGCGCGCGTCTTCGGCTGACAACCCAGCAACTTTCTGTAGCATTTCCTTTTGTTCCGAGTATATCTTTTCCAATGCCGCTTCTTTCCTGCCTATTACCGTTTCTTTGTCAGCAATCGTCTTTTCCTTTTTGTCTATCGCTTGCACCTTGCCTTCCACAAATTCTTCTCTTTTTGTCAGTCGCCTTTCAAGCCTTTTGATCTCTTCTCGTCTTTCTCGATTTTCCTGATCAGCTTGGGTCCTCATTCCATGAATTTCGTCCTTTGCTTCAAGGATTGCTTCACGTTTTGCTGTCTCTGCTTCTTTTTTTGCTTCTGAAAGCACTTTTCTTGCCGCGTCTTCCGCTGAAATTATTCTCGCTTCCCCAACATATTTTCTTACAAAAAAACCAGTAATGATGCCTAAAATTACCGCACCAATAACTATCGCAATAATTAAAATATTAATCTTAGACCCTCCTTCCACAACCTGTAATGGCTTTCTGGCCATATCCATGATCTTTTTGTTTCTCGCCAACCGCAAATACTTTGATCAGATTCTCTTTGATTAACCGATATTTATTACAGTCAATTTCATTTCAATATCATATAATCAAAAAAACCGAGCAAAAGCTCGGCAAATAATAATTCTCCCACAGTAAAATATATACGTTTTCCGCAGTTCCTTAAACACTTTTTTGTTTTTATTTCTATCTATATTTAACCGCGACTTCCGAAATTATTATTCACCATCTAAATAGTATATCCATTGATATTTTATGTCAAGCATCCCGAAAAGCATATTATACTCAATCTACCTGCAACATAGCATTAGTTCTCTGCGTCTTCATTATTCAAAGTATCACTATTTTCTTTCCATAGCTTTCTGACAATCTCCGAACTTATAGAACTGCTAAAACCCTTACTCATTAGATACCGATACATTCTTCTGCTTTGTTTTTCTATATCTTCTTCTTTTTGTGCTTTGTATCTCTTTTTAGCTATATATTTCGCCCGTTCTCGCTCATCTCTATCAGAGTATGCGGAAAATTCTTCATCGATTATTTCTTTACTGATTCCTTTGGCAATCAATTCCTGACGAACTCTATTCTTTCCCAAATACTTCAATATGAATCTGTCATGGATCCAGGCTCTGGCAAATGCCTTGTCGTCAAGATATCCTTGTTTTTCTAACTGCCGAATCGTGTCTTCTATTATGTCTTTATCAATTCTATATCTGACAAGGCGTTCCCGGATTTCCTCTTTGCTTCTGCTTCTTGTCCCGAGAAATCTCAAGCTATAGTTTAGGGCTCTTTTTTTCTCTTCTGTCCTAATTATTATTTCAATTTCTTTTGTGTCTATTTCCTGGCCTTTTTCCAGTTCAAGAGAAACAGCCACTTCTAGGCTAAGATTTTTCCAAAACTCTCCATCAAGATATATCGATACATTCCGAGGATACTTTTCAAGCTTTTTTATTTCCGTTATTACTCTGCCCCTACCCGGCATTTCCTATTGCTGATCCCTCTTTTCCGGTTCAACCCCTTCTCCATTTTTTATCGCTAATATTTCCGCCAATTGCTCTCTTATCTTAGTGTCGATCTCTTTTGTTATCTCAATATTCCCTTTAAGGTGCTCTTTAGCACTTTCTCTTCCTTGCCCCAATCGTTCTTCTCCAAACGTGTACCAAGCGCCACTTTTCTGAATAATATTTTGCTCTACTCCAATATCTAAAATGTCGCCTTCTTTTGAAATCCCTTCACCATACATTATATCGAATTCACACTGTTTAAAGGGTGGTGCCATTTTATTTTTAACTACTTTTGCTCTTACACGATTTCCAACAATATCCGTACCTTTTTTTAGCGACTCTATCCGTCTTATATCGATTCGAACCGAGGAATAGAATTTTAATGCCCTACCTCCTGGCGTCGTTTCCGGTGATCCGAACATTACTCCTATTTTCTCTCTTAGCTGATTAATAAATATTACTGTTGTTCTTGATTTATTTACTGAACCGGCCAATTTTCTCAGTGCTTGTGACATTAGACGTGCTTGTAATCCCACATGGGCATCTCCCATCTCTCCTTCAATTTCCGCTCTTGGTACTAGTGCCGCCACGGAATCTACCACAACCACGTCAACCGCTCCACTTCTAACAAGCATTTCAGCAATCTCCAATGCTTGCTCACCGGTATCAGGCTGTGAAACCAGGAGATTATCCACATCGACTCCTAGTCTTTTCGCGTATGAAGGATCTAAAGCATGCTCGGCGTCTATAAAAGCAGCAATGCCTTCTTTCTTTTGCGCTTCAGCAATTACTTGAAGCGCCAGCGTTGTTTTTCCCGAAGCCTCAGGCCCATAAATCTCTACTATTCTTCCCCTGGGGATTCCTCCAATACCAAGCGCTAGATCAAGCGCTATTGCTCCGGTTGGAATCACCTCTACGTCCATCCGAGCTGGATGTTCTCCCAAACGCATTAGCGAACCCTTGCCATATTTACGTTCTATTTGTTCCTTGGTTATATCAAGCACCTTATCTTTGTCCAATTTTTAGCCCCCTTCGATTTTCTGTGACTATTCTTACTTATTTTTCTAAAGAGATTGGTACAACCAATCCATAATTCTAAAGCGAACAGATGTTCGTGTCAAGCCCATTCGGGTAAATATTTAAACTTTTTTAACAAACGTGAGATCTCCAATTCTTCTCTTGTATAAATTTCACACCCATAACCGCCCTCTACCCTATGGTAACCGCATCTATAAGCTCGTATATCGCGCCTGAAGGCGTAAGATTGCTTTTGAAAAGAGCTACACGCTCAACTCGTATTTTACTCCCGGCAAAGTGCTCCGAGTTTTGGTTATTTATAATATTGCTTAAATCCTGTGGTTGCTTCAGTCTTGCCAAAGTGACATGAGGGTGAAAAGCGCGCTTCTCTTTTGCGAATCCTAATTCATCCAGAGATTCCTCAACTGCTGAGGCCAAAGATATCATTTCCTCCCGGCCTTCCGATAATCCCATCCAAAAAACCCTTGCTCTTTTAGTTGACGGGAATCCACCGAGACCACCCAGCACTATTTCAAATGGATGTCCGGTCTTCAACACATTCGATAACCGCGATACAATTTGCTCCGGGACATTATCTTCGCAACTACCCAAAAACTTCAGGGTAATATGTAAATTATCTGCCCTTACCCACTTTATGCCAGAAATATCTCTACCGGCACTATTCTTTACTGACATTAATTCATTCTGCCATTTTGTAGGAATCTCGACCGCTAAAAACAGCCTTAGCATTTAGGATACCTCGCCTCCAATCTCCTCAAACGTTTCCATAATAAACAGCCTAAGCATATTTAAAGCCGCTTTTGAAGACTTAGCCTTAATTTCAGACCTTTCCCCAGAAAACTGAAATCTCTCACAATAACTTCCTTCTGACCAGGCCAAACCGATGAAAACCAGTCCAACTGTTTTTTCCTCGGTTCCTCCTTTTGGTCCGGCTATCCCGGTTACACTTAGTGCTATGTCTACTTCCATAACATGACGTCCCCCTTCGGCCATGGCCAGAGCAACAGGCGCGCTTACCGCGCCATACTTCAATAAATCCTCTCTAGAGACACCTATTAATTTTCTTTTTAGTTCATTGCTGTAGCTTACTACCCCGCCCTGGAAGTATTCGGAACTACCCGAAACACTTGTCACTTGATCGGAAAGTGCTCCTCCGGTGCAGCTTTCGATTATTGCCAATCTTAATTTGTGTTTCTTCAGCAGCGTTCCTACTGCTCCGCCTAACGTTTCCCCATCAAATCCGAAAACCAGATCACCAAGAGCTTCCACTATCTTACTTTCAACTGTTTCTATAATATCTTCCGCCTCTTCGGAAGTTCCTTTTGCGGCAATTTGTATATGAACCTCTCCCGGATACGGAAGAATCGAAATCGACGAATTTTCGTATTTATCTATAACATCTTTTATTCTCTCTTCGATTACCAGTTCGCTTTCCCCGGCTGTTTTGATGCAGCGTATACGCAAAACACTATTCTCTGAAAACTCTTCCTTTAGCAACTGAATAACCCCGGAATCCAACATCTGTCGCATTTCAGTCGGGACTCCTGGTAGTACAAAAATAGCCTTACCGTCTTCACGGATAACAAAACCAGGAGCTGTTCCTTGCGTGGCTTGTATTGGCTCGGCTCCCTGGGGCAAATACGCCTGCCTAAGCGCGGCTTCAGGTACAGAGTTTCCAAGTCTTTTAAATCTCTGCTCTATCATAGCCGCCAGCATCGGCTGCAACACCAATTCCCGCGAAAGCGCCTTCGCCACACCTTCTCTTGTCAAATCATCATGAGTTGAGCCGAGTCCTCCGGTTATTATGGTAATCTGACTACGGGACATAGCTTCTTTTACAGCTCTTGAAATTATCTCGATATCATCCGGCACGCTTGATCTTCTATCACATAAAATACCTATGTTCGCGAGCGCTTTGGATATGTAAGGCGCATTTAAGTCATTTACCAGACCAAGCGTAAGTTCGGTTCCAATTGTTAAAATTTCGCATCCCATTAAGACGCACTCCCTTGCCCCGGCAGAGGATCCAGCACTTTTTTAGCTCGCATAAAATAATCGATGCCAGATATAACAGTAAGAACAACCGCTATTGCCATTAATATCCAGCCTAGGGACTTTCCAAAAAAGCACACGGGTAAGTCTAATATAACCGCAATTACTGCAGCAACCTGAAAAAAGGTTTTAATTTTCCCTAAAAAACTGGCGGCAATAATTTTGTTTTCCGCGGCGGCCACGATGCGTAGACCGGAAACCGCAAATTCCCTGGCAATAATAACGATTGCCACCCATGAAGAAAGCTGTTTTACTTCAACCAAAGCAACAAGAGCGGCGGAAATCAGCAGTTTATCAGCCAGCGGATCCAAAAACTTACCCAGCACCGTTACCTGCTTTTGAAATCTTGCCACATACCCGTCGACGGTATCAGTAAGAGCAGCGATTGTGAAAATCGCTACGGAAATATATGATCCTAATGGCTGAATGCTCTTGGTGAGGAGGAAAAACATAAATACGGGAATAAGGAGAATGCGAGTACAAGTTATTTTGTTAGCCAGATTTAGCATACCAATTCTCCTTCAAGATCATAACCATGGGCGCTTGTTATCTTTACTTCTACAATATCGCCCACTTTTAGACTATCTTTCGTATCCACTATTACAATTTCTCCGTCAACCTCCGGTGCCTGATATCTAGTTCGCCCTTGGCAATAAACATTTTTTACGCCATCATTGTTCCCCTCTATATTTTCAACCAATACTTGCACTTTCCTACCAATATTTGCATTTCCTTTTTTTATCGCCAGATTATCCCTTATATCCGCAATTGTTCGCATCCTATCTCTTATTACTTCCTTGGCAATTCTTTCCGGGAACTCGTAGGCTTCGGTTCCCTCTTCGGCTGAATATTCAAATAATCCCATATAATCCAACTCAGCATCTTCTATAAACTCAATCAGTCGCTGAAAATCCTCTTCCGTTTCACCGGGAAAGCCAATAATAAACGAAGTTCTTATCGCAGCGCCGGGCATCAATTCTCTTACTTTCCCAATCAATCTTAAATACTCTTCCCCATTACCGACACGCCGCATCCTCTTTAAGATATTATTGCTTGCATGCTGAAAGGGGATGTCAAAATACGGACATATTTTATCGCTTTCCGCAACCCTTTGTATAAGCTCATTTGTTATATGCTGTGGCTGACAATAAAGAAGCCGAATCCATTCTAATTTATCTAAATATTCTAGTTCATCCAGCAATGTCTCTAGTTTTGGTTGATCTTTATTTTCAATGCCGTACGCCGCAATATCCTGCCCTATAAGAACAATCTCTTTAACTCCTTGATCTGTAAGGTTTTTTGCTTCATTGACCAACGATTCGATTGAGCGACTTCGATATTTTCCCCTTATCAAAGGAATGGCGCAATAAGTACATCGATTATCACACCCGTCCGATATCTGCATGTAAGCGGAAGGTTCCTTTGCGCGGCTACGGTTTCTTCTCTCCTGATACAATAGCGGCATTTGCCCCGCTTTCTTAATTCTCTTACCTTCCAGAATATCAGTTAAATACTTTCCTATATCGCTGATATGGGATAAACCGATAATTCCGTCAGCCTCCGGAATTTCTTCGTACAAAGACTCACAGTATCTTTGCGCCAGGCATCCGGTGACAATAAGAGCCTCGCATGTCCCTTCTTCTTTATACTGCCCTAATTCCAAAATAGCCTCAATTGATTCTTCTTTTGCGCATTCTATGAAACCGCAGGTAAGAACAATAATTACCTGTGCTTCTTCCAACTCGCTATATACGTAGCCCAATTCTTCAAGCGATCCCCTAATAAAATCACTTTCAACATCATTTTTAGCACAACCCAAAGTCGCTACTGTAAATGTCTTTTTTTTGCTTTCTTGAGCATCCATCTACTGCTTCCCTTTTGTTTCTTAAATTAATAAAGAATGGGTAAGGATTCATTATACTAGCAATAAAAGCCCTACTGTTCCTCAAATGCATTTTACCCTGGAGGAAGACTATTCTCAAACATCGGCCGGCAGATATCCGACCGGTTATCCTAAATATTCACCCCACCCAATCCTTTATAGCCTGAAACCAAATATATATAAAACCGATTTAGGAGTATCGCAAATTAATTCACACCCGGGAAGAAGCCATAATACAAGCGGATAAATAGAACATTCGCTATCTAAATCCAGACGATAAATTATTAGCGATAATTGATAAACTGGAGGGGTATGCCAAAGTCCTTTTCCTTCAACAAGACGATAACCTGCTGAAGAATATCCTTGCTCTTGCTTGTAACTTTCACTTTCTCACCCTCTACTTGGACTTTGCACTTGGGATATTGTTCCCTTATAACTTTCGATATTTCTCTGCATTTTTCTGATGGCATTCCGTCAATCAGCTCCGCATTAACGGATACGGTTCCACCAAGCGCTGACGTTGCTTTTCCGTATTTAAGAGCCTTTAGAGAAATACCTCTTTTTACCAGTTTTGACTGCAGAACATCGATAACACTTTTTAATTTGAAGTCATCCGGCGCGGATATATGAATTTCTTTTTCCTTTCTATCAAATTCAATTTTACTCTTGCTATTTTTGAGATCGTATCTGACACTTATTTCCCGCATTGCATGATTGACCCCGTTATCAACCTCTTGCAGATCTACCTGGGATACAATATCAAATGAACATTCTTTTGCCATAGATTTACCTCTTGTTTTGTGATTTATTTTATAAACCGCGCTGTGAATTTAACTATTTCATTGATTATTGTCATAAAAAGGAAATGCTAAACAACAAGCATTTAGTATATTAGCGGGTTATCGGTTGACTTATATCCTCTACAACTATTCCATCTTTTTCCACTGTGACCACCGCAGGATTGCCGATGCTCAGCAATACCTGGTTCATAGCCGACCATTCTCTTACTTGGCCCGCTCCCAGATATTCATTAAGCACTAACTGCCCGTCCACTTCAGCTTTTACGGAAGTACCTTTCCGACCGGTTACGCTTAATTTCACAACAAACGGTTGTGGCGCCGGGACCGCGTTTGTATCTTCTTTCTGCTGTTCTGCCTGAGTTGCTTCTTCTGCCTTATTATTTTCCTTCTCTTCATTTGATTTTACTTTCTTTTCGACTGCTGCTTTTTCTCCCTGACCGGTCCACATACTTCCACGTGAAATGAAAAAACCCCCTGCGGCGAATAATAATGCAATTAACAAGAAAGAAACAACTTTCTTATATCTTTTTTTGGGAGGATGAATATTTATCGGAGTTAGTTTTTCGTTTATTGGAGGACTTTCAAAATTTGCCACATACTCGTCTACCAGAGGAGCGGGGTCAATACCTAAGAACTGCGCGTACTCCCGAATAAAGATTTTAACGTAAGCATCACCCGGAATCAGATTAAACTTATTCAGCTCCAGTGCTTCGAGATACTTTGCCCTAATTTTGGTTTCTTTTTCAGCATCCTTTAAACTCTGGCCTTTTTTTTCTCTAGCTTCGATGAGTTTTTCCCCAATGGAAAGCAACCTAACGCTCCTTTTTTAACCAGATAAATAATCAAGCAATACGTTTTAACCTTACCATAAAAAATGTATCATTAAAAGATTTTAAACCGGGGATAGAATCAATACTTTGAGTGTTGTGGTATTAAAAATATTATTCTTCTACAGGAGAGGCGTCTTTAGTTTCCCGGATAGTATCAAGTTCTTGTGGAGTAATAAGCACTGCTCTTGGTTTGCTTCCTTCGTAGCCTCCCACTACCCCTCTCTCTTCAAGCATGTCAATTAATCGTGCCGCTCTTGAATAACCCACTCTCAGTCTTCTTTGTAGCATGGAAATTGATGCTTGTCCTGAGTTCACAACTACTTCCATAGCATCATCGATTAGATCATCTTCAAAATCAGCAGTTCCCATTTTTGTCTTTCTATCTTTCAAAATCTCCTTGTGATACTCGGGTTTTGCCTGTCTTCTAATGAATTGAGTGATTATTTCAACTTCTTGATCCGTTACAAAAGCTCCCTGAATTCTTCTCGGCTTTAATCCCGCTTCTATGAAAAGCATATCCCCTTTGCCTACCAACTTATCCGCGCCTGTACTATCAAGAATAACTCGAGAATCAGTCTGAGAAGATACCGCAAACGCGATCCTGGTAGTAATATTTGCTTTTATAAGTCCGGTGATTATGTCTACAGACGGTCTCTGGGTAGCAACCACTAAATGAATGCCAACAGCCCTGGCCATCTGCGCCAGACGACAAATCGCATCTTCAACTTCACTAGCGGCGGCCATCATTAAATCAGCCAACTCATCGATCACCACTATAATATACGGCATGAACTCTTTCTTTGATCCCAAATTGGCATTAAATGAATTAATATTTCGCGCTCCCGCTTCCGACAACAATCGAAACCTTTCCTCCATTTCTCCTACTGCCCAGGTCAAAGCAGTAGCCGCTCTTTTTGGATTAGTAACTACTGGAGTTAGTAGGTGCGGTAGATCATTGAAACAGGATAATTCAACGCGCTTCGGATCCATTAAAATCATTTTAACTTCATCCGGACGCGCTCGCATAAGTATCGATATCAAAAGACTGTTTATGCAGACGCTTTTTCCGGAACCCGTCGCACCCGCGATTAGCAAATGCGGCATTTCGCCCAGATCGGCAAATACGGGCTGTGCTCCTATATCTTTCCCTACCCCGATAATAAGCTTGCCTTTCTTTTGTCCTGAGTCCGGTGACATTAAAATATCACCAAGAGTTACCAGCTCTCGATATTTATTGGGAACCTCGATACCGATTGCCGATTTCCCCGGTATGGGTGCCAGAATCCTTACATCCGGTGAAGCAAGCGCCAGTGCAATATCGTCGGCCAAACTTAGTACCCGGCCAACTTTTACTCCTGTAGCTAGCTGTATTTCATATCTTGTTACCTGCGGACCTCTCACAACTTTCCCTATGGTCGCGTCGACGTCAAAATCGCGCAGGGTCCTTTCCAAAATACGGATATTGTCCTTAATGTTTTTACGGGAATGAATATTTCTTTCAGATGTTCTTTTAAGGAGGCTGAGGGGTGGTAAAGAATATGCTTTTGCCGGTTCACTTTCTGTTTCAAGCATCTGAAGCTGTAGCATATCCTCATCGCCCACACTGCTTTCGTTAAACTGCGGTCTTTCCTCGCTCGGTTCTACCTCTTCAACAATTTCAACCGGTCGCTCAATTGTCTTGGCCGCTCTTATGTATTCCTTCCTGGGATCATCATCAAAACGTAGCGGCTCTGTCTGTCTTCTCTGCAGCAAATCCAATGCCTTATCTTTTGCCCTAAAAAGCAAGTTGGAAACGGATATGCCGGTTGAACAAACCAGACCGATCAATAGAGCCGTGACAAACAATATGTATGACCCGATTGTTCCCAGAAGCGTTCTGAATACATACACAAAAGACGCCCCCAGGATTCCGCCGTAAGTAAAAAGAAGTTCTTTCTCAAACTCTTTTGATGCCGGTGTATTTAAATGAATGATTGAGACCACGCTTACAAAACAAACGGCAAGCCCTATCCCAACCCACTTAAGATCGATTTCCGTCCGATGGACCAGGTTCATTACTCCGCCGAAAAATAGAAAGACCGGAATTAGATATCTCCCCGAGCCGACCGCCCATTTTAGAAATGACGCAGTCCCGGCACCTACAATCCCAGTCGCGGATGTAAAAAGGAAAACAGCAATAAGAGCGGACAAAGCTATAAGCGCAATTCCATATATCTCTTCTATGTGCTGCTTTTCTCTTTCAAATGTTTGTGCTGATTTCTTTGCCATGATTCCGTTAGTCCACCCGATTCCCACTTATAAATCAACTTCATTTATGATCTTACATGTTTGTCCGCACTTAGATATTCGCGCCAATACAAATTAAAACACCAGCCAATTTAATATAATAGTCAAAATACCTAGTACAAAGCAATAGTAAGCAAAAACCGTTAACTTTCTATTTTGTAAATACCGCAGAAGATATTTAATGCACAAATATCCACTTGCCGCTGATGCCAGAAATCCCACAAGTAGTGGAATAATATCAATGGCCTTTATTTTAAATCCAACTTTTATCAATTCCTGAATAAATACCCCAAGTATAATGGGAAATGAAAGCAAGAAAGAAAACCGCGCCGCGGACTCTCTTTTAAGCCCTTTTAGCAAACCAGCCGAAATTGTTATACCAGACCGGGATATGCCGGGAGTTATTGCCAGGGCTTGAGCTATACCAATCACCATACTATCAGACAAATTGATTTTATTCATATTCCTCTTCTGTCTACCCAATCTTTCACTTAAAATCATTACTAATCCGGTAATTAAGAGCGAACAACTGACTGCGTAAGGACTTTCAAATAATGCTTCAAAAAAATCGTTAAATAAATATCCTAAAACCGCCGCTGGAATCGTCCCCAATATAATAAACCAAGCTAATCTGGCAAAAGGATCGTCTTCCACGCTTTGTGTTTTAACACTATTTATAAATGCCAGCAACAACTGACTTAGCTCACTTCTGAAATAGCAGGTTACGGCCACAAGTGTTCCCAGATGTAAAACAACGAAGAAAAAAAGAAGGGGCTGTTTCCAACCAAATAGGTGAGGAACTATAACCAGGTGAGCGGAACTGCTTATAGGGGCAAACTCAGTAATGCCCTGAACAATCCCAAGAATAATCGCTTCAATTAAATTCATGACACCTCATAAAATTGCAGGTAAGTATTTTGCTTCAACAAACTTAAACATTCTAATCTCTTTAAAGGAGGGGTATGTGCGAAGAAAACCGTGGACTTCGGCTGAGCTCAGTCGAAGCCTCGCAAGCCTCACATAACAAAACATGTAAACCTTTATAAAGAATCGTAGTGAGGTGAGACTCGAGCGGCAGCTAGGAACCTTATTGATTTTAACCTCAATGAGGCCGGCCGCGTGTTTTCTGAGTACTTTACCCCGACATATAAGCGACTTGTCTTGTTAATAACTTATCCTTAGTCTAATTTAAAATGAATGAGATTAGTTAGACCTCAACAATTATCGGCATTATCATTGGGCGGCGCTTCGTTTTGGCGTAAAGAAAACGGCCAAGCGCACTGCGAACATCCGACTTCAGAACAGACCAATCGGTAATATGCTCTTTTGAAGTATGTTCAAAAACTGCTTGAACCTGCTCCCGCGCCTCTTCTATAAGCTCTTCCGCCTCCTTCATATACACAAATCCCCTGGATATTATTTCCGGACCATTAACAAGCTCGCCGTTTTGTACATTTATCCCGACAACTACTACAACAACACCATCGGTAGAAAGAAGCTGCCTGTCCCTAAGAACAATATCGCCGATATCCCCTACTCCCAGTCCGTCCACCAATACAACACCGGCGCTCACTTTCTCATTTATCTCCGCTTTACCTTTATCGAATTCAACTACATCGCCATTCTCAATAATTAAAATATTTTCAGACGGTATTCCTATTTCATTGGCAATATCGGCGTGATGCTTCAAATGCCGGTATTCTCCGTGAATCGGAATAAAATATTTTGGGGAAACCAAATTCATCATCATTTTCAGCTCTTCACGGGCAGCGTGCCCCGATACATGTACTCCGGAAATCGACTGATAGAAAACCGTTGCTCCCTTTTTGAAAAGCTGATCTATGGTCCGCGAAACCGATTTCTCGTTTCCAGGAACCGGTCTGGCCGATATTACGACCGTGTCACCCTGCTCAATTTGAATATGTTTGTGATCGTGAGAAGCCATCCGAGCTAATGCCGATAACGGCTCACCCTGGCTTCCTGTGCACAGAATCACAACCTCCCTCGGAGTAAAACTGCCTGCCTCCTCGACATCAATGATCATTCCCTCCGGTATTCTCAGATACCCCAGATCAGCAGCAATACTAACATTGTTTTGCATACTACGGCCGGTAATGGCAATTTTCTTGTTTGTTAGATTTGACACATCAATAACCTGCTGAATACGGTGAAGATGGGAAGAAAAGGAAGCAACCACAACTCTATTAGGCGCTTCTTGAAATATTTCATAAAGGGTTTCTCCCACTTCCCGCTCGGAATGAGTATGCCCGCATAACTCAGAATTAGTACTGTCGGAGAGAAGTACCAATATTTTTTTCTTGCCGAAAGCGGCGAATTTATTGTAATCCGTTCTTATTCCATCAATGGGAGTTTGATCAAATTTAAAATCTCCGGAATGAACAATAATTCCCTGTGGTGTATGGATTGCAATCCCAAATCCATCGGGGATACTATGACAAACGCGCGCGAATTCCAGCTTAAAAGGCCCGATTTTCAATGGTTTTTTAGTGTCGATCACCCTCATGTCAATATCGTCCAGACCATACTCTTCCAGTTTGACCTGGACCAAACCGAGGGTCAGTTTGGTACCGTATATGGGCACTTTAATATCCCGAAGCACATAAGGCAGAGCGCCTATATGATCTTCATGACCGTGAGTTAAAATAATGGCTTCTATTTTATCCCGATTTTCTTTCAGATAACTAAAATCAGGCAGCACAAGATCTATTCCCAGCATCTCATCTTCGGGGAACATTAGACCGGCGTCAATTACTAAAATATGCTCGCCATATTCAATAACAAGCATATTCTTTCCTACTTCACCTAAGCCACCTAAGGGTATTATTCTTAATTTTGACTTTTTTTTCATTGTCACTTCTTCAATGCTCTATTAGTAACTGCCTGTATTTTCTCAGCTTCCCCGTTTGCTAACCTGCTTTTGCTTAATCATATAACATCAGGGCATAAAGAGAGGGCAATCAAAAAATTCTAGATTGCCCCCACTTGTATCATAATCTCTCTCAATATCTTAACCTGATCAGGGGTGGCCATTACCAAGGGTAATCGTAGACCGCCGACATCAAGTCCCTTCAATTTTAGGGCTGCTTTCACCATAATTGGATTCGTTGTCATAAACAATCCCTTAAAGAGGGGCAGTAATTTGAAATGAATCTCTCGCGCTTTCGCCTCGTCTCCTCTATGATGCGCATCAACTAATTCCTTAAATTCTTTGCCCACTACGTGTGACGCGACGCTGATCACGCCCACTCCTCCAAGTGCCAAAAGGGGAAGGGTGAAGGAATCATCCCCACTATAGACCAAAAAACCATCTTCGGCTCCGCTTACAATTCTTGCCACTTGATCAGTGTTTCCACTTGCTTCCTTTACGGCAATTATATTAGGAACCCTGGATAATGAAATTGTGGTCTCGGCATCTACATTTTGAGCCGTACGTGATGGAACATTATATATCACAACCGGAAGGGAGGTGCTTTCCGCGATGCTTCTGAAATGCGCATATAATCCATTCTGCGGCGGTTTGTTATAGTATGGGGTTACCAGCATACACGCATCAACCCCGACTTTCTCCGCCGCTTGAGTTAATTTTATACTATCGGCTGTCGAGTTCGTTCCGGAACCGGCAACAACTACCGCTCTGTCTCCGACAGCCTCCTTGACTGTTCGAAAGAGCTCTACCTTTTCGTTAAATTCAAGTGTGGGTGATTCGCCTGTCGTGCCGGAAACCACAATCCCGTCCGATCCTTCTTCCAATAAATATAAAGCTAGCTTTTTAGCTATATCATAATCTACCGATAAATCCTGCTTAAATGGAGTGACCATTGCTGTCAGCAAATTTCCTAGGCTTTCCATAGCTTTTTGGACCTCCTCCCATTCATAAGGAAATAATTATTTTGTATTAACCATTATAATTAAAAACAGAAATTTGAATAGTTATTGCTTGATAAATACATCTACAACTCAAGTAGTTTATCCAAACCGTAGGTAAGACCTTTTGCCTTCCCGACATTCTTAATAGCTACCAAAACCCCAGGCATGAAGGACGAACGATCAATCGAATCGTGTCTTATTGTTAGGGTTTGTCCTAGACCACCAAAAATCACTTCCTGATGTGCCACAAAACCGGGAAGTCTTACACTATGAACGCGAATCCCCTTAAAGTCGCCTCCTCTTGCTCCTTTAACTGCCTCCTTGGAGTCGGCGCTTTTTAAAGGAATTCCGGCGCTTTCCGCTATTATCTCCGCTGTCTTTAAGGCTGTTCCTGATGGTGCGTCTGCTTTTTTATCATGATGGAGCTCAATAATCTCTACACTCTTAAAATGCCTGGCTGCAATCTCCGAGAACTTCATCATAAGAACCGCGCCGATGGCAAAGTTGGGAGCAATAAATATATGTGAATCGCTTGTCTTAAGCAAAGATTTTATTTCTTCCAGGTTTTGTTCCGTAATACCGGTTGTTCCTACTACCATGTTTGTGTTGCTACTTAAACAGCTACCAATATTGTCCATAACCGCGCTTGGATGGGTAAAATCAACCACTACATCGGGACTTATCTCGTCGACCGCTTGAGCTAGATTGTCGGATACCAGAATTTCTAGATTATCCATGCCCAGCACTTCCCCGATATCTTTGCCCGCGGATACAATATCCACAGCTCCAACCAGAGCAAGCTCCGGATCATCCAGCACTGTCCGGCAAACGGTCTGTCCCATTCGGCCAGCAGCACCACTAACAACCACTCTTATCATTTTGTACCCCTCCTCTTCTTGCCTAAATTATGAAGTTTATATGCCTACTTCTTACTTCATTTTAATTAGCAAGAAGTCAATTAACTAAAGCTGTTAATTTATTTTTATCCAAAGGACCTATGACAGTCAGTACTTCTTTTCCAGGGCTGAAGATAGTGCCGGCAACGCGGGCAACATCTTCCAACTCGACTTTGTCGATTCTTTCCACCAGTTCATCGAGAGATAGTATCTCACCCTGGATTAACTCGGATTTCCCGAGTCTCGTCATCCTGGTGCTGGTTGATTCCATGCTCAATACAATTTGCCCTTTTATGTGCTCTTTAGCTCGATGCAATTCTTCGCTTTTGACCCCATTGCTAACAATATCGTCGATCTCATTTTTTATTATTCTTACTACTTCTTCAACTTGCCCTGGCCTGGTTCCGGCATATGTGCCAAACAGACCCGTTTCCGCATATAGGGTGTGATATGAATAGGTGGCGTAAGCCAGTCCTCTTTTTTCGCGCACTTCCTGAAAAATCCTTGAACTCATTCCGCCACCGATTATATTATCAAGAATAGCTAACGCGAATCTGTCTTTATCTTTCGCATGCAATCCCTCGGCTCCATACAAAATATGAGCTTGCTCGGTATCTTTTTTCATTACAAAAACGCCTGAGCTTGCCTTAGGCTTCTTTCTGTTTTTTTGATTTTTAGCGGGTGTATTTTTGATAAAAAACTTGCGTATAAAATCAACAATCTCTTCATGCTTAAGATTTCCAGCTGCCGCAACAACCATATTGTCAAACACATAATTTCCGGTAAAGTACTTCTCAACATCCGCTTTGGTAAACGACCTTACCGTCTCGGCAGTACCCAATCCACTTTTTCCCAATGGATGACTTTTCCAAAGACTCTCAGCGAAAAAATCGTGTATTAACTCGTCTGGTGTATCTTGGTGCAAGTTAATCTCTTCCAGAACTACTTCTTTCTCAGCAGAAATCTCATTCTTACCAAATAGTGAGTTTTGCAGCATATCGGACAGCACTTCCACACCAACATGCGCTTGCTCATCAAGTAGGCGCGTATAGAAATATGTATATTCCTTTGCCGTATAGGCATTTAGCTCCGCGCCCAGGGTATCGAATGTCTCCGAAATTTCCCTAGCAGTTCTTGTTTTAGTGCCCTTAAACAAAAGGTGCTCCAAGAAATGGGACATACCGCCTAGTTGAGCTGACTCATCTCGAGCACCGACGCCTACCCAAAAACCCAGAGCTACCGATCTTACATATGGTATTTTCTCTGTGATCACTTTTATGCCTGATCCCAGTGTTGTCTCACTAAAGAACATCCATTACCTCAATTCTTACTTTATTTTTTATTACTGTAATTGGGGGAGTTTTGATTTACGGCGGATAGACTGATCCGGTTCTGTCGGTCTATATCAAGTACTTTTACCAGGATTTTATCTCCAGTCTTGACAACATCCTCCACTTTGTCAATCCTATGCTTGGCAAGTTTTGATATATGTACCAGACCTTCTTTACCGGGAAGAATTTCAACAAAAGCTCCGAATGCGGTTGTTTTAGTAACCGTACCCATATACTGATCGCCTATTTCGGCTTCTTTAGTGATCAATTCGATCATTTCTTTTGCTTTTTCTCCGCTGGCCTCGTCTTTAGATCCTACAAAAATCGTACCATCGTCCTGGATATCTATGGTTGCTCCAGTTTCATCTATTATGCCTCGAATAACCTTGCCTCCAGGCCCTATAACGTCCCTTATTTTGTCTTGTTCAATCTTTATAGTAATTATTCGAGGTGCAAATTCGGATAGATCTTCACGAGGTTGAGATATAGCATCTTTTATCTTGCCTAATACAAAAAGCCGCGCATCCTTGGCCTTTTCCAAGGCTTCCTTCAAGACTTCAAATTTTAGACCTTCAACTTTCATGTCCATTTGAAGCGCGTTAATCCCTTTTTCCGTTCCGGCAACCTTAAAGTCCATATCGCCCAGGGCATCTTCCATCCCCAAAATATCCGTTATAACAGCATATTTTTCATCTTCTTTTATTAAACCCATTGCGATTCCGGCCACCGGCTCCTTAATAGGAACACCTGCATCCATTAACGCCAGAGTGCTTCCGCATACGCTTGCCATTGAAGATGAGCCGTTTGATTCCAATACTTCGGAAACAAGCCTAATTGTATAGGGAAACTCTGATTCTTCCGGTATAACAGGAACAAGGGCTCTTTCCACCAAAGCTCCGTGACCGATTTCCCTTCGCCGCGGTCCTCTCATCATTCCTATCTCACCAGTGCTGAACGGAGGAAAGTTATAATGATGCATAAAACGTTTCGATTCTTCAACGCCTAAACCGTCCAACATCTGATTCTCGCCGACAGTTCCCAGGGTTAACACAGTTAGGACCTGGGTTTGACCTCTTGTAAATAGCCCTGTCCCATGCGTTCTTGGTAGGTATGCTACCCGGCAAGATATCGGCCTTATTTCATCCAATCCACGCCCATCAACGCGTACATTATCCTCCAGAACCATCCGACGTGCTTCCTCTTTTTCCAGCTTTGAAAAGGCCGATTCTATTTCTCGCTCCTTTTCTCCCGCTTCTTCAAGATCCGTTAGCATTTCTTCTTTTACTTCATCGCGCCCGCGATTCATTGCTTCTTCGCGTGATTTCTTGTCAGTAATTTTAAAAGCATCCTTAATTTTAGGAAGACCTAATTTCTTTACTTCTTCCAAAATCTCCTCATCTGTCTCGGTTAAGACAACTTCCCTTTTGGGTATTCCCGCAGTATCCCTGAATTTTTCCAGGTCTTCTATGATTTTCTTGATAGCATCATGTCCACGCTCGAGAGCTTCTACCACTAAATCTTCAGAAGCTTCCGATGCCCCCGCTTCAACCATCAGAATTGCATTCTTGTTTCCGGCAACGATAAGATCGATCTGGCTACTTTCAAGTTCCTGAAAAGTCGGATTTATTATCCACTTCTCGTTCACATATCCTACTCTGACACCGGCAATAGGATTATCAAATGGAATATCCGACAGAGTCAATGCAGCAGATGCTCCAACCAAAGAAAGCACATCAGGCGGATTTTCCAAATCCACCGAGAGAACAGTTGCTATTATCTGAATCTCATACCGAAAATTTTTAGGAAAAGACGGTCTTATCGGTCTATCCACAAGTCTTGCGTTTAAAATAGATTTCTCGCTTGGCCTGCCTTCCCTCTTAATAAATCCACCGGGTATCTTGCCCGCGGCATACATTTTCTCTTCCACATCAACCACAAGCGGAAAGAAATCAACACCCTCCAGTGGCTCTTTTGAGCCTACTACTGTAACCAATACCATGGTGTCTCCACATCGCACGGTTACCGCGCCATTAGCTTGTTTTGCCAGTTCTCCCGTCTCAATTACTAACTGTCGTCCATCTAAACTGGTTTCCATTCTTTTAATATCCAAAATATACAACCTCCTATATTTGACACCCATAAACATTCATATGCATTATATATCAACAGCTTACATATTTCTTTGCATTTAAGCTGTTATTTTCATTCAATTCCTTGTTAGTTTATCAATATGCAATTTTAACCGATATTCTCACTGTTTTCAGTCCGATTTAGCAGAAACTCTTTAAGAGGGGCACCAAAACCTATAAAACCTTCCTTGTCGCAGGTAAGAGAATTACAAGACCGATATCTCAAATCCATTTCAAAACAAGCATGCATTTCCATTGGACTTTCCAACAAAGTCCCTGACTTTTTATGCCTGATTCAACAGCTTGAAAAATAAAAAAGAAGAGCCAGGGCTCTCCTTTGGTCTTAGCTTCGGAGTTTAAGCTTTTTTATGATCGCCCTATATCGCTCCACATCATTTGACTTAAGGTAATTTAATAGTCGCCTTCTTTGGCCAACCATTTTCAACAATCCGCGTCGGGAATGATGATCTTTCTTATGCTCTTTCAAATGCTCGGTTAGCCCGTTGATTCTTTTAGTAAGAATTGCTATTTGTACTTCCGGTGAGCCTGTATCACCTTCATGCAGCCGAAACTCATCAATTATTCCGGCTTTCTCTTCTTTCTGTAAAGTCAATCCCTTTTTCCACCTTTCATTGATCTGCTTTCACCTTAACCAAGAAAACGTCGGCGGATCGTAATCCTAGTTAAGGCCTTCTGTTTGCTCATTGTATCTTAACACACTTGAACCACCATGTAAAACATATCAAACCGCTTAAAAACCCACTATTTCTTACTCTTTCAATAATCTGCATTTGGCAACTTCTATATCAGATTTTATCTGTTCCGTCAGCCCTTCCGTGCTGTCAAATACCTTTTCCCGGCGTATCTTTTCATGTATCTCCAACTCGACCTGCTTACCATACAAGTCAGCGTCAAAGTTAGGAATATGTACATGTATCTCCATGCGTTTCGCTTTCTTTTCGAAGGTAGGGCTGGTACCGATATCGATAACACACAAATGCCGGGTTCCTCCATCAAACATAACCCAACCGGCGTAAACTCCACCGTGCGGAACCGAAGCTGCATCCGGTGTCTCAACATTCGCTGTCGGAAACCCCAGAACTCTACCGCCCCTTCCGTGCCCTCTAACCACAACTCCGGTAATTCTCGGGTACCTGCCCAGCATGGCCATTGCGCCTCTAAAATCCTCTTGAGACAATAACTGACGTATGCGTGTACTGCTGACCGCTTTCCCTTCTACTTTCACAAGCGGAACTGAAATCACGTCTATTCCTTTGCTTCGGCTGAATTCTTTTAGCGAATCCACATCCCCGGAAGCTCCTTTTCCAAACCGAAACTTTTCTCCCACCACGATACAAACCGAATTAAGTTTTTCTATCAATATCTCATCTATGAACTTCTCCGGACTAATACCGGCAAACTCAGGAGTAAATTTGATTACGAGCAAGATGTCTACTCCCAGCTGCTCAATTAATTCAGCCTTAAGATCCAAACCGGTAAGTATCGGCAAACTCTTTTCTTTTCCGATTACTTGTTGCGGGTGGGGCTTGAATGTAACAACAACCGATTCTGCGTCTCTTTGTCGTGCTTCCTTTACCGCTCGATTGATAATAGCCTGGTGGCCACGGTGCACGCCGTCGAAAACACCTATCGCGGTAACCCGATCTTTTTCTTTTGCTCTTATATCATGTAAATCAAATGTTATTTTCACAAATACTTACCCGCCAATCCATTAGCAACGTCCCCCGTACAACAATGTAATAAAAATACATTATCTCCAATAAAAAGATACAAGACTCAGAATACAGGATAAATTATTAATTTAAAATGCAAATCTAAGAAATATTATTTTAGATACAGGATACATGATCCAAGATATATCTGTTTGCCTTTTTTGTTGCTTGCGACTATGCTTTGAGTCTCCTCTTTTTTCAATTGTTTCTTCAGCCGGATTTTGTTTATTTCAAATCCGGAATAATGCATACCGGCCTGGCAAGAACCTGTTCATCTTTGGAAATAACCGTCTTGGTTATTTCCTTTTTTGCCTTCGCCAAACCCAGTAGATTATCTTTTTCATCAAGCAGACGAATTATCTCGTTTTCATCTATATTATTAATGTTTCCGCTAAGCATTTGACCGGTAATAAAACTCCCATTTAACACCCTGTCTTTACACTCATTTTTAATAGTTATTTCCTGGTAATGATTAAGAGCCATATCTAACGGCACCAGTATTTTTGTAAGCTGATTATTCTCCAGCTTGATTATTTCGTCCATGTTTAACGCTTGACTTAAACTATAATCCCCGCTTCTTGTTCTTATTAAACTTCCCAAACAAGCTCCACATCCCAATATTTCTCCCACATCCTCACATAAGCTCCTGACATAAGTACCTTTCGAACAAACAACCTTGAATTTTATTATCTGACGTTCTTCAGACACCATATCCAATATGTTAAATGTATATACTTCAACTTCCCGAGGTTCTCGCTTGATTTCTTTACCTTGTCGCGCATGAGCATAAAGCGGTCTGCCATTTACTTTCACAGCCGAAACCATAGGCGGTATTTGCTTGATCTTTCCCCGCAGATTTCCAAACGCCCGCTCTGCCTGTTCTAATGTCACCTTCGTAGCTTCCTCGGCTAAAACCTTGCCGGTGATATCCAGAGTATCGGTTCTAATGCCCAGAACCATCTCTCCTTTATACTCTTTGGGATCGGTATTCAAATAGCTCACTAATCTGGTTGCCGCCCCTATACATAAAACAAGAACACCTGTCGCATTAGGATCAAGTGTTCCGGCATGACCGACCTTCTTTAATTTGAAGTTCTTCTTAATCTTACTTACTACATCATGTGATGTCCACCCTGAGGGCTTATTTGCAACCAGGAAACCATTCACGTTTCTAATTCTCTTTCTACCAATCATCACGCTTACATATTCATAACTATTATTGCTATAGTCAAATTTACAATTCCCGCGGACTTAATAAGTTTTTAATCTCTGGTCAACTTTATTTCTTCAACGCTTTTACTAAATCATCTATTACTTTTTCGCGGGTATCGCTACTTTTAAATCCAGCAGCATTGGCATGTCCGCCGCCTCCGAAATTCTCAGCCAATCTACTCACATTGATTTTGCCTCTCGATCGGAGGCTTACGTTTAATCTACTATCATCAAGCTCTTTGATTACTACCGCAACCTTGATTCCCTCAACAGACCTTAGTAAGTCGATTAGGTTTTCTGTTTGAGACAGCTTTGCATCGGTCTTTTCGAGATCGCTTTGAAGTATCCATGTATATATCATCCCTATGTCCTTAACTAGCGTTGCTCTGGATAAAGCTATTCCTTGCAGTTTTAGATAATTAAATGAAGTGGTTTCGTACAGGCTTTGAAATATCTTATTCGGAGATATACCATATTTAAGCAGCTCTTTAGCAGCATCAAACGTATCCTGTGTCGTGTTGGTGTATTGGAACTTACCCGTGTCAGTGACAACGCCCACATAAAGACAGGTTGCAATGTCTTTGGTAAGCCTCACACCCAATTCGTTGCTTATTCCTAAAATCAACTCCGCAGTGGATGATACGCATTCATCGGTAATATTAATTTGCCCGAATCTGCTTTTCTCGGCGTGATGATCTATGTTTGCAAGCATTTTGGCTCGCTCGGCTTTGCTCGCCAGAGCACCCAAGCGATCAAGAGTAGCACAATCAAGGGCAATAAAGACATCTATGTCTGATGGACACTGAGAAGGCTCTTTTATTAGTTTAATGCCGGGCAAAAAAGAATATTGCCGAGGTATCGCGATTTGTTCCCCCCAACTTAAAAATACTTTTTTGCCCATATTTTTAAGAATCATGCCTAATCCCAGCAGTGAACCGATGGCATCGCCATCCGGCTGAACATGGGTTGCCAATACGAAATCATTTTTACTTTTTATGAACTCGATCAACTTACTTAAATCTTCACTTTTTTCCATCATGCGCTGTTGCTTTCTTCCTTTTTGTGAATTTTATCAATAAGTTTCGATATCCGTAGACTTTCATCTACCGAATCATCAATGATGAAAGTAATTTCCGGCACATATTTTATACGTAGTCTTTTGCCCAGTTCCGATCTCATAAAACCCTTTGCCGTATTAAGACCTTTAAACGATGCCTTTTTCTCCTCATCGCTGCCCATAATGCTCACATAAACGGACGCATGACGCAAATCAGCAGAAACCTCCGCCGCCGTCACGGTTATAAATCCCACCCTCGGATCTTTGAGTTTTGCCTCAATTATATTGGCAATCTCTTCTTTAAATACTTCATTTAACCTTGACGTTCTCTGAAACTCCATGTTGACCCCATTTGACTATTCAGGAGAATAGTAGTTAATTTTGCTGTCGATAACCTCGGCTTTATTCAAACCCTCAATAAAAGCTTGAACTTTTCTCAGCACGGTTTGAGTTTGATAATTACTTTCACAGACATAGGCAATACCCAGGGTAGCTCTCTGCCATAAATCCTGGTTATCAACCTCGGCAATCGATACATTAAACTTCGCTCTTACTTTATCTATGATACTTTTCAGAATTTGCCGCTTTGCTTTTAAAGACTGACATTCGGGGAGAAATAATTCCAGTGTAATTGCTCCAACAAACATTTGAACACCTTAGACGTGAGGTTTTTCAATCATTGCATATGCTTCAATAACATCTCCGACTTTTATATCTTGAAAATCTTCCAGGCGTATTCCGCATTCCAATCCGGCTTTGACCGATGATACTTCATCTTTGTATCGATGCAACGAATCAACTTTCCCCTCATAAATAACCGCTCCATCCCTTACTAATCTTACCAACGAGTCCCTTTTGACTTCTCCTTCATGAACATAGCAACCGGCTATCACTCCGATTTTCGATACCTTGAATGTCTTAAGCACTTCAACCCGGCCTTCGTCAACTTCTTCGTACTTGGGAGCAAGCATTCCCAGGCGAGCCGCGGTAATATCCTCAATAACTTTATAAATAATTCGATAAGATCTAATATCAACGCCTTCTTTTTCCGCCATGTCTCTGACCTTCGCGTCGGGACGCAAATTAAATGCAATTATTATGGCATCCGAAGCCGCTGCCAGCATTACATCCGTCTCGGTAACACCTCCAACACCTCTGTGAATAATGGTAATCTTTACCTCTTCCTGATCTATCTTCCCTAAAGACTCGGCAATAGCTTCTATCGATCCCTGCGTGTCAGCCTTCAGGATCAGTTTTAGTTCTTTTACCTGTCCCTCTTGTATGCGCTGAAACAAATCGTCTAAGGTAATATGTTGGTGCGCCTGTTCGATTAATCTGCGCTTCAACGCGCGCTCGGATGCAATTTGCCTTGCTTCTTTCTCATCGGCATAAGCTTTTATCTCATCGCCTGCCTGTGGAACAGACGATAAACCTAGTATCTCAACCGGTTGAGCTGGTTCTGCCTGTTGAAGCGAGCTTCCTTTATCGTCTATCAACGCCCTGACTTTCCCGTAAGTGAGACCGGCGACAATAGCATCTCCGACTTTTAATATGCCTCTCTTTACCAGCACCGTAGCTACCGGTCCTCTTCCTCTGTCAAGATTCGCTTCAATAGCGACACCGCTGGCTAAGCATTTGCGACTTGCTTTTAACTCCTGTATCTCCGCAACCAAAAGAATCATGTCGAGTAATTCATTGATATTTGTTTTCTGTTTAGCTGACACTTCTACAAAAACCGTTTCACCGCCCCATTCTTCCGATATCAGTTGATATTCCGATAGTTCTTGTTTTACCTTGTCAGGATTTGCATCGGGTTTGTCCATCTTATTGATCGCAATCAGGATTGGGACTTTTGCTTCCCGGGCATGATCGATTGCTTCCACGGTTTGAGGCATAACACCATCATCCGCTGCCACAACAAGAACAGCCACATCCGTTACCTGTGCGCCCCTGGCTCTCATTGCTGTGAACGCTTCGTGGCCGGGAGTGTCAATGAAAGTGATTTTCTTACCATCATGGACCAGCTGATATGCCCCAATATGTTGGGTAATCCCGCCCTCTTCCTGCGATATTACATCAGTTTTTCGAATCGCATCCAGAAGCGATGTTTTACCATGATCGACATGACCCATAACTGTAACTACCGGAGGGCGATGTTCAAGATCCTCGGCTGCTTCTTCATACTCTTCCGCTTCTTCTTCGGGAGCGACAACAATGGCGTCATAACCATATTCCTCTGCCAAAATCCTTATTGACGCCTCATCCAAAGACTGATTTATGGTTACCATTTCACCTAGTTCCAAAAGGTGTTTTATAATGTCAGTCGGTTCTTTGCCAATAAGCTCGGCAAACTCTTTTACAGTTATTTGTTCTACTACTCTGAGCTCTTGCAGGGTGTCCGTCTTCTCCTCTTGCCCATTTTCCTTACTTGGCATTTCCGGTTCTAAAACCTTCGTTTGCTGTGCTTTTTCGGTTTCGGAAGAAGAATCATCCTTTTTCTCGGCTTTTTCTTCTTGTAGGACGGATTCTGAGGGTTTTTCCGCTTTTTTTTGCGCTCCCTCGCCCTGAAATTTTTCTCTTATCCGACCAGCAACTCCATCTTCTACCGCAGAAAAGTGATTTTTGACAGCAATACCCATCTTCTCAAGCTCATCCATCAATTCCCGACTTGAGATCCCCAACTCTTTAGCTAGTTGATGTACCCTTATACCGGTTTCCGCCATTCAAAAACCATCCTAACTTGCTTCGTTTTTATTATTTATAACCCGCAAAATATCTTTTTTCAGCTGCTCCTGGCTATCTTGGTCCATTGATATTTCCAAAACATAATCGATTTTATCTTTCCCGATAGCCAATTTCACGCAATCTTGACTATAACAGATATATGTTCCTCTTCCGTTTAAGCGGCCACTGCAGTCAACAATAACTTTTCTTTCCGGAGTCCGGACAATACGTAGCAGCTCACGCTTGGGTTTACTTTCGCCGCAGCCCACGCATGTACGTATCGGTATCTTTTTCCTCTTTTTCGTTTTACTCATTATGGGTGTCTCCCTTTACGCATAACTACGTCTAGGAAGAAACCTCTTCCAGTTTCTTGTGAACACCGCAGAATTTGCTGCCGGGTTTTGCTTTATTGCCACACTGCTTTCCGCTCTTGGTAACAGCCGCGCATTGCTGTTCTTCAAGTACTTCCCCTACATCTTCCGGTTTCCCTAAAGCTTCTTCTGCTTTTTCTTTCTTGGCCTCGGAATCACTCTTTATGTCAATTCTCCAACCGGTAAGTCTTGCCGCCAATCTTGCGTTTTGACCTTCTTTTCCAATTGCCAGAGAAAGTTGATCATCCGGCACTACTACTTCCGCCTTATGTTCTTCCGCGTTAACATTAACGCTTTTTACTTTGGCCGGACTAAGCGCGTTAGCAACATATGTTGCTGAATCATCGTCATATTCAACAACATCAATTTTTTCCCCTCGCAATTCAGCTACTACCATACGCACTCTTGATCCTTTAGGACCGACACAAGCTCCAACGGGATCGATGCTCTCGTCACGCGACGCAACGGCGATCTTCGACCTATATCCGGGTTCTCTCGCCACTGACTTGATCTCAACAAAACCATCATAAATTTCAGGAACTTCGAGTTCAAATAGCCTCTTTAGTAAACCCGGATGAGTTCGTGAAAGAATGATTTGGGGCTCTTTAGTTGTTCGGCGCACCTCAACTATGTAAGTTTTCAAGCGAGTTCCATGCTCATAATGTTCGCTGTCAACTTGCTCGGTTGGAGGAAGCAGTGCTTCCACTCTTCCTAAATTCACTAGTGTATAGCGTTGATCATTCTGCTGCACAATTCCGGTTACAATATCCCCTTCTCTTCCGACGTACTCTTCGTACATCATTTCTCTTTCAGCTTCTCGAATCCGCTGAAGAATAACCTGTTTAGCTGTTTGAGCTGCTATTCGCCCAAAATTATCCGGGGTTATTTCAACTTCTTCGATCTCAGGGTCTTCACCCGGTATCTCTTTTATGATCTTTGTCGTAAACACTTTAATTTCCCCGCTCTCAGGATCAACATCAACTCTGACATTGGGCTCTTGCCCGTAATTTCTCTTGTACGCAGAAACTAAAGCAGACTTCAGCGCCTCCAATATTGTCTCCGGATCAATATGCTTTTCTCGCTCAATTTGCCGCAAAGCTTCTATTAAGTCGGAATTCATTTTTCTCTCAGGAAATCCCGTATTACCCGGGATTTCCTTGCCTCCTTCCGCAACATATAGAACCCTTTAAAAATCAAAATCCACTACCAAATGCGCCTTACATATTTCCCTATAGGGAATATCTACAATTAAATCATCACAATCTATAGTAATTATTTCCCCTGCTTCTTTTAAAACTCCTGTAAATTGTTTTCTGCCTTCAATCTTGATACTTGTTTTTGCGAAAATCTTTTGCCCTATATACTTCTGGAAATCTTCCAGCTTTTTCAATCTTCGTTCAATGCCCGGCGAACAAACTTCCAGCATAAAAGAAGATGAAATCAAATCAATCTCATCAAGCATATCGCCTAGGAGCTCATTTGCCTTTGCGCAAGTATCTAGATCGATTCCTCCCTCTCGGTCAATAAAAAACCGTAATACCAGCCCTTGACCTTCCTTTTTCAACTCAATATCTACAAGATCCAGGCCTTCTGAAGCTAAAAGAGGAATTGCCAGTTGTTCAATTCGCTTAACAATTCCTTCTTTATTCACCAGTCTCCCACCACTTAAGAAACGATATGAAAAAAGTGGGCTTCTTACCCACTCTAATAAGTCCTCCAAAAGTTAAAAGTATCATAGCATAACCAAATAAGCAACGCAAGATAACTAGGGGCGGTTAAAGTAGTCTGATATAAGGTGTTTTACCATATCAGAATACATGCCAAAACGTGCCCAGGCACCCTTTGCCAATCCCAGCTTTTCTTCCTTCATTATATGGGTTACGTCATTCATTATTACTTCTTTTACCTTGGCTTTTTGCTCTTTTGCGTGCCTAGTTAAGGCAATCTCCACACCGAATCCTGTATCCGAGAAGTCAATTCCGTCTAAAAATGACCTTCTCAGTGCCCTTTGACCGGAAATAAAAGGCACCAGCGACTGCGAAAGGTCTGTGAGCAATCTACCACCGGCAAATTTGCCAACCGTCATTACCAAATCGTTATCGCTAAGTAGCGGCTGTACCAGGCTTTCCACATGTTCAGGAGTAAAACCGATTAAATCGGCATCAATAAAAACAAAAATATCTCCATCGGTGTTCTCTATGCCGTTCATAAGCGCGGAACCCTTGCCTTTGTTTTGTTCCATGTTTATCAATATGACATTTGGGAATTTTCCGACCACATCGGCTGTTTTATCTGATGAACCATCGTTTACTACAACAATTTCGTCAATACATCCGCTCTTTTCTATTGCCTCCAGCACTGTGGTAATACGCTCCTCTTCATTATAGGCAGGGATAATGGCAACAACCTTTTGGGTGGTCTTCTTGCTCATTTAGGCTCCTCCGTCCAATGCCATCAATTCTTTTTTTACTATTTCACTTACCTTGTTCGCAGCTTTGTCTATCTTCAAGTCCTCGGTTTTTAAACCCAGGCGCCATTTAAGCTCCACGGCTCCTTTTTCAAGGCCTTTTTTCCCTACAATCACCTGGAGCGGAATGCCAATCAAATCAGCCTCAGCAAATTTTACCCCCGGACTTACATCGCGGTCATCAAGAAGCACTTCAATACCCGCCTCCTGCAAATCATTATACAGATCTTCCGCAACTTTCTTAAGTTCAGGCACATCCCAGTTGACCGGCGTTATTAGAACACTATAGGGAGCAACCGAATAAGGCCAGATTATCCCTTTTTCGTCATGATACTGTTCAATTATGGCTGCTACCAGCCTACTCACCCCGATACCGTAACACCCCATAATAAAAGGCTTGAGATTCCCGGCTTCATCTAAGAAATTTGCGTTCATTGCTTTACTGTATTTGGTTCCCAGTTGAAAGACGTGACCTATCTCAATTCCTTTAGCTTCCTTTAAAATCCCTCCGCAACCCGGGCACTTCTCCCCTGCGCGGGTAATATGCAGATCGCCCCACCTGTCAATTCTAAAATCAATGTCCCAGTTCACATCAACTAAATGAGTGTCACTTTCATTAGCGCCTACCACAAAATCCTCCATAACTCTTATCATGTTATCCGCTATGATCGTGACACCTTCCAGATTGACCGGTCCGACAAAACCGGCAATAAGGCCTGGATAGGAAGCAAAATCCTGCTCTTTCACAAACTCAATATCGCAACTATCAAGCAGTTGCGACAATTTGGTTTCATTTAACTCCGTATCTCCTCTAACCAGCACCGCAATAATTTTTTGTCCCGCTTTATAGATGAGAGTCTTTACTATATTCTCCGGTCTCACATTCAAAAATTTACCCACATCACCAACCGAACTATGTCCGGGGGTTTCAACCTTTCTGGCTTTGCTCGCTTCTGGCTTCCTAGCTTCACCTTCTGATGATTCATCCTGTCCTCTCGCCATCTCCTGGCTTGCTGAATAGGGACAATCATCACAGTAAAGGATAATGTCTTCTCCCGCGTCCGCTAGAACCATGAATTCCTGAGAAACATTGCCCCCGATCAAACCTGATGCCGCTTCCACAATTCTATACTTCAAACCACACCGCTCGATTATTCTTGAGTATGCCGTAGACATATCTTCATATGTTTTCTGGAGATCCTCCTCAGTAGCGTGAAAACTGTAAGCGTCCTTCATTAAGAATTCCCTGCCCCTGAGCAACCCGAATCTAGGTCTTATCTCATCTCTGAATTTTACCTGAATTTGATAAAGTGATACCGGGAGTTGCCTGTATGACCTTACCTCTTTCATCACCAAATCGGTAATTAACTCTTCGTGAGTCGGACCAAGACAGAAATCTCTGCCACCTCGATCTTCAAGACGCATCATTTCCGGACCGTATTCTTCCCAACGTCCGCTTGCTTTCCATAGTTCGGCAGGCTGCAGTGCCGGCAATAGCACTTCCTGCGAGCCAATCCGGTTCATCTCTTCCCTTACGATTTGCTCTACTTTGGCCAGAACTCTTTTTCCCAGAGGAAGGAAAGAATAAACACCGGCCGCAACCTTTCTCAATAGTCCCGCTCGAAACATGAGTTTATGACTAGCTATTTCAGCATCAGCCGGATCTTCTTTCAGTGTTGGAACAAAAACCTCGGTAAATCTCATTTCCTATTCCCTTCATTTACAGTCCTTTTCAATTCACATTCAAATACTTATTCTGCTTTCTCTCCGGCCATTTTGTCAATTTCCTCCATTAGGGAATCAATAAATTCGTCTTCCTGTACCTTGCGAATCGGTTCCCCTTTGGCAAAAAGCACTCCTGATTTTTTGCCCATGGCAATACCGATATCGGCTTCCCTTGCCTCTCCGGGTCCGTTTACCACACAACCCATTATGGCGACTTTAATCGGTGCTTTATATTTAAGAAGCTTCTCTTCTATTGCCTCTGCCAGAGGTATAAGCTCGACTTCGCATCTTCCGCATGTAGGGCAAGATATTATTTCCGGCCCGATACATCTTAAATTTAATGCTCTCAGTATCTCATATCCTACCTGCACTTCTCGTACGGGATCCGAAGTCAGTGAAACCCTAATGGTGTCCCCTATTCCCTGATACAAAAGCACACCCAATCCGACTGCCGATTTTACCGAGCCGGACAATAATGTTCCCGCTTCGGTAATACCTAAATGCAAGGGATAATCAACAAGCTTTGCCAGTTGTCGGTACGCTTCAATGCTAATGAGTACGGACGATGATTTCACCGATAAAACTATATCGAAAAACTCCTGATCTTCAAAAAACCCAACGAACTCTATCGCTGATTTTACCAGCGCTTCAGCCGGAGAATTTTCAGCTAAGTGACAATATTTTTTATGCAATGAACCTGAATTTACACCAATTCTTATGGGTACTTTTCTATTTTTAGCTTTTTTGATTATCTTCTTAACCCGTTCAAGATCGCCGATATTTCCCGGATTAATTCTGATTTTGTCCGCTCCGTTATCAATGGCCTTAATTGCCAACTGCCAATTGAAATGAACATCGGCAATCAAAGGAATGTTTATCTTATTCTTTATCTCTTTCAGAGAATCAGCCGATTTCTCGTCGGGAACCGCAACTCTTATGACGTCGCAACCAGCTTGCTCCAGATCCAATATCTGGGAGACTGTTCTTTTAATGTCATCGGTTTTGGTATTAGTCATTGATTGAACAGCAATGGGAGCACCGCCCCCGATCACAACCGAGCCGATCTTTATTTTCTTCGATTTACGCTGTTCTCTTTCCATTTCAAACACCGAGTCTTTTTTAAAGACGCATCACACTTGGAATAAGCCTTTGAATATCCACAACAATCAAGTAAATCATCAGAGATATTAATAAAAGAAAGCCTACCGCCTGAATCCATATAAGTTTATCTTGATCAATAGGTTTCCTTATTACCGCTTCCACACCAAGCAATAAAATCCTACCACCATCAAGAGGTGGCAGCGGTATCAAATTTACTATCGCTAAACCGATACTAATAAAAGCCAGGCTTTGAAGAAAAAAGATGTAGCCCCGATACGCTTGTTTTGTAAGCTCCTGAGTTATTCGAATCGGAGTTCCCAGAGAACTCAATATTTCCCCTCTTGTTAATAGGCTGTAAAGAGTCTGGCATATCTTAATCGTGGCCATGGCCGTAATAACCGCTCCTTGATACAGCGAGCTAAGTAAGCCGAATTTCTGATTTATCAGCTTTGTTTGGATCCCCAAGTAACCTTTGGAGTCCTTTTCCGTCGGTGTGACTTCTATATCAACCTCTTTTTGATCCCTCAGGACCGTTATATTAATTTCCTTATTGTTCGATTTTTGAATTATGTCTGTCACTTCATCCCATTGGGAAACCGTTTTGCCGCCTATGGCTACTATCTTGTCATCGGCTTTCAGACTTGATTCTTTGGCCGGAGAATTCGGTAATATCTTCTCAATAACGGTTGAAGGCCCCGGAACTCCTATAATGAATATAGACGCGATTATCAGTATCGACAGGATAATATTCATGAACGGTCCGGCAATAATTATGGCTATTCTCTTCCAAATCGATTGGCTCTCGAATGCCTTCTCTGTTTCCTCTTCGCTGAGATCTTCCTTTTCCATTGTGCTAAAGAATTTTACGTATCCTCCGATCGGCAGAATTGTAATTCCATAATCCGTTCCGCCGGCAGAAAACTTAAATATTTTCGGACTTGGCAAACCCAGCATAAATTCTTTAACTTTCACTCCGAGTAGTTTTGCCGCGACAAAGTGGCCGAACTCATGACCTGCCACAATAGCGCCTATGCAGAAAATAACCAATATTACGATCAGCATTAATTCCTACTTTCCCAATAAGAGAGCAAATTGCCTTCTAATAGTTTTCAATTAAACCTTTGGCTTTGTCCCGCGCCCATTTTTCCGATTCTTCCAGAACTCTCAAATTATCAACCTCACAGGGATCGTGAGCATCCAAAACTGTCAAAATAATCTCCGATATCGCGGTAAACGGAATTTTCCGAAAAAGAAAAGCCGCAACCACTTCCTCGTTTGCCGCATTTAAAACCACCGGATAGGTTTTTCCATTTCTACCTGCTTCAAATGAATATTTAAGGCAAGGGAAGTTATCCAGATCCGGAGATTCAAATGTGAGGCTTCCTAATTCAACAAAATCAACGCTTGGAATAGATGACCCCAGCCTTTCGGGAAACGACAGGGCATATTGAATAGGAATCTTCATGTCTGTCTGCCCAAGATGGGCTTTGATAGACCCATCAACAAATTCGACCATAGAGTGTACAATGCTCTGAGGATGAATAACCACATCAATTTGGTCGTAATCCAGGTTAAAAAGAAAGTGCGCTTCAATTACTTCCAATCCTTTATTCATAAGAGTCGCGGAATCTATGGATATTTTTTTGCCCATATTCCATCGCGGATGAGCCAGAGCTTCCTCGGGAGTAACATTTCTCAAATCCCCTGCTGTTCTCCCGCGAAAGGGGCCACCCGATCCGGTAAGAATTATCTTCTTCAGATCGCCGGGATTCTCACCGTACAAACACTGAAATATGGCGCTATGCTCGCTGTCAACCGGTATTACGGAACCATTAATCTTCTTAAGTTCCTTTCTTACCAGTTCGCCGCCCACAACCATCGATTCCTTATTAGCCAGAGCAAGTGTTTTTCCTGCCCTTATTGTTGCCAGGGTCGATTTCAACCCTACCGAACCAACCAAAGCATTTACGACTATATCCACATCATCCTGCTCTACCAACTTCACCAGGTTCTCTATTCCGGATAGAACTATTACTGATCCATCTGTTTGTTGAGTGAAATCCTGCGCGCAATCCTTATCGGTAACTACCACCACACTGGGCTTAAATTCCTTTATCTGCTCGGCTAACAATCCTATGTTTCTATGAGCGGCTAAAGCAGTAACTTTAAATGAATCAGGGTTGCTTCTGACAATATCCAGCGTTTGTCTGCCGATGGAACCGGTGGCTCCTAGAATACATATCTTCTTCAATTAAGAATCACAACCTTTTCCCTAGAAGATCATCTTAAACAAGTAATAGGAGATCGGAGCGGTAAATAAAAGGCTATCAAATCTGTCTAAAACGCCGCCATGTCCGGGAATCCGCGAACTTGTATCTTTGATGCCGGCTTCACGTTTCATTTTCGACTCGGCCAAATCCCCTAATGGAGATATTATTCCGATAACCAGTCCCAACATAATTCGCTGGCCCAAAGTAAACCACGGGATGAAAAAGATGGCCGCCAAAATCAGGATAACCGATAAAGCTCCGACAATAGCTCCCTCCCAGGTCTTACCGGGACTTATTCGAGGAGCTAATTTTGTGCGGCCAAAAGCCTTACCTCCGGCGTAGGCCATAATATCGTAAATCCAGGTTGCGATAAAAAGAATCAGCACAAGTATCGTTCCGTGTTCATTCATTCCTCTAATCAGAATTAAGTAGCTTAGCAGCATCCCTATATATAAGCTTCCCAAAAAGGTCTCCGCCATATCGGATAGACTACTGATGCCGATGCCTAAGAAATGGGCGACCAAAAAGAGAAGCAGCAACGGAGTAACGACAATCAACAATCCACTCTCACCTTTGAGTAAAGCAACGACACAGAACAGGATGCCTCCGATCATCCCCAGAAGGACAATCGGATGTTTTCCCTCTTTACGTACCATCGAATAAAACTCATCCAAAGCGGCCAAAACAAGCACCACAATTAACGCGAAAAAGGGTGTCTTTCCCGCGAATAAAAACCCTACCATAATTGGAATCCCGATGACCGCGCTTAAAATCCTCTGTCTTAGCATGGCTTTTCCTTTAATACTGCGATATTACTCCAAATCTTCCTCGATCCCGCCAAATCGTCTCTTTCTTTGTTGAAAATCATAAATCGCCTGCAAAAAATCGCTTCTGGTGAAATCCGGCCATAATACCGGGGTAATCCAAAGTTCAGCATACGCAATCTGCCATAACAGGAAATTACTGACTCGTTGTTCCCCACTTGTTCTTATTAAAAGCTCAGGATCCGGTTGATTCTTCGTGTACAGGAAGGAGCTGATCGTGCTATAGTCGATTTCTTTCGGATCAATATCCTTGTTCTCGACTTTATCGGCCAGGTCCCTTACCGCGTCTAGAATCTCCGTTCTTCCCCCGTAATTCAATGCCAGATTTAAAGTCAGCCTGTTGTTCTCGGCGGTTCTAGCCATTGCCGCCTTAAAAGCTCTTCGTGTTGATTCGGGGAGTTCTTCGACTCTTCCTAATACATTTAATCTGACTCCGTTTTCATCAAGTTCGTCAATTTCTTCTTCAAGACGCTCTTCAAACAGCTTCATCAGGCTGTCTACTTCACTCTTTGGCCGCTTCCAATTCTCAATTGAGAAAGTGTACAAGGTTAAATACTTAACACCAACTTCAGGAGCTAAGCGAATGGTCTCTCTAATGGGCTTTGCTCCAGCTCTATGTCCTGCGACCCGCGGAAGACCGCGCTTTCTTGCCCATCTGCCATTGCCGTCCATAATGATCGCAATATGCGCCGGCACATTCTTCATATCTATTCTATTTAAAAAAAAGTCTTCGCGAGGCCGTCTAACGAAGGTGCGAAGACTTCTAATGAAATTCTTGGAAGAATCTGACACTATTTATGTCTCCTCCAGCCCAGATACTTCATGAAACACAAAGAATCTGTCTACTAGACTTCCATTACTTCATTTTCCTTTGTGCTTAACATCTCATCAATCTCATTAATATACTTATCGGTAAGCTCCTGGACATTATCCTGAGCCCTTTTGAGATCATCTTCCGATATTTCTTTGTTCTTTTCCGCTTGCTTTAGATGATCATTCGCGTCTCTCCGAATATTTCTAATGGCAACCCGCCCGCCTTCAGCATACTTCTTCACAATTTTCACGATATCTTTTCTTCTCTCCTCGGTCAGCGGAGGAAAAGGTAGCCTGATAACCGTGCCGTCATTTGAAGGAGTCAATCCCAGATCGGATTGAAGAATAGCTTTTTCCACATTGGGAATAACACTCTTGTCCCACGGCTGAATCACAATAAGCTGCGGTTCCGGGACCATTATGTTAGCTACCGCCTTCAAAGGACTTTGAGTGCCGTAATAATCGACAGTAATGCGATCAAGAATAGCAGCCGAAGCCCGGCCGGTTCGAACCGTCATAAACTCAGCGGCAACCGCTGAAACAGCCTTTTTCATTCTGTCTTCCGCTTCGTTGGTTATTTTGGAAATATCCCCGTTCATGACGCCTTCTCCCTTACTATCGTTCCTATTTTTTCTCCCATAAGTACTCTTTTTATATTGCCTCTTTCGGCAAGATTAAAAACAATTATAGGCAGGTCATTATCCATGCACAAAGAAATAGAGGTCGCGTCCATTACTTTCAAACCTTTGTTCAGAACATCGATATAGCGCAATTCCGAGAATTTCTTAGCGTCAGGTTTGATCTTCGGGTCGGCATCATAGACTCCGTCAACCTTGGTCGCTTTAAGAATCGCTTCTGCGTTAATCTCCAGTGCTCTTAACGAGGCAGCCGTATCCGTGCTGAAGTAGGGATTTCCTGTGCCTGCGGCAAAAATCACTACCCGGCCTTTCTGTAAATGCCTGTTCGCTCTCCTGCGAATATAAGGTTCGGCAATCTCTCGCATTTCAATCGCGGTTTGTACCCGGGTATCGGCGCCATTCTTTTCCAAGGCATCCTGCAAAGCCAGGGAGTTCATGACCGTTGCCAGCATTCCAATATAATCGGCAGTAGCTCTATCCATACCCTTGCGGCTTCCTGCTAAGCCTCTAAAGATATTGCCTCCCCCCATTACCACCGCCATTTGTATGCCGGCAGATTGGAGCTCCGCGATTTGCTCGGCAATACCCTGCATTACATTTGCATCAATTCCATAACCCTGCGCGTTAACTAGGGCTTCGCCGCTTAGCTTAAGTAAAACCCGCTTATACAGGAACTCTGCCATTTGGTCTCCCAGATATCGTGTTTCTTACTATATTGAATTATGATTCTTCAATTCATCTGCAATTCTTAAACAAATTGTTACTCTGAAGTCTCACCCAATTGAAAACGGGCAAATCGTTTGATAACTATATTTTCACTCAGCTTGCAGGCAATATCACCTAAATAGCCTTCGATGGTTAGATCGGGATTCTTGATAAATGCTTGCTCCAATAAGCACACTGATTGATAATATTTTACAAGTTTTCCGTCCACGATCTTATCAACAATCTTTTCCGGCTTTCCTTCAGCAAGCACCTGGGCTTTATATATACCTCTTTCATGATCAATTTCTTCCTGAGGAACGCTATCACGATCGATATAGGATGGACTTGCCGCTGCAATTTGCATTGCCACGTCATGAACAAACTGTTTGAAATCTTCATTGCGAGCAACGAAATCCGTCTCGCAATTTACTTCAACCAGCACTCCTATATTGCCTTCACCGTGAATATACGCGTCAACAACGCCCTCTTTAGCAGCCCGGGATGATTTTTCCTTTAATCCCGCAAGCCCTTTCTCCCGAAGTATCTTCGTAGCCTTGGCAATATCACCTTTGGCTTCAGTAAGAGCTGACTTGCAGTCCATCATACCGGCCCCAGTGAGTTCTCTGAGTTCCTTTATTTGCTCCACAGATATCGACATACACCTCACGCCTTATCCTAGAAATTTAATTTTCCACCAAATCCAGTTCTTCTTCCTCTTCTTCTGTTACCCTTGAAGCTTTCCCTTCAATCACCGCATCGGCCATCACCTTAGTAATCAAAGCTACCGCCCGAATTGCATCATCGTTGCCGGGAATAATATAATCAACCTCATCGGGATCGCAATTTGTATCAACTATCCCGATAATAGGAATTTCCAGGCGCCTTGCTTCTTTTAGAGCAATTCGCTCTTTTCTGGTATCCACGATATAGACTGCACTCGGTAGACCTTCAAGGTTCTTTATTCCTCCCAGGTTCCGCTCCAATTTCAAATATTCCTTCTGCAGTTTAAGTACTTCCTTTTTAGGAAGAAGAGCCGTCGTTTCATCCTCATTCATTGCCTCGAGTTTTTTAAGCCTGTCAATTCTCTTCTTTATCGTATTGAAATTGGTCAGCATCCCACCTAGCCATCTATTATTAACATACGGCATTTCACATCTTTCTGCTTCTTCTTTAATGGACTCTTGAGCTTGCTTTTTCGTCCCCACAAATAGAATAGTCCCGCCTTCACTAGCAATATCTCTAACGAAGTCGTAAGTTTCTTCTATTCGTGCCAGGGTTTTCTGTAAATCTAAGATGTAAATACCGTTTCTTTCGGTAAAAATAAAAGGCTTCATTTTAGGATTCCATCTTCTGGTCTGATGACCGAAGTGAACTCCCGCCTCAAGTAGGTTTTTCATCGATACTACTGACAAATCTCCACCTCCTTTCGCGCCCGCCATACACTTCTAGTAAAGCGTGATGGCGGCTGGTTAGCCCTCCGCTTACATCTTTCCTTTTCTCTACTCCCAAAAGAAGCACCGAAGAAAAAGTCCGTAAGCGTGCGTTTTTCAAAGCCCAAAGCTTGTTTAGTTTAGCATAATCTTTTAGCACCAGCAACCGACGCCATGATGAAAAAGTCCACATCAAAGATAAGATGTGAGGCTTTTGTTAGACAAATATATCTTTTATTATCCTTAGCGCCATTGATCTTATAAAAATCCAAACAATGTTATTCAACCGAGAACAAGAACCTTGAGCTCCTCAGTCTACCTCTAAGTCGCAGTACAGCTTTGGTATGCAACTGCGATACTCTTGATTCGGTTACCCCCAATATATCGCCGATTTCCCGCAGGGTCAGACCTTCATAATAGTAGAGTGCGATTACCGTCTTTTCCCGATACGGCAAATTCTCTATTGCCTCTGCCAACATCTTCTTGACCTCTGAATTCTCAAGGAATTCATACGGATCTTTGCTGGTCGTGTCCTCAATTGTATCCAGTAAACTTACTTTTTCATCCTTCTCCGAACCTATGCTCCACAGCTCTTCCAAAGCAACTACCGAGGTATGGCTGAGCTGTTTGATAGTCTCATTTAAGTCTTTCATGCTAATGCCAAGCGCCTCCGCAACTTCTTCATCGGTTGGCACTCTTTTAAATTTATTCTCCAGAGCGATATAGGTTCTTTCAAGCTCTTTTGCCTTGTGTCGCACTGACCTAGGAACCCAGTCCACAGCTCTAAGTTCATCGATTATCGCCCCTTTGATACGCGACATTGCATATGTTTCAAATTTAATTTCTCTGGCAAGGTCAAACTTTTCAATAGCATCGATAAGCCCGAACATCCCATAACTTATCAAATCGGCGGTATCAACAGTCTGCGGTAGTGTGGAAGCAAGTCGTCCCGCCACGTATTTGACCAATGGTGAGTAATTCAAGATTAGTCTTTCTCTTGCTTCAGGAGATTGTTTTTCCTTATACTCAATCCATATTTTCTTTATTTCTGATTGTTGTTTTTCTTTCTCATCCTTGGACTTTTCTTCTTTCACCCGATTCTCCTGGAACTTGTACTAATAACTAATTTCATCGCATAAAAGTACGAAGTCTGCTCTAATCATTTTCAGTTACACTTATACCCTTGGATTTGCTGGCTATCTCGCATTAAGCTCTAGGATGAGCTTTGGAATATATCTCTCTAAGTCTTGCTTCGCTTAAATGAGTATAAACTTGTGTTGACGATAAATCAACGTGCCCCAGAAGTTCTTGAACAGCCCTCAGGTCAGCTCCACCCTCTAACAAGTGGGTAGCAAACGTGTGTCGTATCATATGAGGAGTAATACCTTGTATTAAGCCGACTTTCTTTACATATTTATTTAACATTCGCCTAATTCCCACTGTAGAAAGACGAGATCCTCTTTTATTTAAAAACAGGGCTTTCTCCACCCTTTTTACATTTTTTTCATCCTCCTCTGTGCTGCCGATAAGCTCGTTTCTGCCTCTCAGAATATAGGAGTCAATAGCCTCGGCTCCCTTTTTATTTATCGGAATTATTCTTTCTTTTTCTCCTTTGCCCCAAACCCTAATCTCTTTTCGCCTTAGATCAACATCATCCAAATCCAACCCAACCAGTTCGCTAACCCTCACACCGCTCCCGTAAAGGATTTCCAAAATGGCTCTGTCTCTTTCTCCTGAAGCTTTCTGTCTATTAGGGCAGTTTATTAGTTCTTCCATCACCGCTACCTTTAGAAAACGCGGGAGCTTTTTTTGTAGCTTTGGAGTCGACAATAGTATTGTCGGATTGTTATCTATGCAACCTTCCCTCTTTAAAAATTTGAAAAAAGTCCTAAGCGATGCCAGCTTTCGTGCAACGCTTCTTGCCGCATAATTTTTAGTATTCAACCAGCTTAAGTATCTTCTCAGTAGTGTGTGATCGACTGATGAAAGCTCTACTTTTGCTCTTTCCAAATAATCGAGAAACTGTCCGATATCAGTTTCATAAGCCATTATGGTGTGTTTTGAAACATTTCTTTCGGCTGAAAGATACATTCTGAATTTTTGCAATTCATTTGCCATGTTAGTCACTCGCGTTCTAGCGTACTCTCAAATAGTTCTTTCCAATATCCTGTTTTATTATTCCTTTTATCTCTAAAATAGTAAGCAGGCCAGCTATTTTAGACATCTCAATGCCAACACTGGCAACAATCTGATCTACCTGCTTAGGCTCCCATTCAAGACAATTTAAAATAGCTTTTTCTTCACATGATAGCTCAAGCTCTACATTAGCATTAGCCACTTCTTTGACTATTTTGATTTTGCTATCAAGCTGCAAATTCTCAATAACATCTTCAACGCTTTCAATCAAACAAGCTCCCTGCTTGATAAGCTTATGACAGCCTTTACTAACCGCGCTTCTTACATTTCCCGGGACTACCATTACTTCCCTTCCTTGCTCAAGCGCAAAATCAGCTGTTATAAGGGCTCCACTTTTTTCGGAGGCCTCTACTACCACAATGCCTTCGCTTAAACCGCTTATAATCCTATTGCGAGCGGGGAAGTTTTGAGAAAGGGGTTGTGTTCCCAAAGCATACTCCGACACCAGCGATCCTTTCTGTTCAAGCTCTGCATACAATTTCCTATTCTCAGGAGGATATACTACATCAAGTCCGCACCCTAAAACACCTATGCTTCCACCTTTCCCTGAAATAGCTCCAAAGTGAGCCGCGCTATCGATTCCTCTGGCAGCTCCGCTTACGATTGTCACACCCAAATCCGATAGTTTTCGAGAAAGCTCATACGCAAACTCTTTGCCATATGTGCTTGCTCTGCGAGACCCAACTACCCCTACAGCGTATTCATAATTCTTAATCAAACCTCCCCGAACAAACATTACAGGCGGACTGCTAATCTCTTTTAACAATTTGGGATAATGCTTATCTTCAGATGAAATCATCTCCACATTTAAAGATTGGTACTTTTCGATTTCCGCTTCAATATTTATTGCTTTTCGGGCAAGAACAATCTTACGCGCAACCTTATCCGAAATATCAAGCCTATACTTTAGTTCTCCTTCAGAAGCGCTCCAGGCTTGTTCAGGTGAATCAAAAACGTCCAGTACTTTATTTAGTCTCCAATTCAAATGAGGTATTAGCTTAACGCCCAATAGATATTTCTTATTTGTTTTACTTATTTCCTCCATTTTTCCTCTTTTAATATATTAAATCTCTATCCATGCTACGATATTGTACTGCCTCAGCCAAATCTGTCATCTCAATCATCTCACTTGCCCGAAGATCCGCAATTGTCCTTGATACCTTTAGTATCCGATCATAGCTCCTTGCGCTTAGGCCCAGTTTATCGATTGCCTGTTCCAGGAAATCGTACGCCATGGAATCCAGCTTACAAAACTCTTTTACCTGACGCGGTCCCATCCTGGCATTACATTTGATTTTACCTCCATTAAATCGTCTTCGTTGGAGATTTCTAGCTTTTTGAACCCTTTCCCTTATCGTTTCCGATGACTCACCCTTCTCCGCGCTCAAAAGATCTCCCCTTGAGAGCCTGGGCACTTCAACGTGTATATCGATACGATCCATTAGCGGTCCGGATATTTTAGATCTATATTGTTGGACTTTATTCGGAGTACAATGACATTCTTTGACTTTGTCACCCAGATATCCGCAAGGACAAGGATTCATGGCCGCTATCAAAGTGAAATTTGCCGGATATGTCAATGACATCAGAGCTCTTGAAATAGTCACGCATCCATCTTCCAGTGGTTGCCTTAAAACCTGGAGTGCGCTTTTCTGAAACTCCGGGAACTCATCTAAAAACAATATTCCGTGATGACTTAGGCTAACTTCTCCCGGCCGAGGATTTTGACCCCCTCCAACCAAGCCGGCACAGGAAATCGTATGGTGAGGCGATCTAAATGGCCTTGTCGCAACTAATGAGACTTCCTTTGAAAGCATACCCGCGATACTATATATTTTGGTAACCTCTAGGATCTCTTCCATCTCCATTTCAGGCAATATTGACGATACTCTTCTTGCCAACATTGTCTTACCCGATCCCGGTGGTCCAACCATCAGCACATTGTGACTACCCGCCGAAGCAACTTCCAAAGCTCTTTTAACATGATACTGTGCTTTTACATCATAAAAATCCACTTCATCCCACGATTCCTCTTCAATTATTTGATTAAGACTACCTTCTATCGGCGAAATATCAATAGAACCGCTTAGAAAGTCAATTGTCTCTCTAAGGTTTCTCACCGGTATTACCTCAATTTCTTCTACAAGTGAAGCTTCATTGGCATTTTCATAAGGGACTATTATCCCTTTCTTTTTCGCTGCTTTAGCATATATGGTCAGCGGTAGTACTCCCTTTACTTTCCTCACTTCCCCTGTCAATGAAAGCTCACCGATTATAAGATATTCATCAACGTTTGTCCTCAGCTTTTCCGTTGCTATAAGTATGCCCACCGCTATAGGAAGGTCGAAAGAAGGTCCTTCCTTTCTGATATCGGCCGGAGCAAGATTCACCGTGATGCGCTTGAGAGGAAACTCATATTCCGAATTTCCCGTCCCCGATCTTATTCTTTCTTTTGATTCCTGGATGGCTGTATCCGGCAGTCCAACTATATTAAAAGCCGGTAATCCCTGAGCTATATCTACCTCAACTTGAACTTTATAGCAGTCCATTCCTACTACTGCCGCACTTTCTACTTCCGCAATCAATTTTCCTCCTAAAGTATTACAGCTGGCTAAATGACACGATCTTTTTAGATGCCCGATCAATATCCTGTTGTTAGTTTGAATAAATTATTGAGTTATTCTGATTTGGACTCAAAAGCGTTTCTTCCACCATAACTTATGGTATCTTCATCAATTGCCTTATTAATCCAGCAATAGCCAAGATTGGCTTTTTTTAACTAATTTTATTATTTTTCACTTTTTTCTATCCTTTTATCTAAACTTTTGTTATACTAAAAGAGGCTACAGCAATGTAGCTAGTCGCGTCTTGGGGCAGGCCCACCGTCAAACTAAAGAAGGTGGGCTTGACCTATTTATAAGCAAGATTATCGTTATCACACCAGTCGGCGTACAATCCGGTTCAAAACTTCACTAAACAGTGTTAAAAAGCGTTTTTTATATGTACGATCTCAGCACTTCCTTCACTATCGAACACGATTGACACAACATCAAAGCGGCAATCAAATTCTTTTAATATCCGTTGGCTATCGTACATACTTTGGAGATACACTTCTGCAAGACGCTTTAGCCGTTGTTGTTTAGCCGCATTTACAGCCTCAAACGGTTCGCCGTATTCTTTGTTATTTCTAGCCTTGACTTCACAAAAGACCAGGGTACGACAATCCTTCGCCACAATGTCTATTTCCCCTATTCGACAGCAGTAGTTGGTCGCAAGGATCTTAATACCTTTACGTTTTAGATAATCGCAGGCAAGCTTTTCCCCTGTTGCCCCTGTTTTCTTTCTATTCACTCGAGTTATATTTTCCCCTGTTGAAGTTTTGATCTATTCTATCAGATTTTATCTTCTTAGTATTGCCCAATTGTTAATTGAGAGCATTCAGCAACCGGTTTGAAGCTTCGCCTATGAATATATGACGGGCCTCGCTCCTTTAAAGCCGTGAGATGCTCTTTTGTGCCGTAACCTTTGTGTTTTTCAAATCCATATTCAGGATACTCCTTAGAATATGTCACCATTAAATGGTCTCTTTCAACCTTTGCCACTATTGAAGCCGCGGCCACAGATGCGCATAGTCTATCCCCTCCGACAATCGCAATATTCGGAATATTCAGGTTCTTTAGTGCAAAACCATCACACAAAACATAATCAGGCGTTACTTTTAAGTTGTTTACCGCCTGTTCCAGTGCGTATAAATTTGCCCTTTGTAGACCGTTTTTATCAATCCAGTCCGGCATTACCACCTCAGCACTCCAGGCAACAGCATCTTTAACTATCTCCCGATATAGTTCTTCCCTTTGCTCTATCGTGAGTTGCTTTGAATCTTTTAAGCCCGGGATAAACACCTCATTAGGTAAAATAACCGCGGCGGCCACCAAAGGTCCTGCCAGAGATCCTCGTCCGGCTTCATCCGCTCCCGCGATATACCTGAAACCCTTTTCCTTGATTCTTGATTCAAAAATAGATAGCCTGAGGAAATCTTCTTTAATCTGTCTGTTCCTTTTAATAAATGATTGGTGAGAAGCAACAATTTTTTTAACGCCCGATCTTGTATCATTTTTTAATAATTCGACAATAGCCGCACGTTGTTCACCCGAAGAGGTATTGAGAAGATTCTTGATTTCATCAATGCTCAGATTGTGGATCTCAAAAACCATTAACTAAGCCCTTTTATTCGAAAATTTATGCGATTAATTTCTTATTTTAATAATCTTATTCGCTGCGGAGGCCAATAAATCATAAAAGCTTTCCCGACTATCGCGCTTTTCTTCAGCGGTCCAAACACTCTGCTGTCCTGGCTGTTCGGCCTATTGTCTCCCATAACGAAAACATTGTTAAGGGGAACTCTTTCTGGACCATAGTCGTTGGAATTGTACATACCTATTATATAGGGCTCATCTTTGGTCTGCCCGTTTACATACACTTCTCCATTCTTAACCTCAACTTCTTGACCGCTAGTTGCAATTATTCTTTTAATGAAATCCTTGTCCTTATCTCCTGGCGGCACAAAAACAACAATGTCACCGGGACTCGGCTGACTAAACCTATAAATAAATTTGTTCACCAGCACTCTATCTCCGGGATAAAGAGTAGGTTCCATGGAACCGGATGGTATGTAAAATGGCTGAACAATGAATGTCTTTATTAAGAAAGCAAGTATAATAGCGGTGATTATAAGAATAGGGAGCTCTTTTAAAAATACTATTAGCTCACTTTTTTCCTTTTCGTTGTCTTGCTCATTTTGATTATTTTCGGCTTCTTCTTTCACCGCTAATCTATCTTCCATCTATTGCTATCTCCCACTATGAAAGCTAGCGACGTTCTTTAATGCGAGCTTTCTTTCCAACTTTTTTGCGTAAGTAGTAAAGCTTTGACCGTCTTGTCTTTCCTTTGCGTGCTACTTTAAGCTTCACAACCCTCGGTGAGTGTAGCGGAAATGTTCTTTCGACACCCACACCAAAAGAAACCTTCCTAACCGTAAATGTTTCCTTTATGCCGGCACCTTGCCGTTTCAGAACAACTCCCTCAAACAACTGAGTACGCTCTCTTCCTCCTTCGACAACTTTAAAATATACCTTGAGTGTGTCGCCTTGTTGGAACTGGGGAAGATCATCCCGTATTTGTTTTCTTTCTATACTCTGTATTTGTTGCATTGCCGCTTTCCTCCTTAAAGCATCAAACATCAGGAAATTCTACCATATTACGCACATTTAAAAAAGTCTTGCCTTACAATTGATATGCTTTTTTATCTATAAGAATTCATCGCAACTAAACATCCGGTAATCCCAAAGACTGTTATAAATCCAAATTTTAGGCGGCATCATTGCTCCGATGACTTCTTTATCTCCTTATATATCTCCAGATAATCTGGAGTCAGTCCTTTCTCATCCAAGAGATCAGGCCGGTTCATAAGAGTTCTTTTTAAAGATTTATATTTTCTCCATTCTTCTATCTTAGCATGATTCCCGCTTAGAAGAATCTCCGGAACTTTATGACCTCGATATTCAGCAGGTCTTGTGTATTGCGGATATTCCAGAAGTTTAAGGGAAAATGTCTCCTCTTCTTTTGAATAGTCATCACCCAAAACACCAGGAATTAACCTTGCCACCGCTTCAATTAAGACAAGAGCGGGGAGCTCGCCTCCGGCCACAACATAGTCCCCAATTGATATTTCATCCGTTATCAGATGTTCTCTCACCCGCTCATCAATTCCCTCATATCTTCCACAAAGAAGCACTAAGTGCGATTTCATCGCCATCTCTTTAACTTTAGCCTGTTGTAAAGATTCACCCTGCGGTGTCAGAAGAACAATTGAGGCTTTCTTCTTGAATCCTTCGATATCTTTCTGAGAAATATCCTCTACCGCTTCAAAAAACGGCTCCGGTTTCATAACCATTCCCGAGCCACCGCCATAAGGCGTATCATCAACTTGACGATGTTTGTCATGGGTGTAGTCACGCAGGTCGCGCAAGCATACCTTAAGCAATCCTTTCTCCTGTGCAATTCTTAAAGTCCCGTGCTCAAGAGGTGATTTAAACATTGAGGGAAAAATAGTTATGATGTCTACTTTCAACTAGAAACACCCTTCTAAACCGAAAAATGCAATTAATTTTCATCAATTAAGCCCGGAATTGGCTCAATAACAATAATGCCCTTCTTTAGATCTACCTTTCTTACTACATCTTTTATCGCTGGAATCAAAACCTCTTTAGCGGAATCCGATTTTACTATATATACGTCGTTTGCGCCGGTTTTTAAGATCTCGCTGACTTTTCCAAGCCGTAGTCCTCCGCTAGTGACCACATCCAGTCCTATTATCTGAAATTGCCAATAAGTCCCTTCAGGAAGACTTTTAATATCATCTTCATCTAAAAGAACCTCGAGGGTATGCCCCTTCAATTCATCCGCTTTTTCCCTGCTATCCACATTTTCAAATTTTAATATCATCACATTTCCGCTTGTTTTTACAGATTCTAATATAAGTGACTTAATCTGCGGTAATGACGGTTCCGGATACAAAACCAATCCCGGTTGAAAACGCGAGGGGAAATCGGTTAGACAGGCAATTTTGACTTCACCTTTAACGCCGTGAGAACTCTTTACCTTACCCACAGCTATCCGTTTAACCTGCAAGATACAATTCCTTTATTGCTTATTTCAATACTGATTTCCGTTAAGTCCCAAAAAGCATCAATAAAAACAATTTGAGGGAAGCTCAGTTGCGAGACCTCCTCCTACTGTTCATAGGTTTTAGTCTATTATCTCAACGATAGCTTTCTTGCCTTCCTTAACGGCAGCCGCTTTAATAACAGTCCGCAGCGCTTTGGCAATACGTCCTTGCTTTCCAATTACTTTTCCGACATCGTCTGGAGCAACATGCAATTGAAGTATGACTGACTTCTCTCCTTCAACGACTGTAACATTTACTTCTTCCGGACTGTCAACAAGAGCCTGGGCAAGGGTTTCAAGCAATTCCTTCACGGCGCACCTCCGAGAATATCAGTTATTCCGCTTTCGACATATACTTGTCTTTGTTCTTCTCAAATTCTTTTCGAATACCAACGATTCTCAGCAATTTTTCTACTGCCTGAGTAGGTTGAGCTCCCGACGCTAACCATTTACATGCTTTTTCCTGATCGATTTCCACTTCAGATGGTTCCGTTTGAGGATTATAGCGACCGACAACCTCTATAAATCTTCCGTCTCGAGGCATCCGGGAATCTGCAACAACCACCCTGTAAATAGGATTCTTTTTGCTCCCAACTCGACTGAGCCTGATCTTTACCGTCAACTTATCGCCTCCTTAATTGAACATTGAAAACAATTTTCTTGAGGATTTATCCTTTCCCAATTTTCCCAGATGTTTCATCAGCTTTTGTGTCTCTTTAAACTGCTTGAGCAACTGATTTACATCGTGGGTTGTAGTGCCGCTTCCTTCAGCGATCCGGGACTTTCTACTCCCTCCTATAATTGATGGATTTTGCCGCTCCTCGACTGTCATCGACTGAATAATTGCTTTGAGCCGCAAAACCATCTTTTCATCCATCTTCAGATTCTTAAGACCAGGTACTCCCTGAAGGCCGGGCAGCATTTTAACAATCTGGTTAAGAGGCCCCATTTTCTCCAATTGATCCATGTATTGAAGAAAATCCTCCAGCGTAAAAGCCTGTTTTTTAATCTTCTCTTCCAGAACTTTTGCTTGCTCTTCATCTACGTTTTCCTGGGCTTTTTCAATAAAACTCAAGACATCACCCATGCCCAGTATTCTAGATGCCAACCTGTCAGGATGAAAAACCTGCAAGCTATCAAGTTTTTCTCCAGCCGATATCAATTTAATGGGCTTTCCCGTTACCGATGTAATCGATAAAGCCGCGCCACCTCTTGCGTCACCATCAAGCTTGGTTAGAATAAGGCCGTCAATTCCAACCTTTTCCTGAAAATCAACCGCCACATTTACAGCATCCTGGCCACTCATGGCATCCACGACCAGCAAAATCTGATGAGGTCGCATAGTACCTTTTAATTCTCTTAATTCCTCCATCATCTGATCGTCTATATGGAGGCGCCCTGCCGTATCCAAGATTACCACATCGCAACCCTTGGAAATGGCTTCTTTGAGTCCCTGATTGGCAATCTCGACCGGCGACACATCGCCTTTGGTACTAAAAACAGGTGCCTCCAGCTCTTCGCCTAATGCTACCAACTGATCAATAGCAGCCGGCCGATAAACATCAGCGGCAATAAGTAAAGGTCTTTTACCCTGCTTTTTCAAATAATATCCAAGTTTTGCAGTTGCTGTGGTCTTTCCCGATCCCTGCAAACCGACTAGCATTAAAATTGTTGGCGGTTGATTGGAAAAAGCTATGTCGCTTTTCGCTCCGCCCATAAGTGACACCAATTCGTCATTAACAATTTTTATAACCTGCTGACCAGGGGTTAGGCTTTCTAAAACCTCACTTCCTATCGCCCTCTCCCTTATCTTAGAGACAAATTTCTTTACCACTTTATAGTTAACGTCCGCTTCCAACAAGGCAAGACGAATTTCCCGCAGGGCAGCATCTACATCTTTTTCTGTTAGATGTCCGCGGGATTTTAAACGAGAGAAAACACTCTGCAATCGTTCTTGAAGGTTTTCGAACACAACAAACTCCGTAAAACATAAACATCCGCTTTTTAGATTCCTGAATATCTTATAAAAGCAGAGTAAAGGTGTCAAGAAAACAGGATTAACAAAAGAGGACAAGGGGGCGGTGAGATAGTAATGTCAATAGTTTTTGCTAGCGCACTATCTCATCGCTGCCGTATTGTAAAATTGATTTTTATTAGGAAAAATCTGCTTCTGCTGGTAGGACTGATTATAACCAAAGTTATTACGTGTGCGACGAGTGTTGCCCCTCAACCACCCTGCTCGAGTTTATCAAGTGTTGACTTAAAATTCAACAGCTTTTATAAAATACTTTTACTTTTTTTATAAATACCTGCAAGTGTAAAGTTTTGCCAGCTCCTGACGATATGACAATACATAGACCAAGAAAAGGGACGGGTAAATATGAACTATTCAAATAAAACCTTCGATACGACGCTTAATGAGCTATTTAACCTTAATGACGTCGGTGTGCGTGAATTCGCCCGCAAATCCGGCGTTAACTATTCCTATCTGAGCAAACTGAGAAATGGCAAAATGCCACCCCCTTCGGATGATGTCATAGAAAAAATCGCTAAAGCTTTTAGGGTGCCGGCTGATTATTTTTTGGAGTATAGGCTGCGTCATATTTATCAATCGCTACTTTCCGATCCTGATATGATAGCCGCTTTACACTATATGTCAAAACAACCTGCAACAAGACAGAAAAGAATCAGGGAAAGATTCATAAAATTCGTGAAACAGGAAGTATCAAATAACTAATATGCGGGTAACTTTCCAACTTAGGGGTTTCCGTTACTCTCCAGAAGAGCCTCAACAAATTCTTTTGGTCGAAAATCCTGAAGATCCTCAACTTGCTCTCCCACTCCTATAAGGGTTATAGGAAGTCCTATTTCTTCAGCAATGGCAATTACTATTCCGCCTTTTGCCGTTCCGTCCAGTTTGGTTAGAATAATCTTATCCACTCCCAGGGCCTCATTGAATATTTTAGCCTGCGCTAGTGCATTTTGCCCCGTTGTCGCGTCAACAACCAATATTGTGCCTATCTCAGCATCTGGGGCTTCTCTCTGCGCCACCCGCTTTACTTTTTTTAGCTCCTCCATCAAATTTTCGTAAGTATGTAATCTTCCCGCAGTATCTACAAGCAGTAAATCCACTGAACGGGCTTTAGCGGCTTGGATCGCATCGAAAACAACAGCGGCGGGATCGGAACCTCTCTTATGCTTTATAATGTCGCCCCCTACTCTCTCCGCCCAAATCTCCAGTTGTTCTATTGCCGCCGCTCGGAATGTATCAGCGGCCGCAAACATTACCTTCTTTCCCTCTTTTTGCGCTCTTTGTCCTATCTTAGCCAAAGTTGTAGTTTTTCCTGTTCCGTTTACGCCCACTACCAGAAATATATTTAACAATCCTTCTTTCCAGGCAAATACAGGACTCTCCTCACCTAAAATATTTGCCAATTCCGCTTCCATTAAATTTAAAAGGTCTTCGGCATTCCCGATTTTCTTCTCTTTGGCCCTTTCTTTTAAGCTATCCACAATCAATGTGGTTGCTTTTACTCCCACATCGGCCTGAATTAAGGTTGCTTCAATTTCTTCCCAGAATTCCTCGCTCCCGGGTGTAAATCGGGAAAACACTCCAGAGACCTTCGAAACAAGATTTTTCCTGCTCTTTTCCATCCCCGATCGCAGTCGACTAAACCATCTTTGCGACTCGTTGTTGCTTTGCTGTTCAGCAGGATTAGGCTGATCTACTTTTTTTCTTCTAAGTTGCATACACATTTCCATTCTCGGCATTCTCAAATTCAACCAATTTCTGAGATATTACACTTGATACACCTTCGGGGGTCATCGATACGCCATACAACAGGTCAGCGATTTCCATTGTTCTTTTTTGATGGGTTATTATTAGAAACTGGGTCTCTTTACTCTGCGCCCTAAGAAAAGCAGTAAACCTTTGCAGGTTCATGCTGTCAAGTGCCGGCTCGACCTCGTCCAATATATAGAAGGGACTTGGCCGGGTGTGATGTATGGCAAAAAGAAACGCCAACGCGACTAGCGCAGCTTCTCCACCCGATAAAAGAGTTACCCTTTGAAGGCGTTTTCCCGCCGGATGTACATTAAAAGATATTCCGCTATTTAATGGATCATCCAGATCGTCCAAAATTATTTCCGCTTCTCCACCTTCGAACAAATAAGAAAAAACCGATTGAAAATTATAGTTTACCTCCTGAAACGCCTTTAAGAACCGCGCTTTGATTTTTCTATCAATAGCCCCGGCAATTTTTTCTAAGGCCTTACGGCTTTCAGTAAGATCATCTATTTGATTAGCCAGAAACTGTTGTCTTTCTTTGAGCTCATTAAATTCCTCAACCGCCACCGGATTGACCGGGCCGAGATTCTCCATCGTTTCTTTTACCTGTTTCGCCTGCATTTTTAAGTCATCAGGGCTGCTATCGCACCTATACTCCTTTATTGCCCTGTCCATTGGAATATTGTATTCATCCGTGATTTTCTGAGAAATTGACTTTACCTGCATCTCCAACTGAGCTCTGGTGATATTGGCGCTTTGGATTTTTTCCTGTAGCTCCCCTATCTTCTCACTAAGAGCTGCGTTCTCTTCCTTTTCCGATCCAAGCGTCCTCTTTAATTCATTAGAGGCAGCTTCTTCCGAAGCTATCGTGATACCGATTTCTTCAATCAGGCTATCGGATAAAGTACTCATATCGACCCACAAGTTTTTTAGAGCATCAAACCTTTGTCCAAATGTTTTAAGGGAATCCTGTAGATTATTTTCCGAATCGAGAAGTGTTTTTAGCTCACTCTCGTCTTCTGAGATCAATCCGGATTGTTTTTGTAAATAGTTATCTTGTTCCTCCGAAGCACTCAGCTCCAACTCCCTCTTTATTATTTCTTGGTTGATCTCGTTTCTCTTTTCAATTAAGTCTTGTTTGCTCCGAATTAGCTTTGATAGTTCTTGCTTTATTGAGTTCAGTTCTTCATTGTCCGCGGTAATTTTCTTTGTCAGCTCTTTTTCCTTCTCAACCTCAATGTCGATGCTTTTTGCCAGATTTCCTAGCTCTTGTTTTCCTTCTTCTTTTTGCAGCTCAGTTTGCCTAATTTCACCTTCAGCTCTCTCTTGATCAGCTGCCAAATTCCGCAGACCAATCTCTTTCTCCCTTAAGTTCCTGCTAAGAACAGATTGCTCTTGTGAAAGCGCGCTCTCCTCTTCACTTTTATACATTATTTCCTTTTCCAGCAGCCTTAGCCGGCTAGTTTGCTCTTTTATCTTTTTACTTAGCTCTTCGAGACTTCCGCGATGCAGGAGCTTAAGGGATTCCGCTCCCGATCCTATGTATATTTTCCCACTCGATTGAATAACCTCACCGGCCTCGGTTACCAGAGTGTAATGACCTTCGCTCTTTTCACTCTTTAAGAATTCAAAGGCACTCCCAATATCGGGAACAATATAGACATCATCAAACAAAGACGCTATCCGGTCTTTTATTTTTTTCTCACAATCAATAACATCAAAGGCAGGAATAAATTTCTGATTAAGGACCGCTTTGTCTATCTTCCTTTTTGCTCTTTTGCCTGCTAGCATATTTAAACTTTTTACCTTTTCCTTCAACGCAAAAGTCGCTATTTGCTCGGCATCCTCAATACTTTCCGCTAGCAAGCACATAAGATCTGTTCCCAAAACAGCTTCTATTGCCTTCTCATATCCCTTCGAAACACTTATTAATTCACCCAAAACACCCAAAACAGTAGCAACCTCTGCTTCTTTAATTATCTCCAGGCTGCTGGACTCATTAAGAGCTGTTCTCAGATTTTCAAACGCTTTCTGTTCTGCCGTTAAAACAGCTATTTTATTTCTGATTTTTTCATGTCTGGATTTAAGTTCGTTGTTATCCCTAGTCAAACGCTCCAGTTTCTCCGTCAACTTCTTCTTCTCTTTGCTTAAATCTGCGACAAGTTTTTCCTGATCCCGGTAATCCTGCTTACTTTGAGCAATTGCTTTCCTGTAGTTCTCGATTCTTTGCTGACACGCCTTGCCCTGAGTTTCTAAGAATTCAATCTTAAGTTTGTGATTATGAATGCTGCTACGCACCACACGTAGCTTTTCTTCATCATCTTCCAATGTGTCCAATACTTGACTAATCCGATTCTCTAAATCGTCTATTTTTTCGATTAACTGCGTGTGTTCTTTTTCTTCTTTATCCAGCTCTTTTTGAAGACCGTCAACAATCCGGCCGATCTCATCTTTTTGTTTCGCTATCCCTTTTCTTTTTTCATCTAAACCGGCATTCTCGTGCCCCCGTTTTTCCAGTCGCTCTTCAATTTGTCGGATCTTATACTTCAATTCCTGTTCCCGTGATCTAAGGTTCTGTCTCTTGTTATCCAGCAAAAATAAACCGTTGCTAATCCGATCAACACATGTATGCAATCTTCGCTTATGTTCCGCCAACACTAGAGTATTTGCCTGGTTTTCTTCTATTTTTACCCTAATGCTCTCTCTTTCCTTTTCCTGCACTGCGATTCTATTCCGAAATTCCTTCATTTTTTCTTTTAGGTTCGACTCAACTGCAGCAAGCTCATCCCATTCATCTTGAAGTCCTCCAAGTTCTCTGACAGAAGAGGATACTTCCAGATATTTCAACTTCTCGGAGAGGTTGTTATAGTTTTCCGCTCTGCGAGCCTGTTTTTCTAACGGCTGCACCTGCCTATTTACTTCTCTTAGTATGTCTTTTGCCCGAACAAGATTCTGGTCCATTGACACTAATTTGCGCAGCGCTCTTTCTTTTCTTCTCTTGTACTTGAGCACACCGGCTGCTTCTTCTATCAACAGCCTTCTATCCTCAGGCCTGCTTGACAATATCTCTTCCAGCTTACCCTGGCTGACAATTGAATACATTTCTCTGCCAAGACCTGAATCCATAAGCATTTCTTGTATATCCAGCAGCCTGCATGGAGAATTATTAATAAAATACTCGCTCTCACCTGTTCTTGACATCCTGCGGGTAACGGAGACTTCAGAGAACTCAATGGGAAGTATCCCATCCGAATTATCCAGAAACAAAGAAACCTCAGCCAATCCTGCACCTGCTCTGGCCGGGCTTCCCGCAAAGATCACATCTTCCATTGCCGAACCACGTAGAGAACGAGCGCTCTGTTCTCCCAGTACCCATAGGACAGCATCTGTTATGTTGCTTTTGCCGCTGCCGTTGGGTCCCACTATAATTGTTATACCGGGTTCAAATTTAAGATGTGTCTTTTCCGCAAAAGACTTAAAGCCTCTAATTGTTAGCGATTTAAGGTACAAATATTCCTCCAATTCCGATCATAATTCGAACCATGACGTATTTTATCATGTAGATTTGAATTTGTGCCATTTTCCCCGGCTTTTTTTGCAGCCACCGCTAAACTTTTTTCTTCCATCCAGTACAATCGAACAGTCCCTGCAAGCCTTTACATTTAAACAAAATATGATAGAGTATGGAGGAACCTTTTGAGGGAGGTTGTGAAATATTTTCAAACAAAAGAGAATATTGCCAGTCCTAGCTGGTATTATAGTAGTGTTTCTATTAGTACAGTCACCAATCTTCGCAGAAACAGACAACTCATTAAATAATGTACAGGAAGAAATATCCGGCAAGCAAAATCAAATAACCGAGCTTAGAAGTGAGGAAAAAGCCCTCCTTGCCGATTTAGTTGCGCTTGAATCGCAATTACAGCAAAACCAGCAAGAACTGGGCATGCTCCAAAAGGAAATCTCCTCTACTCAAATTGAACTGATTGAAGTTCAACAAGCCTATCAAGATAAAAAAGTAGAGCTCAAAGAAAAATCAGAGACTTTGCATAAACGGCTGGAAAGTATCTACACGGAAAGCCGTTTTGTCAATTTCGAATTCATTTTCTCCTGCAAAGACATCGCATCGCTTCTGAGTCGGATTGATTATCTTGGCTTAATTGCTGACCAGGACTCAAAATTGGTACAAAAAATATCATCCGAAAAAGAAAGTCTAGAAAAAACCGAAGCGAAGATAGAGCAAGATAAACGCGAACTGATGGAACTTGAAGCAAATTGTAAATCCACCAAGGCTGAGCTTGATTCCAAGATACAAGAAAAAGAATTGCTTATAAACGATGTTAGAGCGCGAAAGCTTCAGACTGAGGAGAATTTGCAGACCCTCATGAACCAGGCAACCGCAATAAGGGCAAACATGGACAGAATCCAGCCGACGAGCAGGGGTACTGCCAGAGGAAGTCTTAGAATGCTGGCAACAGGGTATTGCCCTTGCGCTCGCTGTTGTGGCAAATCTACCGGAATAACTGCAAGCGGCCTACCTGCTGGAAAAGGAGTTGTGGCAGTCGATCCTAAAGTTATTCCATTAGGCACCAAACTTTATATTGCCGGCTACGGCGAAGCAATTGCCGGCGATACCGGTGGAAATATTGTTGGCAACAGAATCGATCTTGGATTTGACTCTCATAGTCAAGCCCTGTCATGGGGTAAAAGATGGGTTATTGTCGACATACTTGAGTAAATAAGCTTTTCGCAAATAAGAACCGACACATAAATTAATGCAATTTAATCTATTCGCCTGTTACGTTTTCCTCTTGTCCTTTTTAACAAGTGACTCTAAAGCTTTTTGAGCTGCGCTAAGTTCCGCTTTTTTCTTACTGCCACCTTCGCCCCGGCCATGTATTTCCCCCAAGATCGATACTTCTGCGTGGAAAGTTCTTTTATGGACGGGACCGTCCTCCCTCACTATTCGATATTCAGGCATGACACCGTACTTGCTGACGGAGTATTCCTGCAGCGCTGTTTTGTCATCGGAAAGTCTATCGGCTGTAACAACTTCCAAAACCAAGTCCCGGTATCTTCTTAGGATAAATTCCTTGGTTGTGTCGATACCTTTATCCAGATAAATCGCGCCCAATACTGCCTCAAAACAATCTCCGAGAATCGATGTTTTTTCTCTGCCACCTGTCAATTCCGCACCTTTACCTAAATATAGACATTCACCAAGTCCTATTTGTTGTGCGAAATCCGCCAAAACTTGGGCGTTTACCAGATTTGCTCTTACTTTTGCCAGATCCCCTTCATCAAGTTTGGGAAAACGATGAAAAATAAAATCAGTTATAACGAAACTTAGAACAGCGTCGCCCAAGAATTCTAACCTTTCATAAACATCTTTTTCACCTATACCTGCTTCATGGGCAAATGAACTGTGAGTTAGTGCTTTGCGTAAGAGTTCTCTGTTCTCAAAACTTATTCCGAGGTATTCTTCCGCCTTTTCAATTCGCCGTGGATTCATATCCTTCAGTTCTATTCCAACCTCCGAATTATCAAAGCGGCATTATGTCCGCCAAATCCAAATGAATTTGATACCGCTACCAAAACATCTTTTTCTATCGAATTATTGGGCACATAGGAAAGATCGCATTCGGGATCAAAGTTTTCATAATTGATTGTGGGCGGCACAATCCCGGTTTCAATAGCCATTGCGCAAGCTATTAACTCAATCCCCCCAGCTGCTCCCAAAAGATGGCCAGTCATTGATTTTGTTGAGCTTATAGGTATGTTATACGCGTGCTCTTTAAATACTTCCTTTATCGCCAGTGTTTCATATTCATCATTATAGGCTGTTGACGTCCCATGAGCATTTATATAATCCACCTCAGCCGCAGAGATGTTGGCCCGATCCAATGCTTGCTGCATTGACCGAGCAGCGCCGCGTCCGGTGGGATCGGGGGCAGTTATATGATAAGCGTCGCCGGTCATTCCGAAACCTATAACTTCCGCATAGATATGAGCGTCTCTTGATAGAGCTCTCTCTAATGTCTCCAATACTACAATTCCCGCTCCCTCACCGATAACAAAGCCATCCCGTTCAGCGTCAAAAGGCCTGCTCGCTCTTTGAGGTTCTTCATTCCTGGTAGAAAGGGCTCTTACCGAACAAAAACCAGCTACACCAAGAGGCGTAATCCCCGCTTCTGAACCGCCTGCAATACAAATATCAGCCTCTCCCCTGGTAATTATCTCGAACGCCTCTCCAATCGCGTGGGTGCTGGTAGCACAAGCGGTGACAATGCAAATATTTGGACCTTTTGCTCCAAGCATAATAGAAACTTCCCCGGCAGCCAGGTCGCATATCATCATCGGGACTAAAAACGGACTCACTCGCCGTGGCCCTTTTTCCTGCAACACCTTATGCTGAGTTTCCATTGTTGACAAGCCGCCGATTCCCGATCCGATTACCACGCCCGTTTGATCGGCAATCTCCGAGGTAATTTCCAATCTAGCATCTTCAAGAGCAAGCTTGCTAGCCGCGATAGCAAAGTGAGTAAATCTATCCATTCTTCTAGCTTTTTTGGATTCAATATAATCGGTTATTTCAAAATCCAGAACCTCGCCGGCAATTCTTGATGGATAGTCGGTTGTATCAAATGCAGTTATTTCAGAAATCCCGGATTTTCCCTCACAAAGAGCTTTCCAATATTCTTCTTTTCCAGTCCCAACAGGAGTAACAGGACCGAGCCCCGTTATCACTACTCTTCTATCCATTATTTTTTCACCTTGGAGCTATCCATTTTGTCCTTTTTAAAATCCTCTAGTAAATTATTAATGATATCCTTAACCGGTAGAATATCGTTTATTTCTATAACTCTTTCGCCTGTCGTAAAAAGCCCATTTTTCAGATCACCTTGCTGGGCTAGTTCAAGCGCCCGTATAATACAGTAGCACTTACTGCAATCCCGGAGACATCCACGGCAAATCTCATCGATGTCATCTTCTTGACCGTTCTCCGCCACATTCCTGACAAAATCTGTCCTAACCGCTCGAAACGGTAGACCAACCGGACTTGTTACCAGCTCTATATCCCCCGGTTCTGCATATAGCAATGTTTTCTTCCACAAATCATGCCCGCTACACTCTTTGCTTAAAGCAAATCGGGTCCCCATCTGCACGCCGGACGCACCTTCCGCAAAGACCTTTTTCATATCCGAGCCCTTGATGATTCCTCCCGCCGCGATAACCGGTATCTTAACGGCATCGACTACTTCGCGTAGAATGGACATAAGCGGCCTATCCGTTCCCAGATGTCCGCCAGCTTCTTTTCCTTCAACTACGACCGCTGCCGCGCCAAACTTCTCAGAAAGATAAGCAGCTTTTTTTGAAGACACAACTGGAACAAAAGGCATCTTTGCCTCTTTGCACCACCTGAAAACATCCCGGGAAAACCCGGCTCCGGATGTAATGAAGTCAACCTTCGATTCAATCGCGGCCTTTACCAGGTCAGCAAAATTACGAAGTGCCACCATTATATTGACGCCGATTACCCCATCAGAAAGCTTTCTGGCTAGCTCAATCTCTTTTATTAACTCAGAAGGGCGCATTCCTGAAGCACCGATTACGCCAACGCCGCCTTCATTGGCAACAGCAGCTGCCAGTGGCGCCATTGAGATCTTAACTGCCATACCCCCTTGAATTATGGGTAAACGAGGCTCAAGATAATCAATTTTTAGTTTAGGTAAGTCTTGCAACACAAAACGTTCCTCCATTTAATTAAGATGCACTGGCTTCGATATAGTCGACCGCATCGCCAACAGTGGTGAGAGATTCAGCTTTTTCATCTGAGATTTCCACACCAAATTCTTCCTCTAAAGCCATGATAAGCTCTACGATATCTAAGGAATCCGCTCCCAGGTCTTCCACAAACGCGGTATTTACTTCAACCTCTCCCGCGTCTACTCCAAGCTGATCCACAATAATTCCTTTCACTTTCGTAAATATTGCTTCGTTCACCAAGTTCACCTCCTTATCGGTAATATTTGTTGTTAGAAATTCCAATATTTACCTTTACATGAGCTTGCTACGGCTCTTGATTTTCCTAAATCACAAGCCCCCCGTCAAGTCCGATTACTTGTCCGGTAATATATCCCGCTTCTTCTGAAGCCAAGAATGCAACTAAGGAAGCTACGTTATCTGGATTGCCGAGCTTTCCTAGTGGTATTCTTTCAATAATAACATCACGCGCTTCTTCCGGCAGTTTCTTAGTCATCTCTGTTTCAATAAAACCGGGGGCAATCGCATTTACCCTAATTCCGCGCGAGGCAAGTTCCTTCGCAGAGGTTTTGGTCAGCCCGATTACTCCTGCTTTTGAAGCTGAGTAATTCGCCTGGCCAGCGTTCCCATAAACACCTACTACTGATGAGATGTTTACTATGACACCGTCGCGCTGCTTCATCATATATTTAGCTGCTGCTTGTGTGCAGTTAAATGTTCCTTTCAAGTTGATGGAAATAACGGAGTCCCAGTCTTCCTCTTTCATTCGGATCAATAAACTGTCACGAGTTATGCCGGCATTGTTAACCAGCACATCAATATGACTAAATTCTTTTATTGCCCTTTCTATTAGGTTCTTCGCCTGTTCTGTCTGAGAAATATCAGCTTGCACATAAATAGCATCCGCGCCAAGGGCTTTTATAGCTTTAATTGATTCGGCGGCGTTTTGCTCATCTATAACATCATTAATTACAATGGCCGCTCCCAATTTTGCCAGTTTCTTGCAGATAGCAAAACCTATTCCCCTTGCACTTCCTGTAACTACGGCAACCTTGTTATCGAAACTCATTCGCCCTCCTGTCTTTCGGCAAACTCCTTTGATTAAACTACCTGAGCCTTAAGAAATCAAGGCCTCTGTAATGGTAAAATAATGCGTGTCAACTCATTAATGGGAGTATTTTCCAAATATTATAACTCCCTTACTTATATCTATTTCCCTATCAACGCAGATTTGGTCTTCTCCAAGGATTTGGAGTCTTCAACATTTAACACTTTTACATCTTTTTCAATTCTTCTGATCAAACCGGAAAGAACTCTTCCCGGCCCGACTTCAATAAAAGTCCCTATATTTTCGTTTAACATTCTATTAACTGATTGTTCCCATAGAACCGAACCTGTCATCTGCCGCTCTAGAGCTGTTTTGATTTTTAACGGATCTTTTGAGCTTTCCGCGTTTGAATTGGACACAATAGGTATTTTTGCCTCTTTGAACACTATCTGTTCAATATCATCTCTTAACGCATCCTCGGCTTCCTTCATCATTTCCGTGTGAAAAGCGCCGTTTAGCGGCAGCAGAATAACCCTTTTTGCCCCCATTTCTTCGAAAACACGAGAAGCTTTTTCAACCAACATCCTCTCCCCTGATATAACAACCTGCCCCGGGCAATTGTAATTCGCTATGTTGATTACACCCTTATTTTTAATACCATCTACGACATCAACGACATCTATGGTATCCAAACCCAACACCGCAGCCATTGTTCCCGGTTTCTTATCAGCTGCTTGCTGCATTAGATCCGCTCTACTGGACACCAACTTAAGTCCTCGCTTATAATCAATCAATCCCGCCGCTACAAGCGCCGTGTATTCACCAAGACTATGACCGGCAACAATATCCGGCTCAATTCCCGCTTCTTTTAGAAGATCCAGGCATATACAGCTGATCACAAAGATTGACGTTTGCATATTCTTGGTTTTTCTAAGCTCTTCATCCGGACCGTTCAGGCATATCTCTTTTATGTTTCTGCCTAATATTTCATTAGCTTCTTCGAGCATTTCCGCTGCTCGAGAAAAGGACAGCAACTCTTTGCTCATGCCGATATATTGCGAGCCTTGGCCGGGAAATACGAATGCGGTTCTAATCATCTCTATTGCCACAAATATCGCTTACAATTGCTTCCGCTTCCGATATTATTTCCTCAATAATATCGGAACAAGTCTGATTTATGCGATGCTCATTAAGCCGTATAACACATTGACCTGCCATTACACTTCCGCTTCTAACATTTCCTTCCTGCATTGCTTCTCTTAATCTTCCAACCGCTCTAAGCTCAATCTCTTCTCGTTTCTTGTTACTCCTATCGCTCAATAGGAATTCTTTATCCCACTCGTCAAAATCCTTCGCCAGCTGATTACGCAAACACTGCGCGGGCAAACCTATAGCCTGTCCTGTTACTACAACTTTTGTTACATCGGCCGCGTCCGCGTATGCTTTCTTTACCTCTGGATGAACATTTGTCTCTGCGGCCAATACAAATCTGGTCCCGATTTGCACACCTGAGGCTCCGAGAATCATCGCGCTGACAAAGGTCTTCCCGTCACATATTCCGCCTGCTGCAATAATAGGAATGTTGTAGCCTTCCTTTTTAAGGCGTTCGGTAACCGCTGGGAGCAGTACCATACTGGTAAATTTGCCAATATGACCGCCGGCTTCCGTACCCTCAACAATAATGGCATCGGCGTTCTTTTTTGCCAGTCTTCGTGCCAAACCAATGCTTGGAGCTATGCCCAAAACTTTAATTTCGACATCGTGAAACTTCTTAATATGACTGGACGCATCTCCCGCGCCTAAGATAACCACTGGAACCTTTCTCCTTATTACTACCTGCATTTGCTGCTCTACATCAGGATTTATTAACATAAGATTTACCGCAAACGGATTAGCTGTTTTAACTTGAGTTTCCAGTATTTCCTTATCAAGAATTTCCGCTGGCATATGACCGGCGCCGATTGTGCCCAGACCGCCGGCTTCGGATACGGCGGCTGCGAGATTGTGATCGGAGACCCAAGCCATACCGCCCTGAATAATCGGATATTTTATCCCGAAAAGACCACAAAGATCATTTCCAAAAGTCATACTAACTCCTCCTATTCCACCGAATAATGTTTGCACCCCAGGTAAGACCCGCCCCAAAACCGACCAATAATAAAATGTCGCCCTTCTTAAGTCTCCCTTCCTTCCAAATTTCGTCGAGAGCCAAAGGTATTGAGGCTGTGGATGTGTTACCGTATTTTTCTATATTGCTAATTATCCTTTCCGGGCCAATTTTCAATTTTGATGCCGCCGTATTAATAATCCGGCTGTTTGCCTGATGCGGAATAAAAAAGTCCACATCATCAACGGTCAAACCGGCCTTTTTTAATGCCTGTTTTGACGCCTGCGGAATAGCCCTGACCGCAAATTTAAATACTTCATTACCGTTCATCTCTATGAAATGCAAGCCTTTTTCTACTGATTCAATTGTTCCTGTAATATTCGAGCCACCGGCCGGGATTTTCAACAAATCCGCTCCACTTCCGTTAGAAGCCAGGACATTACTTAAAATCCCGTATCCTTTTTCCGTTTTTCCCAAGACAACTGCTCCCGCTCCATCGCCGAATAGTACGCATGTATTCCGATCTTGCCAATTCACAAAATGAGTAAGGGTGTCCGATCCGACAAAAAGCACTTTCTTATATTCCCCACTCGCTACATATTGATAAGCAACCGAGAGACCGAATACAAATCCAGCACATGCGGCGGATACATCAAAGGCGGGTACATTCTTAAGGCCTAATCTTTGTTGCAAGATACAGGAAGTCGATGGAAAAATCATGTCGGGAGAAGCCGTAGCAACAATTATAAGATCGATATCCTTGACATCAAGACCCGCGTCCTCCAGAGCCAGCTTGCTAGCTTCATAGGCTAGATCAGATGTCGTTTCACCATCATCGGCCAATCTTCGTTCCGCAATTCCTGTTCTGGTTTTTATCCACTCATCACTGGTATCAACCATTTGTTCCAGTTCGTGATTGGTTAGAATGCGCTCCGGGACATAAGAACCTATCCCGATAACGCCTACTGGTATCATTTCCGGTTTAATCTTCGTCCTCCTTAGCAATCTCTTCTTTTATCTCATCAACAACATTTTCACGCACGGTCTTCGCCGCAACCTTAATCGCGTTACTTATAGCTTTTTCTTTCGAACTACCATGACAAATAATGCATGCGCCATCCACGCCCAACAATGGAGCGCCTCCATACTCTTCATAATCCAAACTTTTCTTTAACTTGATAAGATTCGGTTTTAATATCGCTCCCGCTGTCTTAGTGGCAAATGAAGTCTGCATAACTCTCTTAATCTCGCTAAATAGAAGGCTTGCTACTCCCTCCATCAATTTAAGGACCACGTTCCCGGTAAAACCGTCGCATACCACTATATCAGTTTTTCCCGACGGAATATCCCCGCCTTCCACATTGCCTACGAAATTGAGGTTTGCTTTCTCCAGCAGCTTAAATGACTCTTGAGTCAGCTTGTTTCCTTTACTATCTTCTTCCCCTACGGACAAGAGACCTATTGAAGGATTGTCGATGCCCATTACCCTTTCTATGTAGACCCGCGCCATTTTCGCAAATTGAATTAGATTCTTTGGTCTACAATCAACTGTTGCCCCCGCGTCAAGAATAAAAACCGGATTTTTCTCCGATGGGACCGTAATCCCAATCGCGGGTCTTGATACACCAGGCAATCTTCCTAATAGTATTGACACCGCGCTGGCAACTGCTCCGGTATTTCCCGCAGACACTAGAGCATCCGCTTGCTTTTCTTTAACCAGTTTGGCACACACTGCAATTGAAGAGTCGCTTTTTCTTCTCACTGACCAGGAAGCACTGTCGGTCATATCCACTACATCAGAGGCGTGCTCGATCTGAATATTATTGAACCTGTTTCCCAACTTTGCAAGTTCTCCATTTAACACTTCTTCCCGGCCAACAAGTATTATGTCAATTTCCGATTCCAAAGAGTTGACTAAAACAGCCCCTTTGACTATTTCAGACGGAGCGTAGTCTCCGCCCATTGCGTCCAGAGCAATAGTAACTGTTTTACCCAAACTGTCCTCCTTGGTAACTTATGATTATATTGTGAAATAATAAAAGAATAAACAACAAACTTTCCGTGCTTTAGCAAGGTTCCTTATAGAAGTTTCTTTTTGCTAAATCGGGCTTGATGCATTAAAAGAAATGGCCAATATAAAAGATGACTATGCAAAGTAGACATTGCTGCGAGCTCGAGTAATTACTCACGTGTTATTATAAACATACTATTTATACTTCAATCCTATCTCTTTGTACAGTTCTTTAATATCTATGTGCGTATCCAAGAGTTTTTGCATCCGGTTGATTTTCCTTTTTTCATGCAGGTCCACTCGACCAATCAATTCTTCCATTCTGTCAACCGCGCCATACGTATCTACATCCGCCAGGATCATTGGCACTTCCAATTCCTCCGCTCTAGCCAACACAATGGGACTTGGCCGAAAATTTCCTGTTAGAATAATGCATTTGGTGGCTGTCTCTAAAGCGGCCAATTGAATATCGGGCCGGTCGCCGCCGGTTATGACTGCCTTATTTTGCTTTCTTCTAAAATAGCGCAGCGCGTGTTCTTGAGACATCGCGCCAACCATAAACTCCTCAACCAATTCGCCGGTTTTTTCTTGAGCACAAAGAACCTCTCCGCCTAAATGTTCTGCTATCTCACTGATGGTTACAGCTTGGAGTACTTTATCTTCAGGTATAATGCCGAAAACTTTTATGCCCTCTTTCTCGATTATCGGTTGTATTAATTCTTCCAGAGATCGAATAAAATTTGGAGGTGCCACATTAAAAATAACTCCGATTAAGCTTTGGCCTAGACTATCTTTAGCCGCCATTATCTCATCGATTACAAAATCCGATTGCGCCTTTACCACAAGCAGTGTTTTAGCACCCAAAAGCTTGGTAACTTGGGAAACTGACATTTCAAGAAACCTTCCTTGCTTCAAATCTGCTGCCCCCTCAAGCAGGACAATATCCTTTTGCTTTGAGACTTCTCTGAATGCCTCATTTATCAAATCCACTCTTTTAGCTTTTGACATCTGTGCTGAATCCTTCACAAATTGGGAGCTCAGGACAATCGGAGAAACATATTTCAGAGAGTAGTCACAATTGAGACTCTTCCAAGTAGAATGAGCATCTTCATCCACCAACACACCCTCAATTTTTACCGGAAGAGTGCTTAGAGGTTTCATGTATCCTACTTTAAGCTGCTGCTCTTCGAACCTTAAGCCCAGGCTAAGAATTATTCCGCTTTTACCGGAAAACGAATCTGTTGAGATTACATAAAGTGTTTTCATATCTCACGCTCCCAATAGAATTCTTACATCGACTGCCGTACTTCCCTTTTGAAAAACTTTCAGCGGATTTATATCAATCTCCGAGATCTCCGGAAAATCCATTGCCAGCTGAGAAATTCTGATAATTGCATTCGCAATCGAATCGATATCGACACCTTTTTTACCCCTTATTCCCCTTAGAACAGGGTAAGCCCGTATTTCTCTTACCATCTCGACAGCTTCACTCTTTGATATGGGTGCAATCCTAAAGACCACATCCTTAAGTGCTTCCACAAATATTCCACCCAGACCAAACATAACAACCGGACCGAACTGAGGATCCCTGCTTACTCCAATTATCACCTCTAAAAGCCCGTCTACCATCTCATCAATATTCACATTCCAGTCTTTTTTCTTAGTTATGTATTTTCGCGTATTGCGATATATCTCTTCGTACGCCTCACGTAGCTCCCCGTCATCTTTAATCCCCAACTTCACTCCACCAATATCCGTCTTATGCAGAATCCGGGGCGACGCAATTTTTAAAGCCACCGGATACCCGATTTGCGCGGCAATTTTGCATGCCCCATCAAGATCCGTGGCCTCGCCTGATTTTGGCACCTTTATGCCATATGCTTCGACTACCTGCTTTGCTTCAACTCCCATTACTGCCTGCCCGGCTAACACTGCTTGTTTAAAAATACCCCGTACTTTCTGTCTATCCACTTTAAAACGACAAACACTCTCTTGCTTTCTTCTCTTTAGCTGTTGGTATTGGAGCATTGCCGCAAGAGAGGATACGGCCCTTTCCGGAAAATAATACTGTGGAATGCTGTTTGCCTTTAAAATATCCACACCCCTTGACACATCCGCTTTTCCCATAAAGCAGGCAAGAATGGGCTTATCCGATTCCTTTGAAACATCAACTATCGCTTCAGCTGTTTTCTCTATCTCAGTCATAGCTTGCGGTGTGAGGATAATAATCAAGGCATTTACGTTCTTATCCTTTGCCAACGCGTAAGCAGCCAGTTCATAATCCCTGGCTAATGCATCTCCCCGAACATCAACAGGATTATAGATATTTGACGCCTGAGGCAATTTTTTTTGAAGAAAGTCGATGGTTCGTTTCTCAAAATCAGCTAAAGGGACTTCTTTCCTTTCACACGCATCCGTTGCCATGATGCCCGGACCACCGGCGTTGGTCAAAATTGCCACGTGTGTGCCCTTCGGTATAGGTTGATTGGCAAAACAATTCGCGTAATCAAAAAGATCTTCTATCGATTCAGCTCTGATTATGCCACTCTGGCGAAAAGCAGTATTATAGGTAGAATCCGATCCAGCTAGAGCTCCAGTATGAGAAGAAACAGCTCTAGCGCCTGCTCCGGTAGTTCCGGCTTTTATAACCAATATCGGTTTGGCCTTCGATATCTTTTTTGCCGCTTTCATAAAATCACTGCCATTATTAATACCCTCCAGATAAGCGGCAATAACTTTAGTTTGAGGATCGGCGGCAAAAGATTCCAGGAAATCAATCTCGTTCAGGTCAATTTTATTTCCCAAGCTGACAAAGCGGGAAAATCCCACTTTCTCTTCTTTTGACCAATCCAGAATTGAGGTACAGAGAGCCCCTGATTGCGACATGAAGGCAATGCTACCTTTCATGGGCATACTTCGGGCAAAAGTTGCATTTAGATTGCAGAAGGTATCAATTATGCCAAGACAATTCGGTCCGACCAGGCGCATATTATATTGCCTCACAGTCTTGATGACCTCATTTTCCAGGCGCGCACCTTTTATTCCGGTCTCTTTGAAGCCAGCCGTAAGTACAATTAGATTCTTTACACCTTTTACGGCGCAATCGGCTACTATTTTTGGTACCAGTTTGCTAGGAACTGCGATAATAGCCAGTTCAATCTTGCTGGGGATTTCTCCTATTGAAGAATAACACTTGATATTATCGATTTCGGATGCATTTGGATTTACAGGATAGCAGTCTCCTTCAAAGCCAGATCGTAGTATATTTTGAAAAACCTGGCTTCCCACTTTTTGTTTATCTCGAGATGCACCGATTACTGCAATGGAATTGGGACAGAAAAGTTTTTCTAACATTACCTTATCCAATAAGCGCCTTAAAAATTACGAATTATTCAACATCAACAACCTTTTCACCATTATAATAACCACAATGAGGACACACCCGGTGTGGTAATTTGGACTGATGGCACTGAGGACATTCGGAAAGATTCGGAGCGCTGGTTTTCCAATGCGCACGTCTTTGGTCTCTTTTTGCTTTCGAAGTTTTTCTCTTAGGAACAGCCACTGCTACACCTCCTTGATTGAAAAGTTCGGATATTTAATACCCTACTTATCAAAATAATCCTTTAAAACCCGCATTCGGGGATCAATATGGTCTTCCATACAGTTACAGCTCTCTTTGTTTAGATTCTTACCGCATTTAGAACAAAGACCTTTGCAATCAACCTGACAGACTTGCTTGATCGGTAGCCAAAGCATCAGACCCTGATTAATAAGGGCGAAGAGATCGATCTTGTTTTCTCTTATCTCAAATGCTTCCTCTCCATCTTCACACTGACCAGGAATGCAAAAACTTTCTTTTAGATCCAGGCAGAAGTCGGATTTATACGCACACAAACATCGATCGCACTGAAGCCGCATCTGCCCCTCTACTTTGCCCTCCGCAAGTATCTCCTCTCCAACATTACTAAGTACAACATCTATTTTAACCGGCCCAGTAAAATTCAGCTCTTCTCTTCTTTCTTTTAGTAACGCCGGTTTGATCTCTTTCTTTACCCTTAGTTCCGATCCAATTGATTTATTTATTTCTGTTACATCAATAATAAGTGGATCCAATTTGCCTCATTTCAAAGACCTATACCAGAAACAATAAAAGTCCTTGCCTTAAAATACCACAAGAACTTAGCGCGTAGTCAATAAGTAAACACTACGCCTTTTTAGCAGTACTATGAAATTTGACTGCGACTATAATTATTAATTAGCTTCTTGGCTCGATCTTTCCCTGTAAACGATCTCGGCCACGCTGCACTGCTGTCAACAATTTGCCCAAATTCACTTCAAGATTTGCTAGCATTTCATCCGCGTAATCTTCAGCGCCCAGCCTAATCTCTCTCTCCCGAGCCCTCGCTGCATCCAATATATCTGCTGCCTGCTTTTCGGCACGTTTAACTACCTCTGTTTCCGCTGCAAGCGCGTTTGCCTTTTCTCTTGCTTCCTCAATTAATCTGTTCGATTCTTTTTCCGCTTCTTCAACCATTTCCTGCCGTTCTTTCACTATCCATCTTGCTTGCTTCAATTCATCAGGCAAAGTCGCCCTCACTTCGTCAATAATGTCATATAATTCTTTTTCATTGACTACTACGGAATTGGTAAGAGGAACCTTCTTTCCTGTGGCAATAAGATCTTCTAATTTATCAATCAAAGCCATTATATCCATCTAACGACCTCCTTCCCCTCACTTAGAATAAACCTCAGCTAGAGCTTCTTCTACCACAACCGGGACCATATTCTCGATACAGCCACCATATTCTGCAATTTCCTTCACCGCGCTAGAGCTAAGGTACCCGTACTCCGGGCTGGCCATCATAAAAATAGTTTCAATCTCAGAGTCCAATTTCCTATTCAGCTGAGCCATTTGAAACTCATGCTCAAAATCAGAAATAGCTCTAAGTCCCCTAATAATCGTATTCGCCTGGTGTTTTCTTGCAAACTCAACCAGCAAACTATCAAATATCTCGGCGGTTATCCCTTCTTTTTCGGAAATAACGGCCTCGACAAATCTTAACCTATCTTCTGCTGAAAATAAAGGCTTTTTAGGTGGATATTTTGCTACACCAATGATTACCCTATCATATAAACAACTTGCCCTTTTTATAATATCTATGTGTCCCGATGTAATCGGATCAAAACTTCCCGGGCAAATAGCCGTTGTCATATTACCTCTTTCCACCCCAAATAACTGCTCAGGCCGGGGAATAAAAAGTCAAACAAGTATCCCCGTATTTCTTGGTTGCTTGTTTTTTTAGTCGGCTAATGTCTATTAAATCAACCTTCGAGGAATGCTCGATTACCACAATTCCATTGTGATTAATCAGCTCTTTCCTGCTTAACCTTTCAAGAATCATCTTAAGGTCAGTAAGCTTAATTTTATAAGGAGGGTCTAGAAAAATCAAATCAAACCGTTCACCTCTCTTAATAAGCTGGTCTAAGCCATCGATTGCGTTACTCTTTATCACTTCCGCTTCAGTTTGAAACTTGGTTTTTTCCAGGTTCTTAGCGATTGTCTGGACTGACTTCCTGTTATTGTCGATAAGGATACAGTTAGCTGCCCCTCTGCTTAAAGCTTCAATCCCAAGTGCCCCCGAACCGGCAAATAGATCAAGAACCTTGCTTTCGAGTACTTTTTCGCCCAAAACGCTAAATAAGGCCTCTCTCACCCTGTCAGCAGTCGGACGTATTTGCTGACCGGGTGGCACCGCTAGCTTGTGTCCTTTGGCAATCCCCGCAATAACTCGCATAATCTCTATCCAAAATTCTCTCACTTAGGTTTTGCCCGATTGAGCAAAATCTAATGACTTAACTCTATTTTCCATAAAAATCTTGCTGCTTGCTGCCATATCGTCTGCTAGCTGTGAAATAGCCAATCGAGTCGCCCGGCAAATTGTTCTTTTACCATAGACAACAATAATTTATGCTCATCGTAAGCCAGGTACGGATCGCTTTCTACGAATTCAAACGCCTTCTTTCTTGCCTCTATCAAAGTGTCCATGTCCCTGGTTAGCCTGGCCAACCGCAAATCAGGTATGCCTGATTGTCTGGCCCCGAATATTTGGCCTTCGCCTCGAATCTCCAGGTCGATCTCGGCCAATTGGAATCCGTCCGATACATTCTTGATAGCTTCCATTCTTGCCTTTCCTTCATCAGTATTGGGATCGGCAAACAGAATGCAATACGACTTATACTTTCCCCGACCGATTCTTCCTCTCAACTGATGAAGTTGAGCCAACCCGAACCTATCCGCGTCTTCTATCAACATTACCGACGCATTCGGCACATCGATACCGACTTCAATAACCGTAGTCGATATAAGTATATCTATCAGTCCTTTTTCAAACATGTGCATTACTTCTTCTTTTTCCGCTGATTTTAATTTCCCGTGAATAAGTCCCACTTTAAACTCCGGAAACACTTCATTCTTCAGTCTTTCCGTCTCCTCGGTCACCGCTTTCACCTCAAGCTTGTCCGATTCTTCAATCAAGGGGCACACAATATATGCTTGTCTTCCCTTGGCAATCTCGCCCCTTATTTTTTTGTAAGCTCCTTCGCGGTGATTACAATCACAAACATATGTTTCCACGTGGTCATCTAGCTTACGTCCCAGGGGAAGCTCCTTAATAACAGATACATCTAAATCTCCATAAAGGGTAAGCGCTAGAGTTCTGGGAATCGGCGTTGCCGTCATTACTAAGACATCAGGACAAACGCCTTTTTCTTTTAGGCTAACTCTTTGATTCACTCCAAACCTGTGCTGTTCATCGATTACCGCCGCTCCCAGTTTCTTAAAAACAACGTTTTCCTGAACAAGACTATGGGTCCCTATAAGAATATCTATTTCTCCGGTCGTTACTTTATTTTGAATTTCAGTCTTTTCTTTTGCTCTAAGACTCCCTTTGAGCAAAGCTATATTAATATCAAGATTCTCAATAAAACCTTTGATTTTCTTGTAATGCTGTTCGGCAAGCACTTCTGTCGGAGCCATAATCGCTCCCTGAAATCCATTTTCAACAGTGATTAAAAGTGTGGCTAAGGCAACAATGGTTTTTCCCGAACCAACTTCGCCCCGCAACAGGCGATTCATCGGCTTTGTGCCCGCCATATCCTTTTGTATTTCCGCGATTACCCTTTTTTGATCGCCGGTAAGGTCAAAAGGCAAGGAGGAGTAGAACTTACCTAAAAGCTCATTATTTACTTTATGCTTGATTCCCTTCATTTCCTTTTCAAACCGCTTTTTCTTGAGCGCCAGACCGACCTGGATTAAAAACAATTCTTCAAATACCAGTCGAGCTCTAGCCCTCCGGTAATAACTATTATTTGTAGGGAAATGTATTTCTTTTAGGCAAAGCGACTTTGGTAAATATTTTAATTTAACCCTTAACTCCGTTGGCAGAGGATCGGGCAGTTTTGTTTTAGTGTCTATCAGGTGCTTTATAATCCTTCGTATTCTTCCGGGAGAAAGATTCTGGGTCGCAGGATGAAAGGGGATAATTCTATTTGTATGCACTGTATCTTCATTAACATCCGTTTGGTCGTCAATGAGATCGTAAAAGGGATTTTCAATTTGAAGCTGCCCGTAACGATAATTCACTTTACCGCTAAAGGCCACTTTAACACCTTTACTTAGCGTATCGGCAATATAATCCTGATTGAACCAGACTCCGTAAAGGTATGCTGTCCCATCGTATATCCCGATATTAAGGATTCTCATGCCACGTTTGCTTCTAAGCTTCCTTATATCTTTTACTAACCCGACTACTGTTGCCTCTTCACCTTCTTTAAGTTCGCTAATTTTTTTAAGTGTACTTGTATCGAGATAGCGATGAGGGAAATGGTAAAGCAAATCAGAGATTTTATTTATCTTTAGACGATTTAACTTTGTGGCTGTAGCGGAGCCAATATGTTTTTGATATCTTACATCTGCCCTAAGGGCAACTTGGTTTTTTGCTGAATCATACTTGGGACTTTCGATCTCAGTAAATGATGCACTTTCCGTTTCGAATAACTTGGACAACTTGCTGCAAAGTTGGGCTCTTCTCGAATTCGGCAACATATTATAAAAAGAAACAAAATCCTCATACCCTGGAAAAAAGTCTTCTTCTTTAAAATGTCCAAATTCCTCGAGTAGTCTGTTGATATGGCTTGAGAAACCACCGATTATCGAACAATTGCGGCCACCCAATCCCTTTTCAAGTTCCAGAACTTGATCGATTTCCGAAATACCACTTCTTTTTGTCATGTCTTTAACTGTTTCGACCATTCAATTCTTCCCTAATTAATCAATCTTCATAAAAAACAACGGCAAAAGAATCAGGCCCCACATATGTTCCGATGACGCAACCGATCTCGGATTCCATTACGGAAGTGGCTCTTGCGGTCTCACCCTCTATCGCCTCTTTTAGCTTCTGAAGCCCATCCGGGCAGTCAGCATGGGCAAAACCGATATGCAAATCACCCTGACCGGTCAGGTTGTCCAAGAAGAACTGTTTCATTTCAGCATAAGCTTTTTTGGTCCCTTTTACCTTTTTATAAGGAACCACAATACCTTCCTCAAGCGTTAGAATAGGCTTTATGCTTAGCATGGAACCGACTAGCGCTTGAGCTTTACCGATACGTCCACCCAAATGAAGATATTTTAAGGTCCCGACCATAAAGACTATTTTGATCTTCTCCGTTGCCCTTTCAGCAGCTTCTATTACCTCTTCTGCCGGAAGGCCGGCCTCTTTTGCCTTTACTGCCGCGTTTACTATTAAGCCTGTGCCCAAAGAAGCCATTTTCGCGTCGATCACCTTAACCGGAACATCCACCATTTCGCTGGCCATCTCCGCTGCCTGAACAGTGCCGCTCAATTCAGAAGAAAGATGAATTGAGAGTATCCGCTCCGCTCCTGCTGCGACCTTCTCATAAACTTCCGTAAACTCCGCTACAGATGGCTGGGATGTTTTGGGTAAAACATCCGTTCCTCTCATTCTCTTATAGAACTTCTTAGGACCAAGATCAATCCAATCCTTATATGCTTCCTCGCCAAATCTCACTATAAGAGGTACCATCTCCACATTATGCTTCTCATAATAAGAGAGAGGTAAATCAGCCGTGCTGTCGGTTACAATAGCAATTTTCTCCATTGTCTCTCCCTCCACACTTTGGCTTTAGTTAGTCTTAAACTTGGTTATACAGAACATTTTTGATCTTACCTTATCAGCTTGAAACTACTCCAGTCCGATCAATAGATGATACAGGGGTTGACCTCCCGCATGAAGCTCTATTTCTAGATCTGGGTACTTCTTGGATATTGCCTTTTTCGTATCCTCCGCTTCTTTTATTGAGACATCCGAACCGGAAAGCAGGGTAATCGTCTCGTCATCCTCATCCAACATCGCGTCCACCAACGCTTTTGCGGTTGTTTTCAGTGACTTGCCGACTACCTTTATATCATGATCAAAAAGGCCTATATAATCGTCTTTCTTTATCTTCCCCGCCTTCGATTTTGAGTCGCGGACAGCCAGAGTGATCTCGCCAGTTTTGACGCTCGATGCCGCTTCTTCCATTTCTTCCAGGTTCTTCTTCACTGATTTTTTAGGATCGTAGGCAAGCAGTGCTGTAAAAGCTTCCAAAATAGAAGTGGTCTGTACTACACCTGCTTCTTTTTTGCTTTCTTCTGCCGCCGTTTGCGCGGCTAATATTATATTCTTGTTATTTGGAAGAATAAGTACTCTTTCGGCAGAACTTCCCTCAACTGCTTCCAGTATTTCCGCCGTGCTTGGATTCATCCCTTGCCCGCCGTCTACAACTTTATCTACACCCAGGCTTACAAGTATCTTTTTCACTCCTCCACCTGAGGCTACCGCGACAATTCCTGTCTCTTTTTTGGTCGCTGTTGAGAGCATTCTCGATCTTTCCTCAGCCTGCTCTTCCATATTGTTTACCCGGACATTCGAAAGATTTCCCAGATCAACAGCAATTTCCAATATTTTCCCCGGATGATTGCTGTGCACATGCACCCTTGATAGCTCTCCGGAGCCAACCACCATAACCGAATCCCCCCACAGTTCAAGCTCTCGCTGCAGCTCCTCAGCATTAAGATCGTCACCCCTTAAAAGAAACTCGGTGCAATACTTAAACTCCAGGCTAATCTCTTCACCTTCACTAACACTGGGAACAAAATCAATATGGGTCTTCTGCAGCTCCTGGCCCTTAAGCGCAGCCAGTAATCCTTCCGCTATCACCACTAACCCATAACCGCCGGCATCGACAACACCTGCTTCCTTTAAAACTGGCAGCAAATCAGGTGTTCTTTCCAGGGAGTGCCTTGCCTCGCTTAATACCTTTTCCAGGAACACATCAATATCCAAATTTTGTTTTTTTATACTCAGAGCAGCAGAGGCGGCATCCTTTATCACCGTCAGCATTGTTCCCTCAACTGGTTTTCTAACTGCTTGATAGGCTACTTTCACCGCGTTCTGCATGGCTTCAACTATATCCGACGAGTCAATAGCATTGTCCGAATCAACTGTTTCACACATACCACGGATAATTTGGGAAAGAATAACACCCGCGTTACCACGCGCTCCCATAAGCGCGCCAAAAGTTAGAGCTTTTGACAAAGCCCCCACAGACTTATCAGGACTCTTTGCGATTTCCTCGGACATTGCCTGCACGGTAAGAACAAGATTGGTACCCGTGTCTCCATCGGGCACGGGAAAAACATTTAACTTGTTTATTTCATTCTGTTGATTTCTTAAAGCTTGCAGGCTTACTTCCACTAATCTGGGAATATCCGAGCCTGAAATTGAAGTTATCATAGGAAATGCCTCTCTAAAACAACCGGTTATTCCTTTCTTAATTTAACTCCCTGAACATGAACGTCAACGTGTTTTACCTGTACTCCTGTTGTCTTTTCCAAAACATATTTCACCTTGCTCATCAGATTATTGGCAACCTCCGCCATATTTATCTCAAACTCAACAACAACATAAAGCTCTACCTCAACTTCACTATTTTGCGATTTGATTTTTACTCCCTTTTGCAGCTTATCACGCGACAATAACTGAGCAACCCCTGCCTGCAAGCCAGGGCTTGCCATGCCCGCAATTCCGTAGCATTCCAATGCTGCAAATCCCGCTATCTTAGCCAATACATCATTTGAGATCTTTACAGTCCCCAGTTGATTTTGATTACCCATTTTTACACCACGCCTTTCCTATTCCCCTTTTTATTCCTGCATTTTTATATAAGCGGAAACAAACGTTTTTGCTTAATTGCATCAAACACACTTCACATTTGGCAGCATTATAACATAGTTAAGGCTCAGTAAGAATTAGCTGAAGTACACGGGTTATCAATTGAATTAGTTGCTTATGTGTTCTAGCCATTATTGGTTATCTACAGCTAAATTCAATCAATGGCTCAATATTTTATTATCTAAAAGGTTGACGCGATACCTGCGATAATCATTGACTTTCGCACCACTTTAACGGTAAAATTATATTATCAAGACATTCTGATTATTCTAAGTAAATCCGGCTGGTTTTAACTAAGCTGCTTTATCTTTCAATAAAAGAGGGAGGGGCCAGACCTTTTTTGAGGTGAAATCAGTGAAAAAACTTTGGTCCATAAGATCTGTCCGGTTAACCATGCTAACCATGGTGGCCGTAGTTCTAATTCTCTTTTTGCTAATCACGATCGTCAATGCCCGTAATTCAGCGTGTGCGGTAAAGGGAACTGCCGAAAGGGCGGCATTAGCAGGTCAAAAAAGTCAGGAGTCATCAAGCGAAACATCCAAGAACAAGGAAAGTGAATCCGAAAGCCCTATTTCGCTGAATAGTCCCGTGCAAATTGGCGACACCGTACCTTCCAATACTCAGTCATCTTCCTCAACTGACGGAAAGACCGCTACTCCAACAGGAAGCAGCAGCGACACTGGCAACACAACAGCATCCGGAGGGTCATCCTCACAGAGTCTCCCCACAGTTAACCCGGGTAATCCTGAAACCACTCCCGATTACAAAGAAGGCGAACTGCTAGTAAAATTTAGAAATGGTGTCAGCAGAGAGAGAATTAATTCGATAAACAGCACGTATAATACAACCATTATAGATATAATTCAGCAAATCGGCCTTTATCATTTGAAAATTACTGACGGCACGGCAGCGCCTGACATGGTTCAAATCTATCAGAATTTGCCTGAAGTTGAATACGCCGAGCTAAACTTTATCCAAAGTATTCCCTAAAATATCTTGTCTTCTTAAGAAACAGCTTAAACCACCAATTTTAAAATTGAAGGCTATTTATCGCTCACACGCTTCATAAACCTATGCTTGCTCTATCTCACTTTTATCAATTAGTTGTAAAAAGATTGAAATGATGCTATCCTATTTAGGTGCGTTTTTCTACAACGACGCTAATTATCTTAATGATATTGCTTGATCAGCATAAAGGAGTTTTTCGGAATGGCAAGAGTGTGTGATGTTTGCGGAAAAAAGCCTATTTTTGGAAAGAAGGTTAGCCATTCTCATCGTCGCACTCCAAGACGGTGGAATGTAAATATTCAAAAGGTCCGAGCAATAGTTGATGGATCCCCTAAGACTATCAATGTATGTACAAACTGCATCAAATCAAACAAGATAGTAAGAGCTTGCTAAATATATATTACCCGCGGTTAGCTAAACTTCTCAATTAATCCCATAGGAAGCGTTTGAAGTGAACCTTGTCCTAGTTTGTGCGCATGTCTTATCTTGCTGGTTACATATCTCTTCGCTTTTTCACAAGCATGAGGAACATCTTCCCCTTTTGCCAAACAAGCCGCTAAGGCCGATGCGAAAACACAGCCTGTTCCTCGCACATCGTCTCCATCAATCTTCTTGCTGCTAAATTGGTGATATTTCTCTCCGTCATACAAAATGTCAACGCAATCATCACCTCTTAAATGGCCGCCTTTGATCAAGACCCATTTCGATCCAAAGATGTGAATTGCCTTGCAAGCCCGTTTCATGTCATCCAGAGTACTGATGCCAAATCCGGCCAGGCGTTCCGCTTCAGCTAAATTCGGAGTTACCACGGTTGTCAAAGGAAACAAGCGTATCTTCAGTATTGAAAAAGCGGTGGTTCCCAGAAGCTCGGTTCCGTCTGAAGCAACTACAATCGGATCAACCACCAAATTCTTCACACCACGCTCTTCAAAGTAGCTGGCTATTGCTTCTGTGTTTGCCCGTGATCCCAACATCCCTATTTTAGCGGAAGAAATATCGTTATCCGATAGAACCGACTCTATTTGGCGCAAAACAACTTCCGGTTTAATCGTATCAATATAATCAACGCCTCTACTATTCTGTGCGGTGACCGCAGTCAGAGCGAAAAAGGGGAAAACTCCGATCTCCGACATTGAACAAATATCCACCTCAATCCCGGCACCTCCGCTAGGATCGGAACCACCGATAGCCAGAGCACGTTTGATATCCATATTGCACCTCTCCTATACTCTTCCGTATACAAAAAGAACTTTTCTAGATTTTACAGTAAAACTCTGCCTATTAACATTAATATATCCTACAATTAAAAATGTTCAAAACCGTACTTGGAAAGGTTCCCTCTTTTTCCGTCCAATAGAACCAAGGAAATACCTTTATCGGCTCCAACTATCTCCCCTATTATCGTAACCTCTGTTCCTAATTGCTCTTCTATGTCCTTTTTAATCCGCTCAATGCATTCTTGCGGCGCCGTAAAGATTAATTCAAAATCCTCGCCGCCGTACAAAAAAAGATCTTCGGCATCTTTGTCCATTAATCGAGCTACTTCCCTTACTCCGGGCGCAATTGGTATTAATGCGGCATTTATCTCTGCTCCCACCTCGCTGCGTTCACATATATGCTGTATTTCACTTGCCAGACCGTCGCTTATATCTTCCATTGCGTTTGCACCTTCTTTGGCCGCTATTCTTGCTTCTTTTATCCTGGCAGTCGGTTTGATATGAGCTTCCTTAAGCTCATCGGCATATGCCATCTTCTTTGTTTGCGCAATTTCAGACAGTAAATGTAAACCGGTAGCAGATCCTCCCAATTTTCCGGTAACCGCAATTTTGTCTCCGACTTCCGCCTCATTCCTGCATCTCAATACTTCCGGTTCTACCTGGCCAATCAAACATACATTGACCACAAACACCGGCGATCTGGTAGTATCTCCGCCAATAATATGCAAACCGTATTCAATAGCCGCCTTTCGGGCTCCCTTGTAGAAATCCTCAACACGATCCAGCAGCATATCGGGGCTAATACCAATCGATATCAAAGCAAACCGGGGAATTGCTGCCATGGCGGCTATATCGCTCACATTTACCACAATGGACTTATATCCGATTTCAAACGGAGTATGGGTATATTGATTAAAATGGATATTTTCAACCAAAGTATCAGTTGTCATAACCTGGAGCAGCTGTTTATCCGGCCTAACCACTGCCGCGTCATCCCCAATGCCGATTTTGACATCAGGGTCGGTGCAGCTCAATAATTTTTCAATTCTTTTAATTAGACCGATTTCTCCTATGTCTTTTACCCGTAAGTTATTTCTTTTTTTCAATTAACAAGTCCCCGTATCAGACGAACGTAAGTACTCGGATACAAGCTTTAAAGCGCAAAATTCCCCACACATCGTACAGACGTCTTCTTCTTTCTTCTTTCGCTCTTTATAAGCTTTTTCCGCTTTTTCTGAATCTATAGCCAGGACTATTTGCCTATCCCAATCAAGCTCTCTTCTTGCCTTTGCCATCTCCAGATCCCACTCTTTCGCGCCTGGGATGCCTTTTACTACATCCGCCGCGTGAGCCGCGATTCTGGCAGCAATTACTCCGTCTCTTACATCCTCGGCAGTCGGTAGTCCAAGATGCTCGCGGGGAGTTACATAGCAGATAAAATCGGCGCCACTGACTCCCGCGTACGTCGCGCCTATGGCACAAGAAATATGATCATAACCAGGAGCCACATCCGTCACCAATGGCCCCAGTACGTAAAACGGCGCGCCTTTGCATATAGACTTCTCCATTCTTACATTTGCCTCTATTTGATCGAAAGGCACATGACCCGGTCCTTCTACCATTACTTGTACATCTTGGCTTCGCGCCGCCTCTACCAATTCGCCCAAAGTAATCAATTCCTGGAACTGGGCGCTATCGCTCGCATCGGCCAAGCAACCCGGACGCATACCATCACCCAAACTTAAGGTGAGATCGTGCTCTCTGGCTATATCAAGTAGTCTATCGAATTGAGCATAAAGCGGGTTCTCTTTTTGATTATGCAGCATCCACCCCAAAAGAAAAGCCCCTCCCCGGCTCACAACATTTGTAACTCTCCTGGAAGATTCCAAAGCTTCTAGAGCTTTTAGGTTAACACCACAGTGGACAGTTATGAAGTCAACTCCATCCATAGCTTGTTGTTCAATTGCCGTAAAAATATCATCCGCGGTCATTTGGACTATATTGCCGTATTTCTCTTTGGACTCAATTGCAGCTTGATATATCGGGACCGTGCCAACCGGAACAGTCGATTCCTCAAGTATAGCCTTCCTTGTTCGATTCAGGTTTCCGCCGGTACTCAAATCCATTACCGCGTCCGCTCCAGCCTTGATCGCCACCGATAGCTTCTTCAATTCTTCATCAAGATCAGCATAGTCCTCAGCTGTTCCCAAATTAGCGTTTACTTTTATTCTTAATCCGGCACCAACACCAACCGGAGAGATACAATGATCTTTATTCTTTGGTATAACGGCAACGCCTGATATCACTTTTTCAAGCAGTTCGTCTACTTCCATCTGTTCTTTCTCGGCAACTATCACTACTTCTTCCGGTATTTCCCCTGCTTTTATTTTCTCTATTAATCCCATTTTCTACTCCTTAAGATTCCCTCTACGCATATCACTGTTCCCCTCGATAATATACCTTTCCACTTTTGATGCCAGTTCCATAGTAGCTTCTTTTATATCCGGAGCTAACGCTATAGCAGAAATAACCGCGATTCCGTTAGCTCCCGCTTGAATAACTTTATAAACATTTTCCCCGGTAATTCCGCCAATCGCCACAATTGGAATTTTTACATGTTTTCTTACTTCTTTTAATCCCTTTATTCCCATTGGCTCGGTGGCATCTTCTTTACTGGGCGTGGGAAAAATCGGACCCACTCCCAGATAGTCCGCCCCTTGCTCTTCAGCCTCAATTGCTTCTTCAAGAACAGTCGCTGAAATACCGATTATCTTGTTCTTGCCAATTAGCTCTCGCGCCTCGGCTATTGGCATATCCTCCTGACCTAGATGCACGCCATCCGCACCCGCGGCCATAGCAATATCCAACCGATCATTAATAATTAACGGCACTTTTGCCTTTCGCGTAAGATTCAGCAAAATCTTCGCTTTGTTTAGAAATTCCCGTGAACCTATATCCTTTTCTCGCAACTGTATAATAGTCGCGCCGCCAAGGATAGCTTCTTTGGCAATAGTAATCGCTGTTCTTTCCTTGCTAGGCACTTCGGTTGTAACAACACAGATATTATAATTAACCATTAAGGAATCATAAACCATAACTTCTTCCCCGTATAAAAATAGGCCTAGACAATTGTTGTCCTTCCACCGACAATTATGTTATTGCCGGTTAATCCGGCTAATTCATCATATAAGCATACATGAAAAGTCCCGGGATTATGTCCTGATTTGTCAGCTGCTTTTTCACCGGTTAAACCAAAAGTAACCAATCCGCCAATAGCTGCCAGGAATTTATCTTCCTGCACAGCCGCAAACCCCGCCACCAGCGTGCTGGACATACAACCGGTTCCGGTTACTGTCCCCAGCATAGGGTGACCGTTCCCGATAACTGCTACCCTCTCGCCATCACTAACAATGTCTTCCTTGCCGGTAACGGCTATAACGCATTGCTCTTTTGCCGCGTATTCCCTGGCAATCTCGGTTATATTATCTCCGCTATTAATAGACTCTACTCCTCTTATCTCTCCCCCAAGCCCCGCGAGGATGGATATTTCAGCGCCGTTCCCCCTAATAATCGATACCTTGGCTTCATTTGTGATTCGTCGGGCACACTCAGTTCTAAGATTTGTCGCGCCGGCACCGACCGGGTCGAGAATAACCGGAATATTTAGCTCGGTCGCTTTTTTAGCTGCTACAATCATTGATTCTACCAACTCCGGTGTCAGTGTCCCAATGTTTAGAAGTAACGCCCCCGCGATTGAGACCATCTCTTCAACTTCCTCTTTTGCATGAGCCATGACCGGAAGAGCCCCCAAGCATAAGGTGATATTCGCTGTCTCGTTCATCACAACAAAGTTTGTTATATGATGAATTAGAGGTCTCTTTTCCCTTATCTCTCCTAGATTCTTAGCAACGATCTCGTTCAAATTCTCCAATGATTTCAATGTTTTCCCTCCTGACTTGAAAATAAAAAATGCTCCGGGAGATGAGCATTAGCTTAAGAATTGCTTCCCTCCGCTGGAATTACCCAGAAAGAAAGGTCATTTGACCTTTTATTAATCAGGTTCCAAGGGTCTGTAGGTTAAGCCTACACTCTCAGCCCGCAATACAGGCTCCCCCAGCGCTTATCTGGTTGTAATCGTATTATAAACCAAATACATAAAATGTAAAAATCAAGGAAAGGAATGAAATCTAAGTAGGTCAACACATCGATACATAGACAATAGGATAATACTTCGAAGTTTAAGATGAATCTTCTAGTGAATGTTAATCCGCGGCTCTTAAAATAGGATAGGGATTGATCGCACCGCCACCGCCGGGATGGACCTCAAAGTGAATATGACAAGCACCACCGCTTGCATTACCGGTGTTTCCAACATAACCAATAGTCTGGCCGGCACTTACGTGGCCACCCCTAACAGCATATCCATCCAGATGAGCATAAAAATAGTGATTTCCGTCATCGCCATAAAGCCAAATTGCGTGTCCCTGTCGGCCGCCTTCGCTCGTTCGAACTGTTCCGCTTACGCAAGCAATTGCCGGTGTTCCTCTGGGAGCCATAATATCGCAACCTTGATGGCGATGACCGACACGCGGAGCACCCCAATCATTACTAAAACTATGAGGGTTTCCACAGGGAAAAACAAAACCGCTTATCGATATCGAGTGGGAGCTTGACGAACCCGATCTGCTTGCCACTATCTTTCTTTGCTGTGCCGCTTTCTCCTCGGCTTCCAGCTTTGATACTTCACCTTCGACTCCTGCCAGAAGAGCCTTTTGCTTAGCAAAATTTGCTTCCATTTGTTTTTGCTCGTTTTTAAGCTGCGCCACTACTTTTTGCTGTTCTTCTTTTTGGGCTGCCAATTGCTCTCTTGTTTCTTCTATCTTTTGCTTTTTCTCTTTTATTTCATTCAAAAGAGCAGAATCTTGATTTCCGATTTTTGTTAATAGATCGGCCCTTACCAAGAACTCGAGTACATTTTTCGATCCTAAAATAACTTCCAGAAATTGAACATTTCCGCACCTATAAATATTTTTCACCCGATCATTCATGATTGCCTGATCTTTTTCCAGCTCTTTTTGAGCAGCAGCTAACTCTGCCTCGTTTTTGGCCAGATTTGCCCGAAGTTTTTCCAGTTTTGTGGCCGCGGCATTATAATTAGCAGTAATCTGATTAAGGCTTTTGCTAAGGGAGTCAACTTGATTTTTGACACGCTTTGCCTCTTCTCTCTTGCTGCCAAGAGAAGCGGCATTCGCTATGGAAGGTAGGACCAGAGCTATGATTAATAAGCTTTGACCTATAGTTAATAGTATTTTACGGCGGATTTTCATCCCCTCCGTGAGTTTTCCAACATTCAAGCTACGAGCATACCATAGTAAATTATTAATGTCAAAATATAGCAAACCTTATCGCCAAACCCCTGCTATGGCAGCAGGAATCACAGATCATGTTTGGACTGTTGAGGAGATTGTAAAATTATTAGATTGAAACTGACCCACTACCCAATCTACCATTTAATCTATTTCATAAGATAATCTTGACATAATAAAAGCGGGTACAAATCCCGCCTGGCGATCAGTTACCTATGTAAACAATACTCTAGCCGAACTTCTGGTTACCTATATTCTTTAGTATGCTCCTGATTACATCTCTTATGGATATTATTCCGACAACTCTGCCGTCTTTGACAACCGGTACCCTTCGGCAACTCTTCTCACTCATCACAGCAACCGCTTCGTAAATGTCGGCATTTGGGCTAATGGTAGCCGGATCCTCAGTCATCATCTCGGAAACCGGTAATTTAAGGCCTTTTTGCCCCTTTCCCGCTGTTCCAAAGACCAAATCACTATCAGTTATGATTCCTTTCAGATTTCGGTCATCATCACAGACCAGAACACATCGAATATGCTTTTGCAACATTATTCTTGAGACTTCGACAATTGAAGTATTAGGTAAGACGGTTACTATATCCTTTGTCATTATCGATCTTACCTTACCGTCTTGACCTTTCATTATCGCCTCCAAAGAGCCCGAGAGAAATCATGCTTCCTTATTACCTGTCATTTTTACTACATGGTTTACATAGCATCGATTTCCGCTCGTAGTCGCGCAAAATCTCCTTCGAATCTTTCCCTCGACCGCTGAGAAATATTTAGATCATTCATTCTCAGCCGAGCCGCCACAAGTGCCATTAGCGCTTCTTTTTTCTTCCTTGCACCAATTAAGGCCTCGATGTCCCGCAATAAATTCGAAAAACCTACTTCCTCAACAGAACTGGGCCTTTGTTCTTGTTCTTGCTCGTTCTCCTTTAAACGCCTCAACGAAGAAACAAGTTCATCATCTTCAAAACTTGACCTATAACCCCGAAAAACACGTAATATAGCACTCACCCTCTTTCTACATAGTATTACCCCAACAATCCCGCTTCACTAGTGTAACAGCTGAAATAAATATTCTCAACCAAAAAAACGCGTTACTTCATCAATATCTTTAAATCTACTAAGATAACGTCCTGAAGATTATTATAAATGCTTTGCGAGGATTCCCTATATTGCAACCTGTTTTAGGAATTCAAACATGCCGATTTTGATAAGTTGCATACATATTTTGACAAACAAATGTCATGGGGATCTATTCGAGGTACCATTTATACTCTTAAAAATAGCTATCTATTATCCATTCTCTGGAATTTAAACGCCTTTACTACAATTTCCGCATTATTGCCGTCAGATGGAGCGTTTCCCTCGTTGAGCCAAAAATCAATTAACACTTTTTCATTACCCGGCGGAGGAATATTGGTGCCGGTATTCCTCCACGACTCTATAATGCTTTCTTTTGATGGCGGCGATATGTCATGTCCCCTAAAGCTCTGAAAGAATATGTAATCTTCATTCCATTCAAAAACATGTGTTGTATCCCCGGCATCCGCGTCTATTTTAAACCTTTTTATATTTCCGGCTTCTTCCCATGGCTGTACTGTATACTGCGCGTTTAGTTTCTCGTCCTGCCCCCATTTCGCGAACTCTATATCAATCTCTCTATGGTAATACTTCGAGTCTTTATCCCAGGTAAAAAGTCCTACAACTACATTCTTATCCAGCTTTTCCGGACTTCCAGTGGTCTGAAAAATATATCTTCCGTATCCCAATGAGACTTTGGTCATAACCTCACTGCAATACCATCTTCCGTCTTTCTTTGTTATTTTTAGATGCAGTTGACCTTTCCTGTCTATCCATACATCATCTTCGCTACCGGAAAAATAATTTGGGCCCGGTCCTGCTAACGTATCGCTATACGGTCTAACTTCCCATTCATAGCCGGAAAACCAAATCTTTCTACGATTGTGTTCCTCGGAATCATTTCGAAGAACCAAGGTCATTGCTACTGCTATTATTATGATTAGAATCCATTTTATCGATTTCACCACTAAGGATCACCCTTAATAGTATTTCTCTCGGAAATTTCCCTTCGCCCTACGCTCTCTTTCGAATGAAAACCTAAGGATATTATACATTCAAATAACATATCCTTATACAAATTATCTATCGTTAGTAAATTTGGATTGAAATAGAAGCGAAATTCTACAGGTTTCTGAGGTTGCCGGACTATTGCGGATTAGATATATCATTATTTAAGAATTTATTTAACGACATTATGATGTCATATCAAATCCGATGGTTCTTTCTATTTCCCTTTGCTTTTCGGCTAATAGGTCTTTTTCCATTTGTTCTGGATCTTCCTCTCGCTTAAGACCAATGGTGTCGGCTGACTTATTTAAGGTTTCTTCCAGCACCATTTTTAGGGTTAGCTTCTCAGCATAGGAAAGGCTGCAAATTATTTCCCGCTTTTGCTCACAGCTCAATTCACTTCCAAGCAGAGGAATTAATAAGTTCAGTAACTTCTTGATCGTATCCTTTTCGGTATCTTCCATTGCGCGTATGGCACCACTTCTCTGATCTTTGTTTAAGTCTCGTTCAATCAGATGTAGCAATATGTCTTTTCCTGCCCCGGTCATTACCTCATCCGAGCTTATCTGTAAAGTTCTGTCTTCTATTGCTACCGACCTGTCAGGCAGGGCGTGAATGGTACGTGGACCATACTGCATTGTCGGGCCGTCTCCTCTGATATAAGTAATGTATAAATAAGCCCTCATGACCATTACCATCATCTCATATAACGGAAATAGCAATAACCAGGGTAATGTGCTTTTCTTTAAACCTTTAGGCGCTAAAACAAATATGCTGTATAAATAGACCCCTAGAGTAAACGCGATCCCAAAAGACGTGTATATCGAAAGATCCCTTAATAAATTTGGTGTAGGATAAAATATTAGATAAATGATGGGTATAACTAAAGCCACAAAGACCAGGAATGTCATTGGATATCCCAGATATCCGTAGAACATCCATGGCTTTTTAACAGCGAATTTTCTCATTAGCCGCCATACCTGCAGATAGCCATACAGCCATCGAAGCCGCTGATTTATCCACCCTTTCATTGTAGCCGGCGCCTTTGTTTCACTGGTTGCATCCGGTGCAAATACGACTTTCCAGCCCGATTCTCGAATTAGGCAAGTTTGATCGCAATCTTCAACAATCGTCCGATGACTGGATGGATTGTCAATTAGCAGTTGCCTGCGAGCCGCGAAGATTGCCCCGGGGCAAATAACCACATCGCCGGTAAAACTCTGGCATCCTCGGAACAGTATTTGTTCAATCACATACTCTATTTGAGAAAATCTAGTAATCCATGATTCTTCTTCATTGGATACGGATATAAAACCGGCGACAGCTCCAACTTCAGGATCAGCCAGAAATCTCTCCACTATTTTCTCCACGGCCTGTTCATCCAGGTAACTATCTCCGTCAGTCGAAACAATAATCTCTCCGGTCGCAGCTTTAACACAACTATTTAGAGCACTTGGCTTTCCCCTATTTACCTGTTTAACACCAATGATATTATTATGCCTCAAGGTCTCAGATTTGATAATCTCAAAAGTGTCGTCATGAGAGCCGTCGTCCATAACAATAATCTCTACCGGTCCGGGATAACTCTGATTCCTGGCACATCTAATAGCCTGAACCGCCATTTCCCCTTCATTGAACATCGGTATAACAATACTTACTTTTGGTAAACCTCCGCCGTTAGCCAGGTGAACTACGCCTTTTCTCCACGTCTTTCTATCCTTAAAACGATCGGCAGTCGCCAGGCAGGCAAAGAATATCCTGGAAAATACCACACTGAACAAGAAAAGTATCCAAAGCGCCTGAAAAAGAGTGGTAAACGCAACTGGCTGTTTTTTGTAGAACCTTGGAGTAACACCCAAAACCAGACTTGCTTTATCGTCATGCCGATGCCTGAAGTCCAGCAATGACTTCAACTCATCATCCGAGGTCTGAATATTTACATCGTCCACTCGTATCATTACAGTCGATTTTCTGTCTTTGAGATAGGATTCCAGAAGCTTTTCCGTATATTTATTATAATCCTGCATATGCAGCAATATCCCCGCCGGCTGTAGTTTTTTTAATTCCTTAAGCGCTTTCGTGTATCGTGGATCGTCAAAGGAAGACATATCTCGCCACATCCAGGTAACTTCCAAAATAGGGCAATCCAATATGTAAAGATCGTTTTCTGCCGCGGCTTTATATAATGAATCATTTGTCTTTCCGCCCGGAGGAATAAAGAGCTTTGGCTTAAGGTTCATCTCAGAAAATATTTTTTGGGATTTTTCTATTCTTGTCGCTGTTTCATTGTAAGACAGACCTTCAAACTCATCTGCAAATGATCCGCTTTGTGGATTTTGATGGTCGTAACCGTGCATAGCTAGAAAAACACTGGTTTCTTCTAAGCCGACGTTTGCCAAGGCATCACCATCAAATATACCGTCGTAGTCAATTGAAGGAATAATTTGTGGGATAACTTTCTCGCCTTGATTAAGTGGTTGAATAGTAAGGTAATCAAGAATTGCCCAGTTGTCTTCAGCGCTGACTATAATATCATTAGCGCCTTTTTCCAGATACACATTATTTATATGCTGATAACCCCATACAATATCTTTTGTGGTTGCTTCATTCTCATACGGGCCGGTTGTTACAACCGTCCCACGTGACACAGTATATGCATGCCCGCCTATAGTATACTTATATGCGTTTTCATCCGTATTTGACGTACCACCGCGTAAGTAATTTCCTGTTTTTATCCTAAAACTTAGGTTGTAATCTCCAGCTTGAGGAACATATACCGTCAGTTTTATAGCATCTCCCTTATCCGGGAGAGGTATAGAAGCAAAACTGTCATTTTTAAGATCGTCTTCTTCGCCCACTAGTCTTTTAATGTTAGCAATATTACCTGCCTCACTATACAATGAGCATATTGCTTCTATTTCTGCCTTATCATTAAGAACGTATTCCTTGAACTGATCAAAAGTAGTTGTGTTTACCGGTAATCCCGCTTTTATTTCATATAAACAATCTTGGTTATAACTTGCGTATCCTCCCCCGTTGCTCAAGTAAGGACCTCCAACCGACCTTGCTCCGATATATCCAGCATCTTTTACAGCCTGGATTACTCTATCGTTACAAGCGCCGTACGGGTAGACGAATGTGTCAACATCAAATCCCCATTCCGCAAGGATCTGTTTGCTTTCCACAATTTCCTTTTTTAGCTGCTTGTCGTCCACAGTGGTCAAATCAGGATGACTTATTGAGTGACTTGATATCTCTATCCCAAAATCTTCTATTTCTTCCAGTTGAGTTACACTCATGTGACCGGGAGTGTTTATCAAATTAGTTTCTACCGCAATTGTGGCTGTGAACTTGTATTTTTTTAAAATCGGAAAGGCAATATCGTAGAACCAATTGCTAGTGGTATCTGAATATATCAATACGGCTTTGGGGGATACTTGCCTGCCTTCTCTTATAGTTTTAATAAATTCCTTTAGGGTAATGGGAAAGTACCCATTTTCAGCTAAGTACTTTATATTGCTTTCATACATTTCAGAACTGACATAATATTTGTCTTCCGGCCTATATGGTAACCTCGCTAGTTTTGTTAATTGAGTATATTCTTTCCCCGAAGTTCCGACTCCGCTTTTCAGTACTCTAACCAAATCTTCATTTTCGGTGATATTTACCTTTGATCGTGTATTTAATACCGAATCCAACAAGGATGGAATCTTATCCACCATGACAGTAAAAAGAAAGGCAACAATGGTTGAAAGAACCAGGACAATTACTATTTGCTTTCTATTTTTTCCACTTTTTTCACTCTTCATAATCATCTTCGCACTTCGCTGTACTTTTATTTTTCAATCACACGCCAAATTACGCTCTGATGCCACCAGCTTGCTTATACAGCCAGCCAAAATTCGCAAAAAAGCCTTCTGTAAATGCGCATCTAAGCAGCCAAGTCCTTTTTAAGCATGATATTATTTTTTTTCGCTATTTCTTAATGTAGGTACTGTGAGGATTAGAATCACGGGTATGCTACGTGAAAAGAGGCCCCTTCCCGACACACTCTTGCTAGTCTAGCCCAGCTTTATTAATTACTTCGTTTGGTAAATAATCTGTTGCTAATCATATTGTATTAAATTTTTAACAAACAACACTCAACTGATATTGGCACATTCTTCTTGTCTTTACCTATATTATTACAGCAAAAAACCAGCTCATAGATATAAATATAACTTAAGCTGGCTTGAGAATATTTCCAATGCTACTTTCACTCGATCTTCTTCCTTTGCCACCCCTCCGTTTCCATAATTAAACCTAATTATAGCATGTTTTAAGCTTATTTTAAATGAATTATGGCACCTTATAACTCATCTTTGCTAATTTTAAATATCTATAGAAATTCCTTCCTTCGTATAACCATAAGGATGTAAGAGCTGTGTTTGAACAAATGGTGATAATTATTGCCGTTCGTTAAAATTTGCAGATACTTTTATTATGGGTCCTGCAATAATAGGTCGAACTTAAAAATTATAATGTAACTGCGTATTCATATAATTTGGTGGCGCATGCGGGAGTCGAACCCGCGATCTCCGCCTTGAGAGGGCGGTGTCCTAGGCCACTAGACGAATGCGCCATTTCTTCTCCAATTAGGATCGGCTATAAGAAAAGGGATTGAAGCGCCTATAGCTCAAGCATACTCAGAATATCTTACAGAAAAGACCAGAGAAAGACAAGGTTTAAGCTGCTGTAGTAGTAATTATTCACAAAAAAAGCGCCGGTTGGAGGGCGCTATATGATACTGAAGCAGTATCTTAGAACCTTCAAGGAGTTAGTCGATTTGCTCGCCTTCCGTGTAAGTTTCCATCTCTGTAGATGAAACTCTATAAATATTTTCCCACTTCAAACCCAACCCGGTAAAAGTAGTGGACGATGTAATCCATCTTCTGTAATAAGTTCCTCCCGAATAATCGGTTATATAAACTCTGCTGTCACCCCGTACTTTTACCAGACTTCCCTCTCTTGCTTGAAGAACTTCATCCTCTTCATATGAATTCATTTCACTTTCAGAAATACTAATTACCGAATTAATATCAAATTCATAGGAATCAAAGGTAAAAAGAGTGGCAATCCATTGTTTCTTTCCATCTCTCAACCAGTATATTTTAGGTGATGATGAAATTTTGACAAGGCACCCATTGGGATGAGTGCTTGTTGATTCTATCGGGCTTGATGAGGCATATTCCTGAATTTCTTGATCTGTTATAGTGCGAATATTTTCCCATTTCAATCCCAGACCATTAAATACCTGACCGGAGTTTATCCATCTTCTATAGTAGTCAGCCCCCTGACTATCAACAATATATACCCGATTGGAACTGATGCTTTTAATCAAAGTTCCTGCTCTTGCCTTTATAGTATCGCCATCCGGATAAAAAGAGAGCTCGTCATCGCTAACAGTAGCAACGTCGCTAAACTTATGGCCATGCGATAAAAAGGCCAAAGACGATTTAATCCAACATTTATTTCCTCCCTGCAGCAAATAAACCTTGGGAGAAGATTCCCCTTTGATTAGCAGTCCGTTTGGCCTAGCTTCATATATCCTAATCGGCTGAGACCAGGCTTTAGCCACTCCGGCGCCATCTAAAATCTCTATCCTTACATACTGCTCGTTGCCGTCTACAGTATAACTATCAGATAGGGCATCGGTTGTTTTGATTACTACACCATTTTTCTTTATCCATTTGATCTTGCTGCCGTTTGTTGTTTGTGCGCTAATTGTATCATCTACAACTGTAACATCTAGATCAAAGCCTCTTGAAGAATAGAAATTACCCGCTCTAATTTGGTCAAGAATTTCTTCTTTTGCCGGGGATGCATCAGCTGAGTTCAATATAATGTATGCCCGTCCTCTGTCGGTCAGCTGATGGCTGTCATCAGCACCGAATCCCCAAACCAATTTCCCGGCACTTAATGCGCAATCCCATTTGCTTGTGGAGTCTATTCCTCCTCCGTTGTAAATCTCTAACCCAAGATAATTAGTTAGATTTACAACCGATGAATCACTCCAACCTCCTGTGCTTCGACTGGCATGATTAAGGATGGTTATTCCCCCCTGGCTTTTCGCGTTGTTAATTCTTGTCTGGTCACTACCGGAATTTATTGGATTTATGATATCGATGTGATTCATATGTCCCGAGCTGCCATCGCGGGAATCTTCCTCGGCACCTCCCAGCCAAACAATACCGCTTACGCCCGGATTCGGAGTCAAATAGTCATGATCGGTTATAGTGTAGAAATCATACCCATTATCCACATACCATTGTCCAACCACAGAAGGAGAATCAAATCCATCTGAATTGGTAGTATGACAATGTAAGTTGCCCTTGAAGTTATATTGATAGCCCTTATGGGGATTACCAATCAGGATGGTTTGCGCATAAGCCGGCCCAACATCAATAAGAATTACAAAAAATAGCTGGCTAACTGCTAAAAGAAAAGATAAAAAGAAGAAAAACAGCGCTTTTGCGACCCTTTTACTCGCTTTTTTCACCGAAAAAACCTGGTTTTTCAGATTGGGTATCGCCTTTTTTTGACAAAACATATCACTGATCACCTGAAATGGATTTGCATGCCTAATATTTATATCGACACTTGCTCCATTTCAAAAAAATAGCCGAGGATATTAATTAAGATTTTTCATCTTGGAGATTGTTTTTTGGTTATGCATGAGGATTTTATTGTATTTCCTTCTTAAGAACATTAAAGAATTTATCTTTTGCTTCGCGCTCGATCCATGGATGATGTCCGCATTTTTCTAATAAAATAAATTTGAAGTCTTTTAAAACATCAGATAATGGTGTTTTAACGCCATCAATTGGGTGGGGATCGCAATCTCCGTGAATTGCCACTACCGGACACTGTATTTTTTTGCCTAATTTCAGAAGTCTACCGCTTTTTCTTAAGCTTTCTGCTTCTTCCCAAATTTGCCTGTAAATATGGTATTGACACTCAATAATCTCGTTTTCGCTAGGTAGAGGCTCGTATGAATCAGACTTCAATATAATCTCACCGAGTCTGGCAAATACTGTATTTTTATCTCTTATGTTTGGATTATCTAAATTCTCCGAAAGCATATTTACTTCTTGCTGTTCTTTTTCCGTCAATCGACTTAATCTGGTTTTCATAATATCGGCCGCATATTTATCTTCGAATACACCGCTACTTATCAGTATCAACTTCTTTACCAAAGATGGGTTTTGAGCTGTATAAATAAAGCCAAGCATGGCACCCCAGGAGTAACCGATTAGGATAATGGGAGGATTACCATAATTTGCCAATACATCTTTTAATTCCTCAATTTGTCCTTTGATGGTAGATTTTGTTTGGAGTGGCTCCAATACGCCGTATGATTTGGAGAGCTCTCTGGCTACAGGCGCCATTTCACCCGGAGCACCCGGTCCTCCATGAATAACTGCTATATTGAACGGCGCATTCCCGTATTTTCTTAGATTTTCCATATTTTAACCTTGGATGTTTTATGGATATAGTGACTTAAAATGAGATGCTTTTCAACAGGCTAATATATTTAAAACAATCAGAGGGCAATTTTTCTAAAAAGTAGGGTAACTTGGCAGTTTACTGCAAATAGCAGTGCAAGCAGCACAACTTATTGGGCAATTCACTCATCTGGCTGGGGGAGAAGGATTCGAACCCTCGCACCAGGAGCCAGAGTCCTGTGTCCTACCACTAGACGATCCCCCAATATTCAAATTATTATGCAGCTCTCATGCTTAACAAACCCAAATACCGCTGCCATATTTATTCCCCTTATCTGGCCTAGAATAGATTTTAAACGCCACAGCCTATTCTATCAAGTGCTTTGTTTTCTCAATGCGCTCTAACACTACATCTTTTCCTAAAAGCTCCAGTGTTTCAAAAAGCGGCGGGCTAACCATTGTGCCCGTTGTAGCTACCCTAATAACCTGGAAAATAACGCGCGGCTTTAGATCCAGGTCTTGCTGTAATTTCCGAAGATTATCCTCAATTGCACTGTGTGACCAATCCCCTGTATTTTTTATAACACCATGCACTTTCTCCAGTATATTCAATATGCCTTCTTTGCGTAAAACCTTGTCAACCGCCGCTTTATCATATTGCAATTCCTTGCCAAAGAAGATCTCCAAACCGTCCGTTACGTCAGCAAGAGTCTTCATCCGCTCCTGGCGCATGCTTACCATTTTCACCAATCTATCCAACTCATCGCTGTCTATATCTTGTTTGTCTTCTAAAAAACCGGCTTTTTGCATAAAAGGAATGCACAGCTTGGTCAGTTCCGCAACCGGCACTTGCCTTATATAATGGCCGTTCATCCAATCCAGTTTCTCCATATCAAAGACCGCCGCGCTTTTCGACACCTTTTGCAGAGAAAATTTATCTATCAGTTCATCCACGGAAAAAAGCGTCGTGGCATCATCAAAAGACCAACCTAAAAGAGCAAGATAGTTTATTAGCGCTTCCGGAAGATATCCATTTGCTTTGAATTCCTCAACAGCAGTATCTCCATGCCGTTTACTAAGCGGAGCTTTGTCTTTGCCCAGGATCATCGGCAGATGAGCAAACTTCGGGACACTGAATCCTAGTTCCTTGTAGAGCAGAATTTGCTTTGGTGTGTTGGATAAGTGATCTTCTCCCCTTATAACATGGGTTATTCCCATTTCACCATCATCGACAACAGCAGCAAAGTTATATGTCGGTATGCCATCACTTCTGACCAAAATAAAATCATCGAGAAGTGAGTTTTCAAAAACTATCTCACCCCGTATCATATCCAAAACTACGGTTTTTCCCGCATCAGGCATTCTAAACCTTAAAGAGGGTTTTCGCCCTTCCTTCTTATAATCATCTATTTCCGAATCCGAAAGATTTATGCACCTTCTATCATAGCCCGGGTCCTGATTTTGCTTAAGAGCATTTTCCCTTCTCGCTGCCAGCTCTTCCGGCAGACAATAGCAATAATACGCCTTTTCTTTTTTTATAAGCTCTTCTGAGCCCTTGCAATAAAGATCCAACCTATCCATCTGATGATAAGGACCTTCATCCCAATTGAGACCCAACCATTTCATTGATGTCAATATGGCATCGATAGACTTTTTCGTTGACCGCGCTCGATCGGTATCCTCTATTCTTAAGACAAAAGAACCGCTCTTGTTTCGGGCAAAAAGCCAATTATATAAGGCGGTTCTGGCACCGCCGATGTGCAAGTGCCCCGTTGGACTGGGGGCAAATCTGACCTTTACCGGATTCTCATCGTCCTTTATTTTATCCAGGTCTGCTTGCAAATCCTTTTGAAATTGCTCCCCCTCTAACTTAACCCGCTTATTAGGAATAGCTTTGGTCGGAGGCGGCATCTTCTTCCTTATGCTTCTATATATTTCTTTTTCGCTTAAATCTTCTTTCTTCTTCATGTTTCTCAATCCCAGATAAAGAACCTATTTGTATTTTGCTATCACAAATAAAATTTCCGCGACGCAATATCTGATTACCTTTTTTAACTAACTCATTTGAATTTCTAAAGTTACCTGCTTTCTATCCGATAAAATAACAAAGCTCCAAGGGCGTAGAGAGGAAAATTCTGATAAATAATAAAGAGCTCTAAAAGCACCTTGGAGCTTTTACTTTTCAAGAAAAACTCCAAAATTAATCAATTTATCTTATAAGTCCAGTTCTCGACCATAATCATCAGCAAGACGCTGAACATCATCTTCTAAGGAATAACCAAACGCAATTTCCAGCACGCGGCAACTTTTTTCACTATTGGAAATGATTCTGTGGACTGTTTCCGCCGGTATGAAGATTTCCTCTCCTACCTTTGCGTCATGAGTTTCGTCCCCTATTTGAACTGTTACCCCTTCGTCCAAGACTACCCACATGTCACTGCGGAGATTATGCCAGTGTAGACTTGTTTCGTGGTGAGGATTTATGACAATCAACCTTACCGAACAAGTCTTATTGACCGAGTATTGCCTTATTTGGCCCCAAGGCTTTTCTATTTCCATGCATTTCCACTCCTAGATAATTTATATAACTCACAGCAACTTTTGTAAAGCTCAAAAGCCCTGTTTTGACCAATTTCCTTCTAAAATATCGATTTTCTTTTTACTTTTATTGTAGTGACTTGGCCAGGTTTGCCATCTCAATTGCTGATAGGGCGGCTTGCCAACCCTTATTGCCCGCTTTGGTACCCGCTCGCTCAATTGCCTGTTCAATAGTGTCGGCAGTTATAATCCCAAAAGCTACCGGGATGCCTGTATCATAATTGATTTTAGCAATTCCTTTAGATACTTCGCTACAAACATAATCAAAGTGAGGCGTTCCGCCTCTGATAACAACACCCAGACACACTATCGAATCGTATTTGCCTGACTCTGCCATCTTTTTTGCTGCCAGGGGCATCTCGAAAGATCCCGGCACCCAGGCAATATCAATATCTTTTTCTGATACGTCATGTCGCTTAAGAGCATCCAAAGCGCCATCCAGTAATCGTGTGCTCAAGAATTCATTGAATCGCCCGACTACAACTCCAAATTTCAATCCTTTGCCTATCAACTTACCTTCAAACGTCTTCATTTGACCTCCCTTTTAAATCAATCACCGTAAAATTACACGTCTTTAAATTCTCCACCAATAAAATCAGGACTTTCGTCCCCGAATATATGACTAAGTTTTTCCCTCTTAGCTCTTAGATAATCAGCATTTTGAGGATTCGGTTCGATTTCCAGCGGAACTCTTTCGGAAATTCTTAAGCCGTATCCTTCAAGACCAACAATTTTAGTGGGATTATTAGTCATGAGCTTTATTGAAGAAAGTCCCAGGTCGACCAAAATCTGTGCTCCTATACCGTAGTCTCTTAAATCAGGCGGAAAACCTAGTTCTTGATTGGCTTCCACGGTATCCTTGCCGTCTTCCTGCAATTTGTAGGCTTTTAGCTTATTTATCAGGCCGATTCCTCGTCCTTCCTGGCCGATTATATAGAGAAATACTCCGCATCCCTCTTCCTCGATCTTCTGAAGAGCTCGCTCGAGTTGAACGCCGCAATCACATCTAAGTGAATGAAACACGTCACCGGTCAAACACTCGGAATGAACCCGCACCAGAACATCTTGCTTCCCGGCAACTTCCCCTTTAACCAGAGCGATATGGCACTTTCCATCCAATATACTCTCATAACCCACTGCTTTAAAGTCGCCGTTCTTGGTAGGAAGACTTGCCTCGCTAACCCGTCTAACCAGCTTTTCCGTTTTACGCCGATATCGTATTAAATCGGCAATCGTAATCATCTTTAGGCCAAATTTCTCGGCAACCTTTTCTAATTGGGGAACCCTGGCCATCGTACCGTCTTCATTCATGATCTCGCAAATCACACCGGCCTTAAAAAATCCTGCCAGCTTGGCTAGATCAACGGTTGCCTCAGTATGTCCCGCTCTCTCTAAAACACCACCCTCTTTGGCTCTTAAAGGAAATACATGACCTGGCATAGCGATGTCTTCCGGTTTTGTTTCCGGATCAACAACCGCTTGGATAGTTGCTGCCCGATCCTGTGCGGATATACCGGTTGTTATCTTGTGTTTTGCTCCGATAGAAACGGTAAAGGCCGTCTCGTGCAAAGACGTGTTGAGTGACACCATCGCCGGTATCCTCAGTTCATCTAATCTCTTGGAGTCACAAGGCATACAGATCAGGCCACGGCCGTGTTTGGACATGAAGTTAATGTCATCAGCGGTCACTTGTTCCGCCGCCATCACAAAATCACCTTCATTTTCCCTGTCTTTGTCATCAACAACAATTACCATCCGTCCACCCTTAATATCTTTTATCGCCTCTTCGATGTGGCTAAAAACCATCATTTCACCTCCTTATTCCAAATAGCCGTACTTGTTAAGTAGATCTAAGGTAGAGTTTTTATGCTCTTTCAGTTCAGTCAAGTTCTTAACATATTTACCTATAATATCCGCTTCCAAATTGACCTTGCCGCCCTTCTCCCTGATACCAAGAGTGGTCACTTCAGCAGTATGAGGAATTATCGAAACAAAAAAATAATTGTCGAGTGTCTCAGCGACGGTCAAACTTACCCCGTCAACTGCAATCGAGCCCCGTGGCACTAGATAATCCACAATATCATTAGGCGCGGAAATCTTGAAAATAAGGGAATTACCCGATTTTTTCTTTTCCATTACTATTCCGACCTGATCAACATGGCCTAACACAAAGTGTCCACCCATCCTATCCGATACCCTTAAAGCCCGTTCAAGGTTAACACGCTCGCCCGTTTTCAGATAACCAAGATTGGTTTTTTCAAATGTCTGAGGCATTACATCAGCTATAAAGGAGCGCTCGTTCAGATTAGATACAGTAAGACATGCACCATTAACCGCAACCGAATCACCTATCTTTAAATCACCGGTTATTTCCGACGCAGCAATTTTGATATTCGACTTCACGGATGAAGTTGTGATTGCCTTCACCTCACCCAGTTCTTCAATTATTCCGGTAAACATAGGCATCTCCCCAAATCATAGTATTTGGTACTTCCGAGCAATAGGATAAGCTTCTACCATCAAATCATCGCCGCTTTTTCCTATGCTTGCTATTCTTGTTGTATAATCCCCATCCGAAAAACCGCAACTGGAACCCACTAGACCGGGCGCATCACTATTTCCGAAAATTGCAGGAGCAATAAATAGGAGCATTTTATCAATCAATCCCTCTTTTAGAGCACAACTATTTATCGCCGCACCTCCTTCCCAGAGAACACTGGCCACATTTCGTTTCCCCAGCTCCTTTAGTAGTCCGGAAATATCCACCAGACCGTTCCGGCCAGGCAAATAAAGCACTTCCACACCTTTCTTTTCCAATGCTGTTTTGCTTTGCTTGTCAATGTTAGCGCACGCAATAAGCGTATCAATTTCACCGGCACTTTCCACAATTTTTGAATCAAGCGGGATACGCAAATTACTGTCTATAACAACACGGAGAGGATTATTCGTTTCTTTTCCGTCTACCCTTGATGTCAATAGGGGGTCGTCTATTAAAACAGTTCCGATCCCTACAATGACCGCATCATGTTGGTCCCTTAATTCATGCACTATCCTAATTGATTCTTTGCTGCTGATCTGAGTACGCTTGCCTTTTCGTATAGCGATTTTTCCATCCAGGCTCATTGCCGCTTTAAGCAATACAAACGGATACCCTGTAGTTATGTATTTAATATATATCTCGTTTTGTCTGGATATTTCTTCTTCCAAAATTCCGGTCTTTACCTTAATGCCAGATTCTTCCAATTCCAAGATTCCTTTGCCGCATACACGAGGATTAGGATCCTCCATTCCGATAATTACTTCTCTAATGCCCGATTTTGTTAAGGCTCCTGTACAAGCTGGGGTTCTTCCCTGAAAACAGCAGGGCTCGAGAGTAACATACATCATGGCACCACTTGCCATTTTTCCGGCTTGGCTAAGCGCATCGACCTCGGCATGAGGACCTCCGGCTTTTTGATGATATCCTTCGGCCACTATTTCACCGTCTTTTACAATTACCGCGCCCACAAGTGGATTAGGGCTGGTTCTACCCCGTCCTTTTTCCGCTAGTTCGATTGCCCTCTGCATAAATAAATAATCCATCTAAACTCCAATTAAAAAAGCCCTTTTTCAAGGGCAAGATATAAAAGGCTAATAAAGCGAGAATATAGCAAACTATTCAGCTTTGTTAAGCTCCTTCTCCCATCCAGACTATACTGTCGGCCCCGGACTTTCACCAGGTCGGCCCTCTTATTTTATTTCAGAGGGTTCGCGGGCTTTACCGCCGGTCGGGAATTCTCCATTGCCGATGTGATATCCGCTGGAGTCACCCTGCCCTGAAGGATAACCGTATTATATTGGGTAAGATATTAGCAGATAAGAATTGACTATGCAAGCAAGGCTTGCTCTTTTATACGCTTGATAGCACTTGTTATACCATCCTTATTACAAAAAACCGCGGATCCGGCCACTAAAATATTGGCTCCGGCTTCTGCGACTTCCGCGGCATTCTCCTCAGTTACACCCCCATCAAGCTCAATATCGACTGCAAGCTCCCTGGCATCAATCATTCTTCTTAAGTTTCTAACCTTGTCTACTGCCTGAGGAATAAACTTCTGCCCCCCGAATCCCGGATTCACCGACATTACTACCACAAAATCGATTTCACTTACAATATCATCCAGGCAGTAAAGCGGCGTTGCGGGATTCAATGCCACTCCGGCTTTTATGTCATAGCTTCTGATGTTCTGGATAAGACGATGCAGATGGGGACACGCTTCAACATGAACGGCTAGAAGATCGCTTCCGGCATTAACAAAATCATCCAGGAACAATTCGGGATTATCAATCATCAGATGTACATCCAGGGGAAGACTGGTGCATGCTTTTATGGCTTTGACAACAAGCGGTCCGATGGTAAGATTCGGAACAAAATGACCGTCCATGACATCCACGTGGATATAATCCGCGCCTGCTTTCTCAGCCTCTTCGATTTGATCTCTTAAACAAGCAAAATCGGCAGATAGAATAGATGGCGCAATTTTAATATTAGTCATCACTTCAGCTCCTTATTCATTACCGCTTGTCTTCTTTTATCTATTTACTTTTAATCATTCTGGCAATAAACAGTCCGTCGGTTCCATGTTTGTGAGGCAAAAGCTGCACCCATTTATACGGTTCTCCGTTTTGCAAAGCATTCGGTAAGTATTTTACCGCATCATCTAAGACAAATTCAGGATTGCTCTGCAAAAATCCTTCAACAACCTCTATTCCTTCCTGGTGGGTAATTGTACAAACCGAATAAACGATTACTCCGCCCGGTTTTATTAGCATAGCAGCCGTTTTCAGCAGATCTGACTGCAGAATTGACAATTCCTCTATTTGATCAAGATCTTTTTTCCATCTTGCGTCCGGCCTTCTTGCCAAAACACCAAGCCCCGAGCAAGGCGCATCGATTATGATTCTATCTATCGGCTCCTTTATCTTTGATTTAAGCTTAGTTCCGTCACTTTGTATAGTCTCGATAATTCCAATTCCCAGGCGAGCAACATTATCTCTTACCAAATTCAGTCTTTTGGGATTGATATCAACTGCAATTATTTTTCCTCTATCATTCATCATTTCGGCAATATGGGTGGCTTTGCCTCCCGGTGCCGCACACAGATCTAATATTGTCTCGCCTTCCTGGGGAGCAAGAATATGGCTGACCATCATGGAACTCTCGTCTTGCACAAAAAATAAACCTTCTTTGAACTCGGGCAATGTGCTTATTTCACCTGTTTCCGCAATCATAATGCTTTCCGGTACCAATTTACTCTCAGTAGCCTGAACTGCTTTGTTGGATAGAGTTTTAATTAAGTCGTCTCTTGATGTCTTTAAGCGATTCGCCCTGATAGTTAGGTGGGGACGTTGATTATCTGCCCTACAAAGTCGTCTGGCTTCTTCCAACCCGAAGTCTTCGATCCACATCTCTACCAGCCATTTGGGGTGGGAATGCTTGAGGGAAATGTAAGAAATAGGATCTTCTTTTTGATCGGGCCAGGGTAGTTTGTCTTTCTTCCTAACAATAGTCCTCATAAGCCCATTGGTAAAAGAGGCAAGGCCTTTATGAAAAAACTTCTTGGCCAATTCGGTTGATTCATTACAAATTGCGTGAGGTGCAACTCTGGTATAGAAAATCTGATAACAACCGAGCCTTAAAATATCAAGGGCTTGTAAGGGTATTTTACTCAATTCACGTGAGGAATATTGGGTCAGTATCCAATCAAGTGTTCCTTCGCGACGCAATGTGCCGTAAACAAGCTCGGTAACAAAAGCCCTATCCCTTTTAGAGAGGCTGCTTTTTGCCAGCAATTTTGATAGAAGCAGATTTGCGTATCCGTCATCCTTATGAACCCCGTGTATTATCTCCAGAGCTATTTCACGAGCAGACCGATTATCTGTAACCATTATTTTTCACTTATCAGATATTTCCTGCTATTCCAGCTTTTCACCCATTTTAACAGGATGCCCACACAATAATTCGGGAGCTGTCATCTTTCTTTTATTCTCAGGTTGCACTACGGTAAGAACGAGCGGCTTATCAATTGTAGCAACCATTATTCCGTCATCTTTAAAACCAACAATAGAGCCGACTTTCCCTATCTCTCCCTCGGATTCTTCCGCGATTCTTGCTTCCCATACCTTCAAGCGACTACCGCTTAAATAGGTATACGCGCCGGGAAACGGATTCAGCGCTCTTATTAAATTATTCAAATTCAACGAAGGTCTTGACCAGTCCAACAATGCTTCTTCTTTTTCTATTTTAGGAGCGTATGAAGCCTTTCCTTCATCCTGTTTCCGCGGGACAATTTTGCCTTCGGCCATGCCGGTCAGCGTTTCCAGCAACAGCTTTGCTCCTGCATATGAGAGCTTTTTTGCCAACTCTCCGGATGTATCTTCTTCCGCGATCTCGACATGTTTTTGTAATAGTATGTCTCCTGTATCCATTCCTTCATCTAAAAGCATGGTTGTGATTCCGGTCTCTTTGCACCCGTCCATGATTGCTCTCTGAATCGGAGCCGCACCTCTATAGCTGGGTAAAAAGGAAGCGTGCACATTAATGCATCCGTGCGGGGAAACCGCGAGTATCCATTTTGGAACAATTCTTCCATAAGCCACAACAACAATCACGTCAGGCTTAGCATTTACTATCTTCTCTCTAAACAAATCCACATTTAGATCGGCAGGTTGGAGAACAGGCAGATTGTTGTTTTGGGCAAATTCTTTAACCGGGGGAGGCTGTAGATGAAGATGACGTCCTTTCGGACGATCCGGTTGAGTTACAACCGATATAATTTCATGCTCTGAGTTCATTAACTCATTAAGACTTGGTACTGCAAAATCCGGGGTACCCATAAAGATTATTCGCATATTTGCTCCGTATAATTTACATAAGCAACCGAAGTGTTTGAATTCTAATAAATCACTGAATCTCTAAGATCCTTTAATGCTCTGCGTTTTTCCTTTTTTTCCGTTCTGTCTAAAATAACAACTCCGTTTAAGTGGTCTATTTCGTGTTGGAGAACTCTTGCCTCTAAATCTTCCGCGTTAATTTCAATATCATTACCATCCGGATCTTTAGCCTTTACCTTAACCCGGATAGGACGGCTTATGAGAACTCTTACTTCCCCAAAACTAAGACAGCCCTCTTCCTCTTCCTCGCACTCATCACTCGCCCATATAATCTCAGGATTTATACATACGCACAATCCATTACCCACATCATAGGTGATAACCCTCTTTAGAATTCCTATTTGATTTGCCGCAAGCCCCGCTCCCGGAGCGCCATACATAGTATCGCTCATATTCTTAGCAAGATCTTTGATCTCCTGATTAATTTTTAATACCGGAGATGCTTTTTCCTTCAGCACCGGATCTCCATGTTTCCTAATAGAAAAAATTGCCATTTTCTCTCCAAATTCGCTATCATTTACGATTTCTTCACTGCTATATACTATAACATCCAAACAGGATCAATATCCACAATCACACTAATCTCCTTGCCCGGAGCGCGAAAATCAATCTGACGATAATTATCCCTTAAAAACCGGCTGACCGCCTGTGTGTCAGTAACTTTCAATACCAAATGCCATCTATAACGATTTCTAACCCTGGAAAGCGGTGCCGGTGCCGGGCCCAGTACGCTTATTACTTCTTTTGGCTTGTTTTTTTCAATGAATTTACTGATTTTATCGGCCGCATCCTCGACTTTTGATTCATCCTTACCCGATACCAATATATTAACAAGCCTGCAAAACGGCGGGTACCGCAATTCTCTTCTGAGCTCCACTTCCTTTTGGTAAAAACTATCGTAATCACTATGCAATAAGGCCTCTATGGCGTAGTTATCGGGAAGGTAAGTCTGAAGAACAACTTTTCCCGGTTGTTTGCCTCTTCCCGCTCTCCCGCTCACCTGCATTAACAACTGAAAAGTCCTTTCGGCAGCCCTGAAATCCGGAAGATTTAAGGCAGTGTCACCATTTATAATGCCAACCAATGTTACCTCGGGAAAATCAAGCCCTTTAGCAATCATCTGAGTGCCCAACAGAACACTGTTCTTCTTTTTCTTGAACTCAATTAGCTTCTTGCGATGTGAATCTCTACCTGTTGTGGTATCCGCGTCCATTCTTATAATCGACAAATCAGGATACAGCCTTTTTAGCTCACTCTCTACTTTCTGCGTTCCAACTCCAAAATCGCGAATCCTAACACTTCCGCAGCTTGGACATACTTCCGGCGCTAGCTCCGAATAACTACAATGATGACAAAGCAGTCTCACCATATCCCGGTGATAAGTAAGAGATACTGCACACCGCCTGCATTTAGGCACAAAACCACAATCCCGGCACAATAAAAAGCTCGAATACCCTCTCCGATTAAGAAAAAGTATGAATTTGCTTCCATTATCCAGGCACTTTGTCATTTCTTCCTGTAAATTTTGACTAAAAATGCCTTTATTGCCCCGCCTGAATTCTTCTCTCATGTCCACAACTTCAACAGTAGGCAGTTTTCTGTTTTCCACTCTTTTTCCCAGGAAAATACGATGATAAGCCCCTTGTTCCACCTGAAATCTGCTTTCAATAGCAGGCGTCGCGCTCCCTAAAACAACCGGACATCCATTGAGTTCCGCTCTTTTTAGAGCGACAGCTACCGCATTGTACCTGGGATTTTTATTCTGTTTATACGTTGTTTCGTGTTCCTCATCAACCACAATTACTCCCAGGTTCTCCAGAGGAGCAAACAAAGCGGATCTCGCGCCAATAACCACTTTGTATTTTCCCTTTCGCACCCGTCTCCACTGATCATATCGCTCTCCTGTTCCCAATCCACTATGAAGAACAGCCACTTTATCATCAAATGCTTGCCTGAATCGATGCGCTGTTTGCGGGGTTAACGCTATTTCCGGTACCAAAACTATCGCTGTCTTGCCGAACTTAAGAGCTTCTTCAATAACTTTTATATATATTTCCGTCTTACCGCTTCCGGTAATACCCTGCAACAAAAATACTTTGAATTCATCATTGCTAATACTCTCATTGATAGTCCGAACAGCTTCTACTTGCTCCTTGGTTAATGTTGTTTTTTCTCTTATCTCCTCGGGATAATAGAAATCAGGCTCCCTATATGTTAAATCAAAGCAAGGAGTAACTATGCCTTTCTTTATTAATGATTTAAGGGATTCTCTCGACGCTCCCGATGCCGAGAGTAGCTCGTGCGCAGATATTTTGGGTTTATCAATTAGGACTTTTAAGATGGCGAATTGCTTGGGGGCTTTTACTAGCAGTTTGTCCAAGATTGAAATAGCTTCTTCATTGGATATGGACAGTTGAATGTGTTCTTCTTTTTTAACATTTACCCGTGGTTCACTTGCCTCATATTTTCTTTTAATGTGGCCGCATTTCTCCAATACTCTTAATGTAGGCAATGCTTTCTGCCCAAGATGCTTTCGTAGTTCAGGGAGAGCTACTTTTCCTTCTTTTTCCGCCAAATATAATATGATTTCCTTCTGCCGAGACGCCCGCGGAGATATCTTTTTCAATATCGCCTCTGCCGGTTTATTTAATAAGATGTATTGATTTAGATGACGTCCTCTGCCAGGAGGCAATGCAAGCTTTAATGCCTGACCAAAAGTAGTAAGATAATACAAACTGATCCACTTGCAGAGTTCGACGATTTCCTGATCGAACACCGGTTGTTCGTCAAGAACTTCTAAAATATCGCTAAGAGAAGGGATAGTCGTCTCATTTGTAAGTTCAATTACATATCCCAGTTGATGGGAATACCCAAACCTAACCAGGACTATAGAACCGATGTCCACCCGATTGGAGAGGTCGGCCGGAATCGAGTATTCGAAAGGACGGTCTATTTCCTGAGATGGGAGATCTATTATGACTTTAGCAAATCCCTTATTCTTCACTGCTGCTCCAGTAGTCGACCAAATGATGGTTATGCCTCGCTCCTGATAATACTTAAACATCCCTTGCTGAAAAATGAAAGAGAAATCGTATAAAAAAAGGATCAAATCAATGCTTTTACTCACATTTTGTTAAGTTTTTATCGGATTTTTGCCGATAATTTAGGTGAAGTCCCAAGCTGGTGGGAGTGCCCCTCCCCCACCTCTTGGGACCTTAATTTATACAATTATCACTCCCCATTTTTTCAACGTTTCTTTAAAACCTCCGCTTAATCTTAGCAGACCTTTATAAAAGCATAAATTTATCCTTTTCATTTAACATTTGAAATGATAGACTAGGGCAAAACAGCGTTGAAGGAGGTCACATGCCCGAAATGTCGGAAGAAAAAAATACCACCGAAGAAACCCCTGAAGAAACAAACCAAACGGCAAAGACTCAGAAAGAAAAATCGGCACAAAGAGAAGTAGCTTATGCTAAAGAAGCACAAGCACGATCAGGGCTGAAAACCGCACAGTTTGTCGACTACATATACTGGGTCATTATGGCTATGATTATTGTGCGCTTTGTTTTTAAGCTGATTGGCGCAAATGCTGAAAACGCATTGGTTAAAATATTATATGCCGCCAGTGATCCGTTTATTAATATCTTCAAAGGTATCGTGCCGGATATCACCGCTTCAACAAATCATATAATTGAAATATCATCCCTGATCGGATTGTTGATAATCTGGTTGCTATATCACGCGATCTTGAAGCTAATCGTGGTTTTGAAATCCAGATAATTATAAACCGGCGGCGTCTCGCAGTAGATCCGCTTTGTCAGTCCGTTCCCAGGTAAAGTCTTTATCAATTCTGCCAAAATGACCGTAACAAGCGGTCTTTTGGTAAATAGGTCTTCTAAGGTCCAGGTCTCTAATAATCGCGGCTGGCCGCAGATCAAAATGCTCGTTTACCAATTCTTCTATCTTTGTTTTTTCGATTTTCTCCGTTCCGAATGTTTCAACTAAAAGAGAAAGGGGATGAGCAACCCCAATGGCATACGCTACCTCGATCTCACACTTATCAGCTAAACCTGCAGCGACTATATTTTTTGCCACATATCTTGCCGCATACGCGCCTGATCTATCAACTTTTGTCGGGTCTTTGCCGGAAAAGCAACCGCCGCCGTGGCGTCCTGCTCCACCATAAGTATCCACAATGATTTTTCTGCCGGTGAGCCCGGTATCCGCTTTGGGACCTCCGACTTCAAATTTGCCGGTGGGATTTACGAATACCTTCAATGTTTGGTAGTCGACCAGTTCCTCCGGCAAAACAGGCTTTATTACATGCTCAATTAAATCCGGTTTTAATAGGTCCTCTACCTCAACGCCTGGCTTATGCTGAGCTGAGACCAAGACCGTATGGATGCGGACTGGTTTTCCGTTCTCGTATTCTACCGTTACCTGGCTTTTACCGTCCGGGCGCAAATAGGGAAGAACTTCAGATTTCCTTACTTCCGCCAGCCGATGGGCAAGACGGTGAGACAATAAAATAGGCATAGGCATCAATTCCGGGGTCTCGTTGCAGGCATATCCGAACATCATCCCCTGATCCCCCGCGCCCTCTTTATCTAGGTCCTTATCGGCCGATTCACCGGTTCGTTCTTCGTAAGCGTGCTCCACACCCTGGGCAATATCAGGCGACTGCTCTTGGATTGCCGTAACAACACCGCAGGTTTCTCCATCAAAGCCATATTTCGCTCTGGTATAACCAACGCTTTTAATCACATCCCTAACAACTCCCGGAATATCAACATATGTACCGGTTGTAATTTCTCCGGCTACAACCACAAGACCGGTGGTCACCAACGTTTCACAGGCGACTCTTCCATTCGGATCATCTTTATAGACCGCGTCCAATACCGCATCCGATATCTGGTCCGCTAGTTTGTCAGGATGCCCTTCCGTTACCGATTCCGATGTAAACAAATACCTTCCGTCACTCATTTAATTTCCTCCTTTGAATTTTGCCTTAAACAAAGAATGCTCTCTTCCAAAAGCAAAGAGAGCCAATCTAACACTCTTATCTTTCAGAAATCCTCTGCAGGAATTGGCACCACCAAAAGTTATCCTAGATTAAGGGATTAAAATAAAATCTAAAACCATCATGGGGATAACTCTCAGGTTGCCGGGCTTCACAGGGCCAGTCCCTCCGCCACTCTTGATAAGAAATTCCCTATTCTGTTATCAAGCTTTATCCAGATATTAAACACCACTAGCGCTTTATTATACGGCAGAACCACAATATCTTTCAAGATAATTTCTTATTTCTATTTTTTATTAACCAGAATTGCCACCTTATCCAGGATTTTATGAGCAACTTCGCGCTTATACATAACCGGAAGCTCCTCAACTCCGCCCGATTTATCAATTATAAATACTTGGTTTGTTTCCTTGCCAATTCCAGTATCTTGCCTGGATATATCATTCGCAATTATCAGATCGAGTTTCTTTTTCTTTAATTTCTCTATAGCGTTTCTAATCAAGCCCTCTGATTCCGCCGCAAAACCGATAAGTATTTGATCCTTCTTAATCCGGCCCAGTTCTTCCAGGATGTCGTTCGTCGCTGATAGTTCCAGGGTTATTTTTTCGTCCTTTTTTATTTTCTGCTCTGAATGCTCCGCCGGTTTGAAATCAGCAACTGCCGCTGCCTTTATCACTACATCAACATCATCAAACTCCCCAACCACAGCAGCCCTCATCTCCTCAGCCGTGATAATCCCAATATGCTTAACACCGAAAGGAACGCTCAGGGCAGTCGGCCCGCTTACCAATATTACCTTAGCCCCCCTGTCTGCAGCTACCTCAGCTAATGCATATCCCATTGTTCCGGAAGACCTATTACCTATAAACCTAATGGGATCGATTGGCTCCTGTGTGCCCCCTGCAGTTACCAGAATCCTTATACCTCTAAGATTTAAAGAATCCTTGAGTTTGTTTCTTGCAACATCCAAGATTTTATCTACTTCCGCCAGTCTTCCGATACCGGATTCACCGCAAGCAAGATCCCCTTCCTCCGGCTCTATTATCCAATAACCATACTTTCGCAAAATAGAAATATTTTCCCGGGTCGCGGGATTAAGATACATTTTGCTATTCATAGCCGGCGCGAAGATGACAGGTTTCTTACAAGCTAAGATTGTTGCTGTTAGCATATCGTCCGCGATACCGGAAGCGACCTTTGCCAAAACATTTGCTGACGCCGGAGCAACAAGCAACAAATCTGCCTCGTCCGAAATTGAAATATGATAGATTTTGCCAGCCTCAGGTTCATCAAAAAGGCTGGTAATAACCGGATTCTTACTTATTGTTCTGAGAGTTAGGGGGGTTACGAAATTAGTTGCCGCTTCGGTCATTATTACCTTCACATTTGCCCCTTGTTTTACCAACTTCCTCACAATCTCAGCCGCTTTATATGCGGCAATGCACCCAGTTACTCCTATAACTATGTTTTTTCCTTTGAAAACGGTCATAATAATTCCTTCACAAACCACGATAGAAAATAAAAGCTAGTTCTTTGATTTCGAACTAGCAAAAAGCTATACGCCTATTATTATATAATTGAAGCGCAGTTGCTATTTTATACCATCAGCAACTCTTTTGAATTCTATCTTACCCTGCGCAACTTCTTCCAATGCTATCGATAGCGGGTGCTTAGATACTAACGTTATCTGAGGTCCCCTAATGTTGACAAGCTCTTGCCTTTTTATAGCATTGTAATAATCGTTTATTTGCCTTCCACGTTTTGCCACTTCCATCACCAAAGTAAATCTGCTGTCCGAATTATCCAATAAATTTTCTATTTGGGGTTTTAAAAGAGACATATCTCACCTCAATTTGGCTTATTCCCTAATTATTCTAATCCTTACCTCGTTCATTTAAAATAATTGAAACCAGGCCCTCAACCGCCGCATCCAAGCTGTCATTCACTACCCGATAATTATATTGCGGAGCGTATTTCAATTCTTCTTTTGCCCTCTCCATCCGTCTTTTAATAACATCTTCGACTTCCGTTCCACGTCCTGCTAGCCGTTCTTTTAATTCTTTAAACGTTGGAGGCTCAATGAAGATTAACACCGCCTCAGGCCTTTTTTGTTTAACTTTCAGTCCCCCCTGGATATCTATTACCAGTACTACATCTTGCCCTTTTGCTAATACCTGATCCACCGTCTCCTGCAATGTTCCATAAAGATTGCTGTGAACCTCCGCCCATTCCAAGAACTTATCGGTTTTTATCTTTTCGTTGAATTCCGAATCAGAGACAAAATGATAGTGAGTACCATCAACTTCGCCGACTCTCGGTTTGCGAGTTGTAACTGAAATTGACCGACTGATATCAGGGACTCTTTTGAGCATGTACTCAACAAGAGTCCCTTTACCAACCCCTGATGGTCCAGAGATTACATACAATTTATTATTCTTCAACCAAGTCCCCGCTGGGTTCTAGGCTAACTTATTTACAAGACGTTCTCTCTGCTTTGAGCCAAGACCTTGTACACGACGTGATGCGTCGATATCCAATTCATCCATCAATCTACGACTTCTTGCTTTTCCGATTCCTGGTAGTGATTCAAGCAAGCTACTTACTTTCATCCTGGCAACAACCGGATCTCCCGTTTTATTAAGCACATCAGTAAGAGAAACCTGTCCCTTTTTCAACTTTGCCTTTAACTCGGCTCTTTTTCTTCTCACCTCCACAGCTTTTTTAAGAGCTGCTTTGCGATCGGCATCTGATAGTTTTGGTAGTGCCATTACATCCTCCTTATCATTGCGCAGTTGTTTTACCCAAGTGATTATACAAATTATATTACTTAAAAACAACCTGCTAAAGAATTTTATTACCAAATAATCTGCTGTTTTCCATTTCTTGTCACAACGATAGGGATCAACAATAGTCTTCTTGTGATCCTCCAAGCAGTAAAGCCCTTATTGCACCTCCTCCTTTCTATCAAAACCTTTCAATCCTTCAACAAGCTTTATTAACAAAATACTAGCATTTATCAGAGCTTTAACAACTTACATAAACAATATTCAATATTGCGCTTTATTTCCCTTCTTCTCTTTTCCCCTTTTTATCTTGGTACCTCGCGGATTCTAAAGCTATCCCGCAATCTTCTTATGCAAATAGACCTTGGACCATTCACAGCTAAAATACATCATCATATGCCTCATACTGCAGGAGCCCCTGAAAGATAAAATATAGTTAAAATACCTTGAAGTCAAGTTATGATTTGTTACGTGTCCGAAGCAACAATTTGCATTATCTAGTAGACAAACGACCCCTGAGGCACTATTCTTCTCGTCTCTCGTACAATATCCTTTAAATTTAACAAAACATTTATCTATTCTTATCTATCTCTTTTACAATAGCAGATACTGCTTCAGTCGGGTCTTCAGAACATAAGACCGGTCTTCCCACAACAAGATAGTCAGCTCCCGCTTTAATTGCCTCAAGCGGGGTTAAAACTCTTTTTTGATCATTCCTTGCAGCCCATAACGGTCGTACTCCCGGTGTCACAATTTTTAGGTCCGATCCCAGATTTTGACGCAGCAGACGTATCTCCTTCGGAGACGCCACAACACCATCAAGACCGGCCTCCTGCGCTAAACGAGCAAGATATAAAACCTGGTCTTGCATCGCTCTGCCGATTCCAAGCTCATTTAGCTGATGTTGATCCCAACTTGTCAAAATCGTCACTCCCAGGATCATAGGTTTTGCTATATTTTCTTCCAGGCATATCCGTTGTGCCGTTCGGACAGCTTCTTTCATCATTTCCAAACCGCCTATCGTATGAACAGTCAGCATGCTAACATTCATTTTCACAATCTGCTCTACCGCCCCTGACACCTGAAAGGGAATATCGCATAGCTTTAAATCCAGAAAAACGGAGTAACCCATTTCATTGATACCTTTTACAACCTCCGGCCCGACTGATAGAAAAAGGCGTAGTCCAACTTTTATAACATCCACTTTATTATCCAGTAACCGGCAAATACTCAAAGCTTCTTTCTCGCAAGCAACGTCAAGTGCAATGATTAAGGGATTACAATTTCTTTTTGTCATATAAATGCCTCTGTTTAAGTCTTGCCATTTGCGTATGTTTGCTGCGACATTAACAAGTTCGGCTTACGCTTTTTCGTTAAGGGCAGCATAAGCTGCAAATATGTTATGTCTATGCTTTTACCTGCCCTATGATTTCTTTTATACTTTTAAATCCTTTTTCGTTCAAGAAACTGTCTAGTTCATCAACGATATTCATGGTGGCCGCTGGATCTATGAAATTTGCCGTCCCAATAGCTACAGCTTGTGCTCCAACCAAGAAAAACTCAATCGCGTCTCTGGCACTGCTTATGCCGCCCATTCCAATAACCGGTATGCTGACTGCTTTTGCCACTTCCCAAACCATCCTTACCGCCACAGGCCTTATCGCCGGTCCCGAAAGACCTCCTGTTATATTTCCAAGCATTGGTTTAAATGTTTCTATGTCAATAGCCATTCCCATCAGGGTATTTATTAAAGAAACGGCATCGGCGCCCGCGTTTTCCACTTCTCTGGCTATGATCGAGTTATCAGCAATATTAGGCGTGAGCTTAACAATCAGTGGTATTTTAGTAGTTTTTTTACACTCAACCACAATCTCCGTTGCCATCTTTGGATCCTGGCCAAAAAGCATGCCCCCTTTTTTAACATTAGGACAGGAGATATTAAGCTCAATACCCGAAACCCCTCTTACATCTTCAAGCAGCGCGCAAACCCGCGCGTATTCCTCAACGGATTCACCCGCCACATTAACGATAAGCGGCATATCAAAAGAAGAAAGAAAGGGAATTTCTTCTGCTATAAACCGCTCGATACCACTATTCTGCAGACCTATTGAATTGAGGATTCCGGAAGGAGTTTCACATATTCTGGGACAGGAATTACCGGACCTTTCGTTTAGGGTTACACTTTTTACAACTAAGGCTCCTAGCTTGTTCAAATTAACAAATGGAACATATTCCCGACCTGACCCAAAAGTGCCGGAAGCAGTCATAATCGGATTTTTCATCTTTATTCCTGCGATTACAGTGCTTAGATCAGCTATTAGAGATCACCTCTTTATCGCGTTCTCTTAAGTTTCCCATACAATATCTTCTGCTTTAAAAACAGGCCCATCAATGCACACACGTTTAATTATCTCTTTTTCCTCTTGCTTAACCTTGCATACACAAGAAAGACAGGCCCCAACCCCACAAGCCATTCGTCTCTCCAGACAAACCTGAGCTGGAATATTATATTCACCGGCAATCCCTGCAATCCGCTTAAGCATCCCTTCTGGCCCACAGGCATAAATCATCTCGGGTTCAAATTCCTCGATTGTTTCAGGGAGTAAATCCACTATAGGCCCTTGGTGTCCTTGACTTCCGTCATCTGTCGCTATGTGCAGTTTTCGGACCAGTCTCTTAAGATCAATAGCATATAAAAGCCTTTCCCTGTTTGCTGCTCCTAAAAGCACGCAAACCCGTCGCTTTTCGCTCAGAAGCTCATCAACCAGAAAAATCAAAGGTGCAATACCCAGACCTCCGGAAACAAGAAGAATATTTCTGGCCTCATCGTCTATTTTAAATCCATTACCAATCGGCCCAATTAAACTAAGTTCATCTCTAGGTTTAATGTTTGAAAGAGCTTTTGTTCCTTCACCAACGACCTGAAAGAGAATCTCAAATGATCCTCCTCCGTTCTTGCGATGAATAGAGAAAGGGCGTCTTAATATAAAATTTCTTCCACGGCCACATTGAATATGAACAAACTGACCCGGTTTACAATCAGCCGCAATTTTCATGTTGTAGAACTTTAACCGGTATATATCAGCCGCAATTTGCTCATTAGAAATTACTTTTGCACTGGCGTTATGGATATTTGACACTGATGAATTCCTCTCTCTATTCCTTGTGATATTCTTGCAAGCATTTTACTGATATATCGCTTTCTCTCAACGCTTCGATTCCCTGAACAACAGCCTGCGCGCCGGCTATGGTTGTAATGCAAGGTACACCATGTGCAACTGCAGCCGTTCTTATGAAATATCCGTCATCTCTGGCGCCTCCGCCCCACGGAGTATTAATTACCAAATTGACCTGCCCGCTTTTTATTAGATCGACTACATTCGGTCGTCCCTCTTTCACTTTAAGGATTTGACTGACATCGATATTGTTCTCCATCAAGGTTTTAGCTGTTCCTCTAGTTGCAATAATGCCCATTCCTAAGTCAGATAGCTTGGTTATAATTGGAACTATCTGCTTTTTATCTCTGTCACAAACACTAACAAACATATTGCCCTCCTCGGGAAGAACTTGCCCTGCTGCTAGTTGTGCTTTGGCAAATGACCGCCCAAAAGTTCTGTCTATCCCCATTACTTCACCCGTTGATTTCATTTCAGGACCCAAAACAGTATCTACCTCCGGAAATCTATTGAACGGCAGTACAGCTTCTTTTATTGCGACATGCGAGGGACTAAGCGACTCTTTATATCCCGATTCTTTTAGTTTCTTTCCAACCATCACTCTTACAGCTAGCTTGGCAAACGGTATTCCTGTTGACTTACTGACAAACGGTATTGTTCTTGACGCCCTTGGATTGACCTCCAATACATATACCTTACCGTTTTTCACTGCGTATTGTATATTTATCAAGCCGATAACGCTTAAGGCTTTTGCTAGTTTCTTTGTGTAACTCTTTATTTTTGAAATATTGTCTTTTCCAACAGAAAAAGCTGGTATAGAGCAAGCACTATCTCCGGAATGAATCCCCGCTTCTTCAATATGCTCCATAATCGAACCTATCATCACAGTTTCCCCATCAGAAACCGCGTCTACATCAATCTCAACTGCACCTTCAAGGAACATATCGATTAGTACAGGATGTTCGGATGAAGCGTCAACCGCTGTCATGATATATTTTTCCAGCATATCCTCTGAGTACACTATTTCCATCGCTCTACCGCCTAAAACATATGACGGTCGTACAAGCAGAGGATAACCGATCTTCCGGGCAATTTGTATTGCTTCCTTTACCGATGTAGCCGTTCCAAAAGGAGGCCGATTAATATTGAGTTTTTCCAATAAAGCACCAAACTTCTTTCTGTCTTCAGCCAAATCTATATTGCTGGGAGCCGTTCCGAGGATTTTCACTCCCGCCTTCTCTAGCGGAACTGCCAGCTTTAAAGGAGTCTGCCCTCCGAATTGAACAATTACACCCTCAGGCCTTTCAGCTTCGACTATATTCATTACATCCTCAAATGTAAGCGGTTCAAAATAGAGCCTATCCGACGTATCATAATCCGTGCTGACCGTTTCAGGATTGCAGTTCACCATGATTGTTTCATAGCCTTCCTCTTTTAAGGCAAAAGAGGCATGAACGCAGCAGTAATCAAATTCAATCCCTTGCCCTATTCTATTGGGTCCACTGCCAAGGATCAAAATGCGCGGTTTCGATCCCGACCTAACCTCACCCTCTACTTCATATGTAGAATAATAATAAGGTGTGTACGCTTCGAATTCAGCCGCACAGGTGTCAACTGTTTTAAATGTCGGTACTACTTGTTTGGCTTTCCGTTTATTTCTTACCTCTTGCTCCGATGAACCAAGCATATACGCTATTTGATAATCGGAAAAACCCATTTCTTTGGATCTTCTCAGTAAATTAGTACTTATTGTTTTTAGCTTCTTTCCCTGCAGTTCCTGTTCAAATTCAATTATCTCCTTCATTTGGTAAATAAACCACTTGTCAATCTTTGTAAACTCGAATATTTCATCAAGAGTCAAGCCTTGCTGGATAGCTTCCTTTATATAAAAAAGCCTGTTTTCATTAGGTATCGATAATTGCTCTTCGATTCTATCCGCAACGATATCGTCCTTACCATCCGAACCAAGTCCATAGCGATCTGTCTCGAGTGACCTTATTGCTTTTTGTAGTGCTTCTTTAAAGGTTCGACCAATAGCCATTGCTTCTCCAACAGATTTCATTTTGGTCGTTAAACTGGAGTTTGTATCGGGAAACTTCTCAAATGCCCAACGCGGGATTTTTACCACCACATAGTCGATGGTCGGCTCGAATGACGCCGGTGTTTCCTTGGTAATATCATTGGGAATTTCATCCAAGCTATATCCAACTGCTAGTTTCGCAGCTATTTTAGCTATCGGAAAACCTGTAGCTTTTGATGCAAGTGCCGAGCTTCTTGAAACCCTGGGATTCATTTCAATAACTACCAGCCTGCCCGTTTCAGGATTTACCGCGAACTGGATATTTGATCCGCCGGTTTCCACTCCTATTTCTTTGATTATAGATATAGAAGCATTTCTTAGCCGCTGATATTCTTTATCCGTAAGCGTCTGAGCCGGAGCCACAGTAATACTATCACCAGTATGAACGCCCATCGGATCGAAATTTTCAATGGAGCAAACAATCACAACGTTATCGTTAAGATCTCTCATTACTTCCAGCTCATACTCTTTCCATCCAATAACCGACTCTTCGATTAGTACTTCACCTATGGGACTGAGCATCAAGCCCTCGGCTACAATATCCCTTAACTCATCGGTATTATAGGCAATGCCGCCTCCTGTTCCTCCAAGAGTAAAGCTTGGTCGTATTACCGCCGGAAAACCAACTTGCTCTATAATATTTAAGGCTTCGCTCAAGCTATAGGCAAAACCGCTATTGGGCAGATCCAAGCCAATGTTGTTCATTGCTTTCTTGAAAAGACTTCGGTCTTCGGCTTTCTTTATAACTTCAAGTCTGGCTCCTATTAATTCCACATCATATTTATCTAATACTCCGCTCTCCGCAACGGAAACGGCGGTATTCAATCCGGTTTGACCACCTAAGGTCGGTAACAGAACATCCGGCTTTTCCAGTTCTATTATCTTCTCAACAAACTGCGGTGTAATTGGTTCAATATAAGTTCGATCCGCAAACTCAGGATCGGTCATGATCGTCGCTGGATTACTATTTATTAGGACAACCTCATAACCGTCATCTTTTAGCACTTTGCATGCTTGTGTTCCTGAATAATCGAATTCACAGGCTTGCCCGATTATTATCGGTCCGGAACCAAGTATTAGAATTTTCTTAATATCATCTCGGCGCGGCATACACTAAACTCCTTCTGGCCTTTCTTTACTAATCAATCAACAGTTTCTTGACTGCAATCCACATTTTGATCTTCCGATAATGATGGAATTTCAGCAAGTTGATTTACTTCCATTAACTCCACAAACTTATCAAACAAATATCTGGCATCATGCGGTCCCGGCGAAGCCTCGGGGTGATATTGAACCGAGAAAGCCGGTATATCAAGACACCGCAATCCCTCGACAGTACCATCATTCAAATTGATATGAGTTATTTCGATATCTCCGAACTCACTCTTTCCTTGCCAGGGATCTGAATCCAAGGTACTCCCTATCTTCCATCCTCTTTCCATAACATCTAACGATTCGCCTTTAACCGCAAAACCATGGTTTTGGGAAGTAATCTCTACTTGACCCGTCGCTAGATTCTTGACCGGTTGGTTTCCTCCCCTATGCCCGAATTTCAGTTTGTACGTCTCACCGCCTAAAGCGAGAGCTAACAGCTGGTGACCCAAACAAATTCCGATAATAGGCTTCACTCCCAGAAGTTGTTTTGTTGTGTCTATTGCATATTTAACTGCTGACGGGTCACCGGGACCATTCGATAAACAGATCCCATCAGGATTGAGCAACAGGACTTCGTCTGCCGAAGTATTGGCAGGTACCACCGTGACCTTGCATCCACACGCTTCAAGACACCTAAGAATGCTTCTCTTTATTCCAAAATCAAACGCTACAACATTAAAGCGCATTACCCTTTTGGTCTCCCACCAAACGTAAGGCCGATCTACAGTCACTTTTTTGACCAGGTCTTTACCTACAAGCCCGGGAGAGGTTTTTGCTTTTTCGATTAGTGTGTTTGAGTCCGCTGTTACCGTTGATATAATGCCTTTCATCGCCCCAATATTGCGAATATGCTTGGTTAGAGCTCTAGTGTCAATACTTTCAATTGCTACCACGCCGTACTTTTTCAAAAAACTATCAAGTGATTCTTCAGCCCGCCAGTTGCTATAGAACTTCGAATATTCCTTTACTATCAAACCTTCTGCAAACGGTCCCCTGGATTCATAATCCTCCGAGTTTACGCCGTAATTTCCAATCTGAGGATAAGTCATCGTAATTATTTGCCCCGCATAAGATGGATCCGTCAAGATCTCCTGATATCCGGACATGCTTGTATTAAAGACTACTTCTCCCAGCGCTTCTCCCTCTGCACCAAAACTTAAGCCTTCAAATAACATCCCATCTTCTAATGCTAAAATCGCTTTCTTTCTCATATTCTCCTACTTACCCGGATATTTTTTTGCATTTTAAATTTGCCTTTCAAATCTCCACATGCATCCTGCAACCTGTATCTTGTATCAAGGTTTTACCTCTTCTCTCTTCTCTACTCACTTCTCCCTTGTTCCGTATATCCTGCATCCTGTATCTTGCCCTACCCAATCTCCCCTTGTTTCACTACAACTCTCCCTCCTACCAGCACATCCCTTACTTTTCCTCGCAACGTCCATCCATTAAAAGGACAATTCCTGCTTTTTGACTCGAATTTCTCACTATCTATCTTCACCTGATCTTCGTAATTAAAAACAAGCACATCCGCATCCATTCCCGGAGATAAAGCTCCTTTGTTAATCCCTAAAACCTGTGCGGGTCCTATTGTGAATTTGGCAACTAGCTGTGGCAGTGATATTTCTTTTTTCTCTACAAGTTCGGTTAGCAGAAGCGGTAGTGTGGTCTCCAGCCCGATTAGTCCAAAAGGAGCATAAATAAATTCCCTCTCTTTTTCATGTCGAGCGTGAGGCGCATGATCACTACCAACCGCGTCAATCGTGCCATCCACAAGACCCTTTCTTAGAGCTTTAATGTCTTCCTTGGTTCTTAGTGGAGGATTTACCTTGCAGTTCGTGTCATAGTCAAGCAAAACCTCGTCGGTTAGAACCAGATGATGAGGGGTTACATCGCATGTTACCCTAATTCCCCTCTTTTTTGCCTTCCGGATTAGATCGACGGACCCTTTTGTGCTTATATGTGTGATATGCGCTCTGCTCCCGGTAAGTTCCGCTAAATTCAAATCTCTGGCAATTATAATCTCCTCAGAAGCAGCGGGAACTCCTTTTAATCCTAATACGGTTGAATGATATCCTTCATTCATTTGGCCGACTCCAGAGAGATCCGTATCTTCTTCATGTAAGATCAAAGGCTTATCAAACATTTTACTGTATTCAAACGCTCTGCGCATAACCCGTGTGTTCATCACCGGCTTACCGTCATCAGAAAAACCCGCAGCTCCCGCTTTCACCAAATCGCCCATCTCAACAAGCTCTTTTCCTTCCAATCCCTTGGTTATAGCGGCAACCGGAAAGACATTCACCAAGCCCTCTTCCTCAGCCTTCTCCAGAATCATCTCAACAACAGAAGCAGTATCGATAACCGGACTTGTGTTTGGCATACAAGCAACCGAAGTAAATCCGCCTTTGGCTGCTGCCCGCGTGCCCGATGCTACTGTTTCTTCATCTTCTCTTCCCGGTTCTCTGAGGTGCACGTGCATATCAATCAGTCCTGGCGTTACGATCATCTTCGAGGCATCAATGACCTTGCTTCCTTTGCTGTCAACATCCTTTTCAACAGCAATTATCTTGCCGTTCTCGATCAAAACATCCAAGGCTGCATCGATATTATTAGCCGGATCGATAACCCTTCCACCTTTAATGCAAAGCTTCCGCATATAAATTTCGGGATGAAGCATCAACAAACCTAAAACATTAAGATGCTTCCAAGCTCCCTCCACCTCCGATCAGTAGATGATATAAAACCGCCATCCTAACAGCTACTCCATTAGCTACCTGTTCATTTACAACTGTCTGAGGAAGACTGGCAACTTCCGAAGTAATTTCGATACCCCGGTTCATAGGACCAGGATGCATAATCAGCGCGTCCTTCTTAGCCAATCTCACTTTATCCATATTTAACCCAAAAAGAGAAGAATATTCCCTCAATGACGGAAAGTAACTTTCGTTTTGCCGCTCAAGCTGGATTCGAAGGAGATAAATTACATCAACATCCTTTATCGCACTGTCCAGATCATAGCTTACCTCAACATCCATCAGCTCAATTTCAGCCGGCATTAACGTCGGGGGGCCAACCAGAACAACTTTTGCTCCCATCTTATTGAATGCCAATATGTTGGAGCGCGCGACCCTGCTGTGAGAAATATCTCCCACAATCGCCACTTTCAATCCCCTTATCTTCCCCAGCACTTCATTTACAGTAAAAAGATCCAAAAGAGCTTGAGTTGGATGCTCATGAGCTCCATCACCAGCATTGATAACTCCACAATTGATTAATTTTGTCAGCAGATAGGGAGAACCCGGTGCGGAATGTCTAATTATTACTATATCGGCATTCATTGCCTCGATAGTCTTGGCGGTATCCTCCAGACTCTCGCCTTTGGCCAACGCACTCGATTTTGCGGATATATTAACCACATCAGCACTTAAACGCTTTCCGGCCAGTTCAAATGAGGTTCTTGTCCTGGTGCTCGGCTCCAAAAAAAGATTTACTATTGTACGCCCCCGAAGAGTAGGAACTTTCTTAATCTCCCGGGTCGCAACCTCTTTAAAAGACGCGGCAGTTTCAAATATGAGCTCCATCTCTTCAGGCTCAAGATCGTTTATGCTGATAAGACTTTTCGGCACTTTTGCCTCCTAAAAAACAAACCATTCTTTTACTATCTACGTGCGATAAACCAAACACACTCCACCCGAGCTCCGATTTACAATTCTCCAATTTTGCTATTTGCACTTATTGTTTGCCTTATTCTCCGATAAACACAGAATCGGCACCGTTTTCTTCACTTAGCTTTACTTGAACTTTCTCTTTTCTTGCCGTCGGTATGTTCTTGCCCACATAATCAGGGCGAATAGGAAGTTCGCGGTGACCTCTATCAATCAAAACAGCTAGTTGAACACTTGCCGGCCTACCAAAATCCATGATCGCATCCATGGCGGCGCGAACGCTTCTTCCCGTGAACAGAACATCATCAAACAGAATAACATCTCTTCCGGTAACATCAAACGGAATTTCCGTACTGGCAGCCTTGGCCTGATGAGTAGATATGTCGTCGCGATAAAAAGATATGTCTAGAATTCCTACAGGCACTTCCACGCCCTCAATTGAAGAAATCTCACAGGATAATCTATTTGCCAGAAAAACACCCCGACTCCTGACCCCAATCAAACCCAGATTTTCCGCTCCCTTATTGCACTCCAATATCTCGTGAGCGATGCGTGTTATCGCCCGCCTTATCCCTTTGTCATCCATAACTTGAGCTTTTTGCTTAAATGTCATTTCACCCACCCTAGAAAAGATCCATGATTATTGCACAAAAAAATGCTTCCAGGCATACTGTCTTACCGGAAAGCATTACATTTTTCATATTATCTTCATCTCTCCTTACCAGCCTCTCTGGACTGGTTTTAAAGGTTTTTCTTATCATACCAGAACCAATATTTGGGGTCAACTACTATATTGGTTTTTTAATATATATTTCCAATTTTTTCATTGTTTTTAAGTACTTTACGTCAACCCAAGATCAAACTATTGTATAATAATTCAAATAAGCACTTGAAAAGAGTAAAAAAATCTTTATAATTGATTCAGTAAGCAAATTGTACAAAAAGCTTCTGGTGGCCATGGCGGAGGGGGAACACCCGTTTCCATTCCGAACACGGCAGTTAAGCCCTCCAGCGCCGATGGTACTGCTCTGGCAACGGAGTGGGAGAGTAGGACGCCGCCAGGCTTTTTTTTATTAAAATATTTGCTAAAATCATGTAAATTCTACAGACTTTTCAAAAAAAGAATAGTCTATAACTGCATTTATTATTATCAAACAACTTCTTTAGCGTTCAGGCTATAAAAGGCATAAACAAAGGATCGAGATGGCAACCGATACCAAATACACTTACCTAATCTTATGGATAATTGGAATAACCATAGTTGTTGCAGTCGTAGTTGTACAATTCCGCAACTCGCTTGTTCAAAGACTATACAAAGGAACATCTCAAAATATCAAGCAAGAACTCAACTGCTACCAGGAATTAAATAACATTAATTATCAAATATGGGACAGCAATAATGATATCAACCGCACGATTGAATTTAAAAAAAGCATTGAAAAGCTTAATCCTGACGCTGAAGAGCTTAAAGAAAGCAAACAGTATTTGCTAAACGCTCTTAATTACATATACATTGCCCAAAAAGAATCGGGGCTAAGTGTTTCCGATCTAAATCTCGCTGAAAATCAGCCCAAGCTGAATACAGCTAAGGAATACCTGGATAAGGCAACTGAGGAGGCGGATAAATCAACAGAGGCGCTGCAGAAATACGAAGACACTCATCAAGATCTATTTTAGAGATGCTACATTTCGCTCTCTTCTTTTCCGCTTTCTTCTTTTCCGCTTTCTTCTATTTCTTCATCAAGCTCACGCTTTCTCTTCCACATGGTTCTAAACCATACTCCAGTCACCGCAATTGTTAGTAGACCTATTAAGAAGAAGCCAATATGCTGCAAATTTTGTAGATATATTTGCTTTGATTGCGCTTTTTTGTAGTCATACCACTCTTTACCTAGCTCTTCCCTGGAAACTTGTAGATTTCTTTCCAGCGCGGTATAAAAATCATCTCCCCTTTGAAGATCTTTTATCAAAGCTAAAAGTGTCTCTTTGCCATACTCTTTATCGATATATTTGATTATGGAATATCCCTTTATTGCATTTTCTTTCTGGTCTTTCTCGTCCCCAGGCTTTTCCCAGCTAAGATCGATTATTGAGCTGATATCGCGTTCAAGCAATTCGCTTTCGGCTCTGGATATATCTTGACTTGGTCCGGATTGAAATATGGCAAGTCCTTCAACAAACCAAAAAGGAACATGTGCCGTATCCGGCAAACTCCGGAGAAATACAACATGGCTAATCTCGTGATCAATAGTACTTAAGTCAGGTTCTCTGGCCATAGATATCGCAATTTTGTTTAAAAATGGCTGTGAATATGCAGTCGTTACTCCAACCGGGCTTTCCTTTAGAAAAAGCGAGTGATCATTATATACGTATATATTTATTTTACTCCTGGGGCGATAATCTAAATCAGCCACAATATCATCAAATGCTTCCTTAGCTCTATTTAATACTTTGCGGCCTTGTGATGTTTTTTCACAATAAACTCTAAAATTAACAGACTCAATGGTCTTCCAGTCTGTTTCTTCGGCCACTGCAAAGACGGGGATTGGAAACACAGTAAGCAACAGAGCCAGAATTGAAAGCATTATTCCTTTTTGTACGCGTGAAAGTATTACACCTACCACTTTTTCGCCTTCTCGATTCTTCATTCCGGATAAAATTCATCTTAATGCTACTAGCTACACAACAAGCTGCCCCGGAAGCTAACAATCGCCTCTTATTACTTTGCCGTCATAATTGAAATTAGTTGAGTTCCTTCTTGACACGAACCTCTGTTCGTTTTTATACTGTTTAAGATTACACAAATTTACTTTAAAAAACCGGGAGATATAAATAAATGAGACTCAGCTATTCCTCGATTTCAATGTACCAAAATTGTCCGCTCTCTTATAAATTACGATATATCGATAAGCTCCCGACTAAAAGAACACCCCAGTTATGTTTTGGTAGCAGTCTTCATGCTGTCCTTGCTCGTTTCTATGATGTCCCCCATCCACACCCTTGCTCGCTTGACCAGCTTTTAAATTACATTCCCGAATTCTGGGAGTCAGACGGTTACCTGGATAGTTTGGAGGAACAAAGCTACTTGGAGCGCGCAAAAGCAGTCTTAACTCAATTTTATCACACCAATGTAGATGACTTTCAGATTCCCATTGCTCTGGAGCATCGATTCGAAATCGAACTAGATAGCTGCACTCTAAGTGGTATCATTGACCGAGTGGATCAATTACCAAACGGTAGCTGTGAGGTTATTGATTATAAAACCAGCAGAAAAATGCCTCCGATGTCAAAAATTAATAACGATCTCCAGCTTTCTATATATCATATGGCCTGCCGGGAAATATTTGAAACCGAACCGGAAAAACTAAGCCTATATTTTCTTATCCCTAATAAGAAAATAACCACTCAGAGAACGGAAAATGATATTAAAAAAACAAAATTATTAATATCAAAAACCTGCCAGAATATTGAAGCAGGCAAATTTGAGGCCAGACAAAACCGGCTTTGCCCCTGGTGCGATTTTCAAGCTCACTGCCCTTTTTACAAAGACAAGTTTATTGAATCTCGAACACGGAAACCCACTGACACAACCCTTACCATTGAAGAGATTGCCGACGAATTTGTTTCGATCAGAGCGGAAATGAAGAGTCTGAACAATAGGTATAGCGAGCTAAAAGAGGTTATCCTGGCTTATCTTGAGAAAAACGATATTGATGTTTTGGATTTAAAAAAGAGTTCAATCCACCGAAATAAGCGGATAACCCAAAGTTTTAATATCACTCAATTAAAAGATATTCTCCAGCCTTTGGGATTTTGGGACAAAGTCCAGACAATCGATGCAGAGTCTCTGAAAGATTTCATAAACGGCGATCACATTACTGATGAGATTAAAAACCAAATCTTAGAAACAGTGGAAGAAGAATATACACAATATTCCCTCTTTGTGAAATATCCCGACGAATTAGAAAGTAACAGGCGAGATTGAAGAAGGTGTATTTCGTTTAGCTTGCCTCCGCGTTTCTGAGCTTTTCAAGAACTTTCTGTAAGTCCGGCGGCAGATCACTTTCAAACTCAAGATACTTACCGCTAACAGGGTGATTAAACTCAAGGCGATAAGCATGGAGAAACTGTCTATTCAAATCGATACCTTCTTCAAACAACTGCCTATTCAAGTGCTTGCGAAATCCGTATTCCGGATCGCCTGCTATGGGATGATTGGCGTAAGCCATATGAACTCTAATCTGGTGAGTTCTTCCCGTATCAAGTCGGACTTCCAGTAGTGTGTATTGTTGAAACCGTTCCACTACCTTGAAGTGTGTAACCGCTTCCCGGCATGCTTTTCCGGCAATCGTCATTTTCTTTCTGTCCTTAAACCCCCGGCCAATAGGCGCGTCGATAGTGCCACCGTCCGTCTTCCAGCTTCCACAGACAAGCGCTACATAATATCTTTTGATCTCTCTCTTTTTTAACCGTTTTGAAAGTTCCGTGTGCGATATATCATTTTTCGCTACGATTAGCAGACCTGATGTGTTTTTATCCAATCGATGGATAATACCAGGACGCTGTACTCCTCCTATGCCCGAAAGCTTATCCGAATGATAAAGCAAGGCATTTACCAGTGTCCCTTTTGCATGACCGTGAGACGGATGAACAACCATTCCCGCCGGTTTTGAAACAACCATCAAGTCCTCATCCTCATAATAAACATCAATGGGTATAGGTTCAGGAGATACATCCATAATATCGGGTGGAGGTATTCGCACAACGATCTTATCTCCTTCTTTTACATGATGGTTTTTTGAAGTGGTCTTTTTATTGATTTCTACCATCTGGCGGGCAATCAGGTCTTGGGCAATTGAACGCGACTGTATCCGGTCATCGGAAGCCAAATACACGTCCAATCTCTTGCCTTCATCACTTTTCTTAACAATCATATTTATAGATTTGTTTTCTCCGGGATCATTGTTTGTCACCGCTACTGCCTTTTGCTGAAAGACCAATAAAGATAACGATAGCCGACATCACGCAAACAATAATACTTATGATTTGAGCTGCCGATAGGCCAAGAACAACTCTTTGGCTTGTTCTGAAAAATTCAACTGCGAACCTGGCTATTGAATATAATCCCAGATAAAGCCAGAATAGTATACCTGGCTTAGAAATCCTCTTTCTTAAAGACCACAGGATGCCAAAAATCGCCAGGCTATATATAAAACTGTATATCTGAGTGGGATGACGGGAAACATCAAAGAAATTCACCGCCCAGGGTAGATCGCATGGAGAGCCGTAACAACATCCGTTTAAAAAACAGCCGATTCTGGCAATTGCATAACCCAAAGCCAAACTGGGTGAAAGGATATCGGCAATATCCCAGACAAATAGACGCTTAATCCGCACCAAGATTAGAACCGCGATTGCTCCCCCCAGCAATCCGCCATAAAATATCAGTCCCGGTCGCCATACTGCCATAGCCAAAAGCGGCTTTTGTAAAAACTCCTGATAGTGTCCAATAACATAGAACAGTCTGGCTCCGATTATTCCTCCAACCGCGCTTGCCAAGACAAGGTCAAACACTATATCCGGGTCGATCCCTTTTCGTCTTGCCTCCGAGCGCGCTAATAGCGTTCCCACAATAAACGCGATAGCCAGCATAAATCCATATGAATGTATTGCGACGCCTCCGATTTCGAAAAGTACAGGCCTCATGCCAACTCCTTATATTATTAATATCCACATTAACAACAATTATAGTCTGTTCAATGCATTATATTATATTAAACAACTGATTTTGTATTGGTAACGTATACATTCGTTTAAATACATACTTCGGATCTGAAGCAGACCGCTGTTTAATGAACGGACAATCTATGCCGGCAATAACGCAAAGAAGGATTGAAATACATATAATCGGACATAAACCTATAAAAAGATTTATTGGATTAAAAGACTGAGCCCAAAATAGCTTGCGCGCAAACCGACCTAATTTTTATTCTGCCCTGCTTCCGGCTCGCGCTTAACCTCTAACTTACTCTCTTCATCTTGAGACCGATAGATTGCCCATGCCAAGATCACCAAACCAACAACAATCGCTATATCCGCGACATTAAAAACAGGCCAGATTCGAAAATCTATGAAGTCAGTGACTTTGCCAAAGAAAATCCGATCACTTAGATTACCCATCGCTCCACCCAACTCAAGACCCAGCGCAAATTTAACAGCTACTTCATGGGACTTAAGCTGCTTATAATAAAATATTATAAAAATCACAACAATAAAGGTGGTTATTAGAAATATTAGCTGGTGGTTGGGTAACATGCCAAAAGCCGCGCCGGGATTCTTTACCAGAGTAACCCTAATAAACCCAAGCAAATCAATTGATTGGCCGGGATATAGCAATTGGCGAATAAGGAATTTGCTGATTTGATCCAGCAGGATAACGGTTCCTGCTGTTAGAAGCAAAATAATAACATCCACATCCCTAAAAGAGATTTCTATTCATGGGGCAAACCAGAGACCTAAAACAATCAAAAACAGCTTCCGCTTTGTATATTTACCATTGTTCTTCTTCTTTTCTTTTGCAGGCAATACATAAATCCGCATAGGGAAGCGCCTTAATACGAGCAGGATCTATTTCTTCACCACATCTCCTGCAAATCCCAAATGTTCCTTTTTTCAGGTTATTTAAGGCTATTTCCACTCTTTGTAGTAGGTCTTTAATGTTTCTTTCCAGTGAAAGATCTCTTTCTCTTTCAAAAGTGGCGGTTCCACTGTCAGCAAAGTGATCCTCGTATGAGTTTTCACCCGATATTTCCGACTGAGATTCAGACAAATTGCCGATTTCCATCTCTTTCAGTTCTTCTTCCAGGCGAGCCTTTTCTGCCAATAATTTTTTCTTAAACTGCTCCTTCTTTTGCTGATCCAAGATTAATATGCCTCCCTTCGCCAATAATCAATAATATCACTGATTAGGGCGATTTACCATTATTCTTCTATTGCCGCAACACAACGCGCGCATAGTGTCTTGTGTTCCTTGTCTTTGCCAACAGATTCGCTAAAATTCCAACAGCGTTCGCACTTGCTTCCGCTAGCTTTCTTTACTAAAACAGACATACCTGAGATATCCTCACTTACAAACATCTCCTTATCCGTTTCCGAATCGCCACTTAATTCAACCTGAGAAACTATAAAGATACTCGGCAGGCTTGAACGAAAACGCCCTAAAAATTTAAGTAACTTTTCGCCGGCAAAAATTTGTACCGCCGCCTCCAGGGAATTGCCGATAAATTTCTCGTTACGGGCAATTTCCAAAGCTTTCAGCACTTCATCTCTGACGCTGTTAAGCCTATCCCAGTTATCTTCAAGTTCTTCATTGAAATACTCCTCACACGCTTTAGGCCAGTCACTTAGATGCACACTTTGCTCCAATTTGGAATTTCCGGGAATTTGCTGCCATATCTCCTCGCTAGTAAAAGAAAGGACCGGCGCAAGCATTTTGGTAAGAGCAATGAGCACCTCATAGAGAACCGTCTGAGCTGATTTTCTTGCCTTTGAATTAGCTGATGCCGTGTACAAGCGATCTTTCAGCACGTCAAGGTAAAAAGCGCTCATATCTTTAACGCAGAAGTTGTAAAGCGCGTGGAAAACCAAATGAAAACGATACTCCTCGTAATGTTTCATGGTCTTCTTTGTCAACTTATGTAGTTTTAGTAATGCCCACTTATCTATTTCCTCCAGTTCCTTGTAATCCAAAGGGTCCTTCTCTGGACCAAAATCAAAAAGATTTCCTAAAAGGAAACGGCAAGTGTTTCTAATACGCCTATAAGCTTCAGATACACGATTGAGGATTTCCTTGGAAGCAGCTATATCAGATGTATAATCACTGGAAGCTACCCATAAACGTAAAATGTCCGCGCCAAGTTCGCCGGTTACTTCCATCGGCGAGATAACGTTGCCCAATGACTTTGACATTTTACGACCTTCCTGATCGACCGTAAAGCCATGAGTAAGGACCGATTCATATGGCGGCTTGTTCTCGGCTCCCACTGAGGTAAGAAGCGATGATTGAAACCACCCTCTGTGCTGATCGCTGCCTTCAAGGTATAAATCGGCAGGCCATGAAAGTTCGGGACGATTCCTTAACACTGCAAAATGACTTACCCCCGACTCGAACCAAACATCAAGTATATCGTTTTCCTTGCTAAATTGCTTACTGCCGCATTCGCATCTAACTTGCCCTTTCAATATTTCATCCGCGCTCTTTCTGAACCACGAATCAGCGCTTTCTTTTTCAAAAAGATCTTTGACTATTTTTATCGTTTGCGAATTTACTATTGTCTCTTGGCATTCGTCACAGTAAAAAACAGGTATCGGCACGCCCCACGATCTTTGACGGGAAATACACCAGTCAGGTCTCTCCGCAACCATAGCCGTTATCCGGTTCTCGCTCCATCCCGGAATCCATTTCGTATTAGCTATGGCACTTAAGGCTTTCTTGCGAAGATCTTGTTTGTCAACCGCGACAAACCATTGCTCGGTAGATCTGAAAATAACCGGCTTCTTACACCGCCAGCAATGAGGATACGAATGAATCAATGACCCTGATCCGAGTAAATGGCCTCTTTCATTTAATTCTTCTATGATAAGCGGATTGGCATCGAAAATGTGCTGCTCGGCAAATTTTCCCGCTTCTTCTGTAAATATTCCCTCCTCATCAACCGGCATGGGATGCGGCAGCTTATTCTTAAGACCGATTATGTAGTCATCTTGCCCGTGTCCCGGGGCAATATGAACACAACCAGTGCCTTGATCCATAAGTACAAAATCCGCCATAACTATGACCGATTCACTTTCCTGGAATGGGTGTTTGCATATCAAGGCCTCCAGATCACTGCCCTTAAACCTTTCCAGTATTTCATACTTACTGATACCCGTTTCCAAAAACGTTGTACTTAACAAATCTTCAGCCAGTATAAATATCTCATCTTTTACCTTAACTGCGACATAAGTGAAATCAGGATGAACGGCAATAGCCACGTTTGCCAGCAAGGTCCAGGGCGTTGTAGTCCAGATAAGAAAATATTTCTTCTCAGGATATTTATCTATTGCAGCGAATTTTTCCGTCAATGGAAATTTGACAAAAATTGACGGCGATTCCTCGTCTTTATATTCTATTTCAGCTTCCGCTAATGCCGTTTCACAGGAAAAGCACCAATATATAGGTTTCTTTCCCTTATAAATAAGCCCGTTTTCCCAGAGCTTACCGAAAACATCAACGTTAGTTGCCTCGTAAGAGGAATCGAGAGTTAGATAAGGATTTTCCCAGTTTCCGGTTACGCCCAGCCTTCGGAATTGCTCTCTTTGACGATCAACAAACTTCAAAGCATATCGCTTACATTCTTCTCTAAGGGCGATCTGACTGATCTTTTCTTTCTTTTTCCCAAGTTTCTTCTCTACCTCGTGTTCAATCGGCTGCCCATGGCAATCCCATCCGGGAACGAAAGGACAATAGTACCCGACCATTGATTTATACTTAACCACAATATCCTTTAAAACCTTGTTTAATACAGTGCCGAGGTGGATGTCTCCATTGGCATACGGCGGTCCGTCATGTAAAACAAAATGCTGTTTGTCAATATCTTTCTCAAGCCTCAAATTATAAAGGTCAATTTCGTTCCACTGTTCCAGAATCCGAGGTTCCTTATTTGCTAGATTGGCCTTCATTGAAAAAGCTGTTTTTGGTAGATTCAATGTATTTTTATAATCTTTTTCTGCTTGGTCCGCCATATTTTCCCTCACCTTCCAATGGATAATCAAATAAAGAAACTCTCTTTCGCTAAGGGCGAGAGAGAGTTGACCCGCGGTACCACCTTTTTTCTCCCAGTTAGCCTGAGAGCACTTTATTTGCTGTGTCACTACACAACTGCGATAACGGCGCCACCGTTGAAGCCTAGTAGAAACCATATGGTCTCGTTCAGTCCAATGCTTAGAGGTGATCTTCGGCTAAAAGCAAATGCTCTGACTTCCAGCATGGAAAGCTTTCATAGTCTTTCCAGTCAAGCTCTCTTTAATCCCTTGTAAGCCTACTCATCCTCATCGCTGCATCTAACCTGGATATTATTTCTGCAAAACTAGCATAACCAACTATGTGTGTCAACTTTGATATTTTATGATTTCCAGTCTAGATTTCTATGTTTTGATCTCTTAAGATATCACATAAGGTATTTTTGGAGATCTCCGAGATCAGAACTTCCTTATTGCGGCTTGTTTCGCCCATAACTATTTCAATGTTTGATTTGGCGATACCGATCAAGCGGGCTAATATCTTAATGCATTCCCCGTTTGCTTTTCCCTCCTGCGCCGGGGCAACAACCTTTATTTTTAACCTACCGTCCTGGCATCCGCAGATTTCGCTCCTCGACGCCCCCGGTTGAAGCCGTATCGATAATACAATGCCGTCTTTTCTTTCCTGAAATCTCAACATTGACTAGGAAATCTCTTCAATCTCATCTTCCGCGTTTTTCTTCTTTCCGAAAAAACCCTTCTTTGCCTTGGTTTTAACGGTAACCTTTTCTTCCTCTTCCGCTAACTCTTCTGCCTCAATTTCCTCGGCATTTGCTTCTTCGTCGGCTAACTCGCCGGTTTCTTCCTTCTTACTATCGGAACTCTTGGCCATTTCATTCTTGGCCATCTTTATTTCTTTAAGCAGTTTTGCCAGCTCTTCCTCTTCTTGCCCCTTCTTCTCCTTTGGCCGTTGTTCTTCTGTAACCTTGGTAGTTTTACTCTCTTTCTTGGTGGCCATCCCGCCTTCAATATCATTTACCATGGTCAAAAAAGACTCGAGCAAAGACCTGAATTTTTCTCTGAAATCTTGTTCCGCCTTCTTCAGATCTTCGAAAGAAACTTGCAATTTCTCCTTCTCTTTCATAATATCCTGCAGAGTTTCTCTTGCTTTAGCTTCCGCGTCCTTAGTTATGATTTCAGCTTCTTGCACGGCTTTCTTTTTAACTTCTTCAGCCGATTTCTGAGCCGTTAACAAGGTTTTCTGCAGAGTGTCCTCAATTCCCTCATACTGCTGTATCTTATCTTTTGTCTCCTCGACTTGTTCTTTGAGCTCTATGTTCTCCTTAAAAAGCCGTTCAAATTCCTCGGCGACCTCATCCAGGAATACATCAACATCTTCCTCATTATATCCTCGCAAAGCTCGCCGGAACTCCTTGTGATGAATATCTAAAGGGGTTAACTTCATTTTTCCTCCTATCTCCGCAGTTTACACTATTATTTGCAGCAAAATCGATATTATAATCCTTTGTATTATCCCCAAAACAATAAGTGCGATTATCGGTGACAAATCCAAGCCCATTCCACCTAAGTTTACCATAGGTATAACTTTACGGAACAAATTTAAAAAAGGCTCGGTTGCGTCATAAGTAAAACTCCTAATCTGCTCCAGGACTCCGGTGCTTGAAATCGGAATCCAAGAGAAGATTATCCTGGCGATAATAAGCCAATAATATACCGTAAAAGCTGTGTCTATAACATAAACTATCAGCTGCAGTTTTACCCTCCCAATTCCTCTGCACGCTTTACTGCCTCATCCACAGCTTTGAAAGTTATTCCTCTCAAACCGCCCCCTTCAAAAGCCTCTAGTGCCGCGATTGTTGTTCCACCTGGAGAAGTAACCATGTCTTTAAGCACTGCTGGATGCTTTTTGGTTTCCTTTAACAATAAAGCCGATCCGATAATTGTCTCAATCACTAACTTAGTTGAAATATTGCGTGGCAATCCTGACTTAACACCCGCGTCGATAAGCGCTTCCGTGAAAAGAAAAACATAAGCAGGACCACTCCCGTTGATAGCCGTGGATTGGTTTTGATACTTTTCATCCAACAATACCACTTCACCGACAGTCGAAAGGAGTTCTTCGGCAATCTCTACCGAACTTTGCGTTGCATATTTCCCCTGACTTATAACCGATATCCCCTTACCTATAAGGGCAGGCGTATTCGGCATTACTCGAACAACAGGGATATTTTTATCAACTTTTTTTACTATATGCTCCGTGTTTATTCCTGCTGCGATGGAAATCAGAGTTTTTTCGGTATCCAAGGAACTTTTTATCTCATCCAAAACACGATCTACGATCTGCGGTTTAACTGCCATTAATACTACGTTGCATTCTTTTATCACAGACCTGCTGTCCTTGGCGACATTTACGCCAAACTCTTTCTGAAGTTGGCTGGCACGTTTCTCATTCGGCTCGTATATAAAAATATTTTGAGCAGATAGTTTTTTGGATTCAATAAAACCTTTGAGAAGTGCCCCGCCCATCTGGCCGGCGCCAACAAGAGCCAGCTTTATATCTTTCAACAAACTTATCCCTACCTCCTGTTCTCCGGACAAATGCAAAATAGAAACACATTAGGATAGAAAACAAATTATCCAACCAAATCAATTATTTTCTACACACTTACAACTTTTGTATTCGGTCCTAAGCTATAATAGTCAATTCCAAGATGATATGCTACCTGTCTGCTGCCAAATATGCAAAACTATCCAAAGAAAAGTTCTAGTAAGGATTAAACAACCCTTTTTCTTTCAACTTTCTCTTTTCCGCCTCTGAAACCTCTACATTGCTGGGCGTAAGCAGAAAGACCTTCTCTGCAACTCTTTGCATTCCACCATCCAGGCCATAGGTGAGACCGCTGGTAAAATCAATCAATCTCTTGGATAGATCTGGATCTATTAGCTGAAGATTCATAATTACCGGTATGTTGGCCTTGAATTTATCCGCGATTTGCTGGGCATCATTAAAGCTTCGAGGCTCCACAATATGAACACGAACCTGAGGAGGTATAGCTCTTAGAGAAGCCGCTTTATTCGCCCTATCAAGATCCGGATAGCGGTCTATTTTTCTTACTGTTGGCGCCGCCTGATCATAGTAGTCGTCAAAATCCTCTTCTTCTTCAAAATCCTCGTACTGTTCATCTTCTGTCAGACCAAAGTATAAAAGAGCTTTGTGCCAAAAATTACTCATCTTTCCCACTCCTTATTCTCTTATGATTCCAAAAATTCCCGTTCCTATTCGAACCATGTTAGCTCCCGATTCTATCGCAACCTCAAAATCGTTGGTCATTCCCATAGAAAGATAGTCCATATTTATGTTAGGAACGTTAAGCGCTCTTATGTTTTCAAACAAAGCTTTCATTTTCATAAAAAACGGACGCAACTTTTCCGGATTCTCAATTAAAGGCGCGATTGTCATTAATCCTCTTGCTTGCAAATTCGTAAGACTGCCTATTTCTTCTAATAACGCTCCAATTTCTCCTTTTTCTATTCCAAATTTAGTTGCTTCTTCCGCGATATTTACTTGAACCAGAATATCTTGCACTTTGCTTATCTGCTTCGCTCTTTTGTTGATCTCCAGTGCAAGCTTTATACTATCAACTGATTGTATTAAATCAGCAAATTCAATCACTGTCTTTACTTTATTTGTCTGCAAATGCCCGATAAAGTGCCAAACAATATCTTTTTTTAGCTCATCAGCCTTTTTCTTTGCCTCCTGAGCTTTATTCTCTCCAATGTCGGTAATACCTGCATCAATAGCTACTTTAATTCTATCGACAGAAACATTCTTTGTGACCGCAACCAGCTTGATTTCTTCCGCGCTCCGCTCATTCTTTTCCGCAGCTACTTTAATCTTTTTTCTAACTGTTTCCAGGTTTTCTTCTATGTTCGAATCCATATTCTAAATTGGTTCGTCATAAAACGCAAAAACCCTTGTATTTATAAGGGCGTTTTGTAGTCTTTTCCTAGTAGAACGACTATGCCTGCTTGGCGGCCTGTTTTCTGTTCTCTCCGATAAGAAAAAAAGAGATCATTTCGACAACTGGTACAATAGTCTAACCTTGTTATCTGCCTGCCGGGAACTTCCTTTTCCTTTAATTCTGTTTCCGCGTATTCCGGAAGATCAATCTTAGTATTATAAATTTTGGCATTAAACCTCTTTTTGAACTGCTCCTGTAACTCTTCGCTTACCTCATAACAACATTTGCCAATGCTTGGCCCGATGAAAGCAATTAAATCTGAAGATCTAGTACCGCAACACTCATTAAGAGTATTAATAGTATTGCTTATAATGTTTCCGACAATACCTCTCCAGCCTGCGTGAATAATTGCCACATTTCTCATTTTCGGATCCACCAGGATAATCGGGACACAGTCCGCAAAAAAAAGTGCCAGCGGCACATCTTCAATCGCAGTTATTAACGCGTCAGTACCGGGAATTGAATCAGCAAATGATTTTGCCCCTCTGCCAACAAGGTTTTCTTCAATAACAGTGGGAATATTTCCGTGAATTTGCTCGGCCGTAGTTAGATTATTAATGTCAAGATTGAGATCTGATAATAGACGCTCTCTGTTTATCTCAACATTATTCTGTAGATCCCCGACATGAAATCCCAGATTTAAAGAATTAAAGGGTTTTGGGCTAACTCCTCCTTGGCGGGTAGTAAAAACCACCATAATTCTCTCTTCCAATAGCATCTTGGGAGAGTAGAGGTAACTAACACCGTGTTTTTCCTTGACTACAAGTTCAAACGTCAATATTGCCCCTCCGGCCTTCAAAATCAAAGCACAGCCATTATCATAAACCGATCAAAGGCTGTGCTTTTCATTCTTTACTTTTTCTTTATAACTAGAGCTCTCTTCGGCGCAAAAATGTAGGAATATCAAGATCTTCTGCGTCAAAAGAAGGGACAGGCTCCTGTTCGCTAACGAATTCCAATTTCTCTTGTTTGCGCCTTATCTCAAATCCCGTAGCTATTACAGTTACTTTTACATTATCTTCCAACCCTTGATCTACAACGGCTCCAAAGATAATATTGGCATCCGGGTGAGCAGCATTCGCTACTACCTCTGCCGCTTCATTAACCTCAAAAAGACCCAAATCCGTGCCTCCGGAGATATTCAAGAGAACACCCTGAGCACCTTCAATTGATGCTTCCAGTAACGGACTTGAAATTGCTGCCTTTGCAGCCTCTGGTGCTCTATTCTCACCGCTTGCCAGACCTATTCCCATTAGCGCCGAACCTGCGTCCTGCATAATGGTTCTAACATCAGCAAAATCCAGGTTGATTAATCCCGGTATCGTAATTAGGTCCGTAATTCCCTGCACACCCTGGCGCAGAACATCATCCGCAACCCTGAATGCGTCAACAATCGATGTCTTTTTTTCTACTACCTGCAGCAATCTATCGTTTGGAATAATAATCAGTGTGTCTACTTTTTCCTTTAATTTTCCAATTCCGTCATCCGCTTGGACTGACCTTTTTCTTCCTTCAAAACCGAAAGGCCTTGTTACAACTCCTACAGTCAATGCACCTAGTTCTTCTTTGGCAATTTCCGCAATTACCGGAGCCGCGCCGGTACCGGTTCCTCCGCCTTTTCCGGCAGTAATAAATACCATGTCAGCGCCCTGCATTGCTTCCTTTAACTGTTCTTTGCTCTCCTCGGCAGCCTGAAAACCTATCTGCGGATCAGAACCAGCTCCCAATCCCTTAGTTAGGTCACCGCCGATGTGAACTTTGTAATCAGCATCAGACATAAGCAAAGCCTGGGCATCAGTATTAACCGAAATGAATTCAACTCCCTTCACTCCGGCTGTTATCATCCGATTAACCGCATTGGTTCCGCCGCCGCCGATACCAACTACTTTAATTACAGCTAAATAGGTGGTACCTCCATCCAACATAAAAAAACCTCCCTTCCTCAACTTAACATTGAGGGTTAAGACTAAAGCACTGCTTTATTCTTTTTTAAACACTCTAAGCCTTTCCAATAACCTTACATTAAATTTTTATAAAATGCAACAATAATCACAACAATAGCTTCTGTACTGGTACAATAAAATATCCCGTCTTTTTAGCACGGGATATTTTTCCAATTTATTTTCTAATACTATATCTATTAAATATCATTTACCTGTTTCTTAAGCTAGTTCTATCTTATCCAACTATTGCTTTTTCAATTATTATTACTTCTTAAAAATATTTCTAATCCATTCCAAAACTTGATCTAGGAACTCATTTATAATGTTTTTATTCTCACTTAAGTTTTTAACTTCTCCCAGAGTACTCTTTTTCCCGTATATAAGAAGTCCTATGCCGGTGGCAAATACCGGGCTATTCGCTTTTGCAGATCCTTCAAGCTTTTGTGGATAGCCTACACGAACAGGAAGTCTAAATATCTCCGTAATCATCTTCTCTAGACCTTCCAGCTGCGACGTGCCTCCGGTAATAACAATTCCACCGGGCAAAAAATCCAACAAGTCGTTTTCGATCAATTCTTTCCTCACCAGATCGAATATCTCACGTACTCTGGATTCAATTATCTCAACCACGTATTTTCTTAAGATCGGCCTGGCGCCTTTACGATCGAATGTATTTATCTCAATAACCTGCATTTCATCAATATCTTTACTTAACGCATAACCCTGTTCTTTCTTCAGATCTTCAGCTTCTTCAAGGCTAATATTAAGTCCGACTGCCAGGTCTTTTGTCACTTGGCTTCCACCGACCGATAGAACCCAACTATGACAAATACTGCCTTCACTGAAAGCAGCAACATCGGTTGTTCCACCACCAATATCAACCAAAACGGTACCGTTCTCTTTCTCTGCATCCGTAAGAACAGCCTCGCTGGAGGCAATCTGCTGCAGTATTATATCTTCCACCCCGTAACCGGCCATTCTCACGCACTTTATCATATTTTGAAGAGAAGTAATGGCAGCTGTCACTATATGCGACTCAACGTCAAGTCTTAACGCCGCCATTCCCTCAGGATCTTTCACGCCTTCCTGGCCGTCAATAAGAAACGATCGAGGAATTATATGAAGAATGTCACGATCCGGGGAAATATCAGTCGGGCAGCTGGCCTCCACCGCGGCGTCAATATCCTCAGCGGTAATTTTGTGGTCTTTTCCTTTTATTGATATTCCGCCCCGGTTATTGAATGACTCCACATGCGAACCGGCGACTCCTATATACACCGAACTAATTTTCATACCGGAAGTATCTTCTGCCCTTTTTATTGCCTTTGAAATAGAGGAAGCGGTTTCATTAACATCCACAACAAAGCCTTTTCGCAAACCGTGTGACGGATTAATGCCAATGCCTTTAATTACCAGGTCTTCCCCTCTTAACTCGGCAATAATCGTGCATATTTTAGTTGTTCCCACATCAAGTGCCACAATGGGTTTTCTGCTCACAAATCTCTCCTATTTTACGGACGCTTTCTCACCACAGGATTTGAAACAACCCGTATATCAATAAAAATAACTTCGTCTTTATCTTCTTTAAGTATTTTCTCAATAATGTAATTCTTCTTAGAAAAGTTCTCGGCTTTTCCGTATATAATCTCAACTCCGTCTTTCGTGTACAAAGAGAGTTTATCAATAGAAGGAGCCGATACTATGCTTAACGAATCCCGAATCTTCCCGTCCAAGTTACTTACACAAAGGCTGGCATTGATAAAGGCTTTCGATTCTATTTTCTGGCCGACCTTTAAATTTTTAATATCAAGATCTCTGATTAACAGCAAATCCACCCGGTCTATTTCAGACAGCTTTTCCAAAACCAAGCCATCCTTATCAACTACCGCGTGTCCATCCTCAACCGGTATTAAGGCAATTGGTTTTCTCTCAACCACCTTGATTTTCAAGGTATTGGGAAAACTCCTTGATAGTTCAGCATCTTTAATCCATGGATCTTTTTTTAATTTCTCTTCAATTTCCTTTAGGGGAACACGGGTCAAGCTTGTCCCTTCTTCTATTGAGCAAATCTTTTCAATTTGTGTGTCGGTAAGGCGGTCGTTCCCACTGATCTCAAGCTTCTTTATCCTAAAAAGGTCAGACCGATAGAGCCAGATCAAAGCAGCAAGAACAGCAACCACTACAACAATAATAAATCCCATTTTAAGTTGCTGCTTCCTTCTTATTTGCCTTAGTTTTTCCCGTCTTTCTTTTGCTTTCTCGGTAGCTACATTTTTTGCCATGTTATTCCACCCCATTAATATAATTGCTTCAGATAGCGCTACTAGCACGTAATCAAATCTATATCAATATGAACATAATAGACTATGACTCAAAATTTCCAATTAAAGTAATCTCCGGTTCCAGAAGTATTTTCTTCTTTTCCTGGACCCTTTCTTGTACCTTCTGCATTAGATTATATATATCACTAGCCTTTGCCCCGCCTTGATTTACTATAAAGTTTGCATGCTTTTCCGAAACGACTGCATTACCCTCTTGCCATCCTTTGCACCCAGCGTCCTCTATAATCTTTCCCGCAAAGTTCTTTGACGGATTCTTAAAAATGCTGCCTGCGTTTGCCGTATTCAACGGTTGGCTGTCTTTTCTGGCCTTAAAATAGCGCTCCATCTGAAGCTTGATCAGCTTAGGGTCTCCTTTTTCTAGTTTAAGTGTTGCCTCTAGGATGACTCCCTTATCACGCAAAGAACTAGACCGATAGCCAAATTCAATCTCACTATGACTAAAAGACGTGAATTGCGCCTCCGGTGTGTATACGGTTACTTTACTTAAAATATTTCCAAAACACTCGCCATACGCCCCCGCGTTCATTCTTATTGCGCCGCCTAAGGTGCCAGGAATTCCTACCGTAAAAGCAAGGCTTTTAAATCCTTCCTTGTAAGTCTCCCGAATAAGAGTGGGCAATGATACTGCCGCTCCTGCCTGCACAAAATTATTATCGATATTGATGCGGCTAAAATAATTACCCAATCTTACCACTATGCCTCTAAAACCATTGTCTGACACCAGCAGATTCGATCCTCTGCCAACCACCAAGAAAGGAATTCCGCTTTTTTTCGAAAGCAAGAGAGTTGAACGAAGTTCTTGTAGAGAATTGACAATTGTGAATAATGCTGCGGGTCCGCCGACTTTGAAGGTTGTGTGCCTTGCCATTGGTTCATTCAGGTATATATCGCTCTTTACGCACTTTTTCAACTCATTATATAAAGGTAGAAACACATCATTACTAACAGACGTCATCCCTATCCACCCTCGCAAAATCTGTCTTAAGCATGTTAAGTAGTCCTTCCCCCACAGCCCAAATATCTCCAGCTCCGGCAGTCAGCACCAGATCGCCTTCACGTACTTCGGAAGCCAGGAACTCTAAAATATCACTTTTTTTCGGAAGATAAGCGACAGGTTTGCGAGGATTGCGCTGCAATATCGCATCGACCAATAACTTTCCCGTCACACCGGGGACCGGTTGCTCTCCTGCAGCGTAGACATCTGTTACCACTGCCAAATCAGCACTGTCAAAAGCATCCTCAAAAGACGTACCAAGTGCTTTTGTTCTTGAGAAACGATGGGGCTGAAAAATACACACAACCCGACCCCAAGAGCCCTTTTTTGCCGCTTCAAGAGTGGCCTTAAGTTCGGTTGGGTGATGCGCGTAGTCATCAATTATAGTAATATCAGAGACTTCTCCCAGCACCTGAAAACGTCTTTGTACACCACTGAAAGATTTAAGAGACCGGGCTAATCGACCAAAGGGCACACCTAATGAACTACCAAGCGCATAGGCAGCTAGAGCATTATAAACATTATGGATACCCGGTACGGAAAGGGACGCCCGTCCCAGCAATTTGTCTTTATTATATACATCAAAAGTGCAGGAAAAAGCTTCAAACGCAATATTGCGGGCATTAAAATCGTTCTTTTTGTCCAATCCGTAGGTAACACACTTCTTGTCCGTTAAAACGGTTATTCTGTTTAAATTCTCATAATCTCCGCAAGCAATAATAAGACCGTCCTTTTCCATTTTATTCAAAAACTCCAAAAAAACACTTTCGATATGATCGATATCTCCGTAGTAATCCAAATGATCGGCCTCAATATTGGTCAAGACAATAATTTGAGGATTCAGATATAAAAACGATCCATCGCTTTCGTCGGCTTCCACAACAACATAATGGCTATTGCCGCATTTCGCGTTGCTGCCGATATCGTTCAATTCACCGCCAATCAGATATGTAGGATCAAGTCCGCAAGCATCCATCATTCGTGAAATCATCGAAGTAGTTGTGGTTTTCCCGTGAGTGCCCGCGATTGCCACTGATTTCTTGCCCTCGCAAATCCTGGCAAGCATCTGTGCCCTTAATAAAATGGGGATGTTCTTTTTCTTCGCGTATACCACTTCAGGATTTTTATCTGGAATCGCCGAACTCAAGACCACGATGTCCGCATCTCCGACATTTTCGGATCTATGACCTATCTTTATTCGAGCTCCGTATTTTTTTAATCTTTCGGTATTCCTTGATTCTTTTATATCTGATCCTGAAACCTTACTACCTAGATCCAGCAGGACCTGCGCGATACCACTCATCCCAGCCCCGCCAATTCCCACAAAATGAACATGCTCTATCGCGGTTGGTTTTTTCACTTTATTAATTTCATCCTTTCCAGCCAAGTGATATTGCTTCATTTCGATTTGGCCGCTTTCAAAACCATTTCTGCCATCTTTTGTGCAGCTTCCGGGCAACTCAATCTACGTGATGCTTTGTTCATTTCCGTTAGCTTCTGATCATTATAAACCGTGTTCTTTATCACTTTAAACAATGTGTTCCCATTTAAGTTTCCATCGTCAATCACAATTGCCGCCCCGGCAGCCCTAAGAATCTCTGCGTTTTTACTCTGATGATCTCCCGTTGCGTAGGGATACGGCACCAGAACCGCTGCTTTCCCCAAAGCGGTAATTTCAGCTAGTGTGGTTGCTCCCGCTCTGCAGATGATAAGATCCGAAACCGAGTAAGCTAAACCTATCGTGTCCAAATAAGGGTAGCAACGATAAATCAATTTATCGCTCTTCAGTTGGTCCTTTCCTATCGAATCCTTGACATAGTCAAAGTTCATATTACCCGTTGAATGAATTATCTGCAAGTTATCCGAGTCCCTTAACAGCGGGTATGCCTCAATTGCCGCCTGGTTTATTCGCTGCGCCCCCCTGCTTCCGCCAAATATAAAAACGGTTTTACGGGATCCCATGAGGCCGAGTTTCTCATAGTTTTTCTCACCGATACCCAGTATCTCTTTCCTCACCGGATTGCCGGTCAAAACAACATTTCTAACCCCGGAGAAATATCTTTCCGAACCAGGAAAAGATACTGCAACTGCCTGAGCCTTTTTTGCCAACAACTTATTGGCCAATCCCGGAATGGCATTTTGCTCATGAAGAACAATGGGTATCCTCTTAATCACAGAAGCAGCAACAACGGGGAAACTGACATATCCACCCAAACCCACAACGACATCGGGCTTAAAATCGCTCATAATTTTTAACGACTCAAAAAGCCCCTTAAATAGCAGCACAATGGTTTTGATAAAACCAAAAGACAATTTTCGGCTTAGACCTTGCACCTCAATTGCCCTGAAATTATATTTAGCTTCCGGCACAACTCTTGATTCAAGTCCGCTTTTCGTGCCGATAAACAGTATCTCAGGCGCTTCCTCTATAGACTCTAAAGTTCCGGCTAACGCCAGTCCCGGATAAATGTGTCCCGCTGTCCCCCCGCCGCTTATGATCACTTTCATCTTTATCCCTTGGCTTTCTCCTTTTGATTATTTTCCCTTCTCTGGAAGCAATATTCAATAGAACCCCAATTCCAGCAAGAGTGAAGACTAGCGCTGAACCACCGAAACTAATCAGCGGCATAGGCACGCCGGTTATAGGAAGAATACCTGTCACAGCTCCCATGTTTACTATTGCCTGAAATATAATCATAAAGATGATTCCAGAACCAAGCAATTTACCAAACTGATCTTTGCATTTTAAGGAAACCTTAAAGCCAAGATAAGCCAGGAGGATGAAAACAAAAATGGTAAAAAGTGTACCTATCAATCCCAATTCTTCGCCAATTATAGCAAATATGAAATCTGTATGGGCTGCGGGAAGATAGAAAAATTTCTGATGGCTCATTCCCAAACCTAATCCTCTAATACCACCCGAACCAAAGGCCAAGAGTGACTGAATAATGTGAAATCCGGTGCTTTTAGGATCAGCCCAGGGATCAAGAAAAGCCAGGAACCTTTGACGCCTATATTGGGTGCAGAAAATAGCCACAAAAGAGAGAATGCCGCCTATCGCGCCTACTCCAATTACATGTAAAAAATTCGCCCCCGCGAGATAAATCATGGCAAAAATTGTCACGCAAATCAAAAAGGTATTCCCAAGATGTGGTTCGATAAAAATGAGAGCAAGTACAATCAGTATGGGAGAAAGAGGTACTATTAATTGGCTCAAATCCCCCATTTCATCTTTCTTTCTGGCAAATAGATCGGCAACATATAGAATTATCGCCAGCTTGGCAAATTCAGAAGGTTGGAAGCCAAATTCGCCGATCTCAATCCATCTGTTTGCGCCCCCGGCAGTCTTTCCCAAGCCGGGAACCAGCACAAGAAGCAACAGAACAACCGATAAAATAATCGCCGGACCGGCAAGTTTGCGCAGTTTTCGGTAATCGACTTTGGAAAGCAAACCCATTGAACCCAAGCCGACAATCACCCAGATGAGTTGCCTCTTCAAATAGAAATAACTATCTCCCTCACTGGAGAAAGCCATAACAGAACTCGCGCTGAAAATCATGACGCTCCCAAAAAGGAGCAGCACTATAGTCACTAACAGCAACCAATAGTATGTTGAGGGTTTTTTTTGTCTATTGCTCATTCCCAGTCCTACAACAATTAGTTGAATTTTCTACATTCATTACTACATCTCTAAATGTATGCCCTCTTTCCGAATAGCTAGAAAACTGATCGAAGCTCGCGCAAGCCGGAGAAAATAGCACAACATCGCCAGAGCAAGCAAGACTATGGGCTTTCTTGACCCCTTCTTCTACAGTTCTGGCTTTGCTTACATCGAGTCCGATATCTTTAATATATGAATATATCTCATCAGCCGCTTCTCCGAATACAACAACGGCTTTTGCCCTCTTCTCTATCTCAGCAGCAAGATTTCGGAAACTGTTACCCTTATTCCTTCCTCCTGCCATAAGAACCACAGGCACATTAAAAGACCTCAGCGCCCTTACCGCGGCATCGGGATTTGTTGCCTTTGAATCATTGTAATACTCAACTCCATTAACTGAAGCTACGTATTCTATTCGATGCGCGACCCCCTTAAATTTTCTTATTGCCTCCCTGATCTTGTCCGCTGCAATACCGGATACAAGTGCAACCGCCACCGCGGCCATGGTATTTTCCAAATTATGCTCTCCAACTATATTTAATTCATCAAGACTGCAAATTTCCTGCTTTTTATCTATGTCCGCAATTATTTTGCCATTATCTACGTAAATTCCTTTTTCCTCCCTGCTTTGTTTGCTGAATGACACCAATTTTGCTTTAATCGAACCTGCCAGCTGTTTAACAAGCGGATCATCAAAATTAAGTATCGCAAAATCTTCTTTAGTCTGATTTAGAAACAGTCTACTTTTTGCCCGAACATAATCCGTGAAATCGGGATGCCAGTCCAAATGATCCTCTGTTATATTTAAAAGCACGCTTACCCTCGGACGGAAGTCCACTATATTGTCCAATTGAAAACTGGAAAGCTCTACTATCAATGTTGAGTATTTATCCACGTCTGAGAAACCAATAAGCGGAGACCCAATATTACCGGCAACAACATTCTTCCTCCCCGCGCAATCAAATATCTCTCCCACCAGCATTGTTGTCGTTGTCTTTCCATTCGTTCCGGTAATTCCAACAATAGGGGCTTTGATCAGCTGATACGCAAGTTCGATCTCACTCCATACAGGTATTTTCCTTTTTTTGGCTTCCGTAATCAGATTATTACCGGACGGCACACCCGGACTTACTATTAACAGATCCTTCCCATCTAAATCCGAAAGGGTATGAGGCCCTAGTCTTATGCAAATCCCTGCATCTTCAAGATCGGCCGCTTGTTTTCTTAAATCCGGCTTATCGGCACGGTCTACCAGGGTAATATCCGCGCTAAGTTCACGCAATTTCTTAGCAGCAGCTATACCACTCTTGGCCATTCCTATTATTAGAACTTTTTTATCTTTAAATACCATCCCAAATTCCTTACTTGACCGCGTAAATAAAATATAGCGCGAAGCCTGCACCGGCAAATAGTCCGGCAATAATCCAAAATCTAATCATGACCTTTGTTTCCGACCAACCCTGCATCTCAAAATGATGATGAATAGGCGCCATTTTGAATACACGGCGCCCGTTGAAATACTTAAATGAGGCAATTTGAATAACTACAGAAAGCGTTTCTATTACATAAATTCCACCGATTAAAATTAGCAGAAGTTCGGTCTTTGTTAATATTGCCAGGGCGGCAATACCTCCTCCAAATGCCAGCGAACCGGTATCTCCCATGAAGATTTCTGCGGGGAAAACGTTGTACCATAAGAAACCAATGCAAGCACCACCTACAGCAGCACAAAAGATAGCTAAATCCAGCCTATTTTGCCTAAAAGCGATGCCGGCATATGCCATCATCACAATAGTCACTGTTCCGGCAGCTAGGCCATCAAGACCGTCAGTTAAATTCACTCCATTAGTAGCGGACATAACAACAATAGCCAGAAAAATATAATAACCCCAACCAAGATCTATTCTTAGGTTTGTTAACGGAATAGAAACAGTGGTGGGCAGATGACAGTAGTTGATGGCAATCCAACCAAGAACAAAGGAAATCACCAGTTGCCAAAAAATCTTGGTTCTGGCCAAAAGTCCAAGAGATCGTTCCCTAACCACCTGGCTGTAATCATCCAAAAAGCCAAGTAATCCGCAAGCTAAAGTAGTAAGCAAGGCCAGAACACTTAAACCGCTATACCCCTTGGGTAATGCCATAACAAGATAAACTGAAGTAATCATGAATAGAAGCAGCAATCCGCCCATAGTTGGTGTTCCAGCCTTCTGAAGATGCTCCTGTGGGCCATCAAGGCGAATTATCTGCCCTACATCTCTCGCCCTGGATAATTTGATCCATGCAGGAATTAAAACCACTGTTAACAATAATGTAACGGCAGTCGTTAAAAAGACCTGATATGTCGGATAGCGTCCTATTGTAATTATATATTTGAACATACTTTTCTCTTTTCCCGATTATAAAAGCGCATTGACAACTTTTTCCAACTCCATTGCCCGTGAAGCTTTTATCAATACTATATCTCCCGGTCTGATATTCTCAATCAAGGCTTTCGTTGCTTCATCGGTTTCTTGACACTGCATAATCGCATTTTGGTTCATACCTTTGCTAAGAGCTCCTTCGGCGATTCTCCTGCTTCTGGTCCCAACTGTAATTAGCAGATCAGCACCGATATCAGGAACCAACTCACCTATTTTAAAATGAGCCATTGCTTCCAAGGTACCGAGTTCAAGCATGTCACCAAGAACAGCTGCTTTTCTTCTTTCCTTAGCCATATCCCCCAACGCAATAAGAGCAGCTTTCATTGACGTTGGATTCGCGTTGTACGCGTCGTTTAGGACCGTAATTCCATCCGATGTGGTAAAAACCTGCATTCTCATCTCGGAAAGAACGCTTGTCGCTAAACCCTTTTTTATATCAAGCTGACTTACTCCCATCTCCGATGCAACTGCATAAGCTGCCAGAGCATTATAAATATTGTGCCTTCCGGGATATGGCAAGGATAACGAAAGCCCCCCACCGGGCGTGTCGATCTTAAAAGATGGTTGACCCTCTTCATCCACTACAATATCCACTGCTCTTACATTAGCATCTTTCGAGATTCCATAGGTTGTAACCGGAGCGGGAGACATGTCCCTTAGTTTTCCCGTCCACTTATCATCCGCATTCAAGACGACCAATCCTTCAGGAGGAATAACCTCAATAAGCTCACTTTTTGCCTCCGCTATTTTCTCCTCAGATCCTAAAAGCTCAAAATGAGTCTTCCCGACATTGGTAATTAATCCGATCCTCGGATTTACCATCTCAGCTAGTTCGCGTATCTGACCTAATCCCCTCATAGCCATTTCAATTACTAAAACTTGTGTCTCTTGATCAGCTTTTAAAACAGTAAGGGGAACGCCGATTTCATTGTTATAATTTTTTTCTGTTGAAACCACATTATACTGGCGCGAAAGGATATTTGAAATCATATCCTTTGTACAGGTCTTACCGGTACTGCCGGTTATTCCTACCACCTCCGCATCCAACTTTTTCCTTATGTGCCTGGCGAGAGCGTGAAGCGCTGAAAGTGTGTCTTTTACGATAACTACAACGGTCGAATTCTGGATACTCTCTCTTAGAGCATCCTTAAACTTATCGTCCCATCTGTCAGATAAAAAACCGCATGCTCCCCGCAAAAGAGCGTCCGATATAAACTTGTGACCGTCATAATTCTCTCCCCTTATCGGAATATATAAATCTCCTTGTTTCAGGGTACGGGTATCAATACTAATACTATCTATATTTATCTCTTCCGGTCCGTTTACCAGAATGCCGTCTGTTATCTGGACTAATTCCAGCACGTCTACCGGGAACATTTCACATGCTCCTTTAGTGCCTCTTTTGCTATCGCGCAGTCATCAAAAGGAATGGTAATATCCTTAAACTCTTGGTATGTTTCATGGCCTTTTCCGGCTAAAATTATACAGTCGTTCTCCTGCGCAATAGCAATTGCCTTATATATCGCTTCCTTGCGATCAATATTAATACAGTAATCCGAACCGACTTTTTTTAGACCTTTTTCAATCTCCGCGATTATTGCTTCCGGCTCTTCACTCCGCGGATTATCGGAAGTAATAATCGCATAGTCGCTTAGATTACCTGCTACCTTACCCATAATAGGTCTTTTTGTTCTATCTCTATCTCCCCCACACCCAAAAACAACGATCAGCTTTCCTTTGGTGATTTCGCGTGCCGCAACCAATACCTTTTCAAGGCCATCGGGTGTGTGAGCATAATCAACAATAACCGAGAATTTCTGCCCGCAGTCAATCGTTTCAAATCTGCCTGGTACATTTGCAACCATTTCCAGACCGTTCTTTATAACTTCAAGAGATAATCCAGATGATAATCCAACGGAAGCAGCAGCTAGAGCATTATAAATATTGAAAAGGCCCAAGAGCTTCAAATTGATCTGGACTGAACCTGCATCCGATTCCAGGATAAAATGAGATTTCTTATCTCCCAGTTTAATATGTAGAGCTTTGACTTGAGCTTGCTCACTTAAACCAAACAATATGCTTCTCGGATTGGGAATCTCGGCGATTATCTTACCGTGATCATCATCGATATTTATAATAAAAATGCATTCCCCTCCGGCATAATCTACAAACAGCTTTCGCTTGGCCTCAAAGTATTCCTTCAGCGATCCATGGTAGTCCAGATGGTCCTGGCTTAGATTTGTAAAAACCAAAGTATCAAACTTACAGGCCTCAACTCTATGCAAATCAACAGCATGCGATGAAACTTCCATAGCCGCAAATTTTACTCCGCTATCCACCATCTGGTTGAATATGTTTTGCAGGTCATAAGACTCCGGAGTAGTCCTCCCCACCGGAAGCCGCCTATTTTTAATTTTGTATTCAATTGTCCCTAAAAGGCCTGTCGTTAATCCGGCTGCTGTAAATATGCTCTCAACAAACATTGTCGTAGTAGTTTTGCCATTGGTTCCGGTTACCCCGATAAGCTTAAGTTTCGACGTGGGATTATCAAAAAAAACACAGGATAACTTAGCTAAAGCGACTCTTGTATTTACCACAGCCACTTGCGTAACATTTTTTGGTAGATCTTGCCACTTTTCTACCACTATTGTCCTGGCGCCCCGCCTAATAGCTTCATCAATGTAGATATGACCGTCTGTTTTCATGCCGATGATACATACGAAAACATAACCGGCTTGAACTTCTTTGGAATGAAACGCGATGCCGGTTATTTCCTGATCCTCTTCACCTTCAAATTTTAGAGGCTTAATATGAGTAATTAAATCAGTTAGTTTCATTTGATAATCCCTACAGGAAGCACATAACATTTAATTTTACCACAGAATGAACTTCTAGCTGCATAGTAAGAACAAAAAGCTGCTGACTCCATCCTTTTAATACCGGATATTTGCCTAACACAGTACTTACGATTCCAAATGAGCTTTGCATTCACGCGCTAGACAATTATTATTTTGTTAATTAGGCTGTATTTTCAAATGATGCAAGCTAAACTCTGTTACATTCTTAAATACCGGGGCGGCAACTGATCCACCCCAAATTGTTGCCTGTGGTTCATCAATTATTACTGTTACTAACACTTGCGGATCTTCAACCGGCGCAAAACCTACAAATGAAGCCACATATCGCCCCGGATCATATCCCTTTCCGTTTATTTTTGGTTTCTGGGCTGTACCGGTCTTTCCGCCAACCCTATATCCGACTATTTGCGCGTTTGTTCCAGTCCCATCAGCAACAACTTTTTCCAGCATATACCGCATTTCTCTTGCAGTCTGAGGGGTAATTACTGGCTTTTCTTCTTGTTCTTCTGCACTTTTAATAATATGCTTTTGCGGACTTATAACTTTTGAAACGAGATATGGCCTTACCATCATGCCATCATTCGCGATTACCCCATAAGCTCTTGTCAATTCAAGTCCCGTAACTGAAATACCCTGTCCAAACGGAACAGTTCCTATCGTTGAACCTGACCACTCACTTGGCTGCAATAGATACCCGTCACCTTCACCCGGGAAATCTATTCCTGTTTTTTCAGTTAACCCAAACCCTGTCAGATACTGATATATACGCTCTTTTCCTAATTTAATGCCTACCGTTGCCGCCCCCACATTACTTGAATATTTGATGATGTCAGCTAGAGTAAAATTTCTTCCTCCTCTTGCGTGCGCTTCACCAATCACTCTATCGGCAACCTTTATTGTCCCGGGCAAGTAGAAACATGTGCTTGGCGCAAATAATCCTTCTTCTATTGCCGCTGCTATAACAAATGTTTTTAAGGTCGACCCCGGTTCATAAACATCTGTTACAGCTCTATTTCTAATACTGTCAGCCTTAGCTTGGGAAAAATTATTTAAATCAAAGCTTGGGGTATTTGCTATAGCGTATATTTCCCCGGTATTCGGATTCATTACTATAATGCTGCCAGCTTTTGCTTTTGTCTCTTGAATGCTTCTATTAAGCTCTACTTCAGCTTTATACTGTATCTCTTTATCTATGGTAAGTATAGCACTATTGCCATTGCTTGACGGCGACAGCTTTGTATACCCCCCTGGGATATCTCTTCCCAAAGGATCCTTTTCAGTCATAATCTTCCCTGGTATACCTCTTAAATACTTATCAAGATAAAGCTCGAGTCCAGCAAGACCGTTATTCTCTGTTCCAACAAATCCGACAACTTGCGACGCAAGTGTCTTACAGGGATAATACCTTTTACTTTCCTCTATTAGACCGATCCCATCAATCTCTAAAACTTTTATCGCTTTTGCTTTCTTGGAATCGATTTTTCTAGCCAAATAAACAAACCCGCAGTCTTCGCGGGTTAATTTATCCAGCAATTCTTTCTTATCCATTTCAAGTATTTCAGATAGCTGAGTCGCTACTTTTGAGGGTTTATTGATAAGGTAGGGTGTTGCGTATACTGTTTGGGCCTTAAGGCTAATTGCCAGTTCCTGCTTATCTCTATCATATATAGTGCCCCTATCAGGGGCTAGTTCAACACTGCGGATTCTTTGTTTTCGGGCAAGTGAATTGTATTTTTTTGCCTCAACTCCCTGAACAAAGATAAGCCGTCCTGCAACTGATAAAAGGAATATAACGAGTAGGAATAGAAGTACGAGTAATCTTCGTTCAATTTTATCCAACTTCCTTGATGCCATCTAAAGAAGCTCCAATCATCAATACCTCTCAGTTGTTGCGAAGATCCAGACCTCTCAGCGCTGACATGCTTATTTGACCCGCAACTTGGTTTTTCATCATCTCCAGCGGCGTCTCTCTTTTTGATTCAGATGATTCTTGTGAGTCAATCTTCTTTGTCTGCTTATTAACTTCATTAGGCAATTCAAGGTAGTTAACTTCAGCGGGATTTACCATTCCAAGTTTGCCAACTGCTATTTGCTCAATTCTATCAGGAGCACTGAGCTCGGTTTTAGAACATAGCAGTTCTTGTTTTTTTAATTGTTCTTTCTCATACACATCACCCAATTGCTTGTTCTGTAAAGCTCCTTGTGCGATAACTGCTCTTAAGGAAACATTAACAATTAGGATTATTGCAAGCATAGTAGCAAACATTAGAAGAAAAGAAAACATGGAAGAAGAATCGGGTATAGTAATACGACTCCTGCTTTTAACAACCTTTAGTTGTTTTTTAGATTGTTTTGTTGATACAACCTCTTGCTTTAACTTTCTTGCCGTTTGCATTTCTTCACCTATTATGAATCCCGGTTATATTTTTTCCGCAACTCTTAATCGAGCACTTTTAGCTCTTGGATTATTATCAATTTCTTCCTTTTTAGGCCGAACGACTTTTTTGGTTATAACTCTTAAAATAGGTTTCTTTCCGCAAACACAAATAGGGAGGTCGGGGGGGCAGATACAACCTTTTGATAATTCCGTAAAAACATTCTTAACGATTCGATCTTCGAGCGAGTGATAAGATATTATCGTTATCCGCCCCCCACTTTTCAGCCACTTTACTGCATCTTCTAGTGCATTTTTTAGTGCAGACAGTTCTTGATTTACTTCAATTCTTAAGGCTTGGAATGTTTGTTTTGCCGGATGGCCACCTCTCCGCCTCGCTGAAGCGGGAATAGCCTGTTTTACGATCTTTACCAGATCTCCTGTTGTTGCCAGTGGCTTTCTTTCTCTCGCTCTGACTATAAACTGCGCAATACGACTAGCCCACTTCTCTTCCCCGTATTCTCGAATCACTGATGCGAGCATAGCCCTTGAATAACCATTTACCACATCACCCGCTGTTTTTGTTTGACTGATGTCCATTCTCATATCCAATGGTCCGTCAAGCTTATAACTAAAACCTCTTTCAGCAGAGTCAATTTGGGCTGATGAGACTCCCAAATCCAAAAGAATTCCATCTACCTTTTCCATATCCATATGCCGCAGGATATTGTCTAGGTTTCTGAAATCACCCTTAATGATAGTTGCTTGCTGGCTGAAGCGTGCTAGTCTTTCCCTTGCTGCGGATAGTGCTGCGTCATCTTTATCAATTCCTATTAGGTATCCTCCTGGTGTGATTAAATCTAGAACTGCCTCTGCATGTCCTGCCCCGCCTAAGGTGCAATCTACGATTGTGCTGCCATCTTTGCAGTTTAAGTAGTACAAGACTTCAGCCAGCAAAACGGGAGTGTGTTTGTATTCAGTTCGACCTTTTTGGTTTTCAATGTCCACTATAAGCCTAGATCCGTTAGCTCCTCTGCGATCTCCACATAAGAGCTTTCAGCTTCTTCAACATACTCATTCCAATTACTCTTGCCCCATATTTCCAGTCTGTTTGAAACTCCAACTATAACAATATCTCTGTCTAACTCCGCATACTGCCTAAGGTGTTCCGGTATAAGGACTCTTCCTTGCTTATCCAAATCCTCCTCAGTTGCCCCGCCAAAGAAAAAACGGGAGAATTTACGTGCATCCCGTTTAGCTAGTGGTAGTGATTGTACTTTTGCTTGCAGCTGAGGCCATTCCGAGCGAGAAAATATGAAAAGGCATTTTTCCAAGCCTTTTGTCACAACCAAGCCATCCGCCAGAGCGTCCCTGAACTTGGCAGGAAGAATAATTCTTCCTTTTACATCTAAAGAGTGCTGAAATTCCCCTAAGAACAAGTTTGCTCCTCTCGCTCAATGAACAGTAACCACTCTATACCACTTTCCTCTACTTTGCAACACTTTTTCTTCAAAATTTTTTAAAATCCTTTTATTTTTTTATTTTTTTTTGAATTACCCCTCTTCTTCCCGATTAACACCAAGTGGAGCAATAAAATAAAGAGGGATTTTATAATAAAAACAGAAATGGATTTTATGTTCAGAAGACCCCACAATTATTTATAAGAATTGGAGGCGCGAAATGAAAAACGCTAAGAAGCATTGGATTGTAGCTTGTATCTTCTTTATTATTCCAGCAATAACGTTGACCTCTTGTAGCCAGGTAATGGAGCTCACAGGACAATCTACCAGTAGTGAATCAACTACCTCTACTTCTCTAACCAAAGGAGTTGCGCCCCAGCAAGAAACAGCAACCGAGGAAGCAACGAAAAGCAAGGACACCGGAACTAAAAGTGCCGATAAGACAAACCGATTGATTGTGCGAAAGAAATCCATGTCTGTGGAAGTCGATGATGTAAGAGAAACATATAAAGAGATCGAGAAACTTGCTTCCAAATATGAAGGACGCATTACCGGAGCAGCCATTTCTTCAAATCAATATCCTATAATATCATCCACAACACCTGAGAGCGGCACTCCACCTTCCTCCACTTTCAAAGACGATTCCTCAGAAGATGCCGGCTCAAAAACCGATCCCCTTTACGCAACTGTTGTATTGAAAGTCCCTAGTGAAAAGACATCAGCCGCATTTAAGGATATTAAGAAGCTTGGCGAGGTTGAAACCGAGCAAGAAGAGGAAGAAGAAGTTACCGAACAATACGTCGATTTAAATGCCCGATTAAGAAATCTGCAGCGTGAAGAACAAAGATATCTGGAATTTTTTAACGCGGCAAAAACCGTCGAAGACATGCTTAAGATAGAGGAACAGCTTTCCAGGGTCCGAGGCGAAATCGAGTCTCTTCAAGCACAAATCGATCATCTCGAAAAGAGTGCTCAGATGGGAACCATAACAGTCTATATGCATGAGCCGCCTTCAGTCTCCAAGCCGATAAGTGACTGGGGATTTACTAAAGCTCTCATTCAGGCAGTTGAAAACTTTGTTATGGTCATAAATTTCTTAATCATGTTAACTGGTGCACTATTACCGCTTATTATAATAATCCTTATTATAATATTGCTAATAAAGGCCATATTTAGACGAAGGAAAAAGCAGCCTAGTTCATAAACGGTTATTTGCACAAATCGCTGAAAAGCACACGGAAGTGTTATTTCTGGGTAACGACTTTCCTGCCCGTTTTTGGGTTTGCCTTACATGTTTTGGACTTCATTTTTGTGAGCACTCCGAGGAAAGCGTTTACAACATTCGCATCAAATTGCTTGCCAGCATTATCTTTTAACTCTTCAATTGCTGCATCTACACTCATCGCTTTCCTATATGGACGTTCTGAAATCATGGCATTGAATGAATCGGCAACTGCGATTATCCTCGCGCCTAACGGGATGGCGTCTCCGGCGACGCCGGCTGGATAACCATTTCCATCATAACGCTCATGATGAAATAGGATTAAAGGCACAGCTTCTTTTAGAAAATCGAGGGACTCCAGAATATTCACAGCAATCGCTGGATGACGATTTATGACCTTTCTTTCTTCAATATTCAACTTGCCCGGTTTGTTCAGAATTGAACCATCAATTCCTATCTTCCCTATATCATGAAGAGTAGCGGCAATTCGTATTGTATCAACCTCTGCTTCCGATAACGACATTTGTTCGGCAATCGAAACTGCATATTTAGTAACATCATTCGAATGGCCATAAGTATACGGGTCTTTGGCGTCAACCGCAGCAGCAAGCGCCGATATTGTGCCCAGAAAAGTTTTTTCTAAATCTTTATACAATTGCATATTCTGTATCGCAATTGCCAACTGGCCGGCAAAGGACATCGCTACATTAAGATTTTCTTTAGTAAATAGATCAGTTGATTTCTTTCTGTTAATATTTAAAACTCCGATTACTTTATCTTTTGATACAAGAGGCACAGAAATTGCCGATATGATTTCCCGACGCTTCAACTCGCTCTTGAATCTTGGATCCGTATCATCAATAAGAATAAGAGATTCTTGATTTACTGCCACCCATCCGGCAATCCCCTCGCCTATTTCCACCTGAGTTTTGACCATTACTTCTTCCCCTAAGCCGTATGCTGCTTTTATTGTTAGTATCTTTTCCTCCTCATCTAAAAGCATAATCGACCCGGAATCAGCTTCCGTAACCGCCATTACTTGCTTTAAGGCTTGATTTAATATTGTGGTGAGATTTATGTTAGTTCCTAAGGAAAAGGCTAGTTTATTTAACGCTGTAAGCTCTCGAACCCTCATGCTCTTTTCTTCAAAAAGCTCGGCGTTTCTAATGGAGATTGCTACCTCAGGCGCCAATACCTCAAGGAATTGGATATCTTCCGATGTAAACATATCCCCTGAAAGTTTGTCTCCGAGTATCAGCATACCCAGGATTTCGTTTCCCTCCGCCAGTTTTACGCAAACAGAAATACCATATTTATTAAGAACCTCTTTTAATTGCGAGTTATCTTCTATTTCGTCAGCAACTGCTAACGATTTCACCGTTCAGACATTCAGAATTTCAGCAAGAGATGATTCTGAAATCCGAAACCCAAAACCAAATACTCTTTCTTTCTCACGGCCACCATAAAGAACTATCGCCGCTCTGCTTAATCTCATTTCCTTCTTTAGGATTTTTGCCACCAGAATTGAAGCCTTATCCAGATCAATCATGGAGCTCAATGCTACCGTAAGGGTGCCAAGCAACTTCTGAGGATCGTATCTCTTCTTGAAAAACAAACGGTCTGTCAAATTTTCAAGTACTTTCTTTATCGGCTGGAAACCAAAAGCAACTATAAGCCCCGCAATAACAAACAGAGCATCTTGATTAATGCCGTAGCTGCTCCCGTATTTGCTTCTAGCAATTGATACAAGTAATACAAAAAACCCGGCTATGCCAATAATCATAAGAGTATAAATGGCACTTCGAACAACTACAAGTTTGATATCCATTAGACGATGTTTAATAATTGAATACGAAGTAAAGCCAATAAGGATTATCATTGAATAACAACCAAACATCGCAAATTCGTTTGTGCCACTTATTAAAGGAAGTACTAAATTCGTATTAATAGCAATAATAGCCGTAAGGCAAAAACCAAGAAGTAGATATTTTAACTGAACTTTTTCTATACTTTCTGATCGTAAAAATTTCAAGCTAAGATTCACAATTGAAACAAACACAGCAATCATCATATAGGCTACAAATACAAAATACATACTCCCAGATACAACATTTGTGCCCCAGGGTAGTAGTTGTACTGTGTATACAACCATATTTGTAAACAGGGACATCGCTGCAAAGGCTATTACAACGACACTAAATACCAAGTACAGTGAGATAGGATACTTGCTTTTTTTCTTTGGAAACGAGGAAGAAAAACTTACAAGAGACCAGCCTGTGAAGAACGTAACTGCAAAAACCATCCTTGCCCAAAATAGAGCAGTTGAAAAATCCTGAGTATGATTATTAATATAAACACTAAGTGTCCAAGCTGCAATACCTATTGTTAAAGCACAGAATGATTTATTTGTAGCACTGTTTCTGTCTCTCAAGTAGACGACAAAACCCAATACAAGCTCTGACGTTATCGCAATTATTAAAAAACCGAGTTCGAGCACGCCTTTTCTCCCTACGTTATTATGCTAACAAGCTCACTTATTACATTACAATCGGCAATAATAGCCATGAGCTTTATGTTTCTGCGCTTCTACTCATCGTATCTCACTTTCAACTGTATTTAATAAATATGCTGCTATCTACTAAATATAAATTAAGTGATTTTTAAGATGCATTAAGATTGAGAGAATATCCCACAGCTTAGTGTATACAGGGGGATCATAAATTCAAATAAAGAAACTTGCGTTAAAGCATATACCACTTTAACTATATGAAGTCTGATTGCAAATAAGCAACTAGGCAATATATCGTAATTTTATGTCTCCGCTCTCCTCAAATGGGCCTTCTCCAAAATTAAAAATCTTAATACTTGGAGCAATGCTTGAATTCTTCATGTACACATACGCAAAGTCTTTATTGACTTCAAGCAATTTCTGGAGAAAAAGATCACAGTATATCTCTTCAAGACCTTTCTTTTCTTTTCCGCTAGGTATGTTCTCATCTTTTTTATGTTCTATAAAAATTTGCAGTTTTTCATTTTGATATTCATCAATCGCTTTTGATAATTTGAATGCATTTATTCTATTTGCTTTCTCATCATAGAGTGCTGCTTCAATATTTTGAGGATAGACATTCGGTCCACATATTGAAACAGTACCGTCACTTCTACCAAAAACGTAGAAGAATGGAAGCTTCCAAACACTTTTTTGTGAGTAGCCAAAATCCTGCAATAACACATCTATATCATAATCATGTGATTCCAAAATCTCTATAACTTCATTATAAGAAATTATCCCACCTCGATCATGAATATTATATCTGACCGGGCAGAATCCTGATTTAGTAGTAAATAATACTTCCTTATCGATTTCTTCAATAAATACTGATGATGGAACATATTGCATGAGCGAAGGCAGAACAGATTCATCTCCAAACAAATCACGGGCGAGTTCTGGGTCTTTATGGGCTAATTTTCTTATAAGAACAGTTATCGGATATTCTCTTGCTATATTCATGCCAACATCAGCCGCTCCATAGCCTCCAGATATAGATAATAGCTCTTTCTCCGGTATGTCCAGCAAATTAGCCATATATTCACGCCACTCTTCGGAGTATCCTTCTCCACCCAATCCCAATTTAATATTTAGCCTTTTCCAATCGATATTCCTACTAGTTCCCCGATCAATAACAGATTTAATAAAAGGTGGGTATCCGACTATCACAGTTTGCTCATACTTATCACATAGCTGCTCGACAATTTCCAATGTTTCGTCAATATCTGTTCCCGGACTAGCTACTGATAACGGGCAGTTACCTTTCATTGATATCTGACGAAGAGCCTGCGCCATTTTTTCTCCACTTGTCCAAGTCCCAAGTGACAAAGTTATAATAACCAAAGTCTGTTTCTTGTCTATGTTGTAGAATTGTCTAAATGCGTATTCAATATACTTTGGAAACAACGCGTCCTCTTCAGGTATGCGAGGCCAAAAGAAAGATCCACCTGAATAGCCAGAGCTTCTTTCAATTGTATATTTTCCTACTAAGGTTCCATCGAGACACAACTCTTCGATATCGTTTGCTTGTATATACTCTTTCTTGTCAGTAATTGGTAGTCGCTTGAAATCCTCAATAGTCCTAACATCTGTAGCGTTGACATTATGTTTCTGAAGATGCTTTTTATAAGCTGGTACTCTCTCTGAGGCAAGATTAAAAACTGCTAATGCTTGCTTTTTGCCCTGCTTTTCCCAAATTCCAGCAGGCACTGAAGACATAAATAGACTTGTCAATCGCGTACTTGATAAGATTTTCGATTGTATAGACATTCTCATCCTCCCTTTAAAAATTACACGAACATTTATCATAGCCAACGACAGGAAACAATAAATAAGGTTTATCAAAAGAGGGCTTTTAATCTTAGTATCTACATTGCGCTGACAAAATCATGTGGAAAATATTATGCTGCCTCAGAATAACTCGTTGCTATTGCAAGCCAATTCTGATTTGCGTATGTAGGCATAATGCTTTCTATTCTCGAGTTATTTTGTGTAAACATCTGTATCAGTTGCCGTTTTTGTAAAAAATGATATTCATTTTTTTTGCCTCTTGCCTTAATCACAAATATGTTAAGCATGATCGGAGCCAAGCCAGCAATCGGAAGAGTAATGAATGTTTTAGCAAATACTCGAACCTTGCGAAAAGTGCCCCAGATATTTCCGATCCTCGCAAAATGATCTTTAACAAGAGGTCCAATCTTAGCACTCGGCCTCGGATTTGAAATCACTAACTTACCATCGGGTCTTAATACACGAAGCATCTCCTTCAGTGTAAAGCTAGGATCATCAAGTGCATAAAGAACATTGGAACATAAAATACGATCAAATGTATTATCGGGATAGCCAAGCTTTTTATTCAAATCCACCTGATTGAAATTAACAAAATCAAGGCAATTGCATTTTTTTCTTGCCCTGTCTAGCATCACAGATGAAAAATCTACGGCTTCCACTTGAATAGGCGGGATATCTCTTGTAGAAATAAAAACTTCGAAGTTTGCTGTTCCACAACCAGCATTCAAGATCTTTTGGCCTGGTTGCAAATCAAGGCTTGTGTATAAATCATAAAGCAGACCCCTGTAAGGAATTGCGTGATTTATACCGTCGTAGCATCTTCCGTATAGATTCCAAAAGAAGCTTTCACTGCTTCTCGAAGATTCTTGCCCCTCCATGGATCCCCCAATATCAAAAATCAAGTTTTAATAACTTCTATATTCGACATAAAATGTTAATATCCTGCTAAACTATGTAGTAATATAGCTTAAACAGGCATTATTCTTTAGTCCAGTATTATATAAGTCATGGTTAAGCGTATAATTTAACTGTGGATTTGAGATTGTAGGAATTGATTAGAGACCCTAGCGGTTTTTCGATTGGATCTTTTGGTGAGACGGTTGTTTCTGTGAAGCAAATATGTTTTGCTTTTCCTTTGGTTCTGCTTTTGCCAGTACTTCAAGAAAAGCACTAACTGCTCTAGGATCAAACTGTGTGCCCACATTATCCTTTAACTCTTTTATAGCTGCCGCAAAACTCATAGGAGGACGATACGGACGTCTTGAAACCATCGCATTAAAAGAGTCTGCAACCGCGATTATCCTGGCTCCGATAGGAATAGCCTCCCCGGCAATACCTGATGGATAACCCTTGCCATCATAGCGCTCATGATGAAATAGGATTAAAGGCACGGCTTCTTTTAGAAAATCAAGAGACTCTAAGATATTTACAGCAATTGTTGGATGACGATTAATGATCAGCCTTTCTTCTGAGTTTAATTTGCCCGGTTTATTTAGTATGGAACCATCGATTCCTATTTTTCCAATATCATGAAGCGCTGCCCCAATCCTAATCGTTTCAATCTGGTGCTTGGGTAATTGCATCTGCTCGGCAATCGCCACAGCGTACTCCATAACGTCATTAGAATGGCCGTAAGTATAGGGGTCTTTAGCGTCAACTGCAGCAGCAAGAGCTGATATAGTTCCTATAAATGTATTTTCCAGGTCCTTATATAATTTGGCATTCTCTATGGCCACCGCCAGCTGGCCGGCAAATGATACGACCACATCGAGATTCTCTTTAGAGAATATCTCTGTTGATGTCTTCCGGTTAACACTTAAAACACCGATCACTTTCTCCTTAGACTTAAGAGGCACCGTAATTGCCGAAATAATCTCCTGCCGTTTCTGCTCATTCTGAAAACGAGGATCCAGATCATCAACCAGGATTAGAGGTTCCCTTGTCTTCGCGACCCATCCGGCAATACCTTCTCCAACCTTCAATTGTGTCTTTTTCAGTACGTCTTTTTTTAGTCCCTTTGATGCTTTAATGGTCAATACCTGATTATCTTCATCCAAAAGCATAATAGAACCGGAATCAGCTTGAGTTACTAACATCACCTGTTTAAGAGCACCATTTAGAATTGCTGAAAGATTCAAGTTAGTTCCTAATGTAAATGCTAGTTTATTCAAAGCAGTCAGCTCTCGAACTCTCATATTTTTCTCTTCAAACAATTCTGCATTCTTAATTGCGATTGCTGCCTCTGGTGCTAATAACTCTAGAAATTTTATGTCCTGTAATGTATAAATATCTCCGGATTTCTTATCTCCGAGAACAAGTAGGCCAATTAAGTTATCTTCAGAACAAAGTGGTATAAGAATCGAGACATCAAGTTCTCTCAATATCTCTTTCGATTTCTTGTCGTTAGCTACTTCATCCGTCACAATCGTTTTTCTGGTTTGACATAAGTCAACTAACTTGTCTATTGCTTGACCCGATAACTGAAGATCGCCTTCCCCCATATCTTTTAGTATGTTGCCTCCATTAACTAAGATCAGAGCGACTTTCCGTATTTTTATTTCATCCCTCATTGTCTTTAAAATGTAATCCACCAAGGTATCTAAAACAATCGTTGAGCTCATTGCATCGTTGAACTTTGCCAACAGCTCTTGAGGATTGTATCGTCCTTTATAAAAGACCTTGTCTGTAAAACGTTCAATTAACTGCCTCAAAGGATTAAACCCAAAAATCGCAGCAAAAATGACCAGAATATTGAAAAGATTTTGGTTTACAACTCCTTTATATCTAACCATAACTAGTTGCGCCGCAAATGCATACGCTCCCGCAATAACACCTAATACAATCGAATATGCAACCGATTTAAAAACAACCATACGAATGTCCATAAGGCGGTGTTTTATGATCGCATATGTAGCAAATGAAGTAAAAATTAATAGACCAAGAACACCGACTCTCGATAACTCTGCTGATAGATCTGGAATCACCAGCGGCAAATAGACATTTACCAAAACAACAAAAGAACCGCCAAATAAAAGGCCAATAAATATATAGGCAAGTTGTGCTTTAATGCTTCCTTTTGCTTTGATGTATTTATAAAATAGTGATCCACATCCTATGAAAAGCATATAAATTATCAGAACCATGCCATAAACATAATATAAGGGGCCAATCTGATACTGTATTGAGTTCCCTACGAGAGTAATATCTCTAATTATAAGGTTGGTAAATGAGAATGCTGCTAACGTAAAGCTTGGTATAGCCCACAATAGCTGTTTTCTGTGAAGGGTAAATCTCTGTTGTGGAAAGAACCTACAAAACAGAAGCCAGAAGTACACACCAATAGCGGCAATTGCAAAATCAAGCCTAAGTAAGAGGATTGAAATAGTACTTCCTAAACCCGCTGTCTCAAAAATATTTGCTGTCCCCCACATTGCACTTGTTGCAATAGTAAGCGCTAATACTCTATGAATAGATGAGCGCGGGTTTTTACGATAGACTACCGTCGCAAGAAAAAAAGTCAAAAATAGAATTAGAGACTCAACAATAAAATCAAAGCCCATGCTACTTATCCTTATTCTGTGCTTCTCTTTTCGTTGATTATCGGCTTAAGGATAAAAAACTGTAGCTTTTTTTAGGACTAATCTAGTAACTCCCATTTTGATCTGCATTCACAATTTAGATTATTCAATAAGTCCATGTTGTTTCTTTGAACATACTCATTAAAAGCATGCATAAAAACATCATTACACTTGTCGCAATTTGAAGCAATGGCTATTGGTGGTGGCTGATCATCGAACCCTCCTAGATAGCAAGGCCCTAATTTATTAATTTCAGCAATGACTGCTGCAACACTCCAAAGCCAAGGTAATTCATATTTGCCTTTTATATAACGTGAGTGCATTTCGGTACCTTCTTGAATAAAGGCCGTTTCGAGCGCTATGTAGTCACTTCCAACATCAAAACAATACCGCGCGGACTCAATAGCTTCTATTACTGCTTCTTTTTCGGTCAGTCCAATTGGTTTCAGAAAAATATATGTAAGAATCTTAGCTCCAAATGACCTGGCTATACTTATTGATTTCTCATATTGGGCTTTCGATACTCCTTTGTTAATGTTCTTGTTTCTAATAACGTCATTTTGGCACTCTAATCCTATTCCTATAACAAGTTGAGAACCGTCTAAGTGTTTATTATATTCCTGAAGTTTGCTTTCAGTTATATATTCTGGCCTTGACTCAACTACTATTTTTCCAATGCACTTTTCCGCAAGCATTTTAATAATTTTCAGCTGGGCTGCATTTGGTATCTCCTTATTATTCAAAAAACTACCGCCATTATAAATCCACATCTGCTTCGGAACTACACAATTATTTAGAGCCCCTTTCACTAAGCCGACATACAAGGCTGAAGGCAGTGACTTTCCTCGTGTATATTTCCTAGTGGCAAACTTAAAACCGCACATTGTGCAACCACCAGTTCTTTTTGCCCACTCACACCCAGCCCCTGGTAACTCAACAACAACTCGCTCAATCGTCTCTTTTGTATCAAAATCGTATATCTTTTCTTTCTTAGAATATTTGGGTTTCATTTTATTGAAAAACAACTGACACCTACCCAAGTCGTAACTTATAGAATAATCCAACTAAATTAGTTAAAACACATCTAGGCAATTTGTAATTGTCAATATATTTATGTAGTGGATTATTCCAGGAGAGTATAACTCCATAGTTATTGCTTTCGGGATCATTAAAGTAATTTGGAACAACACCTTCAATCCTCAATCCCATTCTTTGATATAATCTTAACTCAGGATCAACTAGAAGACCGTCTTCTCTTTTTAAGTTGATATATTGCTCAACAGACTGATCTTTATACTTGTGATAGAGTGGAATTCTTGCACCCATTAGTCCTTTTTTCACATTAAGTCGTATAGCGCTTTTTGCCACTTCGATCATTAGTTTTGCTGCAATACCTTGGTTTCTGTGGTCTGGGGATACACTCAATCCGACACCAAATATTGTATCTCCATTATTACAATGGGTTCTTTTTATCATTCCATTATCAGTATATTGATACCAGTTCACATGTTGAATTTTATTACTATCAATCAGCTGAAAAAACACTACTCCCACAATTGATCCATCAACCTCAGCGATTAAGACCCCATCTTGAAATGATGAGATTCTGGATTTAATCATTTCAGCAGTTGCCGCCCTTGATCCCCACACACTTTCTTCTAACTTCGCTATACTATTCACATCCGTTATCTGAGCCTGCCTAATCTTTAAATCCACATTTTCCCTTTTTGGAGTCAGGCTTGCTCTTGCATACTCATTACAACTTGCCGCCATTAATACCGACATAACGGAAACATTGCTGCTGTTCCATAAGTTATTAATAATGAAAAACCACTGTCTAGGATGCAACCGAAATGCGCCTAGCGTTGCTAGAACTCGTCCTTTTGTGGCATACCTCCCACCTTTTCTTACTAAAACGCCTTTCTTCCATAGATAGCGCAGTCTTTCCTTAATCGCATTGTGTTTATAAATAAGACCCAGAAGATTATTTCGATTACTTCTGAGTTCATCCTCGCTTATTAAAGAAGGCTTAAAGCAAACACTTTCACCATTAAATTTATGCCAGCTACAATTTACTATCCTGTCTGCTTCTTCTAATTCCTTAAAGAGAGTGGTGCCTGGCAGCGGAGTTACTAAATTTATCATTGCATAAGGCAGTTTGGTAGCACTTATAAACTGGTGTGTTTTATCAAATATCTCCTCGGATTCACCATCAGTTCCCAAAATGAATGACCCGCAAATGGCAATTCCATTTTTATATACTTCCTCTATCACTCTTTTATAATCCTGCAGTTTGTTTACACCATTTTTATTTAAGTATTGCAGACTTTCTTCTGATAACGATTCAAAACCAACAAATACCTGCCTGCAGCCTGCGCCATACATGCTTTTCAACAAATTATCGTTGTCTAATTTATTTATTGAAGCCTGGCACCACCAACGAATATTTAAATATCTCAAACCCTCAAATAGTCTATTAGCATATATCTCGTCAGCTAGCAGATTGTCATCGGTAAAAAATATGGTCTTCTTGGGATTGATTTCCTTCAACCATTGAACTTCTTTTAAAACACTTTCAACAGGCTTGTGTCGTATTTTTTGTCCATTAAACAGTGATACAGAGCAAAAATTGCAATTATATGGACACCCTCGACTAGTCTGAACACCAAACGCTAAATAATCCTTTTCATTAATCAAATCCCAACGTGGTATCGGTGAATTACTGAGATCTGGAAATTCTTGTTGCCTATAAATTTTCTTGGTCTTGCCTTGTGCAAAGTCATTAAGTAGTTTTGGCCAGACTTCCTCAGCTTCGCCAATAACTACAGAATCGCAATGCTGAAGTGATTCATCTGGTACCATTGAAGCGTGAATGCCGCCTAAAACAACAGTGCATCCGTTCTTCCTAAAATTGTCGGCAATTTCATAAGCTCTAGGAGCATGTGAAGTAAAAGCAGTGATGCCCACAATATCGGCAGATTCTTGAAAATCAATTTGCTCAATGTTTTCATCACAAATGCGAACATCGAATTTTGAAGGGCAAAGAGAAGCCAGTGTAAGAATAGAAAGAGGGGCCCCTGATGTTTTGGCACCAGTCAAGCAACAAAGAGCTTCAAGATCCCAGAAGCTTTCTCCCCATTCTGGTTTTCTGGCTGGCGCGATAAGTAATATTTTCATTGTCTCTTCCCGTTTATATACAGACTTTCAATAACCGAACTGTAAACTGTATGAATCCTGTCTCTGTTTAAACTTCCATCATCGTTTAAACAATGGTTCTCTTTTGAAAACTCATTAGGCAACAATGCAAATTTCTTTACCTGTTCCTGCTTGGAAAATTCTCTCAATTCTTCATCGATCTCTTTCTGTAAAAACAGCCTTATTTCATCACTTCTCAAGATTTCTTTCTTATCCTTAATGTGAAATTTTCTCTTAATCCTAACGAAATCAGGTACAACCAAAGCAGAAACCTGCTTCTCATCATCCCCGAATACCGCTGTTTGTTTTATGTATCTACTTAAAGTAATTTGGCTTTCTATTTTCCTGGGAGAAACGTTTTTGCCTGTTGAAAGGACAATTACTTCTTTTTTTCTGCCAATGATTTTTATGAAACCGTCTTCATCCACTTCACCAAGATCTCCGGTTTTAAACCATCCTTTTTCAAGTTGCAACTGAGGACCCTGGCCGTTACCATAATAGCCTTTCATTATTCCAGGCCCTTTTATTAGTATCTCCCCATCATCGGCAATCTTAACTTTTGTGTCCCCGATAGGTGGACCAACTGTGCCAATCTTGTTATTATCAGGTCTATTTACCGAGATGATTGGGGAGCACTCCGTAAGGCCATATCCTTCCAATATTGGAACTCCGCTCGCGCTGAAGAACCTGCCTACTTCAGGGGTTAGTGCCGCTCCCCCGGAAATCATAAATCTCAGATTTCCGCCAAGTGTATCCCTGACTTGTTTATACACAAGTCTATCGTAAAGCCTGTAAGCAATACCTTTCCCGTTTTCATTCTTTTGGCCGTAGTTAATTGCCTTCTTGAGTAAGAAAGCTTTAGCTTTGTGCCCGTTCAATCCATCTTTAACTTTTTTAAAAGACTTTTCGTACAGTCTGGGAACGCCAATAATAACAGTAGGTTTATGCTGCTTGACATGTTTTGAGAATTTCGAAATATCGGTTAGATAAGCTACACTTGCCCCTTGCATAAGAGGAATATAATAACCTGCCATTTTTTCAAACGCGTGAGTCAACGGTAGAACCGAGAAGAATTTATCGTCCGGTCTGATATATACATTTTGGAGTGTACCCTTAACATTTGAAATTATATTCTTGTGCGATAACTCTGCTCCACGGTATTTTCCATTTGGCCCAATCGTAAAAATTATGCTTGCCGTATCACTGGATTTTACATGACCAATTAAATTTTTGTATCTATCACTGTGATTTTCATGTGGCATTAACTGCAGAGCTTCTATAAAATGACATTTATCATTTGCAAACTCCGAGAGGTCTTCCTTAAGTTCGATATTGTAGTAAAGAATTATTATGTTTTTTTCAATTTCTTTTTTGATTTCTATAAGCTTTGAAAGCATTCTTTTTTCCGAAACAATTATGATCTTAGGTTCAAGTTCATAAATAATCTCTTTTATTTGCCCCGGAGTTAATGTTGTATGAATTGGTGCCAGAACCGCCCTCAGACTTACAGTCGCTATGTCCGATACGACCCATTCCGGCCTATTCTCAGAAAGAATGGCAACCCTGTCTCCTCTTTTTACCCCTAATTCCTGCAGAGAAAAAGTGAAGTTTTCAACTAGGTTCTGAAGTCTTTTATATGGAATATCCCCGAACACATGATCTTCTCTATATAGCAGACAAGGACTTTCCCAATGTTCCTTTGAGCTCTGCAAGAAAGCTTCGGGAATTGTTATCCCTTCCGGGAATTTGTCATTCAAAGATGCTACAGTAAAATTACCTGAAGCAACTAAATGCCCCTCCATGGAGCCCCTCCCAGGTATTGCTTTTCCTATGACGGCTTTTTGCCACTATCCCTATTATTAATTCTCCAATTATTGGTAAATTCCTGCTAAACATGCAGATACACAAATACACAAATAATTAATTTATTTTCTGATTTTGTGAATGACATGCAGAAAGAATTACCTAGGCAGGGTAAAATTATTATATACATTATGTAAAATAAAGCAAGTGATTTTATTAAATAATTGAAATTATTATACGGGGTCAGACCTCCCCATACGTTCCAACCTGGGAAACAGCAATCTTATTTCAAATTTGTTCGTACTTGCTTTTATTCGTGACTCTCATAAATCGAATTTTTACCATATTGAAACCGGACTTAAAGAAATGTAAGTAGAACCACACCTATTGTTAAGGTTTTTTTATGCCTGATCAACTGATGGATGGAGGTCTGACCCCTTTTTCAAAACACATGCAAGGTTTTTGTCCGCACTTCGGACAGCCGTCTAAATATTTCTCTATCGCCTGATCCAAATCAACATCACAAAGTGATGCTAAACTCACAAGCCAGGCGAAAACATCCGCGAATTCTTCTTTTTGCTCCTCATGGACGCCTTGACGAATTGCTCTCGCTAATTCTCCGACCTCTTCTGTCAGCCATAAGAAAGTTCCTTCAATCCCTCTATTGGCATCCTTTTTATAATAGATATCCCGTATTAATCCTTGAAATTTTTGTATTTCCACTTTCTACCTCACTTTTTGCTATCAACTTAATCTTTTTCATTCAGGGTAGCTCTTTGCACCAAATATGGTTTTAACTCTTCAAAAACCCGGGCTTGTTTTTCTGCTATCTCTTCTGCCTCCAATGCACTCGAGTCCTTAACCTCAAGGCAGTACGACGCTACGCGTCCGTAGTAAAGAGGTGTCATCATACTTACAAGCTTTTGTTTATCTCTTTTCCAGTCCCTATATGCCACTACAAAATCATAAACAATCTTAGCCCATAGTTCAGCCGGAAAATTAAACTTATCCTCACTGGCCGGACATACATCGCGAATCGCCAAAGATGTTTCCTCGGATAAAATCTGATTCCACAAAGGATAAAAATGTTCAAACCCCGCGCACATCCTATCAATCAAATCACCGATTGAAACACAAACCGGCTCCGCTTCCGCGGTAGTTATCTCTCCAAAATAATCCACTTTCTCACTCTTCTTATCCTGGTACCACTCCTTTTCATATTCCTCCAATAAAGCAAAAATCGTACCCGTTACCTCTCTAAACATTGTCCCCAGGTCAATGGGGTCTCTTTCCCGGTGTACTTTTGTTCCCAGTCGTGACTGGCATATTTTAAATCCTTGTTCAATTGCGGTAATAGTAAGCCAGATGTCAATCCCGAACTTTGAGACATCGGTATCCCACACATCCTGCTGGGCAAAATGCCTTGCTAGTTGCCCGGAAAAACCAAACTCGCCGCCAATCGGCTGATGAATCCTTTTACGAAATATTGAGCGCGTTAAGGGATAAGCGATGAGCTTGGTAATCGTCGCATCATATTTGTGCCTGATATAGTAAGGGGTTACAAAATCATATTTATACTCCAAAACAGGTTCCGCAAGCAATTTGACCCAATCCGGACTTATGCTCTTAAGGTCTGCATCCACCACAACAACGACTCTTGGCTCTAATATTTCACTTATCTCCAAAACCGCCCTAAGGGAAGACCCCTTCCCTGGTAATCCACGATAGATTGTTACAAGTTTCTCGATTCCAGGCGGCAACAAAACACTCTCAGCCAATTCCCTTGAATCATCAGTAGACCCGCCATCCGATACCACAATCAGGGATTTAAGATAAGGAAAATACTTTCTTAATCCTTCCCCTACCATCTCTATAACATGCTGAATAGATGACTGGTTGTGATAACATGGAATTCCTACCAAGAAATCGATTTTTTCCAGTTCGGAGACTTTTCTTCTTGCTTTGTCGCGAAGCGCGGTTAGGAAAATAATTTTTGCCTCCTTCTCATTGTCTTCTCTTCATGGATTATCAGCTCTTAATTCTAAAGCCCATTGCTTTTTCCCTGCAAATTTCTCAAAATTTAGACCTTCGGCTGGAAATATTCCACACCTTTTCGGCCAAACTTAGATATAAGGTGTGTAATCCCCATATATAATTGAGATTTCGGCTGTTGCACACTTATAAATACAATCAATAAAAATTTCTCGTATCCCATATATTTCCAAATATGGTATATTATTTCTGACTTCGTTTAATTGTTTTTATCAAAGAACTGCGCAGAATCATAAATGGAGTGAGAAAGATAGCAGAATGCCCGAAATGCGGTAACAGTATATCTGAAAATTCCGAGTATTGTCCTGGATGCGGTACCTATATTGGCGCTCAGGAAACCACGATAATAACTCCGCGATCCACCACAGCTGAAACAGCAAGCACACAAACCGATACAAAACAAAATATTCCATTTTACAAAAAGAAGTGGACGGTTGCCGCAATCATCTCCGCAGTAGTCTTGATTCTTTTTTGCTGCCTGGGAAGCGCGATTGCCGGTATCTATTTCTTCAAGAATAAGAATTCCTCCAAAGACTACCAGACCCAGGCAAAAGAATTCTATGAAGAGCTTAAAAACAACGCTGAGGAAATCGACTCCTCAATTAAGAAAGTAGAAACCGAACAGGATATAGAGAATTTTAACGACAAAATTTGCACCCAACGCGACCTGGTAAAAAAAGCCCTGGGCGACCTAGGCGAGCTGAATGTATCCTCAAAAGATCAGGACTCATGTGATAAATTTAAAAAAGCACTAGATGATTATGACGGATACCTCGACAAACTGGATAGCGGCAGTAAAAATCCTCTAAATTTAGACCTTGCCGAGGAAACCGGCGATATTGAGGAGCTTACGGAAACTGCTGCTAATTCCTTTGATAACTTTATCGATGCCTCTCCCTTCATCAAAGATAGTGACAAAATCATTATCACCAAAAGTAAAAGCATTATTGATATGCTTGAACACTCTCGTGTGGTATTAGCATTGCTTAAAATAGAAGTGAAGCCTAACCCATTCTCTCCCAATGATGACGGAAAAGATGACACGACCACAATCTATTTCAAAATTCCTAAGTCATCAATCATAACCGTGCAGATCTTCGATGTTAGCGGAGAGTTACTAAAAATACTCAAAGACGGGGAAAAAGCAACGAATATGTCCCAACAAGTTAATTGGTCGGGGAATAATAATGTCGGTCTGATTATGCCAAATGGCACTTATAGTTTTATAATAACCGCTGAATTCGATAATACCAGTAAATCGAAAGAAGGCACCTTATCCATTGAGGGAGTTGCTGTTGTATGCTCGGATTGCGCCGGAACCGGCCGGATCCGCTGTTCCACATGCGGAGGTAGCGGCACTCTAACCTGCAAAACATGCGGCGCCAGAGGATGGGTGATGTGCGGGGACTGTGAAGGAAACGGTGTTTGTCGGGTCTGTGGCGGAGATGGCGGTTACTATACTGAGCTCGGTTGGTTTACATGCGATAATTGTGGAGGTAGCGGTGTTTGTCCCAGGTGTAACGGGACAGCCGGAGTAGATTGCGGCAAGTGCGGCGGTGACGGCCGGATTAACTGCTCAACTTGTAACGGATCAGGCGCTGTTGGATGCCCGACATGCGGCGGTGACGGCAGATTATAACCTATCATGAAAGCTTTCTAAATTGAATAAACTTCTTCAGCTCCGGGAAGATTGACTCCATTGGCTTTAAGAATCTCTTTTGCGCTATCGATTTCCTCTACCCTAAGAACAACAATTGCGGATTCTCCACTTTTCTCAATAAAGCAGTATAGATATTCAATATTAACATCTCTGCTGGTAAGAAGTTTAAGGACCTCGGCGAGCCCTCCAGGTCTATCCGAAACCTCCATGGCTATTACTTCTGTTTCGGATACGGTAAAATCCGATCTTTTTAATATCTCCATTGCCTTATCGGGATCATTAACAATCATTCGCAAAACGCCAAAATCAGCTGTATCGGCAATTGATAGAGCCCGAATGTTTATGCCGTTATTTCCCAGGACCTCAGTCGCTTCCGCAAGTCTACCAGCCTTATTTTCCAGAAACACAGAAACTTGCATTACACTCACTTGAATCCCTCCTCCGTTAACTTCGAATTTTAAGTAAATTGCGGCTTCTAGCCTGCATAATTCTTAGACCTTCCTGTTATCAATAACTCTTTTTGCCTTGCCCATACTACGCTCAATCGTCTTTGGCTCCACCAACTTCACCTTGACGCCGATTCCGAGGTTGCTCCGGATTTCTTCTTTTATCCTTCTTTCCAGGTCCTCCAATTTCCTGATCTCATCAGAAAATATTTCTTCTGACACTTCGACTTGTACTGTAAGTTGATCCAAATTCTCTACACGGTCGATAATTACCAGATAATGCGGCTCAACCCCTTCTATTTCAAGTAAAATATGCTCAACTTGAGAAGGAAAAACATTTACACCGCGAATAATCAACATATCATCGGATCGGCCGCTTACCCGTCTCATTCTTATAAAAGTCCGCCCGCAAGAACACTCACCTGGCACCAGAGATGTAATATCTCTAGTGCGGTATCTTACCAGGGGTATTCCTTCTTTGGTAATAGTGGAAAAAACAAGTTCCCCTTGCGATCCCACCGGTAACACTTCACCAGTTAAAGGATTTATAATCTCGGCGATAAAATGATCTTCATTTATGTGCAATCCATCCTTTGCTTGACATTCGCTGGCCACACCTGGACCGATTACCTCACTTAAACCATATATATCGATTGCGGATAGATTTAGTTTTTCCTCAATTTCCCTTCTCATTCCTTCCGACCATGGCTCGGCACCAAATGTACCCGATTTCAACTTTAGGGACTTCATGTCTATCCCCATTTCGTCGGCAACCTCGGCAAGATGCAGAGCGTAAGAGGGTGTACAAGTTAAAACAGTGCAGCCAAAATCTGCCATAACCTGAACTTGACGCTTTGAATTACCACCGGAAATAGGAATAACCGTCGCGCCTATCCGCTCCGCTCCGTAGTGCACACCTAGTCCTCCGGTAAAAAAGCCGTATCCGTAGGCATTATGAACAACATCGCCCGATGTAGTGTCGGCACAAGCCAGTGTGCGCGCCATCAGTTCCGCCCAGGTTCCGATATCCTTAGCGGTATAACCGACAACCGTGACTTGTCCAGTGGTGCCCGAAGAAGCATGAACTCTTACTATATCTTGCAGTGGAACAGCAAACATATTATAGGGATAGGCTTCTCGTAAATCATCCTTGTAAGTAAAAGGGAGGTTCTTCAAATCGTCCAAAGTTTTAACGTCTTCCGGCTTTATTCCCGCATCGTCGTACTTCTTCTTATAGCAAGGAACGTTTTCATAGACTCTTTTTACTGTGTCCTTAAGCCTTTTAAGTTTAAGTTCATCCAGTTCATCAGAAGACATACACTCATTTATCTCATTCCAAATCATAGGATCCCCTCCTTTAAGAGCCTGACCAATTACTATAATATACCTTATTTGTTAACATCTTAAGGATATTGACCAATATTGTTTTGATTCTAGTACTGCTTTTTCTATTTTTCTCTATTATCAATTACTCTTTTGGCTTTCCCTGAAGTACGTTCAATTGTACGGGGCTCGACCAATTTTATCTTAGCGTTTAAGCCAATCGCTGTATGTATCTTATCTCGAACATTTTCCTCAAATTCAACCAATTTCTTCATCGCGTCCGGGAAAATTTTCTCGGAAACTTCCACCCATACTTCAAGTTCATCAAGTCCTTTCCTTCTATCCAAGACAATTTGATAATGGGGTTCAATTCCCTCGATTTCCAGCAGCACTTCTTCGATTTGAGACGGAAAAACATTCACGCCCCGAACAATAAACATATCATCAGTCCTTCTGGTTACCTTCGCCATCTTAGCAAATGTGCGTCCACAAGAACACGGCTCGATACTGAGATTGGAGATATCTCTCGTCCGGAACCTAACAACCGGAAACGCTTCTTTTGTCAAGCTGGTAAAAACCAGCTCTCCTTCTTCTCCCCACGGAAGAACATCGCCGCTAACAGGATCAATAACTTCAACTATAAAATGATCTTCATTTATATGCAATCCATCCTTTTCCAGGCATTCTCCAGCAACACCGGGACCCATCACTTCGGTCAAACCATAATTGTCAGTCGCGTTTATACCCAGCCTTTTCTCAATCTCCTCCCTTACGAGATTACTGCAGGGTTCAGCTCCAAACAATCCGACCCGTAAAGGCATCTCATTAAAATCCACTCCCATATCCTGGCCTACTTCCGCCATGTACAGCGCATAGGAAGGCGTCGATATCAAAGCAGTTGTTTTAAAATCTTTCATTATCATAATCTGACGCTCGGTATTTCCCGCTGAAGCCGGAATTACTGTCGCTCCTACCCGTTCAAGTCCATAATGCAGACCAAAACCCCCGGTAAAAAGTCCGTAACCAAACGCGATTTGAGCAACATCCTTAGCCATAACACCACCGGCAGTTACAATCCTGGCTACTAACTCAGCCCAGGTATTAATGTCTCCTTTAGTGTAACCTGCCACAACCGGTTTCCCTTTGGTTCCGGAAGAGGAATGAATTCTCACTACTTTGTCCAAAGGCACCGCGAATAAGCCGTAGGGATAGTTCTCCCGTAGATCATCTTTTGTGGTAAAAGGTAGTTTCTCAACATCTTTTAAGTTCTTAATGTCCCTTGGACTAATACCTATTTCCTTAAATCGCTGGTGGTAAAAAGGAACTTTTTCGTATGCCCATCTAATCGCTGACTGGAGCCTTTGAAGCTGAAGTTCTTCCAATGCGTCCCGAGACATAGTCTCGTATTCTTCATTCCAAATCACTCTTCGGTCACCTTCCTCTTCATGCTCTTTCCAAAATATATTGCCTGAACTTCCTCATTGTCTATAAGCCCTTCTGCTTTATCTTCCAACATGATCTTCCCTGTCTGCAGAACATATCCTCTGTCAGCTATGCTTAGCGCTATTTTCGCGTCCTGTTCAACCAGTAATATTGTCAATCCCTTTTTGTGTAAATCCAGTAAAACTTCAAAGATATTCATTATTATTTTCGGGGCAAGCCCCATTGACGGTTCATCCAACAATAACATCCGCGGTTTGGACATCAGTGCCCGACCGATTGCCAGCATTTGCTGCTCTCCCCCGCTAAGTGTTCCGGCATGCTGGGTCTTTCTTTCATGAAGAACGGGAAAAAGCTCAAAAACAAACTCAAGGTCTTCTTGTATCTTTTTCCTTTCGCCTCTCCGATATCTTACATAACCTCCGAGTTGCAGATTATCAAGAACAGCCAAAGACGGAAAAATCTGTCTTCCTTCCGGTACCAAAGAAACGCCCCGAGATACGATTTTATTAGTTGCCAGATTAGTAATGTCATTCCCGTCAAATTCTATTGTGCCGTTTTTTGCCGGCAAAAGTCCGGATATGGTTTTCAAAAGCGTGGTCTTACCGGCACCGTTCGCGCCTATTATGGTTACAACTTCGTCCTCTTTGACTTCAATAGACACATCTCTTAAAGCCTGGACCGACCCATAGAAAGTTGATATATTATCCAGCTTAAGCATGCTCTATTTCCTTACCTAGATAAGCTTCAATTACCTGTTCGTCTTCCTGAATTAGTAGAGGAGGACCTTCGGCAATTTTCTTACCATGATCCAAAACAACCACTTCATCAGAGATTTCCATTACTAATCCCATATTATGTTCAACAAGAAAAACAGTTATTCCTTTGTCCCTAATCCTATAGATAAGCTCTCCCAGTTCCCCGGTCTCACGGTCATTCAATCCCGCGGCAGGCTCGTCTAATAGAATTATCTCCGGTTCCGTCGCCAAGGCACGGGCAATTTCTAAAAGCCTTCTTTCACCGTGAGACAGATTCTTGGCCAGAGCTCTTGCCTTTGAGGCAATCCCAATAAATTTTGCCAGTTCAAAGGAATCTTCAGCAATAGCCCTTTCCTCTCTTCCCACAAGTGGGAGGCGAAAAGCTGAAGCAAAAAAATCCGCCTTAGTCCTTGGGTGTCTACCCACCATTACATTCTCAAGGACAGTCATTTCTCCAAAGAGTTGTATATTTTGAAATGTGCGACTTATTCCCAATCTTGCGATCTGATGAGGTTTAAGACCGGTTATGCTTTGTTCGTTAAAAAAGGCTCCTCCTTCATCGGGCTTTTCCATTCCGGTAATAAGATTAAAGATAGTTGTTTTACCGGCTCCGTTAGGACCGATGAGAGCTTTTATTTGCCCCTCATATATTTTGAAATTAACGGCGTCGACAGCTACCAATCCGCCGTAAGCCTTGGTTAGTTTTTCGATTCTAAGAAGCGCCATATTCCTTCCCTTTGTTTAAACTGATTTATCAGGTTTAAAAATCCAGGCACGAGCCCGCTAGGCATAAAAATCATAACTGACATAAGAATCAGAGCATAGATAATCAGATTGTATTCCTGAAAAACGCGCAAATACTCAGGCAGCAGCGTCATAACAAATGCCCCTGCCAAAGCTCCCCAAATACTGCTCATACCACCTACCACGACAATAATCACCAATATTATGGAAAAATTTAATGTAAAGGGAGTCGGATTTATGAAATTTACGAAATGCGCGTACAGACTTCCGGCTATACCGGCATAGACCGCGCTTAAAACAAATATTTGGATTTTATATTTGGCGGTATTTACACCCATGGCCTGAGCGGCAATTTCACTTCCGTGAACCGCCCGGAGAGCTCGACCGACACGTGAATGAATTACATTTAGTGCCACAACCAAAAGTAATATGGTTACTATCCATACCACATAATAGATCTGCTGCGAAGTGGCAAAAATGAATTTCCCGATCGATAGCGGCGGGATAGATAGAATGCCTTCGGTTCCTCCTGTTAACTGTTCCATTTCAACAAAAAGCACGAACATAATCTCGCCAAAACCAAGTGTCGCCATAGCCAGGTAATGCCCCTTTAATCTTAGTGACGGTATACCGATTAATAACGCCACCAATCCAGAGAGCAAAATCGCCGCCAGAAAGCCTATCCAAACCGAAAGTCCATATGTGGTAGTGATAATCGCCGAAGTATATGCTCCGATTCCATAAAACGCAGCATGGCCTATTGAAATCTGCCCTGCATATCCCATTAAAAGACATAATCCCATAGCCACAATCGCGTTGATTCCAACAAAAATGAGTGTTTTCATCTCATAATTCGAGATATGGCTTGGTAGTAGAAATATGGCTAAGGCAAAAACCGCCAAGGGTATATATTTCTTTAAAATTCCGTTTTCTTTCACCTGCATAGTAATTATTCTCCTAATTAAACTAATATTAGGTTCGTTCCCCCTTGGTCGATCCAAAAAGTCCGCTTGGTCTTAAGAAAAGTACAAGCAATAAGACCAGAAGAGAAATAGCGTCTTTGTATCCGGAAGATATTATGCCAATACTTAATGACTCCAGAACACCAAGCACAAGGCCTCCAAGAACCGAGCCGATAGGATTCCCCAAGCCTCCAAGAATGGCCGCCGCAAAGCCTTTGAGGCCGATCATGCCACCCATCTCAAAAACAGCCATGCTAATCGGAGTCACAACAACGCCGGCAAACGCTCCGATAGCCGCGCTGAAAGCGAAGGAATAAAGAGTAAGTCTTGAGACGTTGATGCCTACAATTTTTGCCGCTTCCTTGTTATCAGAACTAGCTCTCATTGCCTTCCCCAGGATTGTTTTACGATAAAAAAACCACAAAAGGACAACGGCCACAAAGGTTGCCCCCGCCACCCAAATTACTTGAGGCAAAACAGCCGCGCCCATAAACATTATGGGTTTATCTCCTGAAAAAGCTGGAAGAGCTACGGGGTCTTCACCTAACAAATGCATCGCGGCTCCTTTAAAAAACATGGACCCGCCAATAGTAATAATAATAAGGGTAATAACCGAAGAATTTCGTCGTGGATAAATCGCTAATCTCTCAAATAAGGCACCGATAATCATAACAGTCAAAATCGCGGCTAAACAAGCAAAGAAAAGGGGAAACTCCAGACCTTTATAATAGTAGACTGAAATCAATCCACCCAACATCACAAATTCGCCTTGGGCAAAATTGATAATGCCAGTGGTATTAAAGATGATAGTGAATCCTAAAGCTGTAAAGCCATAAACGCTCCCCGCTGAAAGGCCACTTAAAACAAATTGTAGAATCTGCGACAATTGCATTAATAAACCTCAAATCACCAGGAATGAAAAGACATTGAAATATTGTCTATATTATCATGCATTTAAAAAGCAAGATATATTAGCAGACATATTACCAATGCCTCTGCCAGAGTCAGACCAACAGCAGATATGTATCGACAATAAACCCCTGATTATTTGTTAAAAAATAGGTTGTGGATGCAGCCTTCTGCATCCACAACCGTCAAACAATTATTCTTCAAGCTCTGAGAATTTCTCGTCTTTTACTTCGATCATGATCAAGTCTGATGGTTTGGTGCCATAATGATCCTCTGCTGAATAATTGAAGACACCGCCTGTCAGAACCAGTCCCTCAGTCTCTTCGATTGAGCCTCTTAACTCCTTCGGATCGACATCATCCGGTAGTTTATCGAGACGTTTTAGTGCATCAAAGATGATGTGAATACCATCGTAAGCATGAGCGGGAAAAGTACCATTTGGCTCCTCCCCATATTCATCCTTGTAATCATTGATGTATTCCTCGGCAAGATCATATGCTTCCGATCCTTCGCCGTACGCATCCGGTACTATGATCTTTCCTGCCGCTAAAACAACACCTTCTGCCGCATCTCCCGCACCCTCGATGAACTCTTTTCTGGCAATACCATGGGAGCCAATATACGGAACGTCCATGTTTAGCTGCTTCATATTCTTAGCAATGATTGCCGGTGCTTTTCCTGCGCCCCAGACAACGACTGCCTCGGCTCCTTTGCCTTTCATTTTGGTCAGCTGTGAAGTCATATCGGTATCATCTTTGCCGTATGACTCTACCGATACCACATCAATATCATAGTCGCCTGCTTCTTTCTCGATTACATCTTTTCCGTCCTTACCAAATCCGCCTGAGTCATAAAGCAGACCGATCTTCTTTGCTTCTACCTTATCTTTAAGATACTCAAGGGTTTTAGGTACAACTACACCATTTGGCCAAGGCACCTGAAAAATCCACTCATCAACCGGGTCTGAAATCGCATTACCGCCAGCCAGTGAAACGCAAGGAATGCTTGCCTTTTGGAGCTCCGGTTTCATTGCGAGTGTTTGCCCGGTACCTGATGCGCCAATAATACAAATAACTTTGTCTTGATCGATAAGCTGCGACACTGCTTTCACAGCTTCCGTGTTATCTGTCTTATCATCCTTATAAATTACTTCAACAGGATGACCTTTGATACCGCCATTCTTATTCAACTTTGCGACTTCCATCTCAATTACATTCTTTTCAGGTCCACCAAGAGATGAGTAATCGCCTGTCAGCGATAGCACTGCTCCTATCTTATAAGGAGTACCGCTCGCTTCTTTCTTCTCTGTCTTTTCTTCCGTTTTCTCTTCTTCCTTCTTCTGAGTACAACCAGTTGTCACGATCGGAATACAGAGAAGTAAGAAAATCAGTAGAACAGAAATCTTCTTTCTCATAACGCCCCCTCACTTTTTTAGTAATTGATCACTATAATAGCTATAGACCTTTCTAGCTCAATCTCACCTCCTTACGAAACCAAGCTGGTCCTGTTAATAAGCAGCATCGATACTGACAAATAACAATCAGTGCAGATATCCAAAACCGGGTATTCTGAAAATCAGTATTAAACTAAGATAAATGCCAAAAAATGAAAGCATTTGGCGCTTCCGTGCTACTTCACCCTAGCCAATCCACTAGTATTATGGTACAAATCAACCTGCACTACCTACCAGACCTGGCTGAATAATGGTTTTTGGCTAAATTTTCAGTTAAAAGACTTATATTCTCCTTTTATCCCACATTTCCCTGCCTAAAAAGCAGATTTATATTTTTACCAGGCATATGCGAGTGATTATATTCTACTGAAGTCTGCAAGAACGCATCTCGTTTGTCTAGGTCTACTAGATAATACATGAGAATGCTTTAAAACCACAAATTAAAAATACCGATCTATCTTACCTCTGTTCTGTTTGCTCATCAATCTATAATTGCCAATAGTTCTTATCCAAGTAAGTTAATTTTTATCTTGCCTGTGATGGCTCATATAGAAGACCTAGTTCAAAAGCTTTGAGATTTACTTCGACTGTTTTGGGCGGAACCCGTTTACGGATTACACTATTCCAGATTTCTCTGGCTATAGGTATGCCTTTCGCCAGGATTCCCAATAACACAATATTTGTGGCTCGAATATTGCCTGCTTGCTTAGCAAGAGCCACGGCATCTACTATAATCAGGTCGCCGACTACTTTCCTGAGATTCTCTGGAATAGTCTGCGGATACTCCAGTTTTCCTATGGCAACCGGCAAAGGATCGATTTCTTGACTATTGACAATCAGTCTCCCTTTTTCGGTAAGAAACGGCACCCATCTCATGCCTTCCAATAATTCAAAAGCAAGAATATCATCGGCCTCTCCCTTCATTATCATTGGAGAGTATATTTTCTTCCCATATCTGATCATGCTATGAACCGATCCTCCTCGCTGTGCCATTCCATGAATTTCAGATACTTTTACATCATACCCCTCAATCGTCAGAGCTTTCGAGAAAATCTCACTTGCCAATAGTACACCTTGACCACCAACTCCAACCATTATGACATTTCTTATCTTCATCATTCTTTTTCACCCACTTCCTTCACAGCCCCAAGATTGCACACTTGAACACAAAGCTTGCAGCCATTGCAGAGAGCGGCGTCAATTTTAACCAGCTCGCCATCTTTAGACAGAGCTGGGCACCCAAGATTCAAACACAATCCACAGCCTGCGCATTCCTCAGTATCTATCTCAATCAAAGGACCCTTTAATTTCTCTACAAATAAACAAGGCCGACTGGAAATAATTAATGACGGTTCTGCTTTCTCAACTTCTTCTTTTATTTTTATCTTTGCTTCCTCCAAATTATATGGATCAACAACTACCACCGATTCAATTCCAATTGCATCTCCCAAGCGGGCAAAATCAAGTGCTTTTGTTTTTTTGCCTTGTAAAGTGATTCCTGTCCCCGGGTGTTCCTGTCGGCCGGTCATTGCGGTTGTTCTATTATCAAGAATAATTACGGTGCTGGCTCCCTTGTTATATACAATATCAATTAACGGAGTTATTCCCGAATGAACAAAAGTCGAATCTCCGATAACCGCTACTGCTTTTCCTTTATGTTCTGAAGAAGCTTTTTCAAATCCCAAAGCTCCGCCTACTCCCGCTCCCATACAGACACACGTATCCATTGCTTCAAGCGGTGGAAGTGCCGCCAGTGTATAACATCCAATATCCCCGAATACAGTCAGTTTTAGCTTCTTTAGCGCATAAAATATGCCGCGGTGAGGACAACCGGGACACAATACCGGCGGACGAAGAGGTATTCCGACAGCCATTTCTTCCCGTTTTTTCATTGCTTCTTTTCTTGAAGTCTCATTCTCACGGACTCCCTTGGCCGTCCAACAACCAACTTCCCATAGCTTTTCTTTTATAATACCTGGATCCAATTCTCCGGTATGAGGTAAAAGACTTTTTCCGTACGTTTCAACGCCAAGAGCCCTAATTTGTTCTTCCAAAAACGAATCAAGCTCTTCAATCACGCAGATTGTTTTCACATCCGACACAAAAGAGAGTATTTTTCTTTCAGGCAGCGGATAACTCATACCGAGTTTCAAGAAAGACGCGTCAGGGAAAACTTCTTTGGCATACTGATATGAAACCCCGCTAGCAATAATGCCTAGCTCGCCGCTTTTACTCTCCACTTTATTTAATGGAGTTTTTTCTGAATAATCCTTAAGCTTTGCCAACCGCTCTTCCACAAAAATATGCCTTATTCTGGCATGACCCGGCACCATTACATACTTTTGGGGATCTTTTTCATATGAAAAACTTACTTCTTTCCGTTCATCAATAATTGTCACAATTGATTTGGAATGAGATATTCTTGTGGTGGGTCTTAGCAACACAGGTGTATCAAATTCTTCGCTGATCTCAAGACCCAAAATAACAAAATCCTTTGCCTCTTGACTATCGCTTGGTTCAAGCATAGGTATCTTTGCAGCTCTTGCATAGTGGCGGTTATCCTGCTCATTTTGAGAACTATAAAGATTGGGATCATCGCAAGACACAACAACCAGACCCGCATTAACACCTGTGTATGAGAGAGTAAAAAGAGGATCGGCCGCCACATTCAATCCCACATGCTTCATAGTAACCAGGGTTCTGGCTCCTCCCAGGGAAGCGCCAATACCAACCTCCAGTGCCACCTTCTCATTGGGAGACCATTGCGCGTATATATCCTCATATTTCACAACATTCTCCAATATCTCACTACTAGGCGTACCGGGATACCCTACTGCTACTTTTATTCCTCCCTCGAATGCGCCTTGTGCGATTGCTTCATTTCCAGACAGTAGCTCCTTTTCCAAATAGGTTCCTTTCTTCTTTTTTTGCATTCTAAAAACTATCTTTCTTAGTTAACCTGTTTAAAAACTACTACAGCTTTTGCCATATTGACAACATCCTTTATTGCTGTCCAGATGACAAAGCCATAAATAGAAGGTATTTACTATTTTCTCTCTGGCCACGCTTTTTCCTGCTCAACATGTTAATTTATACTTAGTAGCTATTGACAACCTCGGCTATTGCTTGGGCAACTAGGTCTCGGTTGTGGGAATTTTCTAAAAATGCCCGATCTTTTTCATTGTCCCCTATTTCCAACAAGCATTTGTACTGAGCACTATTTCGAGATGACTCCAAACTATATAATCGCACTGCTCTTAATCCCCTATTCGGTAAACCGGTTTTACTACAGATTGCGTTTACTAAGCTTTCCGCTAACTTTTTACCGGCTTCATCTCCTGGAAGATATTCACCCAAAATCCCACTTGGAGCACCCCCATCATTATGAATTGAAATAAAATATGAAGCTCCCGCTCGATTTGCCTGCTCTACTTCCGTATCAAACGCAATGAGATTGGTTGGATTTGGTCTATAATTATTACTTCCAGTCAATCCGTGCGCTGTATCCCAACACTTTACATTGGTAACACTAGTTGCCTTGGCTATTGTTCTGTCCACAATATCACTGCAAATCAAATACTCGTGCCAATTTGCTCCGGTATCGTCTTGGTGCGAAGGTTGCCAGGCAACAACAACTTTCCCCTCTTTAGGACTTGTTGCGTCTATAATATCTATGTCCTCTAAATGTACTGCGTCATCATCATTCATTTCCGTTTCCTGATTCGCTCTTTCCCCCATAGCTTTCAGGCTTTTTGAAGTCTCTTTCCCGCTCTGAGCTATTTCTTCAGGCTTTTGTTTTATCAAAGCATAGCTGATAGACGCAGTAGTGATTGTTGCCGCAGCTAGTAATAATAAAAAAATGCTTATAAATTTATGTCTTTTACACCAGGGCAGGAAACTCAAATCATTATCCCTCACTCAAAACAATAATATTAGGTACTACCTATTCATATCATAATCCCCAAAGCAATAACAATTAAAGTCACATGATTATCCATAGAAAAGTGGCAAATAGAAAGAGGTAGGAAAAAATCTCCTACCTCTTTCTATACAACATCATAATGTGTCTATTAAGCTCCACATCTACGTAAGCCTAGTCCCGTCATAAGCAGAACTAAGCTCATTCCCAAGTACAGTAGCAAATCAGTACCTGTGTAAGGCAACACATCTTCCTGTGTTGTGACTGCTACCTGTTGGGCTTCAGCCTGTACTTGAGAAACCTGTGACGTTGACGTAGTAGGCTCTTCAGGTTCTGTTGGCCCTTCGGGTTCAACAGGCTCTTCCGGTTCACCTGCAGCAACAATCACTAACTCATCATCGCTTGCAGTTACCCTTCCTGTCGGATCCCCCAATTCGTCAAACGCTACTACCGTACCAATATTGACTGTATCTGCCAACAACGTATCTCTCGCAGTAAAGGTGCAACTTGCACCGGGTGCAAGACTGTCCACCTTTCCTATAAATCCTATGAGATCATCATTGACTTCAATATCATACAGCATACAGTCACCCTCATTGACTACAACATAAGTATAAAGAACTTCATCTCCAGCATTAACACTGGAAGAATCAACCGTCTTGTCAATGGAGATCTCCGGATGCAAAACATCCAGAGTATGGGTATCGGTAGCTGAGATTGAGTGACAAGGCATATACTTGGCAGTTACTACAACCTCATTTGTACAAGGATCCGGTGTTTCCGAAGTAATCGTGTAATCGGCCGAATAGATCCAGACTTCGCCTACATCCAAGACTCCATCATTGTCTAAGTCGCCAGTATAAACGGTGATAGGACCAAGTAGACTATCAACTACCGTAACTTCCGTTAAGTCACAGTTACCTGAAACCTCGAAAGTATAAGTAATTGTATCGCCTTCGTGAGCCATATCCGGTCCGTCTTTGACTACATAGACTTCGGGATCTTGGGGTTCGTCACAGTCGCAGGGACATCCACAACAACAGCAGTGACAACGATGGCGATGTCGATGACGCCAACGATGTCTTATCCAACAGCCGCAACCATTCCCGCACTGACAACCATGATTACCACAGTTCCAATTCCAGCAATGATTACATTGGTGTTGGTGTTCATGCTGACACCCATCGCCATTACAGCAGTCACAACCGTCACCGCAATTGCCATCACAATCATCACAATCATTATCGCATCCGCCACATCTCATACGGAAACGCTCGCGATGATGTTCGCAACATTGTTCGCAGTCACATTCATCATCACAGTCGTCATTACAGTCGTCATTACAGTCGCAATGTCTCCTGTGTTGACACTCAAAGCGATTTTGGTAGCAATTGACGTTCACACACTCATTTTCATATCCGCAGCCACAATTACAACCTTCGTGCCTACGGTGTCGGTGACGATTTTGATTATAATTATTACAGCAACCGTCGTTGTTACAGCCATCCTGACAATCACAATCTCCATCATGATGGCAATCATTATTTCCTATACAAGAACCAGTAAAATCCTGGCCGCATTCATTGCTTCCATTATTAAAACCTTGCTGTCCCGGGTTGTTGTTCTGCGAACTATTGCAGGTTGGAGCACCAGGTTGGTTGCCACAATCAGGGCCATTATTCTGACCTACTTGGTCATTATTGCCCTGCTGGCCGCAATTGTTGTTATTCTGAGAACTTGAAGCACCAGGCTGTTGATTAGTACCAGGGTTATTGCCTGATTGCCGGTTTCCGGACTGACTCCCGCAATTACTATTGTTGGCACCACTTGATCCCTGGTTGTTGTGTGTGCCAACATTGTGATTGCTTCGGTTTTCGCGGCCTTCATTGGTTCGATTTGATCGGTTGCCCCGATTTGAAGACTCGCGATTGGCTTCTGTCTGTCCGCAATTGTTCGACCCAGCTTGGCTCTGCATAGCATTTTGTCCATTAGTCCCATTTCCTCCTCTGCCACTTTCCCTGGCAAAGCATACTTCGGAACCAAGACCCAAGAAGAGTACAAGCATTAAGGTTAATAGTGCTGTAAAAACCAGCACCATAGTACCTTGCCGCCTCAAAGTTAAGCTTTTAGACACCTTTCTCACCTCCTTTCCTTAGTCTATAGTTGCTTGGATTATCCAAAAAGGACTACCCTCGCTGACTCAAGACAAAGACCGCAATTCCATGAAAGAATCGCAATGAAGTAATAAGAAAGAATAATCAAGTATTCTGATTTCATTGCTTAATAAAAACCATAACAAGTAATGATAGAAAAGTAACAATATGTGTCTTATTTTGTATTTATTTATAACTCATACTATTTCTATCACCTGAGCGGATTTCAAAATAGGAAAGTTCATTTCCGCTCCTATGATGATACTCCAAGAGTATTTATCAAAGTTCAATAGACTAAGCTAATTTAGAAATACACATCTAGTATATTGGATGAGCGGAATTAAAATATTTTTGAGAGGTTCTATGTCTCATAGAATATGAAGGGGTTTTCGTATGAAGCTATTAGCCCCTCGGGAAAATTTTGCTGCTAGGATCAGTGCCACGATTGCTGTTCCCTTTTCCAATTTTATTATATCATAGTTAAACTCTGCATCACATTTTATTTTGTGAACCGTATTTAGATTCAAGTAGTTCTTTCTTCCTGCTATTTACTTATGAAACTATAAAAATGCATAGTGATTTCCCATAAGCACTCAAATGTGTTAGCGACGGTCCCACTCATTAACCAAAGAGATTTAATTTGCCTTTTATTTCTTTTTTATTTCAAAATTATACCTCTTTAATAGAAGGGAATTTATCCAGCGCATTATTAATATAAATGACATCATGATGTTCTTAAATAAAAATATATCCAAAATAAAAAAGAGGCAGGAAACTGTGTCCTACCTCTTTTAATATTCAATCTACGAAACTTTACCAAAACGTAAGGCTAGTCCCATCATAATTAGAACTAAGCCTGCTCCGAAGTACAGCAGCATGTCTGTACCTGTGTAAGGCAACACATCTTTTTCCTGTGTTGAGACCGCTGCCGTTTGGGCATCAGCCTGCACTACAGAGCCTTGTGACGTTGAGTAAGCTTGCGCAGTACCATACTCTCCAAATCCTAGGGATTCATAGTCGATTGTGATAAAGATATAAATATCTTGTGCTTGACCTTCTCCCTGACCACTTCCATCTGAATCCTCGATAGTAATGTTATTGTTAACATCAACATTCACTTGGTTGCTGTTATCGTTCACATTACTGTTGTTATTCTCATTATTATTGTTGTTTTCGTTGTTGTTATTGTTTTCGTTATTATTCTCATTATTATTGTTGTTTTCGTTGTTGTTCTCACAATTTTGATTACCACCATCATGATCGCAATCGCATCCATCGTCATGGTCGCAATTACATCCATGATCATGTTTGTTGCAATGATTGTGGATATTTACATGGTTGTGCACGTTTCCGTGGTTATGAACATTTCCATGGTTGTGCACGTTTCCGTGGTTATGAACATTTCCATGGTTGTGATTATTTCCCTGATCGCACTCACCATGATTGCCCTTATCATCACACTTTCCGTTACCGGCTTTATTACCATTCCCGTTTTGCTGGTTACACTCATTCTGCGCTGAGTGTTTTTTCTTGCCTGAGCAGTCATTTTGATTCTGCTGCTCTCCGCAATTCCCGTTATTGGCACCATTCTGGCCTCTAGCCTGGTTCTGGCTGCTATTGTTACAAGCAGGTTTATTGTTATTTACCTGAACATGTACTTTAGCTTGCTTTCCCTGGCAATCACCATTATTATTGGCACTTTGACCTTTAGCCTGGTTCTGGCTGCTATTGTTATACACGGGTTTGTTATTATTTGTTTGAACGTGTACTTTAGCCTGCTTTCCCTGGCTGTTATTAACGACGGCGCTATGGCCTCCGTTTTGGTTAGGCGCTTGTATGCCATTTCCGGAGTTGCCTTGATTAGCAAAACAGGTTTTTGGGCTGGCAAACAAAAAGAATGCAAGGAATAAAGTCATTAGCACTGTTAAGGTCAGCACTAGAATCCCTTGTCTTTTCAAAGCTAAGCTGTTAGACACTTTTTTCACCTCCTTTTAAAGGTTTTATACCGGCTGTTGTCCTCTCAGACACTGCCAAACCGGATTTTGCCCCACAAGCCGTAAGCATTTAATTCAAGCTACGGACAAACTATAAAAAGCGGAGATAATAAAAAATCTCTGCGTTCTTTGCTTAGCTATAATTTTGACAAGGAGCAAGCAAACCCAAACTCGCCTTGCTTTACTTACCAATATAACTCGTTCTCAATTTGACCTTACAGACAGAATCCCAGCAAATGTAATAAGTTGGTTTCTGCCCCAAGATCCTAATCCGAGAGTGTTTTTCAAGGTTCAGCTAGCCTTGTCGATTCGCATAAACGCTAGAGAACTTATTCCATATGCTCATGCGAAATATATTGTATTTAGAACAAGAAAAAGGGCTCTTATACGAGCCCCTCGCTATAATAAGCTACATCAATAAATATTCTTTCTTTATATTGTACCATTTCAACCTTATTATTGCCAGAATTTTCTATCTTCGAGTTAGACCCGTTGATATCCAGCAAATTAAGTATTAGCAAAGCCTTCATAATAAAAAGCAGATTATACAACAGCCTGCATGTCTTACCTAAATCCATTAATTGAACTATGGCGCAAAATCAAAGAGTTCCTGAAGCTAAATTCTTTCCCATTTCAAAAGCTTCATCAATTGCCGTTGGATGATCTGCAATTGCTCCTACTTCATCCACTCCCGGATAGAAAATGTCTCCTACATACGTAACATTTACATTCGCGTAAAATATCTTCACCAATTTTCTGGTAGCTTCAAAGAAATCTTGTCGATTCATGCCTCCAACACAAATAAAGATTCCTTTTCTATTACTCTTGTCAGGTTGTGGTTTCTTTAGAATATATTTGCCTACCCAGAAGCATTGACATCTATCAATCATCATTTTGACCTGCGAAGGGAGACTTCCAAAAAATATCGGAGACGCCAGGATAAGCCGTTCAGCCTTTTCCAGCTTTTCATAAAGTAATTGCATCTCGTCATCATATATACACTCACCGGTTTCATCGCAACCGCCGCATTCCTGGCAACCGCAAAAATCGAGATCGTTGAGGATAACCGTTTCCGTTTCCGCCCCAACACTCCTAGCACCTTCCAGAGCCTTTTCCAACAATATCCTTGTATTCCCATTTTCTCTGGGGCTGCCCGCTATTCCTAGAACCTTCACAAATCCTCCTTAACTATCCGCATCAAAGAACATTATATCAATCAAAACTACCTTAAATTAAAAAATCTGCGACTATCGCAGATTTTTTATACCCTTATTCAAATTTCATTAAAAATCTGAATCGACCATAATTCAAGCCTTATTGCCACTTCGAGATTAAAAATTTCAGGGCGGTTCTGGTTTGTCCTTCTTTGATTACTTCTGCGAATTCCGGTCGAAAAAATAGATCAAGGCCACAAGGTTTTAATATGCCTCTTGCTACTGCAAGTGCTTTTACTGTTTGATTTACCGCCCCAGCTCCGATAGCTTCAATTGCCACGCCGCCATTCTTTTTTAATTCACTGGATAGTGCTTGCGCAATCGAGCTAGGACTGGATGCTGACGAAACGCGCATTATTTTCATTTTTACCTCCCTATCCTACATTTTCATAATTACAAATACAGAGCTCAAATAAAGTGATAAAAGTCACTTTTTTCTAATTAGTCGCCTTTCAATATAAATAACGCAGACGACAATAGATATCGCAACGGAAAAACGAAAAAATTAAGTCGAAAGAGAAATCCTACAATGCGATGTTCTTGCTTTTGAAGACATCATGGGTATAACAGGAGCAACTTAACTCTTCAGTTGATTACTTATAATAAGCATCACTTAATCTTTCCGCGTCTTGGTTTGTATAGCTGGAAAGTAGATCTGTAAGCCGGGTTCTGTTCCAAAAAACCATCTCTTTTCTGATATTAACCGGCAAATTGCCGATCAATTATCTTCGAGCAATTGCCTTTTGGAGGCGATCATCTATCTAGCCCCAATGTTGCCACTGGGGTCAAGCGGCCTACCCGAGAGAAATAGCGGGCCACTATCCGACCTAGCAACACGCATCGGTCAATCTCTCTTATTTGACCTTGCTCCGGATGGGGTTTACCAAGCCCCTGCTTCACAGCAGGACTGGTGAGCTCTTACCTCACCGTTTCAGCTCTTGTCATTTGATCAAGGATCAGGCCCTTGAATAACTCTAAGGTGACCCCCAATTGCAAATGGCAGTTTTCTTTTCTGTGGCACTTTCCTTAGGATTACTCCCAGTCGCTGTTAGCGACCATCCTTGCCCTCGGAGCCCGGACTTTCCTCCGAGCACTCAAGAAATACTCTTTTATGCCTTGAGTGTTCAGCGATCGCCCGATCTACTCTCCATATTGAATTTAGCAAATGAACTGCATAAAGTCAATCACATTGAGCTGCTACTCGCAATTAACGCCTCTCATTCGAACTCTTGCCGGAAAACGTTAATTGATTCTTGATTCTCTTTCCAAGGATGATTGCTTAGCCTTCTCAGCCTTTAGCTCTTTAGCCCAACGATGATAATCCTCAAGTTTCCAATCTCCTTTTATTCTATTCTTACCCATGGCAAGATCGTCAATTCCGCACAACGCATAGTCACAGTTTAGGCAATTACCACGGCAATCAACTGCCGGAAAAAACTTATCACCATTACGAAAATATATTGGGATATCAATTCCTTCACAACTGGTTGATGACATGAACTCAGAATTAAGCCCTCTGGCAATACCATCTTGATATTCATATTCCATACAAAGAGCAAAGGTTAAGCCCATCTTATCGCAAAGATTTCTTAATCTTGAAAAAAGCCGCTTTCGGTAGCTGCAATTAGCGTGCAAGTAGCCATCTATCCGTTCAGAAAAGAGCTTATTATAATAATTCTTTACCTGCGGATTAATTTTAGAAGCACTTTCAATAATCATGTTCTTTGACTTTACGGGAATATCTAAACAACTGGCGACAATATGATTTGCCCCCGCGAGAGCCGCTCTTTTTACCAATTTTCTTAGGGCGTTGTCACTATCAGTTATAAGTGGAATAATCGGATCGATTCTACAAACAGCATGGATACGAAGAGATGCCATTCTTTGAAGATTTTTGAAAAGAGCCTGGGTGCTCTTCCCTTTTGGCACCAGCATTTTTCTAAGACCTTCATCAGTAGTTAAGATGCTAACCTGGCCAAAAGAGTGTCGTTGCGTCTTCATCAGGAGAAGAACTTCATTGGATATCTCCCCTTTTGTGGCAATTCCCACCGGCAAATTTCTTTCAACGAAAACCTTGATAATTTTTTCGCTAAGCCTATATCTACTGTTTATTGGCTGAAATGGATCGGCTACCGGGGAAAGGTAGCCGGCGCTGGCAATATCCATGCTATCTAACTGCTTGGCTATCTTTTTATCAAAATCCTCAAAAACCGTGACAATATTGTTTTTGGCGTATACTTCAAAATATCCCCTAAAAGCATGAGCGTAACAAAAGAAGCAATCATGGGTGCAACCATTATAAGGATTAATCAGCAACCTTTCTGCCGTACACTCCCGCTTTCCCGGCCACCAACCGTGCAACTTCTTTTTTGAATCTCTTTTGATAATATGAGGAACCGGATCCATATTAACATCATAAACATCAGTTGATGACCCTTGTTTTACTTCTATTTTGGATGGCAGACCGTAAATCATTTAAAATACCTCTATTCAAATCCCAATTCGCGATCACTGTATCTCTTTGATTTAATCCTATTATCTCTACCTCAAATTTGAGACTATATCAGCAACACACAACCCGTCAATAATCGCAGATTTTCTTCCCCGTTAGTACCGTTCCTCCTTCTTATCCACGATCCTTCTACACTATCAAGCATTTGTCGCTGAATTTTAGATACTTCAGGTTGCTTTCTACTTTAAACTTGTCATCCAGAGTATTTCATTTATTGTCTTTTCTTAGCCCGATTATTTCGTTTGAAAATAACCACAACTCATAAATATTATTATATTTTTTTCAAATTTCCCTACCCCTTTTGAACTAGATAATAATTTTCTTTGTCCGGATATTTATGCTTTACACCAGTTCATAAGCCTATTTATTTTTTCAGAAATCTCTTGACAGCAAACCTTGTTATGATAGCATAGGGCTTGTCCCAAGAAGCCCCAAGGGGGACTTACGAAAGTAAGTTACCGATGGCGGCTCTGAAAGTAGAAACTGAAATGTTTATGTCTTAGACTAATCAAAGTAAGGGACTTCTAGAAGAGCGCAATAAGGGAAACTTACTAGTAGGAATTACTCCGGAAGGTTTCTTGGGACACTTTATTCACTAAGATCCGACGGGAATATAATCTTACCCCCCATGGTTAATAGAGGCAGGGTCTCGAAAACCCACTGGGGGGATTTCTATGCCCACAGTTTTGACAATTATTCAATGAACCAATTCAAAAAAACAAATACTATGCCACAGGTTTCTACTGCTCGGCAATCTTAGTGGAAGCGGTAAAATCCATGCTTAACAGCCTATCAATTAGTTCATCGTCTCCTCTTCTTGCTTTCTGTGATTCACACCGCTGTGGGTTTCTTCCCAAAATACAGCCAATTTCAGTTCTGGAAAGATACTTGCATTCTCTACACTTCTCCTCCATGCTTACCTCCCATAATAACCGAGCTTGCTACTTTTCTCAGACTATCTCGGGTACAACGCCACATGGCAAGCGCCATATTATATATACGACTAAAAGCGCAAAAAACCTCTAAAGAGGTTTTTATACATTCCCTATTTCTTACTCTATATCCGGAAATTAAAATAACTGCTTTTGTTCTGGTAATTTGTCAAAGGTTACTTGCTTTTTCTCTCCCGATAAGAACTCGTCTATCGCCTCGTTTGCCAACTTATCGGCCGTCTTGTTCTTGCTTCTGTCAACATGGACAATCCTGGTCCTCCTATAATCGCCCAATAGTGTCTTTGCCCACCCAAAATATACCTTGAGATTTTGATTTTTCACTTTATATGAGCCATTCAATTGATGAACAAGAAGTTCGCTGTCGGAATAAATCTCAAGTTCTTTAGCATTAAACTTGGGAAGAGATTGTAATACGAAGATTAAGGCGGAATATTCGGCAATATTGTTGGTTGTCTCACCGATATACTCACTAATCTCAAGCAGCACTTCTCCGTTAATATTGGTAACAATTCCTCCAATCCCGGCATGACCGGGATTTCCGCGCGCTGCTCCGTCAACGTAAAGTATTAACTTATGATCTATTACTTCGGTCAATTTCTAAAATACCCCCCTATAATTTGCGGCTCTCCCCCATGAGATCAATCTGATTGTACTTTCATGATAATTTCGCACAAACCACAAAAACAGTATCCCTTACCTGATTATGATTCTTCTGCACTGGGGGCAGCGCCAGAGCTCATCGGTCTGAAGCATTTTATCCACTTCCTCCGCGGGCAACTCAACAAAACATCCCTGACAAATCCCGTCGGCAATAGCAACCGCCGCAATTTTCTTTTTCTCCCGTATACCTCTATAAACAGAAATTAAGGGATCAGAGATGTTTTTTGCGGTTGCTTCGCTTTTCCCCTTTAGATCCTTTAACTTCTTTGCGATTTCATCTGACACTTTCTTGTATTTTTTCTCAGCCTCTTCGACTCGCTTTGCCAGTTCTTTGGAATTGGACTGAGCTCTATTTGTTTCCTCTTTCAAGCTATCTGCTTCATCGAGTAGCTCAAGTAAGCCTGTTTCTATTTCATCTTTCTTGGCTCTTAACAGAACTACCTCCTGCTGGATACTCTTTAGTTCCTTGGGATTGGCGATTGTGCCGCTGTAGAGCTTATCATCCTCGTCCTTTATCTTTAAATCCAAAAGCTCTAGTTCTCCTTCGACTTTCTTTTGAGCACTTTCCTTTAAGGCCAATTTCGCTTGTTTTTCCTTCAGCGCCTCTTCTTGTTCTTTTAATTGCTCCTTCAAGTCTTTGAGATCAGCTTCTTCAGGTAAATTAGCCAGTTTTCCCGTAAGCTCATCAATCTCAATATCCAGCTTCTGCAAATCATCTAATAGTTTGTATTCTTTCATCCAGTTACTCCCATCAATTAGTCATCATTCCACGGATTTGTGTCCACTTCGGATATTAATATCTCGATGGCTTCTCCCCTACTTTTTAAGTTCTGCTCCAATAGACGAGCCAGTTCAGGAAGGATCACCCGCTCGGTGTAGTAATGGCCCGCGTCGATAAGGGCAATTCCAAGATAATCGGCTAGTTGCGCGTCGTGATATTTTATGTCTCCCGTTATTAATAATTGTGCTCCCTTTTTCTTGGCAATTTCTATCAAATCACCACCGCTGCCTCCGCAAACCGCTATTCGCTCAACTTTATCAGACGTCTTACCGCAAACTTTTATGTTTTTTGCTCCCAAATCTTTTTGCCAGATCTCCAAGGCGTCACTTAAGCTAATCGGGTTTTTGAGATTACCGATCCTGCCTAATCCAAACAGTAGCCGCGGTTCTTCCAATCTATATACATCATATGCTACGTCCTCATAGGGATGAGCTGCAATCATTCCGGCCAAAGCATCTTGAAGATCCTCACCGGAGATTATAGTTTCCAGCCTGATCTCCTCAACCTCAGTTATCTTACCGCTTTCCCCGATATAGGGATTCGTGTTCGGACCGCCTTTAAACGTTCCTTTGCCCTCAGTCCTAAATGTGCAATGAGAATAATCTCCAATCTGACCTCCGCCTGCTTTCATTGTCGCATCCATTACCACCTTTACATGCGACGCGGGAACAAAACAGACCAATTTGTAATACGCTTGGCCTCTCCCTTTTTCCAAAATCTCGATATCCCTTAATCCCAATTTCCTAGCCAGGACATCATTTACACCATCCGGACAAACATCAAGATTGGTATGAGCCACAAAAATATTTATATTAGCGTTGGCGGCACGCCACAACCGGCTACCAACAAAATCGTCAGTGGTTATACTCTTGATTCCCCCTCTGGTAATTGGATGATGGGATACTATAAGGTTTGTTCCCTTGCCTAGAGCCTCTTCTATCACCTTCTCGGTAACATCAAGAGTTACCAAAACCGCTTTGACAATATCATCTTCCTTTCCCACCTGGAATCCGACATTGTCCCAATCTGCGGCAAACTCAGACGGAGCAAATTTTTCAATTATTTCTATTACATCTTTTACACGCATTATCTTCCACCGATCACAGGTAAACCGCAAATCCACGATTTAATGAAAACCGCTTCCTTTTGCCCTTCGTTTATTTGACAACTATTTTGTTGCCCCAAATGGGCAAAATAAGTATAAAATAGAAGCGTTTGCTCCACCTAGGAAGGCAGCCAATGTAATGATTATATCTAAAATAAGTCCCATTGTCTTACCAATTTTGACATCATTTGTTTTAATTGCCATCGCTGAACTTGGAGACAAGACTCAACTTTTGGCTTTGGCTTTTGCCGTGCGTTACAAAGCGTCCACTGTGCTCGGGAGCGTGTTTGCGGCAATCGCCCTGCTTAACCTTTTAGCCGTTGTTATGGGCAAGTTTGTTTCCCTTTACCTGCCTGTTTCCGCGGTAAAAATCGGAGCCGGGATGTTGTTTGTCATCTTTGGGGTATGGACCATTGTTTTCGACGATGGCAAACAAACTGATACCAGCGGAAACACCAATCCTTTTTGGACTATTTTCGGGGCATTTTTTCTTGCCGAACTCGGAGATAAGACTCAACTGGCGGTAATGACGCTTGCCGCTCAATATAATAAGCCGTTGCAGATCTGGATAGGAGCAACCCTGGGAATGGGCATAGCTAATGTTCTGGGAATTTTTATCGGGAACCGTCTGGGCACAGCTCTTCCGGAAAAGACCATCAAAATAATAGCTGGCTCGGTTTTTATTGCCTTCGGCCTTTTTATGTTGGGGGAAGTAATATTGTAGGTTTATTTATGCGGGATTTATCCGTTTGGGCTTTTTAATCTACGGACTTTAGATTCTTTCTTTGCTTTCTCTTTTAATTCGCTATATCCCAGAGGAACTTCCAATCCATGTTTTTCAAGAAGCTCGACATCAGTCATTATTTCGTCTATCGGTCCATCCGCAACGATTTTGCCGTCATCCATTATTACCGCTCGTTCGCAAAGTTCATACACAAACAATAAGTCATGGGTAATAATAACTTTGGTTACCGGGAGCGCGCATAATATATTTAGCAGCTCACGTCTACCTCTCGCGTCAAGATTGCTTGAAGGCTCATCCAACGCCAGGATATCGGGCTCCATGGAAAGAACAGTGGCCGCGGCTACCCTTTTCTTTTGACCAAAACTTAAATGATAAGCAGCCTTTTCCTCATAGCCGTCCATCCCCACATCCTCCAAAGCCTTATTTACCCGAATATTTACTTCCTCCCGGGTAAGACCCATGTTTATAGGACCAAACGCGACGTCATCAAAGACAGTCGGAGAAAAAAGCTGATCGTCCGGATCCTGAAAAACCACTCCCACTCTCCTTCGAATCTCCCGTATATTCTCATGAACAATCGGGAGATCGAAAATTCTAATCTCTCCCTGGCCCTGCAAGATCCCGTTAAGGTGAAGAAGCAGCGTCGACTTCCCGGCACCGTTCGGGCCCAGAAGTGCCACCGACTCACCATTTTCAACAGCAAGATCTACACCTTTTAACGCCTTGGTTCCATCGGGATAAGAATAAAACAGATTTTTGATTTCCAACGCTTTGTGATGGTGCATTATTTTCCTATCCGAGCAGTTTGATATTACTAAAAGCCAGCAATCTTCCTGTAAGAGCGGTCAAGACCACAGCACCGGTAAAAAGAATGTCTTTCCTGGTCAACACAGCAGTATCGAATCCCTTTATTGTGCCGTCATAGCCTCTGGACGCCATGGCCAAATATACTCTTTCTCCTCTCTCATACGAGCGAATAAATAGGCACCCGATCATATGAGCAATCACCCTGCTATCCCATATCCACTTACCTGAAAAATTTCTCGAATCCCTTGCTATCTTCATCCGCATTGCTTCATCGGTCACTACGAACAAGTATCTATACATAAATGATGCAATTGCAATGAAGATAGAAGGCACTTTAAGCTGTTCAAAGCCTATCATTAAATCCTTGAATGAGGTTGATGATGAGAGTAGGATCATTGAGACTATGCTTATATATGATTTGATCATCACATTCCAGAGTACGAGTAGACCGCTTTTAGACATATTCAAGCCTACAAGATTGTATCCTCCGCCCACGGCATCCGTTTTTAAAAAAGGTATGAATATCGCAACCATTAGAACAAAGGGCACAATAACCAGTGACCTTTTAAAAATATGCCCTATCGGCAATCTTGATAATATAAGCAGAATTGAAAGAATACAAACATATACAGCAAAAGCAATGTAGTTCTGGGCAGGCGTGCTTACAGTCAAGATTACCAGGGCAAAAAACATAACTATCTTTGCCCTGGCATCCAGACGATGAATAAAACTATCTAAATTACTGAACCTATCTAAATAAGAATGTTTCATTACTTACAACTTCTTCTCTTTACCCACTTCTTCAATATCATTTGACCGTGATCGCAAAACATAAGCCAATCCCCATCCCAAGCCGAAAACTACCAGCGTGCCGATGAGCCCGGCTGCCGCCGTTGCCAACCCGCTTTCACCCAATCCGGGCATAGCGTAATCAGGAATTGGCGACAATGTCCACGCCTGCGGCCCCTCGCTCTTTTCAAGAAACCCTTTGTCTTCTGCCACCTTCTCTAGTCCATCAGGCCAGGAAGACGCAAACGGCGAGATCACAATAGCTAGAACAAGTGAGACCAATAGGCCAATAAAGATATAAACCTTCAAATCTTTACTTAACGGCATGGCTTGCACCTCCTACCGGGGTATCAGCAAGATTATAAGTAGAAACTAAATCAGGACGTGTGCCCAATACAACCGACACTACAACTACCGTTATAATCGCTTCCCCAATTCCTATAAGCATATGAACCCCTACCATTGCCGGCAGAGCCACATTTAAGGGTGACGTACCGGAAATCGCTAGTTCAACTGCGCAAGCCGATGAAGCTAAAACAACCGACAGCCAGGATGCCACACCCACAGCCGACAAAAATCCTACTTTTGATTTGGGCAAAATATTCTTAATGGCTACAAAAATATAATAACAAACAATGCTTCCTATTACTCCCATATTAAAAACATTTGCACCTAGCGCTGTTAATCCTCCGTCGGCAAATCCCAGGCACTGGATAACTAAAACCACCGTCATTATCAAACAAGACATCCAGGGACCCAGGAGGACCGCCGCTAAAATTGCTCCCAGAAAATGACCGCTGGTTCCGCCGGCAACAGGAAAATTAAGCATCTGCGCCGCAAATATAAAGGCTGCTGCCAGGCCTAAAAGCGGCACCTGCTTTTCTCCTAATTTTTCATTTGCCTTCTTGATTCCGTATCCGACAGCGCCGGCTGAAACAACCGCAGTTGATATAAGTGTTTTCGTATCTAAGAAACCGTCAGGAATATGCATGTTCACCTTCCTTATAAATAGTTTAAACAATTAAGACAAGCTCTTCAATTAAACCGTTTAATTACAAACAATCCCCACCTCCCGTAGCATTCCAGATCTTGCTACGGCAAGACTAATTGGGTCTTCCGAACCCTAACGTACAGTTTAAAAAGAAAAACCACGAAATGCACCAGCTTTCGAGCTAGTATTGACCTTCGTGGCCATTACAGATTTGTTATTTCTTTTTTAGTTATGCTATTAGAATAATTCTAGATGAAAACCGGAAATCCTTTTTTTAACCACAATCGTATTATGCTGGGCTAATACAGATCGTAAACCATTCAGATATTTGAGACCAATAAAAATTTAAGGTTTCAGCGTAAATGCCGATATGAAAAGTAGACACTTTTTTCACCTCTTTTTAAAGAGCCCACAGCGGCTCTTTAATTTTTTGCGTATAATTGCAGGGTCAGCAGACTTCATCATTTCAGGATTAGACCTCACACGTTGTAGGGAAATAAAGGAAGCAAAGAAACTAAACATTTATTAAGCCTGGTAAAGTGGTGTGAGGAGGTCTGACCCCCTTTTTATCTCTCATCAGACCAAAACTTAGTCCAGGGTTGAGTCGGTCTATCTTTGAGATAACCTTTAAGGTGGCTCCACTGAATGTGTTCTTCTAAAAATTTATCCGCGTCAAATGGCATGCCGCTGGAGTTGCCCCACCTGGCCTCAAAGCTTAATTCCTCAGCCATATCGCTATCCATTACTTTTCCGTCCACCGTACCCCGCGGTTCAAAAGGAATAGGTCTTCCCGGTTGACTCATATACTCTCTTTTATCCAACTCATAATGTCCGTCAACCGTACGGGAGCATGGATTATCCTTCTTTAAATAAACGTCGTAATGATCGGCAAGGACCTTTTTGCCGATTTCCACATCAATTTTACCTTCATATTTTTCCATAAGCTGGGTCAGACGAACTTGTCTGGCGCCCTGATGCCTTCTAATATCGGCGTAACCGGTATTACTGCATTCCAGATTACGAATTCTCGGATCAAGAGGCGCGTTGAAACCGATGAAATATCCGTTCTTTTTACGATCAACATTGCTGTATTTCAAGCCGAGTTCAAAACGCATTATTTCGCCTTTATTAATATCAGCCAAAAGCCAGCTATTGGCATATCCACCATTGTTCTTCTTTTTCATATACTCAACGAATTGATCAAGGTTTTTGGAGTACTGCATCGCTTTTCGAACCCGGAAAAATTCAGGGGCTTCATTGGGATCGTAAAGACTAAAACCGCCGATAGTGGTTTCGGTACCCATAATGCCGGCATCAGTTACAAAGAAATCAGCAAAACTGTCAATATAACCCGGAACGCTTTGCATGAATATTTGGTTTCCCTCATCCGGCTCAATATCAAGTATTAAATTGCCGAACTGCCCGGTTTCAAATTCAGTCCAACTATTATGAGCCATCACAACCTTTCCGTCCTTGGTCGCCGAACCGATTGCGATAAAGGCGCTGCAATGATCTTTGTTTATCGGATCATTAGCATATTTCCCTTCTTTTTCATTCGGCCACCAATAATCAGTCAATTCTTCATATCCATTCCACGCCAGGATTTCTTGCCAGGTAACATCTACTCCGGCTTCTTTCGCTCCATCCGCTATACCCTTTATCTCCTCAATGTATTCCGTGTCAATTTTTGTCGTAAAAAGCGTTTCAGCGGCATTAACAAAATAGTCCCAGTTCATGCCGGTATTCCAGTACGTAAGGTACTTTAAACTCTTCATTATTTCTTTTATTTCGGGGGCAACCAGATAACCATGTTGGACCCCTCTATCATATGGTTTTCCTTCAATATGCACGTAAACCCAGCCGTTTTCCTCAAAACGATATCCGTTTTTATGTTTGATTACCTTACTTTGCCTGCTTTCAGTTTTAGTTTTCGTATCAGATTCCGAGGTCTCCTTTACCGTACAGCTGGCAACAACCAGCAAAGACCCCAACAACAAACAAGCAATCCACTTCTTTGCTAATGCGTTTTTACTATTCAACTTTATCCTCCTTGTGTTTGAACTTTGCTAAATAAATATAAACATTAGATTTCGCCACTATCTTCATTCAAAATATCCGTCAGGAAATAGTCAAAATGAGTTGACTGATATGTCTGATTAAAGCAGTTTGAAGAGAAACAAACATCATGATTGCAGTAAATATGAGGGTTGCTTTGTTGGGCTGCTACGTTTCTCACTTGATCTCCTTGCTCGATACTTGCTGCATAGGGCTTTTAACGCCCACCACATAGACCATTGGTTTGTATTGATAGATTTCTTAATAGTATTTACTTTCCCCTATATTCTCTATATCTCCCGCTAGTCCTATTAAGGTTTGCAAATAAGCTTAGAAAAAGTCATTTGACGCTTATTTTCAACTGCAGGTAATATAATTATCCTCTTAAAGAACTTTGCATTTACTAACTAAAAAGCTTCCCTATTTCAATAAGTAAATAGTGCTGCAATGCGATTTCTTTAGGCTAGTCGCTCCAGTTAAGAACCGATCTCTAATCGCCATTGATTTCAAAAACATGAATAATACTTTTGTCCCTGTCCGCACGCAGTTCAAAAATATAAAGAATTCCCCTTTCCCTATCGAAGCTCATAGCTCCGACTGTCTCGTCCTTACCGTTTTCTTGATTAAATCCGGGCTTAAACATGTATTTATCAATGTCCAGTGAGGCATAAGGCTGTGGTTCCCACGACTTCATTTCCCCTTTTGCCACTTTTGCCAGATCATTGGGATTATAGAAAATTATCTGGGCTTTGATCTTTTCAGACCACCAGCCTCGCCGATCATATGGCCACGGCGGCACTTCCGGTATATCTTCTCCCGATCCTTCATCGATCGGATACCTTACTCCATTGGCGAATCCATACCACGATTCACCAACAGCTTTGGTTCCCACAAAAATAACAGCAGATTTCTCTCCGGCAGTAAGCCAGGCTCCCCCCGACCAACAATCCGCCTCTTCAAATGTCTTCATCTTTCTCTTATCTGAAGCTTCTATCTCCTGGCTTCCCTTGCAATTAACTCCATACAAGAGTAAAGGAACAACTTTCTTAAGCTTTGCCTTGGATGGTGGAGGATTCCCCTCATTCCAGGGCCCGTAGGCATATAAAGTAGGACCGCCCCCAGACCAGAGCCCCTCTCTAAATCTTCCGGCTGCTAAACGCAGATCGGGTGTGTAAGCATTAGCCCACTCTTCAGGAATCTCAAAAATATAATCACAAGTTGTGTAATTCGAATAATCATCAAAATACCATAAGCCGGCGGGATTCGGAGAAGACAGATCCAGACTGCACCATCCATGAGTAGGGGAAAGTTTGTCATGAAAATGTTGGCCCCAGGCAAAATATAATCTTCCCGATTTCTGATCGCCTTGAGGCGGCAAATACTCCAGTCCCGCCACCGGGATTTCCAACTCCTCGAACATGCCATCCGTTATATCGTTAAAAGGCTGTAATGTAGATGCAGTATTCAGTTCTTTTATATATTTCTTGGATGATATGACTGGTTTGGGAATAGTTATCTCCGAAACAAATTGCTGGTGATCATGACCAATTGCAAAAATGGAACCAGGATAACCATCATCAGGTCCGTTGGGATCCCCGTCGGGGTAGTAAGTCATTGCCTCCCCACTGTATTCCCAACTTGATCCATTTGACCCCTCCGGCAGCTTAAAAGCACCTTTATATTGAATATCTTCAGTACTTACAAGTTCTGTAGGGAGGATTTTTGAGACTTCAATATCACCAGAAGTTTTGGAATTTTTGTCAGACGATGTTTTATCGCGAGAAGTTTGCCTGCATCCGCAACCACTCACGCAAGCATAAATAAGAAGCGTAAGAATACTAAATAATATCGCTAATTTCGATATCTTTATCAACTACTGTCCCCTTCTGTATCTATATTAGTCGTGGTCCATTTCTTGTGGGCAAGCTTACTCAATCAGTTTAACCCAGTCATTCGGCATATCCAGCTGTAACATAAAACATTTCTCCTCGCCCACATTTTCATTCCAGTTGGAAGCCCAGAGAACCTTGGAACCATCGACAGAGATCGTACCGTGTGTTTCTTCCCAATATTCAACTGTAGTGTTATACACCTTTGCCAGATAAAATACACGCGGTTCTTTTCGATCAAGCTTCACTATAACAATAGATCTATCTAACCAATTCTGCTCCTTTGTGTCCGGCTCATTATGGGTTGAAATCAATGCATATCCAGGAAAATTACACGAAATATGGACACCACCATTAAATCCTTTTGATGATTCTGAGTTGTAATACAACCTGACAATAGGAATCGGATTACCCTCTTGATATTTTACGCTGTCTTCTGACATTGCTTTTGTGCTCGGGTCAATAGGTATTAAGTCTATATAATCGGTTTGACTATTCTGCATAACCAATACTTCATTTCCTTCGATATCTAGTCCCACGTCGGAATGACCGGTAGATGGGGCAAGCCTGTGAAACTCCGTCAATTCCTTATTGGCCATATTGAGACCGGCTAGCTTACCGGGCCCTACGTCCGATGCAATCAGTACCCAATTTCCATTAGGTGACATCCCCAGCCAGTCAATTAATTCAGCTTCTTCTGAATCAAGTTTATAGAGACCGATAATCTGATCCTTATCGCGATCCCAGGTAAAAATGTATCTTAGGCGATAATCATCCTTTTCGCCCTGCAAAGCAAAAGCCCAAAACCGCTTATTGATGGAAGATTCCCCTTCGTCTTTCATGGTTATGCGATATATATCATCTTCCTTTTTAAGAATAGGGCCTATCTTTTCATCTTCTTTAAAGTTTTTAATTGCTTTTTCCTTACCTGTTTTCATATTCATAGTCATTATGCTAAAGTCCCGCGTAGCCCATATTATATTGGGATCTTCCGGATCCCAACGAAGTTCTTCCGTGCGCGGCTTGGCAACATGGTTTCCCTCCTGTTCATAAGGGAACTCATTGGTGTGACATACTCTCCAGTCCCCACTATCTATTAAATGCAGTAGTATCATTGATTGGTCCGCATTAAAAGGATCAAATCGCGAATACTCATGCCGTACTTCGGAACTTTGTGTAACCCTTGTGATAATGGTTTTAAACCTGCTATCGGCAAACTGTTCCCCGCAGACCGGTATATCTCGTTTAACTAAAGGGTAGCTAGGATTATTTCCTGACAGCGGTTTTGGAACCTCGATAAAAGAAAAATCAGCCGGATATTCTACTCCTTCAACCGTTGTTTTGATTTCCGTTTTTTCAGAGCTATCTGTTGAATCATCCTTTTTGCCACAACCTATAACCGCTATAATTAAAACTGTTAGAAAAATACCTGTAATCCAGATCAACTTCCTCTTTTTCATTTCTTTTACCTCCTTGAAAAACAAAACAGCAATATTAATTTAACCCTAAACTTAACCCTTATTGTTGTCAATTTGTTTCTTATTTTTAATCCAGATTGGTTCGGTATCCTAAGGACTGGTTGTGATTTGCTTGAGGCCGCTTCCATCTTCATTTACTGTCAAATATAGTAAGTTTTCTCCCGTCTTGCTGGTAGAAATGTTCAACTTCGAATGCGATTTTATTTCCAGCAAAACTAACTGCAGGATTGTGGATTGTTCCCTCAACTTCCACTTGAGGAACCACTACAGTCTTCTCTTCCCTCCAACCTATACTCCCTCTATCACCTTCTTCACATAGTCTAAAGCCAATCCCGTTCTGTACAGTTCCCCTTTTCTATTAGACAGAACGAGCCCCTTTCCTCTATAAATTATCCTCCTTTAGAGGTTTTGGAACCGATTATCTTTACGCCGATCTAACAGGCGTAATAGAATTCTGATTATTCAATTTACTTACAAAAATTTATGCTTCCTGGATCGCTTACCATAATCCAATTCTTTAAGGTCCGGCTCAAACTAAAAGGCCAGCTCACACCCTCTTGTTTTTTACCATTGATAATGCCTACTATGCTATTAACAGAATCTATCAGAGGGGAGAAAAAATGAAGGACAGGCTGCTTATAATCACGGCAACCACCATAACTTTAATTGTCGTGCTGACAGCAGGATGTAGTTGGAGCTTGACCGGAAATCAACAATCAGATACCGATACTCAGAGCGCTACAAAGACCACAACTTATCTAAGCTTCAGTGCTTCACCTGCGGTTCTAAATCTCGAATATGGTACAATCCTGAAGTTCGGCGGCCGATTAAGGGGTAGAGGAGAATCCGGCTTGGCCGATGAAACCGTTTTAATACAAAGGAAGGAAGGCTATGAATGGTCGACCATTTTTACTCTAACAACAAATAAGAACGGCTATTACACCAAAAAGCATACGCCAAGCGCGGGTACATACTACTATCGGGCAAAATATGAGGGCGACTCGGATTATAGATCGTGCGAAAGCCATGAACAGAAATCAATTGTCAAATAGCTTTCTATAGACGGCAATCCAAGCCTATAACCTATACTGAATACGCGATAGAGCATGATAAACAGATTCATCAACTTCATTTAAGCTAGGATTTTGTATCTGAGTTCAGTTCCTCAAATAACGCCTCCACATGTTTTTGTATATCTTCAGCGCATTCTCTGTATACATCGATGCTATAACCAAAGGGGTCACTGATTTCCCATTTTATTGTTCTATCTCCCAAATCCGGGTATTTCCCGATTACTTCAGCAAAAACATAATCATCCATGGCAATTATGTAGTCAAAAAAACCTACTGACGCACCATCTAAGCCTTTTGGCTCGTAGTCTGATATGTCTATACCAAAAACCGATTGCATCACATATACTGTTTCAGCTACTATTCCTCCACCATAAGGAACAAGACCAACACTTGCTGCCTCAGCTGATTCGCCAAATACCTCTCTAGCAATACCCTCTGCCATAGGACTCCTGCAAGTATTGCCATAACAGACAAATAAAATTCGCACTTTTTGATGTTTTCTACCTTTCATCTATCGCCCCTTATATCTGTATTGGTAACATACATTACCTGTTAGAATGCCTTAAATATAATAACACTAATATTATATACCGCTTAAATCATAACCAATCCCCAATCTACCATGTGTCCCGATGTGTCCCCTTAAAAACTCAAACTACTTTACCTATTTATCTTAAAATTGCAGGAAAATGGACCTAAAAGGATAATTAACAAAATAACGTTAATACAAAAAGCAGGGGTATGATAAGGAGGGCTAAAATGTATAGACCTCTTGATACGGGAAAGAAATACTTCTGCCTTCTACTATCCATTTTTCTTTGCTTCCTGTTTTCAACAAGCATTACAGTTGCCTTAACCAAGCCTCCCGATCCGATTTGGACCCAATCAGGAACTGACGGTTTGGGAACTCCAAAAAACACCCATATCCATGATCTCACTACTTTCAAATCCTATCTCTATACCGGCACAATGAACGGCGAGGGAGCCCAGATACTGAGAACATCCGATGGCAAGGAATGGAGTTTAGTCGTCGGACCTGGTCTTGCCGGAACCAACGCACCCGGATTTGGAAATGCCAACAACAAAGAAGTCCACGAAATAGTAATCTTCAAATCCGTAGTCTACGCGGGAACCTACAATACTAATGGCGCAGAGGTTTGGAGAAGTAATGATGGAAAAGCATGGGAGAAGATAGTCGGATCCGGTCTTTCCGGTACAAACGGACCGGGATTCGGCAGTAAAGGTAACGTTGATATTCAAACATCCGTTATTTTCAAGGACCGTCTTTACATCGGAACCTGGAATGATAATGGTGCTGAAATCTGGAGAACAGCAGATGGTAATAGCTGGGAGAAAGTGAGCCAAAGCGGTTTTGGGGACAAAGCCAACACTATCCTCCTATCGATGGTTGCTATGAAAGATCACATCTACGCGGCTACTCAAAAAGCGCCTAAGCCGGGTGAGATCCGGTGTTCGGCTGATGGAGATACTTGGACCCGCTGTGCTCCCGGCGGCTTCGATAACGAATACAACTCCGGTATCGAGTGCTTGGTTGTCTTCAATTCAGAACTGTACGCCGGTACTTCAAATTACTACGGCGCGGAGATCTTTAAAACAGCAGACAGTAAGAACTGGCAAAAAGTCATGGGCAGCGGTTTTGCTGGAGCAAATAGCGCGGGCTTCGGAAACAGTAGCAATAAAGGTATTTGGGCTCTTTACGTGTTTGAAAACAACCTATATGCCGGTGTTCATAACGATTCGACCGGCGCGGAGATATGGAAAAGCGAACATGGCGCGGATTGGACCAAGCTTGTCGGTAGGGACCTAATAGGTGTAAACTCACCCGGTTTCAACGATCCCAATAATGTTGCCGTAAACTCATTCGGTACTTTGAATGGGTATCTCTATGCCGCTACTGACGCCACGATCTACGATGGGACGCATACCTATGATAAATCCAAGACCGGTATTGAAATATGGCGATTCCCCGGTGAAACGGTGGGAATGAACAAGCCAGCCGAAGATAAAAGCCCGGTAAACCCCAAAGAACAAAAAACAGCAAGTAAAAGCATCCCATATCTGCTTATCTTTGGAATAGGAGCTTTAACTATATTTGCCGTCATAGCCGCAATTATTATCTATGAGCGCGCGCAAAGACAAAAACACCCTTAATCAACTGTCACTCAACCAGGCAATTATATCAGAGTCTCTAGAAAAGCTATCAATTCATCTATCATAGTGCATATTGCCTGTTGTGCTTCCGGATCGGTTATCCAATCGTTCTTAGGATTGCCGCCTAACGAGCCGTCTACTCTAGCCCTAATGTCATTTAAAAGCTTATTTATTGCTTCTTCGTACTGGCTTAATTCTATCAAGCTATTGACTTCAGCAAGCTTATTGGATAACGCGTTTTGTCTTTGATCGGGATTATTTTTAAAGGCATCGTCGGGCAGATCCTGAATGTAGTCATCAATCAGATCGCAAGCACCATCCGCCGGCACAACAGTAACTTCAGTAGCAATCACATCGCTGCCTCCGTCATCATCTTCGACTGTCAACGTTATTGTGTATGCACCCGGTTCTGAGTAAACGTGTGTTGCTGCAAACGGGCCTACAAACACATCAAAGAACGATTCAGGTGTCCCGTCACCCCAATCAATTCTGGCTGTATGAGTATCCAACCATCCCGGATCAGTAAAAACTGCGATAACCGTGACTTCATCCCCCGGCAGTATGAATTCCGGATTCGGTGACGTAACTAAATAGCCGGTGATCGTGGGAGCTACGTTATTAACTGTTACTTGCAGGATATCTTGCCCTACCCCTCCGTCATCATCCGTCACTCTAACAGTCACATCATACACTCCGTTATCGCCATAGGCATGGGTGCCAGGCACAGGACTTACCACATCAAAGAACGATTCTATATAGCCATCTCCCCAGTCTATTTCAATATCAAACTGATCAGCGCCGGGATCGAAAAAGACAACCGAAATATTGGCGTTCTTTCCTTCATTTACTTCCTGGTCCTCACCGGCGTCAACTTCAGGAGCAACATTTATCACTGTTACCGTGGTTTCACAAACGGTCGTTCCGCCATCATCATCTTCAGCCGTCATGGTAACCGTATAAGAACCATCATCTTCATATGTATGAGTCTTTTCAATTGGCCCCATAACTACATCAAAGAACGATTCTACCCAACCATCTCCCCAGTCAATTTCTATATCCGCGCTGTTATCTCCGGGATCGGTTACAGTACCCACAACAGTAACAGACTCTCCCTCATCACAGTAATAAGGTCCATCAAGGTCGCAAACCGGAGGGAGATTGTTTATAGTAAGGGTAGTATTATCATCTCCCGTTGCGCCAAATGTATCAACCACATTCAAAAAGACCCCAAGCGGCCCCAGTTCGCTTAGCCCCAAAGATTTAAGCTGTGGCCAAGGAACCACACCTACGGGAGTATCGAAAGTCACATCATGGATACCGTCTTCGTTTAAGTCCCATCTATATTCGACTATCTCATCCCCGCACGCCTGATCGGGGTCTACCGATTCAGACGCATCGAGCACCAGGTCCTGTCCCTCATCAACAACATAAGGACCATTGGCGTCGGCCTCCGGCGGGTTATTGCCTTGATTTACCTCTATTACTACAGTTGCTGTATCGGTTTTCGGTGGAATATTATCATCAGTCACCGTTAAAGTAGCAGTATAAGTACCAAAGTAGGGGTAGGTATGTGCAACAGTCGCTCCGTTAGCATCAATGATGCCATCTGAGTCAAAATCCCAATCATAACTGACAATGCTTCTATCCGCACGTCCGTGATAAGAACTTGAGGCATCAAAAGATACCGGAGCATAAGGTGAGGCCGGATTAGGACTGGCAGTAAAAGAAGCCACAGGCCGGTTATCATAAATAGTCACAGTTGTCATATCAGTATGAGTCGCTCCAAAAGTATCAGTAACCGTTAGGCTAACAGGAGTGGGTTGACCTGTGGTAAATGGTACATCGCAGCAGTATATTATGCCGTCAAACGGATCAGATCCCGGATCAAAATGCTCGGTTGGTACTGATACGGTCTCACCCGATACATCACTATCACCATCCATATCCAAATCCCACTCATATTCAACAATATAGTCGAGCGGTGCCTCGGGATCATATGAACCTGTTCCGTCCAGCTCCAACGGCTCTTCTACATCTATTTCATAAGGACCATTGGCATCGGCTTCCGGGGGATTATTGGGAAACGGCGTTACCGACGAGCGCATAACCGCGTACTCCGAAAAATGGGTTAGCTCAACAGTCAATGAATTAACTGTCATATCAAGTGTTGCCCCCATAGGTTCCCAAGCATCCGAGACATTATTGTATCGATAGATATCCAGCCCTTCCGATAACGGATCTACACCTTCATTACAGTATATGGTAAGCATAACAGGCCAGGTAAAAGCGGCATCGTTTGGTCCGATTAAATAAACGGGGCTGGCAAATCCTAATCCTACGTTTGCGTCCGGCCAGCAAATATTCTCGGTTAGACGATACGCGGTAGATTCTTCGAGTCCGGCAAGCGGAGGAATTTCAACCATTGCTTTCCCCGGTATTTCAAGAGTCCCGCCGGTTGTGTTTCCTACCAGCTTAACTTGTGTATCCAGGACTTCTTTCTTGATTTTATCTATAAGATCGGAGAAATCCCCTTCTTTTTCCCCGTATATATCAGCGCCTTGCTCCCTTCCACCATCCGTTTTTTGATCATACATTTCGTTCAGCTTGTCTGCTGCTTCAAAAACCTGGTCAACAAGTTTTCCTATCTTTGACTCCAGGTCCTTCTTGGCATTATTGCATGCTGTCGCCATATCAGGACCAGTACCCTGGCCGGTCAGACTCTCCATCTGTGCCTTCATATTTTTCAATTTTTCTTCAACCGACTTATATTTCTCAACATGGCCGTTTTCATGTTTCTTCAGTGCATCCATGAAACGATTCCACTCTTCCGCATAGTCTTCGTCCTCGGGCATAGGGTCCCATTGAGGAAGAGTTGTTGTTGTATCAACATTTGCACCCCAGGTACATGGCTTAATTCTTGCGGTCGCCGTCCAGGTCCCCGGAGGATCTTCTTTAGGCGGAGGATCATATATGATCTCCCCTCCATAAGAAGGCGGAGGTTGCAAAGAAACGTGGCCATAACCAGGCCAACCGTTTGCCTGCGCTATCTGAGCCATAGCATTTGCCACTTCAAGCGGGTCTTCACCCGATACCTTGTAATACGCTGTTGTGTGCGTCCCCGCAAGCGCTATTCCCATACTAGAAAATACCAATGCAAAAATCGTAGTAAGTAGCACTAACTTACTTAAAGTATTTCTCTTGCTTTTCATTTTTGTCCCCTCCCAGAGATACTTGGACATCCCAAAAAACTAGCTATTTTTAAAAAATAAATACCGGTTAATTGCCATACAAAGTGCAAAAGCCAGCCCATGTTCATAAAAACGTTGAGCTAGCTATGATAATTACTGCCGATCTATTTTGATTAGACCTTTTTAATTATCTTTAATGCTGCGTCGTTGCCAACGCAGTTCTAAGCTTCGACATCGATCTATTATGTCCTGCAAAAAACTGGTAATTGCTTACGTAATCTACTAAATACAGCACTTAGCAAGCATAAATCAAGAAAATACACATATGTTATCTTTCTCCAAATCATGCGCTTTCATGCTTAGACTTTTTTATTGGTCAGCGCAATGAGCAGAAAACATATGGCCTTCTACTTAGGAGTTACTTGCAGGTCATGTATGGTGTTTTATGATTGTTCACAACTATATAGATAAGCAGGGATAAAGGCGAATCATCTTAAATGGTGGTTCGTCTTTATTTTGGGTGCTTTAGCTAATTCCATTAGCAGAATATTAGCAGTTAGCCTCTCTCTTTATCTTTATAATATCTTAGAATTATGCAATAAAGATCAAAGGATATTTATACTGGTAAATATACGTATTTAAAGGAACATTATCACCAATTAAGATAGAGAATGTTAAATCCTATATACATAAGAACAAATCCTGATTAATTGTTTGACATGAAAACATATGTTCGTATAATTAATAATTAAGAGCTTATATATAAGGCTGTAGGATTATTGCTTGAGGTGGCTTTATGACTCTTAAAGTTAGACGAAATGAACGTGAGCTACTACGTAATAGCCATATAATAAAGGATTATAAATGGCTTCAAAACTTGCTAGAAAACCATGAAACAATCAGTGAGCAACAAATAGAAAGTCTTCCTCCCGACCAGCAAAGATTCTTTGAAAATTTGTATCACCATGTCCTTGACCAAGCGATAAAGGAGTGGGAGAGCGATTACTCCATAGAAAGAGAAGACTTAGAGACTGATACAATACATTGCTCTCTTTGCAATACAAAAAATAGGTATGTTTATTTTATTAAGAATACGTTAAATGGAAATGAACTAAATGTTGGTAGTACATGCATTAACAGCTTCAAAACAAACATAGCAGGACTTCAAGATTTAAGTCCCACACAGCATCGCAGGCAAATAAAACGCCTCAGGCTTCAAGGGAAGCTAGATAGTAGATTTCCTGGTATTGAAGAAACAATAGATGGATGGTTCAGCAGTTTAAATGAGTATGAGGTTATTATTCCTTCAAAGTTTGGTGAACCATATTTGGAATTGGCAAGAAAGGCAAAGAATCTGGTTGATGAGTATTTAAAAGAAAAACGAGGCGATGAGATATTTAATGAGCTTGAACAACTATATAAGGATAGAGATAAGCAAGTCATAAAAATTAAGCATTATGTGGCTATTAATCGTTCAGATAAGTATATTCCAACCAGAGAGATTGGGATTTGGTTACAAGAAAACAAGAAGCACCAAACACTAAAACAGTTAAGAAGAGACGGCAAAATAACCCGGAAAACTATAGGGATAATAAAAGAACCTCAATTTATGAAAAAGATAATTCCTGATTTAAATCGACACTTGAGACCCATTGGGCTGAAGATTGAAAGAGCTGACACTAACCAAAAAGGCTACGTAATTGTTGCCGTAGCTCTTAGGAATATATATTTGTTTAGGAAACACTTTCACTTATTGAGTGACTACGGGGGCCTTCTGTTTGATGTAACAATTGATAAACCTTTTAATTTCGATAAGCTAATAATGTTAAGTAGTATTTACGATGACAGCTCCTATGAACTCATTATAGAAAGATTGAAAACACTAGTTAAAAACTCCAGCATTAATATAAGTACATATTATATTGACTATAATGAAGTTGCCTTTTTTGAACGTATTACTGGCAAGTATGTGATTGATAAACTCAAGAAAGTAGCCGACCAATTTAAGGGACTAGTATTCCAGATAGAAGGTATTTGTATTAGAGATTTAGAAGAATATGTAAAACATTTACGAGGAGAAAGGTACACACAAGAAGAGTATAAAGAATACGAAAAGTCTAGGAGCAACTTTGTATAATTATCTTGCAATCAGTAGAAAGTGTTCATTAGATTGTCTAAATATTTTAATAATTATTTATATTCTCTAAAAATTAATTCAAATCAATCATTAAGAAAAGAAATAACTCTAGCAGCATAGTTCTGGTGCATCTGAGTTATACCCAATGACATATTGACCAGTTTAATAGGTTCTCCAAGTAAAACCCTATGCTTGTAAATATACGTATCTCTAAAAGCTCTTGGGCTGACACGTTTTCTTAAGTCCTGGTTTATTGCCAACCTTTTGAGGACTTGCCAAACTCCCTGCCTGGTTAGCCTCCTCGAATTATTATAGTTAATTAAGAGTGCGGAATTCTTGTCATTTCTGCTAGACAGATAGCCCTCCAATACCCTTGCTGTTTCTTGATCCAAGGTTAACAGTCTTGCTTGGCTTTTGCGTGTACCCTCAACCCAAATTGTCCTATCCGAGAAAGAAAAATCACCTTTGTTAGAATTAACAAGCTCTCCGACTTTTGGTGCAGAGTCAGCAAATATTCGTACTATTGCTTCATTGCGAAATCTAGACGTCCCCAAGCATCTTGCTTCTTCAATTAGAATTTCAATCTCCTCATCTTCTAGGATATTGCCTAAGTCTTCTTTTCTTCTGATTGTCGGCGCTTTTGACCGCTTTTTTTTATTGCGCCCAACGAACTGAGTGTAGAAATAACAAAAACAGTTTAAAGCAACTATTTTGTTTCGGATAGTGTTTGGTTTATACATGTTCCGCATAAGTTCTTTCTCATAATAATCTATAAGAATATCAAGCTTAAGCTGCCTATTTTCTTCATGTTCTATTAAGTGGCAAAACTCACGAGCAGCTAGCATGTAGCTTTCAACGGTGTTTTTACTATAATTGCAGTTCTTTAAATATCTACTGAAGTAAAAGAGAGCATTGTCTAATTCTTCCCCTGTATCAGACATACAGCGTACCCCCGTTTTCCTAAAAATTCGATTTTTCATTGTTTATTATATCAAGAATATCAAAAAAAACTTCCTGGGGTACCTTGATACTGAATAGTAAAAAGGAATCTATAGAATAAACAAGAATCTCTAATATTATAAAATATTAACAATTAGATTTTGTATTTTTAAAAATTCCAAAAGGTAAGCCATGAAGATCAATTTTTAGCCAGCTTAGAAATAAAGCAAGGATATGCAAGTGGCAAAAAAGACTCACCAGGGAAGAGCAACTTACCATATATATAAAAAATCTAACATTATTGGAAAAAATATTCGAGAATTCCGTAAGAAGGCAGGATTAAGCCAAGAACAATTAGCTTGGGCTTGTTATAGAAGGAGTAGAAGCTATATAAGCTCAATTGAAAATGGCCACAATCTTCCAAGTCTCTGCATGCTTTGTGATTTAGCTAGTATTCTGAAAATTCCACCAAGTTATTTACTCATCGATAGTAGTGGTGGCGATGATAATTTTCTATTGTTATATAAAGACCTAAAACCTCAACATAAAACTGAAGTAAAAAGATATATGAGAGAATTAAAAAGAAAGGACAAGTATTATAAAGGCAGTCAAGATAAATAGGTTTAGCAATCTAGAAGTATATACATCATCCCATTTAGAAAGCTATATAATACCTATATAAATTATTTGTGATTAGAAAATATTATTTTATTTGCTTCCTCTATAAATAATTTAAGGGCTTTCCATCCAAAATTAGAACCTATGACTAAGCCAACTATAACTAGAAGGAGCATTAAAAGAGCAATTAGTATTGGTGGCATAAACAGCTTTATGAAATAGAATAGTAGCCAAACAACTCCAAATAAGGATAAACTAGCACTTTCTAATAGCCATTTTTTCTCCTCTGCTTGAGGTAAATAAAGAAGTATAGAAGGGCTAATAAAAAGAACATCATTGATAAAAAAAGCATATACATTCTCCCCTATACTTACTAACTATACATAAACAAATAGTATTCTACTCTATGTTACCTGAATACCGAGTATATTATATATAAACTACTAGAAGAAGCTTAAAAATTAGTCAAGTTATTAGGTATAGGATTTATGCGGAACCATGGTATTGGTTTTCTTCTAGGCAGTCATTACGGATTATTGCAATAATCTCTATGACCTTCTGTTAATGTATCACTATGTCATTAGCAAAGGCACAGAAAGCTGCTCTAAAATTGGGCTTAGGATTCAGCTAGCTGCTTATTGGTTGAAAAAAAGAGTCCCTTTTGGGGCTCTTTTCATTAGTGGGCCCAGTAGGACTCGAACCTACGACACGCGGATTATGAGTCCGCTGCTCTGGCCAACTGAGCTATGGGCCCAATTCAAATGTAAAATTCAAAATGAAAAATGTAAATTTAAGACTTACGAATTCAACCAACTATCATAATAAATTTTCCTAAATCCATCCTGCCAAGCCAAAAACACAGCTTTAAGGCAAATAAATTATAGACAAATTATAGACGAAAAGAAATATCTGTCAAAGCCAAATTCAGGCAAAACTTCATCCCGCAATATCATATTAAATCCTCATTGTTACCATTCAATATGCTATAATGGATAAAGTCATGAGGTCCGTTCAGTATAATGTATGGACGGTCCTTTCTGTATTTATCATTATTAGGCCTGATTATGGACGAGCAAATTATTAACGAATTAGATAATATTAGTAACGATAAAGAAGCGAAAATCTCTTTCGACGCGAAAAAGAAACTTAAACTTAAAAAACCGCTTATTATCCTGCTGGCTTCGTTCTTTATCTTGTTCCTTGTCGCGCTGCTTGCAACTATCCACTTCTATCAGACGACCACCAAAACCAAAAAAGAACTGGCACTTCTTCGTAAAAGTACTCACAAAGAGATCCTTGAAAAGGAATCCCTTGCCAAGCAGCTTAAAGACTCAGAAAAACAATCGGAGATCATCGCCCGAACCAGAATTCAAAAAGAGATGCGAATCGATCCTCTCGAAGCAGCGCTTCTGCAGCTTGATGCCTTCCCCTCATCCGATGGGTCAGATTCCCGGATAATCACCCACGGCGACCGAAGTCAAAAAAAGGTGGCACTTACGATTGATGACGGATGGAACTCGGATGACCGTATCATCAAATTGATGGAAACTAATAATGTCAAATGCACGGCATTTGTTATAGGCGGCCGAAACGTAGCAGTAACCCATAAGAGCTGGGTAAAGAAGCTTGACAAAGCAGGTTTTGAGATCTGCACCCATACATATAGCCATTACCTGGTAACCGGCCTGACCAATTCGGAACTAAAAAAAGACATCACTAAAGGCCAGCAAGTCCTGACCGATATAACCGGGGATACCTATCCGTTCTTGCGCACCTGCGGCGGAGTTTACAACGAGAGAACCCTTAAGGTAATCGCGGACAGCGGCTATAAATTGGTCCTTTGGGATGTAGAGCTGGGCGATACTTACAAAAACGCCTCTGTTGACAAAGAAGTAAACAATGTCCTGAAAAACGTTAAGAACGGTTCCATTATTTTATGTCATTTCGGTGGTCACAATACTTATAACGCATTGAAAATTATAATACCCGAACTCAAAAAACGAGGTTATAAAATCACAACTGTCTCCGATGTTTTGAAAAAAGATTAGCAGGATGTCGATTCTTATAGTTGAAAGTATACATAGGGTCGATTAAGAAAAGATGGTAACAATGAAAACAAAAAGACTTTGGATAGTACCTCTAATCATACTTTTGTTATTCCTCCTGACCGCGTGCGGTTCTCAATCAATCCAGAGCAATGCCCCTGTTGAGAATAATGAAGAACAGCAACAAAGCGAAACGACCACAACCGGCAAACCGACATTGATCGAATTCACAGCTGATTGGTGAGGTGCCTGCCGGGATATGAAACCCGTCGTTGATGCGGTTAAGAGTAAATACGAAGATCGAGTGGATTTTCGAATTCTTGATGTCGATCAACCGAAAAACGAATCTGAGGCTCAGAAGTACGGGATAAACGCGATACCGGCTTTCATATTCATTGATAGCTCCGGCACTAAGGTTGATGAAGTTGTCGGCACAATGACCGAGGAAGAGTTTGAAGGCAAAATCGGCAGTATCTTAAAATAATCAATCGGTTTCCCAAGCAGCGCAATCCACTTTTTAAATAATAGGCTGTTGGCAGAATATAGTAGCTACTTATTAGAGCTGGGAATTTACTTAATCAATTTGGCGAGCTTCTCTCTGAAACGACTATATGATGGGGTAATGTCAACCGCCGGTTTAACATCAATACTAAGCAGGTCCTCTTCCTCTAAATTATTTAGAAGAATATCGGCCACTTTGGATTTCAGCAACCTCGCCTTTTCAGGTGACGCGTAAAACTCTAATCCCAGAAATATACACAGCAGCTCTTTTTCTTTATGCTTTGGCTTTTTTGCTTTTATGTTTGCCATATAATTTCTCTCAATTCATAAACCAAGATTTTACATGCTGACATAAAAATAAATAGGATAGCTTGCCCTATATTGTTACTATCGGTATCTTACACTCACTCCTGAATTATTTCTATTTTTTCGCCCATTAGTTACTGTATTTACCTTTTATAGTGCTCTTTTTATTATTCATGTTCCCATTAGACAGACAATTGCGCGTCCCCGGAGTAAGTATTATACTACCGCTATCAGTAATTTATGAGGGCGATTGGCTCAGGGGGAGAGCGCTTCCTTCACACGGAAGAGGTCGCAGGTTCAAATCCTGCATCGCCCACCAATTTTAGCTCCAGGTTTTTCTGTTCCCACAGTTAGATCAGAGAATGCTTACGTTTGGCAAAAAGCAGGTATGTGTTTAAATTAAATAAGGAGCTTGGATACCAAAAAAGTTACTGAGGCTTTGCCTTTTGGAATGTTAATAAAATTTGAAGGATTCTACATAATCCTGTAGAATGATAATAGTGAGTTTTACGAAAAAAGAATAGCAAGATTTTTGGATAGAAAGCTTTCTACAAAAATAAGAAGAAAAGAAAGCTGTCATCAAGATAGTACATAAAGCACCAGAAGCCGACTCATAGCTGGTCTGTTCACAGTGAGCGGCTTTTTTATATCCAAAAATATATCTGAAAAAAGCTTCAAGGGGACCTACTAATAAAATCCCTATTTGTAATGTCTAAATTGGGGGTTCATACCAAAAACCCTTTGTGGCTGCTAAGTTTTTTTGTTGAGACGAGATATGCAAGAAGTTACAGCAGCGAGTTCGGAAAAGACCGATAGAAAAAAACGGCAGCTAAACATTAAGATCGTTATCGTTGCCATATTGGCTATATTGCTTTTAATTGGAGGGGGAATCGTATTCAGGCTGGTAACAAAAGAGCGGAGAATTGCCACCGAAAAAGAAGCAAAAGCCGCTCTAAAAAGCGGGGAAGATTATTACAGTAAGGGAAAATTTGATAAAGCCGTTTCTTCACTTGAAAAATCAGTTGAACTAGATCCGGAAAACGACAAAGCACATCTTCTTCTAGCAAGGTCATATACCGCAAAAGGAAAACTAAGTAAAGCTGCTGAAACGTATGAAACATATTTAGAACTCAATTCTTCCAATCCAGAGGTCTATTATAACCTGGCAATTATTTATAGGAGCCAGAATAAAATCAAACAAGCTGTCGCGAAACTTGAGAAGGCACTCAAAATACAAAAAGATTTTATGCCTGCTCGGTTAGTGCTTGCCGAGCTATACGTTCAACAAGGTGATAAACAAAAGGCTATCGAGCAATATGAAATAGTCATCAAAAAGAAGCCTTTTGGAATTGATATTGCAGAGGTACAAAAGAAGCTTGATGAGCTCAAATAATGTTGGCTTTTGGGCATATTTGAGTATGAACAGCAATAGAGATGCGTGTTGAGATTTGAGTATTTGTTGCTTGAAGGCTAGGGCAGCGATATTTGGCCGTGCGGCAAATGAGATCGTATTGGTTTTGCTGCCAAAAGACTGGGGTAATGTATGATAAGGGGCCAGCGAACAAGCCTTAAAAACAATAAGATTTATAGGGCTTTAGCTGTAGTGTTTGTATTTACACTTCTTATTCTCATGTCCGGGGGATATGTATTTATACCTGCTATTTATGCGGAACCTGATACAACCCCACCAACTGTTATTTCTACTTATCCGGCTGATGGCGATATAGAATTACCTTGTTCGGTTAATGTTACTGCCACGTTTTCTGAGGACATGAACTCATCTACCATCAATAATTCTACTTTTACTTTAAAAGACAGCGCAGATGTCCCAGTCTTAGGTATAGTTACTTACGACTCGGGCACGAAGACAGCAATGTTTAATCCCATTACCGACCTTGCCATTCTTACCACTTATACAGCCACGATTACCACAGAAGTAGAAGATATCGCCGGAAACAATATGGCCTCCGATAAGGTCTGGAGCTTTATCACCGATCCCCCCAATCTTGCAGACATATTTATCCTGCAACCGACAGCTGGCGCTGATATCGAGCCGGGAACAGTAGTTCAAGCTTCAGGTAACGGTACTATCCTTCATAATCAGCCACAGCAATTTAGAATTAGAGTATATTGGGAAGGAACTAGTACCGGACCCGTCGACGAATCCACCGGTTATGAAGATTTCACCCCTACTTATGGCTCGCCAGATACCAGTGGTAATTATCCCTATACCTGGGCTACAACTACCGGCCATAGCTATGCAACCGAGGGATCCTACTATATTTGGGCATACATATATCATCAATCCTGGTCAGGCGCGGAAATAGCCGACAGTAGCGCCAACGTCAATATCAGTGTTGTTCCGGATACCACTGCTCCTACCACTACCCTTACCACCGATATATCTGCCGATCCTTCCGGCTGGTTTACCTCAACTCCCAATATTACCTTGACTGCCGATGAGCCGGCTACTACCTACTACCAGTGGGATTCTACCGCAGGAAGCTGGACTACCTATTCGACTGCTTTTGCCGGCCTGGAAGGGATTCATACCCTCTACTTCTACAGCGTTGATTTGGCCTCAAATACCGAATCTCCGCCCAAGAGCCAAGAGATAAAAGTAGATACGGCTAATCCTTCTTCTTTGGTCGGTGATCCTTTGGAGGGAGATTATCTAAGCGGAGCAAGCTATACCATCTCCGGTACTTCCGCTGATTCCACCTCGGGAGTATCCCAGGTGGAGATATCCATAAACGACGGAGCCTGGATAGCGGTAAGTGGGACTACTTCCTGGTCCTACAGCTGGACCCTTCCCTCAGACGGAAGCTACAATATAAAGTCGAGGGCTACCGATACTGCCGGAAACGTGGAGACCCCTTCTTCAGGGATAAACGTTACCGTAGATAATACCGATCCCACTTCTTCTATCACTTCCCCTTCCGCGGATGATCACCTAAGCGGAAGTGTGGCTACTGTGGGAACTTCTGATGATGACAACTTTGATTACTATGACTTAGAATACGGTCCTGGAGCCTCACCGACGGTGTGGAATCCTATCGGGACCAATCCCCACAACTTAGCGGTAACCGATAACACTCTGGAGACTTGGGATACCAGCACTCTTTCCGACGGGGTATATACCGTAAGACTTACCACCTATGATCAGGCCTCAAATACCAGTTCCTATTCGGTGACCGTAAACGTGGACAATACCGCTCCTTCGGTTGTCTCAACCTATCCGCTTGATTCGGCTACCGATATAGCTTTGGGGGTTAATGTAACTGCTACCTTTGATGAAGACATGGACCCCTCTACCATAGATAACTCCACCTTTACTCTTTATGACAATACCGCCGGTAGTCCGGTATCAGGCAGCGTAAGCTATGAGGGCTCGACTAAGACCGCTACCTTTAATCCTAGCTCGGATCTGATATATAGCCATAACCATACCGCTACAGTGACAACCGGAGTAGAAGACTTGGCCGGAAACAATATGGCCTCCAATAAAGTGTGGACTTTTACCACCAGCGATGCGCCGGATACCACTGCTCCTACCACTACCCTTACCACCGATATATCTGCCGATCCTTCCGGCTGGTTTACCTCAACTCCCAATATTACCTTGACTGCCGATGAGCCGGCTACTACCTACTACCAGTGGGATTCTACCGCAGGAAGCTGGACTACCTATTCGACTGCTTTTGCCGGCCTGGAAGGGATTCATACCCTCTACTTCTACAGCGTTGATTTGGCCTCAAATACCGAATCTCCGCCCAAGAGCCAACAGATAAAAGTAGATACCAGTCCTCCGACTGCCCCCAATCTCTCAGGATCAGCAGTAAGTTCAACTCAAATAAATCTATGGTGGTCAAATTCAGTAGACAATGTGCTGGTAGCAGGTTATCGAATATATAACGCCGACACTAACGCATTGCTTGCTACAATCTCCGGTACCAACTATAGCTTTACGGGTTTAACTCCTAACACAACTTATAAGTACTATGTAAGAGCATTTGATCAGGCAGGAAACGTATCAAATGCAAGCAATACGGTAACTATTACTACTCCTAGTCCGGCAACGCCGAGCGGAATAAAGGCTCTGGTCGACGACATGAAAAACAGGATTTCATGGAACCCGGTAACAGGAGCAAGCTATAAGGTTTACAGAAGTACATCCACTACCGGACCGTTTACCTTGCTGACCCCCACTCCAATTGGCCAAGCTTCATATGTTGACCAAGAAGAAGTTAAAAGAATCTACTACTATAAGGTATCTTCTGTCATCAGCGGAGTCGAGAGTGGTTTATCTGCAGCTGCCGAAGCAGACTTCGTGGATATGACCAAAACCATTGCCCCAACAGGAGGAATTTTAGATGCCTTGAACGGAGCCGTAACTACCCAGTTGCCATCTGGCGCTCTTCCTGCAAGCGAAGATATTTATGTACTACAGCAAACCAGCCAACCTCCTCCTCCCCTTAACCACCAACTGGCAAGTCGTGTTTATGATATTGGTCCATCAGGCTTGTCTTTTGATCCTGATCGTTTAACAACAGTTACTATCCGTTATAATGAGGGATCGGATCCTAATCGAATTGATGTTTATTGGCACGATGGATCCAACTGGCAGAAAATAACTACTGGTAGAACAGTCGATACCGTGAATCATACTATCTCGGTTCAAACAACTCACTTCACCACATTTACCGTAATGACATCGTCTATGCCTATAATTCAAACAGGTGTAAATGCTTATTCTCTCCTTTCAATAGCATTGCTTTCTATTCTAGGTGGACTATTTCTACTGAGAGCAACAAATTTACTTGGTTCAATTAACTAGCTTACCACCAACATAGAGCCTGCCTAAACAAAGAATGGTTTACTCAAACCAAACGTAGATAAGAATCTATTCCTAATGCGACTCCAATTAAAAACCCCAGTAAAAGAACATAGCAGAAGGCTTATCCTCAAAAATTCAAAAATTTTTAAAAATCTTGCAGGAATAATTTATTATGTAAAGAAATAATTATGTAAGCGCATAAAGGCACATAAAGGGAAAAACACAAATTACGCCGTAAGGGGAGATACAACTAAACACTTGCCCCACAAACACTACTTAATCCAGCTTATAGTTTGCCCTATCCGAGCTGGTCTTTTTTATTCAGTTTGCCTTTCCCAAAATATCAGGTTTGAGAATTTACACTAATGCGCAGCTAACATACTGAATATTTATATTAACGAGGGGAGTATCGGGAGGGACAAATGAAAAAATTGCGAAGGATCACTATCGCTCTAGGAATATGCTTGATATTAATTATGAACGGCTTTGCTTTAGCCGCTGAAGTTCCAATCTGTACGCAGACAGCGAACCAGCGCTATCCCGACATCTATGGTGATAAAATCGTATGGGAAGATATAAGAAGCGGCAATTATGATATTTACCTGTACGATCTTTCAACCGGTACCGAGACCGCGATTTGTACTCAGACCTCAAACCAGGAAAACCCGTCTATCTACGGGAACAGAATCGTATGGCAAGATTTAAGAAACGGCAATAGCGATATTTATATGCATGATCTCTCTACCAGCGCTGAAACTCCGATTTGCACCCAAAGTTCCAGTCAGACCAATCCTGTCATTTACGGAAATATGATCGTATGGCAGGACGGACGTAACGGAAATAACGACATCTATATGTACAATCTTTCAACCGGTACCGAGACCGCTGTTTGCACTCAATCGGACGATCAGACCTACCCCGACATATATGGAGACAATATAGTCTGGCAGGATGCCAGAAACGCCATCCCTATTCTAAATCCCAATAATAATGATATCTATAGATACAACCTCACTACCGGAACTGAAAGCTCAATTTGCACTCAATCATCCAATCAGCAATATCCATCGATATCCGGAACCAGGATAGTCTGGCAAGATGCAAGAAATGCCGGTCTTTTGACTCCAAACAACAATGATATATTTATGTATAACCTCACCACCAGCTCTGAGAGTTCTATTTGCACTCAATCATCCAATCAGCAATATCCCGGTATTTACGGAAATACCGTTGTCTGGCAGGACAGCCGTAACAGTAATAGCGATATTTATATGTATAATCTTACTACCAGCACTGAAAGCTCAATTTGCACTCAATCAGCTAATCAGCAATATCCGGCTGTTTATGAAGACAAAGTTGTTTGGGAAGATATTCGTAGCGGGAATTATGATATTTACCTGAATGACTTTGCGCCACCGACCACCTCCATTTCAACCAATCCTACCTCTCCCGACGGAACAAATGGCTGGTTTAAAACCGCTCCGACCGTTACTTTAACTAGAAATGAACCGGGAACCTCCTATTATTCCTGGACATCTTCTACCGGTCCCTGGACTACATATTCCGGATCATTTACAGCGCCGGAAGGAGAAAATACATTATACTGTTACTCGGTTGATTTCTCCGGCAATCCCGGATCTGTTACCAGCCAATCCTTTAAAGTGGATACAGGTGCTCCGGCCTCAAGCATCACCGCTCCGGCTGATGGAGCACGCCTAAGGGGAGCAACCTACAACATCCAGGGAATAGCTTCCGATACGTCTTCCTCCGGTTTAGCCAAAGTAGAGATATCCATAAACGACGGAGCCTGGATAGCGGTAACCGGGGCTACTTCCTGGTCCTACAGCTGGACTCTTTCTTCAGACGGAAGCTACAATATAAAATCGAGGGCAACTGACAATGCAGGAAATCAGGAAACCGTCGGTTCGGGAATTGATATAACCGTAGATAACACTCAGCCTACGGTCAGTTCAACCAATCCGAATGATTTGGATACAAATGTGCCGATTACAGCAAATATTTCTGCCACTTTCAGCGAAGAGATGGATAATTCAACCATTACTTCATCTAATTTTACCTTAAAAGACAGTCTGAACAATCCGATCTCCGGATCCGTTTCCTATAATCAATCAAGTAAAACCGCTACGTTTGATCCATCGGGCAACTTGGATTATTCGGAAACATATACGGCTACTGCAACCACCGGAGTTAAAGATTTAGCTGGAAATAATACGGCATCCGATAAAGTATGGACTTTTACCACCAGCGATGCGCCGGATACTACTCCGCCGATCACCGCAATTACACTAAATCCGGCAACTCCCGATGGGAATGACAACTGGTATATAACTACACCGTCCGTTACCTTAACCAGCAATGAACCGGGAACCACCTATTATTCTTGGACATCTTCTACCGGTTCCTGGACCACATATTCCGGATCATTTACAGCGCCGGAAGGAGAAAATACACTATACTACTATTCAATCGACTCATCCAGTAACACAGAAACGGTTAAAAACACACCAATGAAGGTCGATGTAACTTCCCCGTCAACTTCAACTCTATCCGGTTCCGCTCCCAACCCTACCCAAATAGATTTATCCTGGAGCGCAGCAACCGATAATATAGGTGTTTCTGGATACAATATCTATAACGCGGACACCGACATGCTACTTGCTGTTGCCTTCAGCACTTCTCGCAGCTTTACCGGACTTACATCTAATACAACTTATAGATATTATGTAAAATCCTATGATCAAGCCGGCAATATATCAAATGAGAGCAACACGCTAACCATTGCTATCCCTTCCGCTCCCCCGGCTCCCCCAACCGGACTTACGGCAAAAGTCGGCGATATGAAAAACAATCTTACATGGGACCCTGTCTCAGGCGCAACTTATAAGATATACCGAAGCACTTCTTCAACCGGAACATTCAATCTGATTACCCCCACTCCCATTTCAAGTACTTCATATATGGATGAACCGGGAACTAAAGGAATTTATTACTATAAGATATCCTCAGTTGTCGGTGGGTCAGAGAGTGATTTATCAGCCTCTATAGAAGCAGACTTCGTTGACATGGACAAAACCATATCTCCAACCGGGGGGTTGCTTGACGCACTAAATGGAGCTGTCTCCGTGCAGTTGCCCGATGGTGCTCTTTCAAGTAGCACCGATATCTCTGTCTTGCAGATGACAACGACGCCTTCCGCGCCCATCGGTCTTCGATTCGTAAGTAAAGTGTACGATTTCGGCCCTTCGGCAACTTCTTTTAATCCCGATCATCCGATAACCATTACCCTTAAATATGATGCTACGCTTACCGACCCAAATAAGATCGACATCTACTGGTACGATGGATCGAGTTGGCAAAAGATCACCGATGGAAGAACAGTTAATACATCCGATAATACTATCTCGATTGAGACCACCCACTTCACTCCTTTTGTGGTGATGTCTTCCGGTTATGCTGTTTCAACCGGCGTTAACACAGGTTTTGTCTTCCTGATATCAATACTGGCAATAACTGGTGGTTTTGTTTTAATAAGGAGACCCAGACTATTTGATGATATTAAATAGAGAATTGTGTTTACGGATTTGATGGTGCCTTCTACATAATATGTTTAGAAGGCAATAAATCCCCCGGTTAGCCCCTTAGCCGGGGGATTTATTATTTTAAAATCTTCTTACATCCAGTAAGCCGTCCAATCTTCTTCTATTCGAACTTGATATGCATTATGGAGCTGCCATACCCGTTTTATCTAACATAATGCTTTTATCCTCTTTATCCATAGGCCAGGCATATAGATCTCATCCCAGTTAGGAAGGTTTTCCTTGCTCTCCCAAGCTTTGTTAAGAAACACGATTCCTTCCTCTTCGGCAACATAGGCGGCAAATTTTTCTCCGATTGAGTACTGTTTTACTTTTAGGTCAAATCCAATTATTTTTTCCAACATCAATTCGGCAATTGATTTTCGTTTCTGTCTTTCCTTAAAGAAACCGGCCATTACATCATAATTGGGAAACCTTTTGCCCACCTGCATCATTACATGTTCGCTATATCCTTCGACAAGACACATAAGTGATTGTATTTTTCTGATTAACTCCTTATGTTCCAGACCGATGATATTCTTCCACCATCCCGAACTTAAAGAAAAAACAAATTTCCCCTCGTCAGACTCATCCTTGAAAGTCCTTATAGTGTCGTCGATAAGCTCTAAATAGCTGCCTAGTAATTCACTGATGTAATCTCCCAACCACGGAGAAGCTTTAAACTGAAAGCTATGAGTTGCCTCGTGCAGCGCAATCCACAATCGCACCGCCAGAGAATCCAGTTCATATCTTTGTTCAAATTCGAGGATGTTAGCCTCAACAAAATAGAATAACTCCCCCGGAAGAAGTCCGTCTGCCTTAGGAAAGCCAAAATCGTATTGAGCCAAGACTTTTCTCGATAAGTACCCTACAAGGAATCCAAACTCAGAAGTTATTGATATCTCACTGGCCTTTCTAATTATTTTTTGCCCCAACGGATAAGAAAGAGATAAGTAGCTGTCAAGTGCTTCCCAATAATCTTGACTTAAGTGCGAAAAGATACTTTTCAAATTCTCAACCGTTACAACAATCCATTCGATACGATCAAAAACATATATCGGATCGATCTCACCTTGCCAAGGCTGACCGACATAATCAGATATCATAGGCCGAATCCGTGTAATTATATCTTTGTATAGCTGAGCGTATTCCTTCCTTTGTTCTTCCTCGCTGAACAATCGTCTATCCGAACCACCGGCAAAATCCCATGCCAATGCCGTTGCTATGTCCCAATTTATAAATGGTTTCGTTGGAGACAGCATTTGCATTCCAATCTTTGAAAAAACATTTTTGGCAATTCCGGTTGCAGTCATATCTTCTGCCATATTATTCACCCTGGTTGATGATATCACGTAGTAAAAGCGATGCAAAGCAATTATCATGTATGAGCTTGGTAAATAGAATAGCCATTATAATGTCCTGGCGCCTATTTTGAACATTTATTAACAATTTTTTGGTAAAAAGTAAGGGCTGGTGTGCAACACCAGCCCTTACACCTACAAGTCAACAAATCTTTTACGCTACTACTCCTTCTTCACTCCAAAAATCATTGAAGGAAATTGCGCCAGATCTTCTGCTACGCTCATGTAAATATGAACAGCAACAGTAATGATGAAAACCCACATTATCAAGAAGTGGATCATCCTCATCATCATTAGGCCGCCAACCCATTCAACCAGGGCTGGAAAAAACCATTGATTCGGCCAGTATAGCGCAAAACCCGTAATTGCTTGAAGAACGAGTAATGCAGCCCAAAAATCATAAGTCAACTTCTGCACTGAATTGAACTTTGCCGTCTTAGGATGGGTCTTCCTTATAAAGGAATAATACTTCAGTATCTCAATAAATTGACCCTTATTCTCCTTCTGCGGAAAGAAATTGCCGATATCCCGGCCTCCGACAAGAGCCCAATACAACCTGGCAATGAGAATAATTACCAGAACATACATTGAGATAAAATGAATCTGCCTCATTGTTCCCATCCATCCGGGCATAAACACGTAATGTATATAGAGCCCGGATATTAGCAGTAATCCCATTGATAACAAATGTATCCAGTGCATCAAAACCAATGGTAGGGGTTGGTTTTCTTTTGAAGACATATTAAGCACCCCCTATTGGACTTTGAATTTTAGGATCTTATTTGACTTCGGTTCAATCACGTGAACCGCACAGGCAATTCACGGGTCATATGAACGAACCACTCTTAAAACCTCGATTGGCTTTTCCGGATCCTCAACCGGTGTGCCAATCAAAGCTTCCTCCATGGGTCCTCTGTTGCCTTTCTCATCTCTTGGACAGAAATTCCAGGTGGTAGGTGCAACTACCTGATAGTTCTTTATTTTCTTACCTGAAATTTCATTCCAGTGGGCAACAGAACCACGAGGAGCCTCGCTCATGCCGACTCCTGATGCACTACTTGGGATATCATATGCTTCATAGGTCTTGGCATTACCGTCCTTGACCGCTTTCACCAACTCATCAACCCAGACAAGCATTGCATCCACTACAGCTTTACACTCAAGCGCACGAGCTGCCAATCTTCCCAGGGTAGAAACTAGTACCTCTGGCTTACCGGGTACACCCAGCTTATCAAGAGTACTATCGATAAGCTCGGTAGCCACCTTATCGCCCCGACCGTAAGCCACGGCCATTCGGGCAAGAGGCCCAACTTCCATAGGTTTCCCGTCTATTCTTGGTGACTTAATCCACGAGTAGCGGCCTTCCGCATCAAATTCACCAACTTTTGGATCGGTTTCACCCTTACTCGGATTTAGGCCGTCTCCACTCGAATACCAGGAATGCTTAATATATTCCTTAACATCCTCCGGCTTCACATCCTTAACTCCGGCTATGTCACCTTCAAAGATTGCACCTCTTGGTAGGAACTGCTTAGTTGGCTCATTGCTCTCATCAGGGAAAACTCCCCAAGAAAGGTAATTGCCATACCCGCCACCAATTGCTGCCCAATCAATGTAACTTGGGGCAATAGCAAGAATATCTGGAATGTGGGTTTCGTCAACCCACTGCTGGAGTTCCAAAATTCTGTACTTAAGCTCAGCAATTAATGCAACGGTTGGAACAACAGTAATGCCGCCGGCTACCCATCCCTGGCTTATTGGAGCTCTTCCTACTATCAGAGCATTTACCTCACTTGCCTTTGCCTGATATGTCAGTGCATCCAGATAGTGAGCGACTGCTATAAGATTAACCTCCGGCGACAACTTATAAGCCGGGTGTCCCCAAAACCCGTTTGCAAATAACCCTAGCTGTCCGCTCTGCACAAATGCAGCGAGTTTATCCTTCACAGCGGTAAAATCCATGACCTTTGTGCCGACAGCATTGGCTATTTCCTCAGTCTTTACCGGATCTGCATCAAGAGCACTGACAACATCTACATAATCCAAAGCTGCCAAGTGATAGAAATGAAGAATATGTGAATGCACAAAATTTGCCCCAGATGAAAGATTTCTTAGAATACGGCCTGCCGTAGGAGCCTCTACTCCAAATGAATCATCCATAGAAAGTACCGAAGCATAGGCATGCGAAGTCGGACAAACTCCACAAATCCTTTGGGTGATAAGCCAGGCATCTCGGGGATCACGATCTTTCAAGACTACCTCAAAACCCCTGAAGAGGGTTCCAGATGACCATGCGTCTTTGACTTTTCCATTCTCTACTTCAACTTCTACTTTTAAATGACCCTCAATTCGTGTAATAGGATCGATTACGATCTTTTCTGCCATTATTTGTCACCCCCCTCTTCCGGTCCACCTTTTCCAAGACGACCAGTGGCAATTTGTCCTATTAGATGAACTCCAAGACCGGCTGCCGTGGCAATTCCAAGAGCCGCGCCAATTGTATCAGCACTTACATTACCGATACCTGGCAAAGAAACACCGGGCATGCGCTCATATAGAGGCGCGTTCTTATCCCAGAAATCAGGCTCGGAACATCCCATGCATGGAGCTCCTGCATCTATGCACCAATTGGTTTTATTATTCCACCTAGTCTTAGGACAAGCTGCATAGGTCTCAGGTCCCTTGCAGCCGACTTTATAGAGGCAATAACCTTTTGCTTCCTCTTCGCTTCCGAATTCTTCAACAAATTCTCCGGCTTCAAAATGACCTCTACGAGGACAGTTTTCATGAATGGTCTGCCCAAAGAAAGGCTTTGGCCGTTGTAAATCATCCAATTCGGGAAGCTCTCCAAGCAACAAGTAATTAACGATTGTTCCTACAACCCATGTGTAATTAGCTGGACAGGTAGAAATATTGACTACTTTATCCTCACCAATTACTTCTCCTACACCCTTCGCCCCTGATGGATTTGGCTTTGCAGCCGGAATACCACCGAAAGAAGCGCAACTTCCTACTGCGATAACTGCTGCAGCATCCTTACAGACTTCTTTTGTGGTTTCAAGACCAGTCTTTCCGGCAATAGTCAAATATGCCCCATCATCAGCCGTCGGAATAGCGCCCTCAATACACACAATATATTTGCCTTTATTTTCCTCCATACTATCCTTGAGGCTCTTTTCGGCTTGTTCTCCTGCTGGTGCCATTAAAGTATCCCAATAATCAACACTAAGAATATCAAGTACTAATTCAGCAGGTGTTGGGTTAAATGATTTTGCTATCTGTTCGGTATCACCGGTACATCCCGACATTCCCATCCAGATAACTGCGGGGCGTCTTGCCGCCTCTTCAACAGCGGCTGCGATTTGAGGAACATAGAGCTCAGAAAGACCTAACATAGCGGCGAGACTTCCACAATATTTCAAAAAATCTCGCCTAGAAATTCCATAAGGAGCTAGCTTTTTGTACAACTGTTCTTCCATTCGTGCCTCCTCTCATAGTGCAAGTATTGTACGACAAATTTCAGTAGACCACCTCCTTAAAAGTGGAGATCTAAACTATTGCTGCAATCGATATCTTGTTATTGCTTTGACTCCTTTCGCCTAACTCATAAGAATTTCTTATCTCAAATTGTGAATAATACTACAATGCCTTCCACTTTCCTTCTTTTTATCAAAAAAATATTTTAAATTGCCGAAATTATTAGAGCCTGGACCGTAGGTCCAGGCTCTTTCAAGCTTCTTAACAACTCTTAGCGCATTTACAGACGCTAGACACCTTCTTAGAAATCTTTTTAACCTTCATCCATACTCCTCCTTCTTAGATGAAACAAAGCTTCCATGACTTAATTAGAACATACAAATTCCGAATCCTAGAGCAACTGCTTTAAAGATTTCATGCTAGAAAGTACTATGCTTTATATAGCAGGCACTTTATTGGATCAGCACCTTTTTTCCCATTATAACATTCAGCTCTATATCTGCAACCCCCTCGGCATTCCTGGACAAAATCACATTTACATTCCAGTTCAGATAACTTCATGCGGGGCAAATCCAGCCAACAGTTTTTCAATCCTTTGCTTATATGGCCTCCACTCCACTCATCATAAAAACCACACTTAGTAAATACTCCATTGCTTTGCACGCATCCGAGATGAGCTCCGCAAATAAGATCTGTTTCCGAATCATGGATTTCAGAGCCAAATTGCATCCGCATTATCAGCTCCACCCTTTCCAGTGGTGGAATTACATTATTGAATTCAACCAATCTTCCGGTCTTTGACGGAACATCAATAGACCACGACACTGCCCCCAAGTCTCTAATTAATTCTGATAGCTCCGAAAACTCATCACAATTATAGGCATGGATCATTGAGGCAATTGATATCTGTATGCCTTTTTGCCTTAAAAGCTCCAGTGCCGTCGTGCTCTTCTCAAAAGCTCCTTCGCCTCTTAGATAGTCATGTCCCTTTTCTAATCCGTCCAAAGACATCTGAACCTCGTTAAATTTTATTTCATCAGCAACTTTCTCATTAATCAATGTTCCATTTGTAAGAAGGATTGAACGAAATCCCCGGTCTGCCACTATTTTATTTATCTCCTCAAACGCCGGGTGCATCAGAGGCTCTCCCCCGGAGACAATCAATCTCAATCCGCCCATGTCCTCAAAATCATCAACCACTTTAGAAAAAGCCCTAGAATCCAAATCTGTAGATTCTGGCACGCCCTGATAGCAATGTTTGCAGGTCAAATTACACCTACTTGTTATTTCAACCAGCAGGTAACGGAGGGAGGGTGAGGTATTTATTCCAGGATCTGTCTCCCTTGTTTGAGGAAAATCGGATAAAGTAACGATATTTTCTTCCAATAAATAATCAAGCACGTCTGCCGGGGGATTAAGTCTGGAAAGTGGTATACGACCATTACATTTTATTAGAAAATCAAGAGCGGTTTCATCAATCTCGTATAGAGAATCATCTGACGTTATATAAATTACCGGTTTTTCCAGCACTTTAAGATAGACATCTTTTTGTAAAACAAGGTATTTTTCCGCTTTATCGGCATTGAATTTGTTTGAGCTGCTCAACAGATACTACCTCGCCTTTCAATAGCTCTACCAGGATCTTGTAAGCGCCACATTCAAGTTTTTCTTTATCCGGCTTATAAAAATCGCATCTTGCGCAAATCAAACTCATAAAATCATCGCTGGTCCACTGAGAAAGAGGTCTTTTCTGTAATTGTTCAAAATAATCACATAAGTCTCTATCCATTATTCCAATTTGCCTCCCAAGTTTTAAAAGTGCAGTTCTCTTTTCTTACTTATATCGTCAACACATATCAATTACAAGTAAAAATAACGTGGCATGATTGTATTTGCCCATTAAACTTAAGAAGATACAGATTTTTGATAATTCAAATCCAGATAATTAGATAGTGACAATAGAAGGTCTAAAGGCAGGAGATTAATAATTAAAATATCTCTGTAAGATGCTCGGGGTAACGTATTGTATCAAGCTCATCGTGCACTTTCTTGTTCATCTTCTCTCTTAGTAAGAGTAGTTCTATTTTGTTGTCAACTACTCTGATTCTCTCGCTCATTCGCCTTAGAAACAACCAGGCTAACCGGGGACTTTCTTCAATCATAACCTGCAAGTCTTTCTGGGTAATAACCTTCACTAAAACTTCTCCCACTGCGGTTGCCGTCGCCGATCTTGTACCAAAATCAAAAACAGCCATTTCTCCAAAATAGTCGTCCTTGGTAAGGATCCCCAGAGTTACCTCAACCTTTTTCCCCTCTTTTATGTTCTCCCTGGTCAACTTGACTTTGCCTGATTTTAAAAGGTACATGATTTTTCCAGGAGAACTTTCTCTGAAGATTACTTCGCCATTGGCATATTTCTTAATCTGTCCCGTTTTTTCAATCATTGCTGATTCCAAACTTTCTAATAGTGTTTACTCTATGATTTTTTGTTTCCTTAGTACTTCAAAAAATGCTTCAACTACAGCGGGATCAAACTGAGTACCCGATTTCTCTTTTAACTCCTTAACAGCTTTAGCAATGCTGAAAGCACTACGATGCGGTCTTTCAGACGTCATTGCCTCAAAGGCATCCGCCACACTTATTATTCTAGCCCCAAGTGGTATATCTTTTCCTTTTGATCCTTCAAGATAACCCTCACCGTTATATCTCTCATGATGTGCCAAAACCAAGGGCAACACGTCAGCCAGCATCTCGATAGGTTGTATTATCTGGGCGCCTGTGTATGGATGCATCTTGACAACCATATATTCCTTTTCAGTTAATTTAGCCGGTTTTCCAAGAATCTGATCGGGCACACCTATCTTGCCAATATCATGAAGCAGCGCCGCCGTTTCTATAGACGTCTTTTCCTGATCGGACAAAGCCAATTCATTAGCGATCGCTACGGCATAACTGGCTACTCTTTCCGAGTGTCCTCTTGTATATGAATCTTTAGCATCAATAGCAGCCGCTAACGCCGCCACGGTATTCAGAAAGTTCCTTTGTGATTTCTTAAACAGCCTTAAATTCTCAATAGCCAGCGCGGCGATATCACCGACTATTTGCAGCACGCTCATATTGTCCTGGGAAAACAACTGATCTGTAACTATATTGGTAACACTAATGATACCGATAATACGACCCTCATATTTGAGAGGAACGCATATACATGACTTTATCTTCTCCCGATTAAGGATTTTAAGAAATTGCATATCCTGGGAACGATCTGCATCCAGAAGGACGGGTTCGCCGGTCTTTGCTACCCAACCTGCAACCCCCTCACCTACCGGTATCTTTAAATCCTTATCAACACCCTCGCTTAATCCTCTTGCTGCTATAAGAGAAAGTTCCTTTTCATTTTCCAAAATCATCAATACGGAAGAATCCGCCTGCAGATAGGTCAAAGCCCTCTCCGCAACGAAATCGGCAATCCTATTAATATTCAAACCCTCAGTAAGGCTCTGGCTTACCTCTAAAACCATAGCCAGTTCTGCGACTTTTTCCTCCAGCTTTGTTCTGGTTTGCTCAAGAGCTTCAACAATTTCGGCAAGCGACTTTAAAAGCCGCTGGGATTTCATCTTCCCTTTGCCTGCTTGCTCTAGATTATCCTCTTTTCCATTTAGGTTATTCACCAGTTCTTCCAAGGCTTTTTCATACTCATCGTTTCTGGCTTTCTTTTCCTTGGAATTTAGAAGCTTTCGATCTTTACTCATAACTTACGCCTACCTTTTCATGCTATAAGACGCTTGATTTAAAAAATATCTTCATCCACATTTTTAATAGTCTTAACAATCTTTAGCTTGGCAATCTCGGCGTCACGTTTCTTTTTTGTTTTTTGCCCACTTATCTCACTTAAGGCTTTCTTTACCACAGTCACCAGTGCGTTTGGATTAAATGGTTTTATTACATAATCGCTTATGCCCAATTCCCAGCCTTTTATCTGATCGATTTCTTCCGAGCAGCTTGTAAGCATCACAACCGGCACATCTTTTGTTTCTGTGTTTGCCCGAAGCCTCTGTAAGACCTGAAATCCATCCAGATAAGGCATAATCACATCAAGCAAAATCAAATCCGGCTTAGTTTCTTTAACCTTATCCAATGCATCTTTTCCGTTTTCGGCTTCAACAACAGAATAACCTTCCAACTCAAGATTTACCCTAACCAATCTCCTTATTATTTTAACGTCATCGACTACCAAAATGGTTACTTCCGCCACTTCTCACTCCATTGCTAGATTTCTCTTTTCCCCTTAATTGATTTTATTTCAACTCTTCCGTTTCTCGTATAAAACTTCACCGTACGGCCGTAATTACCTCCAGTATCCTCAGAGATAATCGGAATATCTTCGTAATTCAAAATCGACTTTGCAGCGGTTACGTTCCTTAATCCAATATCATCGACAAAACTATTCTTCGTCTTAAACATATGTGCCCCTCCAATAATCTTTGCAACTAAATCAGCTTTGTTTACTCCCTTTGAACTTAGCTTCTTAATCATGTCTCTTATTGCTGTATCGGCAAATTTCGCAGATTTATTACCTTTTTTGATCTCTTTGCTGTCAGGAAGCATGATGTGTGCCAATGCTCCGATCTTTTTATTAGGATCGTAAACAACAATGGCCACACACGATCCCAACGCAGGGCACACTAACACTTCAGAATCATTTGATGTTTTAAGTTCGGCTATTCCGACATTCAGCTCTTTTAAGCTCATCATTCAGCCTTAATCTTACGTAATATCTTATCAATCGATACATTGTCGGGAATAAAAAACATCAATCCCTTAACCCTGTCCGATGTTTCCAGCAATTCCGTTTCAACCAAAACCGCTTCATCCGCTTTGATGTTTGTTTCAATAATAATGGCGTCCACAATCGCCCCCAACATATCAAAAGAAATCGCAGATGAAGACGCCAGTGTAGTTAATCCGATAAATTTAGTAAGAGCGCTGAGATAAGAAGCGACCAGGATGCTCGCGGTTTGCCGTAGCAACTCAAGGTCCTTCTCTTTTAATGTCTTTGTATCCCCCAACGAACGGCCCCAAAGCATATCAACTATTCTTAGAGCATCCTTTCTCGGCAATAGAAATAATATGCTCCCTGATATCTCTCCGAAAATAGGAGTGTACATCCCTACAACCATGGTTTCAGGACCATCAAAAATCGAAGTCAGATCAGGAAATCTCACGATTGTTATTTGAGGCACGTCTATCAGTATCTTTTTTTGTACAAGCTGCGAGAGCGCAGTTGCCGCATGACATGCTCCGATATTGGCAATTTCTCTTAAGGCATCCATTTGGAGCTCAGTCAACTTCTGTTTCTTCATAAATCCTCCTTCTTCCTGAAGCCAAGGAAAGATTCCTGACATCAAGGATAAAAGCAACTTTACCGTTCCCTAAAATAGTCGCTCCTCCCAAACCTTCAACGGATTTAAGCATTTCATTTAGTGGTTTGATCACAACATCCTGTTGAGACTTAATGGCATCAACAACCAGTCCCTTTTTCTTATCTTCAACTTCAACCACAACGACGGGAAAGACATCTTTTATATCTTCATCATCAGAAGATGAATCGAAGAATTGTCTTAGAAAAATCAGGGGCACTACTTCATCCCGAATTATGATTACGTCCTCATCTTTCACCGTCTTAATATCACTCCGACCGACCTCGACGACTTCAGCAACATCCTTTAGAGAAATCGCATAAGTATCGTCTTTTATGTCGATCAAAAGAGCTTTGATAATTGCCAAAGAAGGAGGTAGATTCATTATAAATCGAGTACCTTCACCTAGCTGTGATTTAACACACAGTGTTCCGCCCAGCAAGGCAATCTTAGCTTTGACCGCATCAACACCCACCCCGCGGCCAGAAAGCGAAGTTGTTTTACACGTACTGGTAAATCCGGGGAGACAAATTAGCTGTGTTGCTTCCGACTCATCCAGCGATTCCGCTTCTTGTTGGGTAATAAATCCTTTTTCGACTGCAATATTTCTTATTTGGGCTGAATCGATTCCTCTTCCGTCGTCACTAACTTCTATAATCGCACCGTCTTTTTCCCTCTTAGCAATCAATCGGATAGTGCCAACACGAGGTTTGCCGCTCTGTTCACGTTCATCCGGCATTTCAATGCCGTGACCAACCGCATTTCTTAAAAGATGGACCAGTGGATCCCCTATTTCGTCAAGGATAGTCCTGTCTAGTTCAATATCGGAACCTTCAACCGCAAAGTCCACTTCCTTGCCAAGTTCATGGGCTATATCTCGAACCATCCTCGGATACCGATTGAAAACTTGCCCGACAGGAACCATCCGAACCTGCATTACTTCATGTTGAAGATCCCCAAGAATGGCTTTAATGCGATCAAGAATCTCGCTTAACTCAGGAAACTTATGACCGTCTTCGATCTGATCCAAACGAGCCTTACTTATTACCAGCTCACCAACCAAGTTCATTAAATTATCCAAGTGCTCGAGTTTTACTCGGACGGTCCGTATTGAGGGTTTCTTCGATTCTGCATCTTGGGAAGGAATCTCATTCTGCCGATCTACCTGTTTTTTTTTCTGTATATCTTCGGAAGAGGAGAAACCGCCGGTCGCGGCCTCTTCTAAACTTTTAATTATTGGATCTAGATCGACTTTACTTTCCAAGTTTTCATCGCCAACCCGGTCAATCATTACTTGAAGCACGTCGGATGATTTAAACAAAACATTGATTAAAGGCGTAGTCGCCTCTATTTCATCCTTTCTTATTTTATCCATTAAGCTTTCCATTTTATGGGTAAGGCCGGCCATATCATCAAATCCCATGGTAGCAGCCATTCCTTTTAAACTATGAGCCGCTCTAAAAAGTTCTTCTATTACCTGCTGCTCAGTAGAATTTTCCTCCAGAGCAAGAAGCGCGTCATTGAAGGTCTGCAGTATTTCCAATGCCTCTTCTTTAAATAAGTCGAGATACTTGGACATATCTTCCATTATCCTCAATCCCTTTTATTCTTAATGGCATTCAAGATATCTCCCGTGATTTTCTTAAGCGGCGATACCTTATCCACACAGTCCAGTTTAATTGCGGAAGCCGGCATACCGAACACAACTGAAGACATCTCATCCTGGACTATTGTTTTACCGTTGGATTCCTTTATCTTCTTCATTCCTTCACTGCCATCATTTCCCATCCCGGTAAGAATTACACCAACGCTACCTTCACCATAAACATCAGCAACTGATTTCATCATCCTGTCAACTGAAGGTCTGACCCCGTTGATCCTGGGCTGCTTGTCCAATCGTATGATCTCAACAACCTCGGACTTCGGTTTGTCTATTGTCATGTGAAAGCCGGCCGGAGCAAGATAGACCATACCACCCTTAATGACTTCTCCATTTTCCGCTTCTTTTACTTTTAACTTACTTGCCGAATTAAGTCTTTTGGCAAAAGATGTTGAGAATCCGACTGGGAGATGTTGAACAATAAAGACCGGATAAGCAAAATTCTCTGGCAAGGTTCTTACTATATACTCAAGGGCGGGTGGGCCACCGGATGATGCCCCAATGGCAATTGCTTTCTTCCCTCTTGCCTTGAAATCGGCTTGTTTTACTTCAGTTTTTCCGTTTAAACCATTTCTTCTAGTTTTCTCCAGATCAACATGCACAGCCATCTTAATCTTGGCCAGAAGTTCTTCCCTTAAATCCTCCAGACCGCTTCTCTTTGAGCAAGGTTTCACAATAAAGTCTATTGCGCCTTCTTTTAAAGCATCAAAAACCGTCTTCGGATCATCTAAACCAGATAACATAAGAACACGGGTTGGATGGATCTGCATAATTCTCTTTAAAGTCTTTAGCCCATCCATTTTCGGCATAGCTACATCTAGAGTTATAACATCGGGAGACCAAGAGACGATCTTGCGGAGAGCTTCTTCTCCATCTTTTGCTTTCTCAGTCTCAATAGAAGGCTCTGTGGAAAGTATGTCCTTTATTATTACACGCATGAGAGCAGAATCATCTACAATCAGCACCTTGACCGGCTTCATTAATTCCTCACTTCACTACTGGGAACTTATTTTTCTGGTTTTCCAGAAGAAACAGCTAGAATCTTTTGTATCTTTCCCAAAACTTCATCAGGCACAAATGGTTTTACAATGAAGTCACGGGCGCCTGCTTCGAGTGACTCCGCAACAAGCTCCTGTTGGCCCATAGCACTAACCATTAGAATGCGTGCGTCTTTATCAAATTCAATAATCCTCTTAACTACATCTACACCGCTCATTCCCGGCATAATAATATCCATAGTCACAAGGTCCGGGTTTAGCTCTCTATACGCTTTGACCGCCTGCTCGCCATCGGAGGCCTCTCCCACAACTTCACAACCCGCTTCCTTTAATATCTCTTTGAGAATCATCCTCATAAACTTTGCGTCATCTACTAACAGAACTCTTTTTTTCATTTTTCCCTCATCAGGTAATCAGCACTTAGCTTTCTATTTCTCCTAAATCCTTCTTTATTTCCTCTATTTCTTCACTACCAAGAATCCGGGTTAAGTTAAGCATTACGATAAGGCGCTCATCCACCTTGCCAACACCCATAATGAAGTTTTGATTTTTTACTTCAGTAACCATTTCGGGAAGCGCTTGAATTGAATTCACATCCAATCTCAAAACTTCTACAGCCTCATCAACTTTTACTCCCAACAGCTGCTTATCCACCTCAACCACAATAACCCTTGCCTCCGAAGAATACTCCTGAATCGTAAGATCCAGACGCCTTTTGATATTAACAATTGGAATAATCTGGCCTCTTAAGTTTATGACACCCTCAACTGAAGAGTTTGATTGGGGCAGCGGTGTGACTTCGGTAAGATTGATGATTTCTTTAACTTGGACTATCTCGACTCCGTACTCTTCCTGCCCTAACTTAAAGACTACTATTTGTACTTCGGCAGATTCATTATTCATTGTTTACCACCTACTAGGTAGATGCTACGTTAGATCTTAAACCTCTCAACTATTAAACTAAGTTTCTGCGCCATCTCAGCCAGTTCTTGAGCTGAGGCTGAAATTTCTTCCATGGAAGCAGTTTGCTCTTCAGTGGCTGCCGCTGTTTCTTCCGTCCCAGCCGCACTCTCTTGGGCGACTGACGCAATTTCGCCTACAGCTTGATCCACTTGTTCAACATTTTTCAACTGCGACTGCATATCACCAGCTATCACTCTAGCTAACCCGGCAGCTTCGTTTACCGCAGAGATAATCTTCGATAAGGCTTCTCCCGCTCCCTGCGCTACTCTTGTACTTTCAGAAATTTCTCCGGTGATTTCTTCCATCGCCCCAACAGCTTCTTTTGTCTCCGACTGGACCTCACGGATCAAAACGGATATCTTTTCAGCCGCACTTGCCGATTCCTCAGCCAATTCTCTGACTTCCTCGGCAACGACCGCGAAACCACGTCCGTACTCACCAGCTCTCGCTGCTTCAATGGCCGCATTCAATGCCAGTAGATTAGTCTGATCAGCGATATTGGTAATCACATTAACAATACTCCCGATCTCTTCCGACCTGGAGCCTAGTGACTTAACCGCTGTCGCGGAACTCATTATTACATCTTCAACCTGGGTTATTCTTTGTACGGCATCGGTAACTGACTTCTCACCCTCCTGAGCAACTCCGGCAGCTTGATTTGACGTTTCTGCTGCCGACTGCGCTCTTGCCGATGTCTCCTGAAGAGAACCTGTCATTTGTTTCATTGTGCCAAGAGTTTCTTCGACCTTTTGAGCTTGCAGCTCGGCGCCTTTGGCCAAGTTCTGTACAGTATTAGTAATCTGCTGGGTTGTAGCGTTAAGCTCTTCAGACGAAGCTGAAAGCTCTTCGGCAGAAGCAGAAACCTCATCAGATGAGCTTTTTGCCTGTCCGACAATAGTAACAAGATCGTCTATAGTTCTGTTAACCTCATGCACCAGAATACTAATCTCATCAGTTCGATCAATTCCTTCTACTTTCTTGGTTAAATCTCCTTGGCCGGTGGCAACCATAGTCTCTCCGATTTTTCTGACCGGATTTATGATCGTACGGTAGAATATCAACAACCAGAGAGGAGTTCCAACCAGCAAAGCACAAAAAGTTAGTTTAAAAGAGGCGACAATCAGTAAAGGCCATAGGTTAACGCTCTTGGGTATCACCTTAGTAAAATCCCCCAATATCCATAAGAGCGCAAGAGTCGTGGCCGAGCCGATAACAAGCAAGCTGGCCGTATAAAACTTCGGCCCCATACTTTGATACCATGGAATTTCCGTTGTACCGATTTTCATTTCGTTCTCCTCTCGATCAACCCTTAAGAGCACTTATTTTCTTGTAAATATGTGCTCTGGTGTCAACACACTTAAATTTATCTGAAAACCCGAAAGCTAAGACTTCCGTTTTTCCCAGTATCAAATACCCTCCCGGCCTAAGACTCTCGTAGAATACGTTCAGGACTTTCTGTTGATCTTCCCGGTTTAAATAAATCATTACATTCCTACAAAACACCACATCACATAGCTTTATTCCCTTATCGGACAACAAGTCTAATCTCTTAAATTTTACGAACTTTTTTAATTCATTCACGACATACCATTGTTGATCAAAATTAAAATATTTCTGAATAAGATCGTTCTGTAGATTTTCCATCTTATCCGTAGTGTATTTACCGGCTTTAGCGCCTTCCAGGCTTCGTTCGTCGATATCCGTGGCAAAAATGCTTACAAGTTTCTCTGCCATTTCCGCACCCAATACCTCTATCATCAGCATTGCAATAGAATATGGCTCTTCTCCTGACGCGCATCCCGCGCTCCAAATACGGATATTTCTTTTTTCCTGGCTTGATTCAAGAATCTCCGGAATGATCTTTTCCCTAATGGTTCCATAAACATCAGAATCCCTAAAGAACCCGGTAACATTGATGGTTAGGGCATCAAGGAGTTTCTTGTATTCTTCGGGATCTTTCTTTAAAAATCGAAAGTACTCCCTATATGATTCAATTTGATTTGCCCTCAGTCTTACCATGATTCTTCTTTTGAGATATGAGGGTTTGTAGGCATCGCAACAGAACCCTTGTTTGCGGAGTAACTGCTGGATATACACCAGGTTCTGTGGATCTCTTATATCATCTTTTTTCAACATATAATTCCTCTGTTCTTCCATTTCAAACGGACTATCGACTTTTTAATAAGCCGACTTTAGCTATATCCACAAATTATAAAACGTATATAAATCCGGTTTTGTCTATTTAAAGCATATAATTTAATATGATTGCTTTACATCTTAATTGGAATACTTATTGTGGTTTTTATAATGCCTGCAAAAAGGCTTTTCACCCGCAAATAGTAAAATCAGGAAAAATAAGCCTATTGATGTATATATAATAGGAAAGAATAAATTGTCTAAGACATTCTCCGGGGAAGGAAATATAACTTCGGTTTTAATCCTAATGCTGCCGTTATTCGTATCGCAGAGCATCCAAAGGATTTGTATTAGCCGCTCTTCTGGCAGGAAAAACACCAGTAAAGAAACTAACCATAAGCGCAAATATAAAAGATATTAACAGAACCAGAATCGGAGCATAGAATAGTTTAACCGGCACATGTCCTGTTGATCTAGCCATAATTGCTATAGCAATGTTGAGTAAGCCGCCCCCAGCCACAGCTAAGGTCAGACCTTCAAAACAACCTATCAATCCAAGACAAAGAGCTTCTGCCAAAAACAATCGGTGAATATCCTTGCCGTTGGCACCTAACGCCTTCATGATACCTATCTCCCTACTTCTCTCCAAAAGAGAAATAGTTAGTGTGTTGAACATACCCAGGTAAGCAACAAAGATAGCTATTAGGCCGACTCCCAACAAAATAGATTTCAAGATACCAAAAATCTGATTTGCTTGTTCTATCGTTTCCTGATTACTTTCCGCTTTATAATCCATATTCTGAATCTGCTTCCTGACAATGGCTACTTGTTCGCTTTCTTTTACTTCCACCTTTGCACCACTATAAGCCACCACACCTTGGGCTTTAATTAGATTTAGAGGAACATAAACGTAAGGTACTTTTTCATCCCTTAATACTCCAACAATTTTACAGCTCTGCTTCTTTTCAACCGATTTATCGCTCTTACTTGATAACAACTGCGCCGGAACTACCGTTTCTATGGTTACTGTTTTACCCAGACTCTTGTTATAGTCTTTAAACCCAAGCATCTCTAATGCGCTCGTTGTCACCAGTACTTCCTTTGCCTGATTCGAGGAATACAGCTTACCCCTTTCAAGGTTCATATCTTCCAAATCCAAGAAATCCAGGTTCTTACCGTAGACAACACTATCAACCTCAGATGTCTTATATTTCAATTTACCCCCGATGCTAACCTGAGGTACTACTTTTGACACTCCCCCCAGGTTCCTAAACTCTCTGATAGCATCATCGTTAATCTTTACTTCTTGAGGTTTGGTAGACGTTACATCAAGAATTCGGGCGCTATTCAAATCGGCAATTCTTCCGATGCTTATCATCTGAAGCCCGTAACCAATAGATATCAGAAAAACTGTAAATCCAACGCCAACTGCTACCGCTTCCAAAGTTAATAGGCTTCTCAGCCTATGGAATTCTAAATTTTTTACTGCTAACTTGAAAATATATTTTGATTTCATTGTGCATCCCCTCTTTCTTACGCCATGACAGGTTTGAATTCACTTTGTCGATCACGTAGTAAGTTACCTATTATTTGGCCATCTTCCATTTGGAGAAGCTGGCTCGCGTAGCGGTAATATTCAGAATTATGTGTTACCAAGACAATTGTCTTATTTGATTTTTCATTTAGAGATCTCAATAGCCCCATAAGCTGTAATCCTGCTTTTTTATCAAGATTGCCGGTAGGTTCGTCCGCCAAAACAATCTGCGGATCTGTAGTTAGAGAGCGCGCTAGATTAATTCTTTGCTGCTCACCACCGGATAACTCACTTGGATGCCGTTCTGCCAATCTTTGTAAGCCAAATAGTTGCAAAACATCTATGGCTTTTTTTCTAGCTTTTTCTTCCTCCCACCCCGCAATATTCAGAGGTAGGGCAACATTATCCATTACGTTTAATGACCTTATCCAATTAGCTTGCTGAAAAACCATTCCAATTTTGCTTCCCCGAAAATTGGCTCTCTCGTTTTCATCCATCTTAAAGAGCTCTACTCCATTAACTCGAATAATACCTTTTGTGGGTTGTTCCAATCCCAGTATTGTATGCAACAGAGTTGATTTCCCACAACCTGAAGGGCCGTATACTATGGCAAACACACCATCGTAAATCTCCAGGTCTATTCCTCTTAAAACAGGCAGCATTCTATCCCCTATACGAAATTCTTTTTCCAGGCCTACTGTTTCAATGATTAGGCTTTTTTCTTTCTTGTCTTGCGGCATTTTTGCCCCCTCTGTGGTTTCCTAAACCCCAAATATCTTAAAGATCCAACCCAGTCTTGATTTCAAGCTTTCTATTACAAGTTCTAACACAGGTCTTCTAGCCTGTTCGGTTAGTACTGAATTATCGGCAGATTTGGCAATATT